>Ga0306920_100015618_pt1 | contig 10418 bp, 6 predicted proteins | sample flu12Cox44000170_FD_204666 | JGI IMG/M metagenome (GOLD analysis project Ga0306920, IMG submission 204666) | Lab enrichment of tropical soil microbial communities from Luquillo Experimental Forest, Puerto Rico - flux4day.12C.oxic.44.000.170 (v2)... | ecosystem: Environmental > Terrestrial >...
CGGCATCGTGGAGCCGATGGAGCTCGGTCACCTGCCCTATAAGAAGGGAACTTATGAGGACTATGTCGGCAAAGCGGGACTAGACCGCCGCGGCAAGAAGAAATGGCGGCGCGAAGTAGCCGACGTCGTGGACCGCCTCATCGCGGCGCTTGAACCCGAAGACACAGTGCTCGGAGGAGGCAACGTCCGTAAGCTGAAGACGCTGCCGCCGCACACTCGCGCAGGAGATAACGACAATGCCTTTCGCGGCGGATTTCGGCTGTGGGGGAGGGACGCTGCTCTCCCGCGCGCCCGGTGGCGTCCGAAACCACCGGCTTAAGCGAGGGAGGTACGCACATGGCTGCACATTTGGAGACACCGCGGACGCAGTTGACTGGCAAACAGGCCGCTTGGCGCGCACTCGAGGATCACCAGCGGAGGATGCGAGGCCGCCACTTGCGGACACTCTTCGCCGACGATCCAGCGCGCTCTGAACGGATGACGGCGGAAGCCGCCGGCGTTTTCCTGGACTATTCCAAAAACCGCATCGATGACGAGACACTCCGATTACTGATCGAGCTCGCCGAGCAATCCGAGCTGCGCGCCAGGATCGAAGCGATGTTTCGCGGCGAGAAGATCAACGTGACGGAAGATCGTGCAGTGCTGCATGTGGCACTCCGCGCACCCAGGGGAGCATCGATCGTCGTCGACGGCAAAAACGTCGTTCCGGAGGTTCACGCCGTTCTCGACAAGATGGCCGCGTTCGCGCATCGCATCCGCAGCGGTCAATTTAAGGGTCATACCGGAAAGCGGATCCGCAACGTCGTCAACATCGGCATCGGCGGCTCCGATCTCGGCCCCGTCATGGCAAATGAGGCGCTCAAGCATTACAGCGATCGCACCATGACCTTTCGCTTCGTGTCCAATGTCGACGGCACTGATTTCATCGAGGCGACACGCGATCTCGATCCAGCGGAAACGCTGTTCATCGTCTCCTCGAAAACTTTCACGACGTTGGAGACGATGACTAACGCGCAGAGTGCACGCGCCTGGTCGCTCGCCGGCCTCGGCGGCGATGCCAAGGCCGTTGCTAAGCATTTCGTCGCGGTATCCACCAACGCGGAGAAGGCCGCAGAATTTGGCATCGATACGGCCAACATGTTCGAGTTCTGGGATTGGGTCGGAGGCCGTTATTCGATGGATTCAGCCATCGGTCTTTCGACCGTGATTGCAATCGGCCCCGATCACTTCCGAGCCATGCTGGAAGGATTCCAGTCAATGGACGAGCATTTCCGCACGGCGCCGTTTGCGCGCAACCTGCCGGTGCTCATGGGTCTCCTCGCCGTCTGGTACAACGATTTCTTCGGAGCGCAGACCGTTGCAGTCTTACCCTACGACCAGTATCTCAAGCGCTTCCCGGCCTATCTTCAGCAGTTGACGATGGAGAGTAACGGCAAGCACGTGACGCTCGCCGGCTCGTTTGTCGACTGCCAGACGGGTCCGATTTACTGGGGGGAGCCCGGCACCAATGGGCAGCACTCCTTTTATCAGCTGATCCACCAGGGCACGCGGCTCATTCCTTGCGATTTCATCGCATTCGCGCGACCGCTAAATCCGCTGGGCAGGCATCATGACATGCTCCTTGCCAATGTGTTTGCCCAGACCGAGGCACTGGCCTTCGGTAAGACCGCCTCGGAGGTCAAGGCGGAAGGCACGCCTGATTGGCTCGTACCGCATCGCCTATTTGAAGGGAATCGTCCGTCGAACACCTTGCTGCTGGAAGCTTTGACGCCGGCGACACTTGGCAAATTGGTGGCGCTCTACGAGCACAGCGTGTTCACTCAGGGCGCTATTTGGCAGATCGATTCTTTCGATCAGTGGGGCGTGGAATTGGGCAAGTCTCTCGCCCAGCGGATTATTCCCCAACTCGAGAGTCCGACTGAGCCAAAGCTCGAGCATGACAGCTCGACCAATGCGCTGATCCGACGCTATCGTAAACTCAAGGGATCCCCTGATGCCGCGAGGATATGATCGCGCGCTCTATATTTTACCCTTCGATCATCGCGGCTCGTTTCAGGCCAAGATGTTCGACTGGAAGTTGTTCGTGGATTTGTTTGAGCAAGCAAACCCACGTTTGCCTTCTGAGCTCTCAGGTCCCACCCGCTCGTGACATTACTCCTTAAAGGAGGCCTGACACATGCAGCTAGGAATGATCGGTCTCGGCCGCATGGGTGCCAATATGGTCCGACGACTTATCAAGGGCGGCCATCAATGCGTGGTTTTCGACGTATCGTCGAAGGCGGTCGCGGATCTGGCGCGCGACAAGGCGGTCGGGGCCTCCTCGACTACGGACCTCGTGCGCAAGCTCGAGAAACCCCGGGCCGTGTGGCTAATGGTCCCGGCGGGGGTCGTCGACAAGACCATCGCCGATCTCGCGCCTCACCTCGAGAGTGGCGACATTCTCATCGACGGCGGCAACTCGTACTACGTTGACGACATTCCCCGGGCGCAAGCGCTCGCGTCGCAAGGAATCCATTATGTGGATGTTGGGACCAGCGGCGGTGTCTGGGGGCTGGAGCGCGGTTATTGCATGATGATCGGCGGACCGGTGACGGCAGTGCGGCATCTCGATCCGATCTTCAAGACGCTGGCGCCCGGTACGGGAGATATCCCGCGCACCCCTGGACGGGAGAAAATCGGCGGCACCTCCGAGCTCGGTTACCTGCACTGCGGCGCGAACGGGGCCGGGCACTTCGTCAAGATGGTCCATAACGGCATAGAGTACGGAATCATGGCGGCCTACGCGGAAGGGATGAACATCCTGCGCCATGCGAATGCCGGCGAGCAACAGCATGCGACCGATGCCGAAACGACGCCGCTGCGCGATCCAGAGCTCTATCGCTACGATCTCAACCTGCGCGACATCGCTGAAGTGTGGCGGCGCGGCAGTGTCATCGCGTCCTGGCTGCTTGACCTCACCGCTACTGCGCTGACCCAGGATCCCGCACTCGATAACTTTGCGGGCCGGGTCTCCGATTCCGGGGAAGGACGCTGGACGATCAAGGCCGCAATCGACGAGGCCGTGCCGGCTCCGGTCCTTTCGACCGCGCTCTACGAACGTTTCAGCTCGCGCGGCGAGGCGACGTTCGCCGACAGGCTGCTCTCCGCCATGCGCTATGAATTCGGGGGTCACGTCGAGAAGTCCGCAGGCTAATCGCATCGGCCTCGGATCAATTGGAGGCAAACATGAGTGCTGTTGCCAGCCCCGTACTGGACTCGCCTCGACCCATGACCAGCGCGCAATTGGATCAACTGTCGATCAATTGCATTCGCACGCTGTCGATGGATGCGGTCCAGCAGGCAAAGTCCGGGCATCCCGGCACGCCGATGGCGCTGGCGCCGCTGATCTATACACTTTGGAACCGGGTGATGCGCTTCGATCCACAAGATCCGATCTGGCCGAATCGGGACCGCTTCGTGCTTTCAAACGGTCATGCCTCGATGCTGCTGTGGTCGGTGCTTCACCTCACTGGCACGCGCGCGATAAATGCCGAATACGAGCGGCTTGGGCAGCCCGCAGTTTCGCTTGACGATATTCGTCGTTTCCGCCAACTCGGCAGCAAGGCTCCAGGTCATCCCGAGTACCACCTGGTTTCGGGGGTTGAGGCCACGACTGGACCGCTCGCGCAGGGTATTGCCACCAGCGTCGGCATGGCCATTGCCGAGGCGTGGCTTGCCAACCGTTACAATCGTCCTGACTTCAAGATCTTCGACTACAATATCTACGCGGTCTGCGGCGATGGCTGCATGATGGAGGGCGTCGGATCCGAAGCTGCATCATTGGCCGGTCATTTGGCCTTGGACAATCTTTGCTGGATCTACGACAACAATCACATCACGATCGAAGGCAATACACGCATCACGTTTACAGAGGACATCGCCTCCAGGTTTTTGGGCTACGGTTGGAATGTTCTGCGCGTCGGCGACGCCAATGACGTCGAGCGGATTGAGCACGCGTTGGCAGTTTTTCGCGAGACCAAAGATCGCCCAACCTTCATTATTCTTGATAGTCACATCGGGTACGGTGCCCCGCATAAGCACGACACCGCAGCGGCCCACGGCGAGCCGCTGGGCGAGGAGGAAATTCGCCTCGCAAAGCGCTTCTACGGATGGCCCGAGGACGCGAAGTTTCTGGTTCCCGATGCTGTGCGCGAGCAGTTCGCAGCCGGAATTGGCGTGCGTGGGCGGGAGGCGCGCCGCCAATGGACTGAGCTGTTTGCAGCTTATCGCGCGAAATATCCGGAACTCACGACCGAGATCGATCTCATGCAGCGCCGGGAGCTGCCGCAGGGATGGGAGAAGGGGCTACCGTTTTTTCCGACCGATCCGAAAGGCATCGCTGGTCGCGATGCCTCGGGCAAGGTCCTCAATATCCTTGCCCAGAACATCCCCTGGCTGCTGGGCGGATCAGCAGACCTCGGCCCATCCAACAAGACGCTGCTCACCTTTCCGGGTGCCGGCGACTTCGAGCCGGACGATCGCGCCGGCCGAAACCTACATTTCGGCATCCGCGAACATGCAATGGCAGCCACCGTCAACGGGCTTGCACTGTCAAAGCTTCGCGCATTCGGTGCCACGTTCTTCATCTTCAGTGATTATGCGCGCCCCGCCATTCGGCTCTCAGCTCTAATGGAGCTGCCTACCATCTTTATATTCACCCATGATGCGATGGGGGATGGGGAAGATGGCCCGACCCATCAACCGGTAGAGCAGCTTGCGTCGTTCCGCGCCGAGCCCGGCCTGGTCGTGCTGCGACCTTGCGATGCCAATGAGGTGGTCGAGGCGTATCGCTATATCATGCAGCTGCAGCACCAGCCGGCGCTGCTCGCGCTGTCACGGCAACCGCTGCCGACCTTGGACCGCAGCAAATATGCGCCCGCATCCGGTCTCGCGCGAGGTGCCTATGTGCTCGCCGACCCTCACGACGGAAAGCCTGAATTGATCCTCATTGCATCGGGGAGCGAGGTCAGCCTGTGCGTCAAAGCACACGAGGAGCTGCTTGCCGAAGGGATTGGCTCGCGCGTGGTCTCGATGCCATCCTGGGATATTTTCGAGCAGCAGTCAGAGGCCTATCAGGAAAGCGTGCTGCTGCCCGAAGTCACAGCGCGCATTGCGGTGGAGCAGGCCTCAACTTTTGGCTGGGAACGTTATGTCGGCAGGAAGTCTGGCCGCATCATCGGCATGAAAACATTCGGCGCGTCGGCTCCTCTTAAGGAGTTGCTGCGCAAATTCCGATTCGAACCCGAGCGAGTGACAGAGGTCGCGAAAGAGCTGCTCGGTAAAGCCAAGAGTTGAAGCCTTTCAGCGTGAGGTAGCGCCGCGTTAAAAAGCACAAGAGACTGCGATGTCCAAAACGCCCGCCGTCTTATTCCTGTTCGACGTCGACAACACTCTTCTCGACAACGATTCAGTGCAGAGCGATCTCAAGGAGCACCTGGCGGACGCATATGGAATCTCTGCTCGTGACAGGTACTGGGACATCCTGGAAACATTGCGGAGCGAATTGGGCTATGTCGATTACCTCGGTGCGCTGGAGCGCTTTCGGGTCGAGGAGATCCACCGGCCGGACGTGCTGCGCATGTCGAATTGGCTGGTCGATTATCCTTTCGTCGATCGCCTGTATCCCGGGGCGCTGGATGCGGTGAAATATGTGCAGCAATGGGGACCGGCGGTCATTCTTTCAGATGGCGATGCCGTGTTCCAGCCGCGCAAGGTGGAACGCTCCGGGCTGTGGCGCGCGGTGGATAATCGTGTGCTCATCTACATTCATAAAGAATACGAGCTCGAATACGTAGAGCGCCTCTATCCTGCTAATCATTATGTGCTCATCGACGACAAGCTGCACATTCTTACTGCGGTGAAGAAGATCTGGGGCGAGCGGGTTACCACGGTATTTCCCAAACAGGGCCATTATGCATTTGATCCAAAAATTCTGGCCGAGAATCCGCCCGCGGACATTGAGCTTGCCAAGATCGGTGATCTACTCAACTGCGATTTGACGGCCTTTCTGAGGAAGGATTAGGCGCGTGCAATGGCAGAGAACCCAAAAGCGACGACGAGCAGAGCACTAGCGTCCACGCTAACGGCAGGTCAGGCGGACGTTGCCGAGTTTCGCGCGATCCTGATTGTCGCAGGCGTCTCGGGAAGCGGGAAGACGACGATCGCAACCGTGCTTGCCCAGCGACTCGGCTTGCCATTCGAGGAAGGTGCCTGGCTCCATCCGCCACCGGACATAGCCAAATTGCACTCTGCCCATCCGCTCGACGATCGCGAGCAGTGGTCCTGGCTCGAGAAGATTTCGGTATGGATTGACGGTCGGCGGCAGCTCGGCACGGGCGGCGTGATCACCAGCCCGGCACTCAAGCGCAGCCATCGCGATTTCCTAACCCGTGGCCGGCCGGACGTGCGCATCGTTTATTTGCACGGCGAGAGGGCGCTGATTGCTTCGCGGCTGGCCGCGCGCGAGGATCATTCCATGTTCCCCAACCTCCTTGACCATCAGTTCTCAGTCCTGGAGGCGCCCGAGCCCGATGAAGATCTAATCCTGGTCGACGTGAGCGGGCCCGTAGAAGACATCGTTGCGGAAATTCTGCGCGAGGTCACTCCCCAGGTACGCGAGAATCCACCGGATGTTGTGGCCCGAGATATCAGCGAGCGACCCGCTCCCCCGCCTGTCACACCCTATGGGCCGCAGGCCCGTCCAAGCGGTCTGACCGTAGCGGGTCGCGCGCCATTCATAGGATCCGATCTTCCACTGGATATCGAGGATTATGCTCTGATCGGCGATTGCACGACGGCTGCACTCGTCGGCCGCAACGGCTCGATAGATTGGCTGTGCTGGCCGCGCTTTGACAGCGGCGCCTTGTTCGCAGCGCTCCTCGGCACGTCCGAACATGGGCGCTGGCGGATCTCTCCCGCTGACCCGAGGCCGCGCACCAGTCGTGCTTACCACGACGACACCTTGGTTCTGGAAACGGTCTTCGACACGGCGGACGGGAGCGTAGCCGTGATCGATTTTATGTCCATCGGCCAAGGGGACTCGTCGGTGATCCGTCTGTTGAAGGGGCGACGCGGCAAGGTGGCGATGCAAATGCATCTGGCCCTGCGATTCGACTACGGCGTCACTGTGCCGTGGGTGACACAGCTCGAAGATGGGTCTGGCGTGACAGCCATTGCGGGAGCAAACCTGGCAGTGCTGCGTTCTCCGGTGCCCTTGCAGGGCAAGAATTTCGCCACGGTCGCGGAGTTTGACGTCGTCGAGGGGGAGTGCGTCCCATTCGTGCTGACGCGCGGGCAGTCTCACCTGCCGACGCCACCTGAGATCGACTGGAACGCAGCCCTGCAGGAAACGGAAACGTTTTGGCGCGATTGGTCGAATCATTGCTCCCACCTCGGACCCTGGCGGGAAGCGGTCAAACGTTCCTTGTTGACGCTTAAAGCCCTTACTTACGCGGAAACCGGCGGCATTGTCGCCGCTCTTACTACCTCACTGCCAGAGCAGCTTGGGGGGGAGCGCAATTGGGATTACCGCTATTGCTGGCTGCGAGACGCGACATTTACATTGATGGCGCTTGTATCTGCAGGCTACCGCGACGAGGCTCGGTCGTGGGGGCAGTGGCTCCGACGCAGTGTGGCGGGAAGCCCGCATCAGCTCCAGATCATGTACGGCTTATCGGGCGAACGACAGCTCATCGAGTGGGAGGTGCCCTGGCTGCCCGGCTACCACGGTGCTGCGCCAGTGCGCGTTGGAAACGCGGCTTCCGCTCAGCTTCAGCTCGACGTCTACGGCGAGCTCGTTGACGCCATGCACCAAGGACGAACGCTCGGCCTTGCTCCCGTCGAGGCGGGGTGGCCGGTGCAACAGAAGTTGATCGAGCATCTTGAGCAAATCTGGGAGCAGCCGGACGAAGGAATCTGGGAAGTGAGAGGCGGTCGCCGCCACTTTACCTTCTCCAAGGTCATGGCCTGGGTGGCGCTCGACCGCACGGTGCGCGATGCCGAGCGATTCAAGTTTTCGGGACCGCTGGAATCTTGGCGCAAACTCCGCGACCGCATGCACGCGACGATTTGCGAGCAGGGATTCGACGGCGGGCGCAACGCCTTCACACAAAGCTTCGGCAGCAGCGAGCTCGATGCGAGCCTCCTACTCATGCCCCTTGTCGGCTTTTTGCCGGCAGACGATCCCCGGGTACGCGGCACAGTCTCGGCCATCGAGCGCGAGCTCATGGTCGACGGACTAGTGCTGCGGTATCGAACGGAGTCAGACATCGACGGCTTGGCGCCGGGTGAAGGCGTGTTTCTCCCGTGCAGCTTCTGGCTCGCCAATAATTACAAGCTGCAGCATCGGGATGCCGAAGCGCGCACCCTGTTCGAGCGTCTGCTCTCGCTGCGCAACGACGTTGGCCTGCTGGCGGAAGAATACAACCCGACGGCGCAGCGGCAGCTTGGCAATTTTCCGCAGGCATTCTCGCATCTTGCACTTATCGGAACGGCGCTGAGCCTGCACGATGTTGCACACGCGCAGCAGCGGAGCCGGGGAGCGAAGGCCGGCTCGTAAGCCTTGATCAAAGCCTTCGCAGTCTGCATCGCTAGACAGCGGTCCTGCCGCCATCCACGGCGAGTGTCGGATCGTGGATGAAACTGGGCGGTCCGTCGCCAGAAAGGCAATGGCCTCGGCATCTCGCGCTTTGCCCCTCAAAGCAGGTAACGGTCTTGAGCACCTGGCCGCTGAGGCGCCAGCGGGGGGTTGCCCAATGTCCGCCATTGACCCAAAGCAGACATTACGGCCACATCCGGCGCGGGCATCCGCCCGCAAAGGTGCCTTAATTCACGGGATACTACTGACCCGGGAGGGTCAGCACCATTTACTCCTCGGGGGCCAAGCTAAGTCGAGATCACGTCGCCGCTCTCGGCCACGCGAAAGTGCATTTTGCAGGGCTAAGGCGACGCCATTTCCTAATTTATTTCGGTGCTGCGGCGATTATCGCATTCACCAGCGCAGATGCGTTTTCCAATCCGGGCCACAAGGCAGTTGCTTCAAATCAGAATAAGGCAGTCAAAGCCGAGACTGGCAAGAACCGGGTGGCAATGAATGCGTCGCACCGGGACAAGGCGGTCAAAGCAGAGAGTCCGAAGCAGGCAGCGGCCGCCTCACGACGGAACAAAAAAGCCAAAGCAGACAAACGCAAGCACCAGTCGCCGGATGAGGCGAAGCACGCCGAGCGCGCGCCCGGACCGAGAGTTCTTTTGCCGAGCGACCCGACGAATGCGGGTAATTCGACACCGGCGCCGCCGCTACCGCCCGATCTAGCCACACTAAAGCAGGCGATTCGCCTGGTCCAACAGCATAAGTTTGATGAGGCGAAGACGCTCGCCGCATCGATTGACGATCCGGTGGCGCAGAAAGTCGTCGAATGGGCGTATCTCCGCGACCCCGAGAGCCGCGCCGGGTTTGATCGCTACAACGCTTTTCTCCAAAACAATCCGGCATGGTCGAGCACGCTGCTGCGCCGGCGTGCGGAGGCAAGGCTGTGGCAGGAGCGGCGCGACGCTGCAACGGTGCGCCGCTTCATCGGCGAACAGCCCGTAAGTACACAGGGCCGACTTGCGATCGCGCGCGTGTTGCTGGACAAGGATCGCCTGGGCGCCGCGCATGAAGCCCGCGCGGTATGGCAATCGGCCGAATTGTCGGCCGAGCTAGAAGCCGCGGTCGCTAATACTTTTCCCGGCGCTTTGACTGTCGATGACGACATCGCGCGTATGGACCGGCGCATCGGCGCCAAAGACTTCGGCGCCGCGATCAGGGCTGCGAAGCGACTCGGCTCAGCGCACGTCGCAATCGTGAAAGCTTGCGAAGCCGCCGAAGCGAACTCCACAAAAGCCAAAACGCTACTCGCGGCAGTGCCAGAAGCAGCACGCGTTGATATGGGCTACGCCTTGTGCCGTCTCCACTGGCTGCTCGGACAGAACGACGTGGCAGCGGCGGTCACATTACTCGCTGAAGCTTCCAGCGGGGATTTGCAACGTCAGGACACCGATGAATGGTGGCGCGAGCGTCGCATACTCGCTCGCCGGCTTATCGATCTCGGGGATTCCAAAACCGCCTATCGTGTCGTGAGTGAAGCGGCACCTCCCGCCAATCCTTATTACCGTGCGGAATTCCACTTCATGCCAGGCTGGATTGCGTTACGTTTCTTGTCGGATCCGATCACCGCACTTCGGCATTTTGCGAAAGTCGATGAAGGCTCGCATGATCCGATCGTGTTGGCGCGTGCTGCCTATTGGCGCGGCCGCGCGTTCGAGGCCGCCGGTCAATTCGATGAGATGCACGCGCAATACGAGACAGCTGCCCGCTATCCCACCGCCTATTATGGCCAACT
>Ga0306920_100015619_pt1 | contig 10418 bp, 8 predicted proteins | sample flu12Cox44000170_FD_204666 | JGI IMG/M metagenome (GOLD analysis project Ga0306920, IMG submission 204666) | Lab enrichment of tropical soil microbial communities from Luquillo Experimental Forest, Puerto Rico - flux4day.12C.oxic.44.000.170 (v2)... | ecosystem: Environmental > Terrestrial >...
CCGCCGGTTGCCGCGTGGCTCGGCGATGGCCAGAAGACGGTCCTGGACACCTATGCCCACTTCATGCCCGATGACGACGACCGCGGGCGCCGGGCCATGGACCAGTTTTTCGAGCGGAGTGCCCCGGATGTGCCCTCAGTTGGTGATCTTGGTGTTTAGCCGCAGGCCGTCCTGGTCAGGCGCAGGTGGGTTGTGGCGCGGGCATTTCCGCTGGAAATAGGGCTTCCGCCGGAGCCAGCGCCGGTCACCTGCCGCCGCGCCGCCCCGACGTGCGCGACCGGCCGGCCCGTTATGCCAAGATGAGCCATGCGTATCCTGGTCCGCCTGGTGGCCTCAGCGATCGCCCTCGCCGTCGCGACAGCGCTGGTGCCCGGCATCGTTCTGCTGACCGCCTCCACGGGATCCAAGGTGCTCACGCTCCTCGCGGTAGCCCTGATCTTCGGCGTGGTGAACGCGATACTCAAGCCGATCATCAAGACGATCGGGTGCGCGTTTTACGTGCTCACGCTCGGGCTGGTCGCCCTGCTCGTCAACGCACTGCTGCTCTGGCTCACGAGCTGGGTGGCCGGCGAGCTCAAGCTGCCGTTCCACATCACCGGTTTCTGGCCGGCCTTCTGGGGCGCCATCATCATCAGCCTGGTGGGATGGCTGCTCGGCATCCTGGTCAGGGACCGGGAAAAGACAGAGGAGCACTGGCCGGGGAACGCACCCGCATGACGGTGGCGCTGGGCCGCCGGGTCCTGCGGGCCTGCCCGCGCGCCCGGGCGGGCCAGCCGCCGCGCGCTACCCGGTGACCTGGCGGTACAGCATGGGGCGGCGGTCCGCGAACACGTCGTTGTGCGCGCTGGTCTGCTTGTCCCTCGCGCGGGCCAGCTCGCAGTCCGCCACGAGGACGGCTGGGGTGTCCGCGGCGACCGGCCCGGCCAGCGGGTAGCCGTCCGGTGCCACGATGACGCTGCCGCCGACCCAGGACACGCCCCGCTCTGCCCGGCACCGGTCCGCGACAGCGATGAACACGCCGTTCACGCTGGCGTCCGCCTGCACCCGGACGACATCGCAGGGCCGCTCCCCCGCGGGCACCGGCATGGCGGGCCAGTTCACCGGCGCCACGATGAGGTCGGCCCCGGCCAGCGCCGGGATCCTGACCCATTCGGGGAACTCCAGGTCGTAGCAGATCATCAGGCCGACGCGGCCGAATGGCAGGTCAGCCACGGGCGGCGGGGCATCCCCCGGCGTGAATACGAGCTTCTCGGCGTCCCACAGGTGCGCCTTGCGGTACACGGTCAAGATGCCGTCACCGCCGACCAGGGCGGCGCTGTTGTAGACCAGGCCATCTTCGCCCAGCTCGCAGAATCCGCCCGCGATCATCGTGGCATGGCGGGCGGCGAGCGCCTGCCACTCATGCAGCGTCGGGCTGTCCGCGGCCGGGGCCGCCAGGGCCCGCGCCTCAGCCTCGTCGGTGAACACATAGCCGCTGTCACACAGTTCCGGCAGCACGACAAGTTCGGCACCGTGGCCCGCGGCTCCCCCGATCGCGGCCGCGGCGGCAGCCCGGTTCGCTGCCATCTCACCGACCGCGAGGCCGAGCTGGCAGACGGCGACGAGGGTCATGGGGCGCCTCCTGCGGGCGGCCTGGGTTACGCCGGGAGGTGGACCGGGAGCCCGAAGGCGGGGAACAGGCTCTCCGCGTCAAGGAAGAAGTGCATCCCGGCGATGCGGTCACCGGAGATCTCCAGCACCTGAAGCGCCCAGGGCTTGTGCCCGCCCGCGGGGTCGCGGCGGTACTGCCCGTACCCGGGGCATCCGCTGGCCAGGACCGGCAGCAGCCGGGATCCGCGGCACTCGCTCGGCCCGGGCTGGACCATCCAGGCGGTGATGTCCGGCGCGCCCCGGATCCACATCGCGAACGGCGGCATCGACTGGACGGCGTCTTCGTGGAGCAGGGTGACCAGGCTGGCCATGTCGTAACGCTCGAACGCGGTGACATACCGGGCGAGCAAGGACGCCTGGTCGGCCGCCACCTTCCGGGGCCGAGGGGCGTCCGGCAACGCGGCGAGGGTTGCCCGGGCCCGCTGCAGAGCGCTGTTGACCGCCGCCACGCTGGTGTCCAGCAGCTGGGCGGTCTCCACGGCCGGCCAGCGCAGCACCTCGCAGAGGATGAGCACCGCCCGCTGCCGGGCGGGCAGATGCTGCAACGCGGTGACGAAAGCCAGCCGGACGCTGTCCCGCGTGACGGCGATCTCGGCCGGGTCTGCGTCCTCGGGAACGACGCGGGCGTCCGGGATGGGCGAGACCCACAGGTGCTCGGGCAGTGTGCCGCCCAGATGCCCCTCGTCCGGCGGGGAGGGCGGGCCGAGTTCCATCGGCCGGGCCCGCCGCTTGCGGCCACGGAGCATGTCCATGCACACATTGGTGGCGATGCGGTAGAGCCAGGCGCGCACGCTTGACCGGCCTTCGAAACGGTCCGCCGACCGCCATGCCCGGAGCATCGTGTCCTGCACGGCATCTTCAGCCTCAAAGCCGGACCCGAGCATCCGGTAGCAGTACCCGGTCAGCTCGCGACGGTACGCCTCAAGGTCTTCTGGCTGGACACGTGGCAGCGTGCCGGCCTCAGGTGTGCTGGCCATAGGTGTCCCATCTTAGGCGGGCCCGCCGACAGTTCTCCGTGACCGGCTACTCGTCCCAGGCGAAGAACCCTTCGGCGGTCCGCTCGGCCTCATCCTCGGTGTCCCAAGGCCGGCGGGACCGCCGCTGGTCGCGCGATGGCCGCTGATCGTCTGGTGGCCATTGGCCGTCTGGCTGCCACTGGTCGCTCCGGGGCCGGTCGCTTGCCAGCCGCGGCTCACGCGGCGGCCGGGGCGGCACAGGCGGTGGCCCGGACCGCCGTGGCGCCGGACGCGGGGGCATCGATGACCGTGGCGGGCCGGGGGGCGGGGGCGTGGGCCGGGACGCAGGCGGATAGCCGGCCTGCGGGTAACCGGACTGCGGCGGGTAACCGGATTGCGGGCCGCCGGGCTGCTGCGGGCCGCGACGATGCCGGGCAGGGGCCAGCGGGACCGCCGCCTGCTCCGGGGCCTCGACATCGATGCGGGTCACCTGCAGGTAGCCCACCAATATGACGATCAGGAACGTCAGGAACAGGGCGACCGGCCCGTGCCCCACGCCCAGGCTGCCCACCGCGTGCGGGAACGCCACGTAGTCCGCGAACGACGCACCGACCGGCCGGGTCAGCACGTAGCAGATCCAGAAGGCCAGGATCGGGTTCAGGCCGAACCTCCAGTGCGCCACCGCCACCAGCGCGAACGCGACCGAGAACCAGATTCCCGAGGCGAGGTAGCCCAGGCCCAGGGTCCTGGCGGTCAGGTCGCCGGTCGCGGTGCCGAGCGCGAACGTGGCCAGCACGGTGGCCCAGTAGAACAGTTCCCGCCGGGGGGTGCGGATGCTGTGGATGGACAGCGTCCCCTCCACCCGGTGCCAGACGATGAAGATCACCGTGAGCACGACCGCATAGAACGCGGTGGACGCGGCGTAGGGGACGTGGAACTTGATGTGCAGCACGTCGGCGGCCTGGGTGCCGAACACCGCGACCATGACCACGGCGAGCCAGTAGGTCCAGGCCACGTAGCGCTTGGCGCGGAGCTGCAACGCCATCGCGATCACGAAGCCGGTGAAGCCGAACAGCACCGCGATCACCGGGTTGATCGTGCGGACCATGTAGTCCGAGGTCGCCTCGCCCATCGCCGTGGTGAGCAGCTTGATGATCCAGAAGTAGACCAGGATCAGCGGCACCTTGCTCGCGGCGAACCTGGCCGGTGCCAGAGGCTCGTCCCACCGGGACCGGCCTTGATCCCACCGGGACTCACCTGCGCTCATGGCGGCAAGAATGCCACATGGAGCCAATTACGCCCGATGCGCCCCGAAGCTCTTTGCCGCAGCTTGTCCTGCGCTGGTACAGGCATTCCCTGTCAGGTGCCGGCCGTTGTCCGGAGCCCGCCGCCGGGCGCGCCAGCAGCCTGGGCAAGGTGGTCCCCGAAGGCCCGCGCGGCCGGGGTCAGCGGCCTGGCGCGAGAGCGGATCAGGCCGATGGGCGGGTGCTCCGGCGGCCGGGCAAGCTCGCAGACGCCAACCGCCGGGCCCGGTCCCTCCGCCGCCGACCTGGCGAGCAGCGCGACCCCCAGCCCGGCGGCGACAAGCTCACGGATACTGGCCGGGCTGTAGGTCTCGAACTCGATGCGCGGAGCGAAGCCCTCGGCCGCGGCCGCCTCGGTGAGGATCGTGTGCAGCCGGCTGTCGGGGGCTAGGCAGACGAACGGCTCATCGCCGGCGGCGGCGAGCGTCGCGCCCCGCTGCGCGGCCAGCCGGTGCCCCGGCGGGGTCACCAGCACCATGCTCTCGGCGGCCAGCGGCCGGGCGGCAAAGGCAGCAGGCAGGTCGTCGTGCACCGGGCCGACCACCAGGTCCACGTCGCCGGCGTCCAGCAGGCGGAGCAGCTTCGCGATCAGGCCGGAGTGCAGGGCGAGGCACACCCCGGGGTACCGGCGGCGGAACTGGGCCAAGGCCGCGGGCAGGTCCAGCGCGCCGAGGACCTGGGTCGCGCCGATCCGCACCTGGCCACGCAGCACCGCGCTCAGCTCGGCCAGGTCGGCGCGGGCACCGTCAAGCTGGCTGAGGGCCTGGCGGGCCCGGGCCAGGAACAGCTCACCCGCATGGGTGAGCGCGACTCGGCGGGTGGTGCGCTCGAGCAAGGTCGTGCCGAGTTCCGCCTCCAGCCGCCTGATCTGCGCGGATACGGCCGGCTGTGCGACGTGCAGCCGCCGGGCCGCCTTGGTGAAGCTGCCGTGGCGTGCCACCGCGTCGAAATAGGCCAGCTGCCGCAGTTCCATATATCTAGAATGACTTGTTATAAGTGTATGCGTAAATAGGTCTTGGACTTATTAGCACGCGGCGCCGATCCTGAGGGCATGCGGCAACGACACCTCGGCAGTGACGGGCTGGTGACCTCCGCCCTCGGCATGGGATGCATGGGCCTGTCGCAGGGATACGGCCCGGCGGACGACAACGAGTCCGTCCGGGCGATCCGGCGGGCGGCCGAGCTCGGCGTGACCATGTTCGACACCGCGATGAGTTACGGCCGGGGGCACAACGAGCGGCTGATCGGCCGGGCGCTGGCCGGGCTGCCCTGGCCGGTCCAGGTGGCCACGAAGTTCGGCATCGTCCGGGGCGGGGACGGCGTGCACCTCGACGGGCGGCCCGAGCACGTCCGCGGCTACTGCGAGGCGTCCCTGGCCCGGCTGGGCGTCGAGGTCATCGACCTCTACTACCTGCACCGCGTCGATCCCCGGGTGCCGATCGCCGACACCATCGGCGCGATGTCCCAGCTCGTCGCCGAGGGCAAGGTCCGCCATCTCGGCCTATCCGAGGTCACCCCCGCCCAGCTGGAGCAGGCCGCGGCGGTACACCCGGTCAGCGCGGTCCAGTTCGAATGGTCGCTGCTCTGGCGCGAACCGGAGGACGACATCATCCCCGCGGCGCGGCGGGCGGGCGCCGGGATCGTGCCCTACAGTCCGCTCGGCCGCGGGATGCTCACCGCCACCTTGACCCGCGACGAGATCGAGCGCAGCGACTTCCGCCGCGGCGATCCACGCTTCCAGGGCCTCGATCTCGATAAGAACCTGGCCCGGGTCGCCGCGCTGCGCCGTGTCGCCAGCGGCCTCGGTATCACCCCGGCCCAACTGGCGCTGGCCTGGCTGCTCGCCCAGGGCCCCGATGTCGTTCCCATTCCCGGAACCCGCCGCCTGGACCGGATCGAGCAGAACGCGGCCGCGGCCGGCGTCGCGCTGACCCGGGCCGACCTGCGCGACCTGGACGACGCCGTACCGCGCGCCGCGTGGGCCGGCGACCGCCGCTCCTTCGGCGCGGTGGCCACCAGCCGCCGCACCCGGCCGGTGCCCGGGCAGGCGTGACGCGGCACCGCAATCCCGGCTGGTGGGTCAGCAGTGCGGGTTGGGGATGATGTTGCTCGCGAACTCGGCGAGGCCCAAGGCCGTGGTGAACGTGCTCTCGGGCTGGTCCGCGGAACCCCGGGCTGGACTATCCGGGTCATGGGGCGCTACCTTGCGGTTGCGGTTGACGAACCAGCCGGTGGCTTCTGCGTGCCCGGCTCGCGTTCGTCGCCCCGTCGCGAGGTTCCCTAGTGCGCGCAAGTGCCCCCGGCTGGTGTCTGCCTGGCAGGGCCGTTCGTGTCTCCCCCGCACGAGGCTCCCGGGTGGACGCGGCCCGCGCCGTGTGGCCCCCCTGCGCGGCGCGGGCCACAGCCTTGTCCCAGATCCATCAGCAGGCGCCGCGAAACGGCCCGCCGCGTCCCGGTAGACCAGGCTGTGCCGGGACAGCTAGATCCCGCCAGGATCGTCTGCTCTGCGGTACTGTTCTCGCGGCAATCCGGCGCTGGAGGCGGCGGTGGCGACATGGCGGCAACACTCCCCGGACGGCAGCGATCACGCTACTTCTGCCGGCTCTGTGGCACGCGGACGGACGCTTTCGTCGGGACCTTGCGTGCGGAGGGCAGGCTGTGCCGGCAATGTTTCGGCAAGGGCGAGGACCGCCGCCCGCACGAGCTGAACGCGCTAAGCGGGCGGCAATGGGCGCACGCCAGCAAAAGCGTGCAAGAGTATCCCGACGTCCGCTCCGATAAACAGCGATCCCATGGTGCGGCGTTCCCGGTATCTCTTGCCACACAGCAGATCAGCGTCTATACAAAGCCCGGCGAGATCGTTCTTGATCCCTTCGTGGGCGTGGGCACGACGCTCGACGCTTGCGCCATTCTGGGACGTCGAGGCATCGGCATCGACCTCAACGAGCACTACCTCGGCCTGGCCCGCGCCGATCTCGGAGACTCGCCCGACCAGGAGCTTGTCCTGGGAGATGCCCTTCACCTCGGGAGGTACGTCAAAGAAGGATCTATCGATTTCGTCCTTACGAGCCCCCCCTACGGGGCCCTGCTGAAGAATACGAAGGGAGCATTTGCATATAAATGGAAAGAGCATTCGAAGATAGCGTCAATACGTAATCCGCTTCCCTACTCAGAGGATCCCAGGGACCTGGGCAATCTTTCGTATCCGGATTACCTTGAAGCCATGGGCCGGGTGATGACTGAGTGCTACCGGGTCATGCGCGACGGTGCATATGCCGCCTGGGTCGTGAAGGACTTCAGGGCGCTAAGGAAACAGATTCCTTATGTGGCCTTCCACATGCACGTAACAGAGTGCGCAGAGGAGGCCGGCTATAAGCTCTGGGATATACAGATCTACGATCAGACTAAGTTCCGTCCCTTGGTATGCCTCGGGTATCCCTCGCGCAACTTTTACCTGAATATCGGCCACTCTTACATTATGATCTATCGTAAATGACCATTAACCGCCCTGGTGTAGCGACATCAGAAAGAATGCGGGAGTTCTTCGGCGACCTGGAATCCTGCGAAGACCGGAGCGCAGGCGCTCATGGCCTTCATCCCTACCCCGCGAAGTTCATACCGCACATCCCGCGCATGGTCCTCGGTGAGCTATCCCGGCCCGGGGATCTGGTAGTAGATCCGATGTGCGGATCGGGCACCACCTTGGTGGAGGCTGCCGTCGCGGGCCGCTGTGCGATAGGTGCGGATATCAACCCTATAGCGACGCTCATCAGCAAGGCAAAGACGACGATCCTGTCGGACCACGCGCAGAAGCACCTCGATGAGCTTGCGGACCTGATTGAGGCCAGCCCCACCCGACCCGCCGTGGTGCTGCCAGAATTCTATAACCGGCGGCACTGGTATGACGACGACGTGTCCCTGGCCATATCGTATTCGTTGAAGCTAATTAATGATCTGGATGAGCCAGATGCACGGACCTTCGCGCGATGCGCCCTGAGCGCAGTGCTGGTGACCGTGTCCCGCCAGCATAGCGAGACTCGCTGGGTCCGTACCGGTCGGATGGTGACCCCTGCGGAAGTATACGCTCGCCTAGCACGTCGATTGAGAGACAATCTAGCGCGTGCCGACCGCTATGCGCAGTCTGCGCGCAGTCCGGTCGCTGTCACGACCGCGGACGCACGGGCCATGCCAGTTGCCGACTCCTCGGTATCGCTCGTAATGACGTCCCCGCCCTATGCTAATTCTCACGACTACTATCTATACAATAAGCTCAGGCTATTCTGGCTGGGTTACGGAGTTGCCCCGGTCCAGCGCGCAGAGTTTGGCTCCAGGAATAAGCATTCTGATGAGAAATACCCCGTCAAGCATTACCTTGCATCGATGTCCTCTGTTCTTAGGGAATCCGCCCGGATTCTCCGGCCGGATGGCCATGCGTGTCTGGTCGTAGGTGACGCGGTAATTCGCGGCGAGTTCTTCGACATGGGGCAGATGCTAGCGCCGATCGCCGCCGCCAGTGGCCTCAGGCCATGGGGGCACTATTCGTTTCCCCAGAAGAAATTCACGCGCGCGTTCTTCGCCGGTTTCGGCACCCGCCAGGAGAAGCAAACGCATGTCTTGATATTTGGGAAGACATAGGCCGGCACGTGGTGGCTGATGCCGTACCCGAACTCGTCCCGCTGTGTCCGCCGGGCCCCGATCAGGTGCCGACGTAGGCCGCGAGGTGCTCGCCGGTGAGGGTGGAGCGGGCGGCGACGAGGTCGGCGGGGGTGCCCTCAAAGACAATCCGGCCACCCTCGTGGCCGGCGCCGGGGCCGAGGTCGATAATCCAGTCAGCGTGCGCCATCACCGCCTGATGGTGCTCGATGACGATGACCGACGTGCCGGAGTCGACGAGCCGGTCCAGCAGGCCAAGCAGCTGCTCGACGTCGGCCAGGTGCAGGCCGCTCGTCGGCTCGTCGAGGACGTAGACGCCGCCCTTCTCCGCCATGCGGCTGGCCAGCTTGAGCCGCTGCCGCTCGCCGCCGGACAGCGTGGTGAGCGGCTGGCCGAGGCTGAGATAGCCGAGCCCGACGTCAGCCAGCCGGTCGAGGACTTTGTGCGCGGCGGGCGTGCGCGCCTCGCCGGTGCCAAAGAACTCGCCGGCCTCCGTCACGGACATCGCGAGCACCTCGCTGATATCCCGGCCGCCGAGGTGGTAGTCCAGCACCGACGCCTCGAACCGCTTCCCCTCGCACTCCTCGCAGATCGTGGCGACGCCGGCCATCATCGCCAGGTCGGTGTAGATGACCCCGGCGCCGTTGCAGCTGGGGCAGGCGCCCTCGGAGTTGGCGCTGAACAGCGCCGGCTTCACGCCGTTGGCCTTCGCGAACGCCGTGCGGATCGGATCGAGCAGTCCGGTGTACGTCGCCGGGTTGCTTCGCCGCGAGCCGCGGATCGCGCCCTGGTCGACCGACACGACTCCGTCCCGGCCTGACACCGAGCCGTGGATCAATGAGCTCTTTCCCGACCCGGCCACGCCGGTCACTACCACCAGCACGCCGAGCGGTATGTCGACATCGACGTCCCGCAGATTGTGGGTGCTGGCGCCGCGCACCTCCAGCACCCCCGCAAGCGTCCGCACCGACGGCTTCACGGAGGCCCGGTCGTCCAGGTGCCGCCCGGTCAGCGTGCCGCTGGCCCGCAGCCCGCCGACGGTGCCCTCGAAGACCACCTCGCCACCGGCAGCGCCGGCGCCGGGCCCGAGGTCGACCACGTGGTCGGCGATCGCGATCGCCTCCGGCTTGTGCTCCACGACGAGCAGCGTGTTGCCCTTGTCGCGCAGCTGCAGCAGCAGGTCATTCATCCGCCGGATGTCATGGGGGTGCAGGCCAATGGTGGGCTCGTCGAACACGTAGGTTACGTCGGTGAGCGAGGAGCCGAGGTGGCGGATCATCTTGGCGCGCTGGGCCTCGCCGCCCGAGAGCGTGGCCGACGGGCGATCGAGGCTGAGGTAGCCGAGCCCGATCTCGACGAACGAGTCGAGGGTCTGCTGCAGCGCCGCCAGCAGCGGTGCTACCGACGGTTCGTCCCGACCCCGCACCCACCCGGCGAGGTCGCTGATCTGCATCGCGCACGCATCGGCGATGTTGGTCCCGCCGATAAGCGACGACCTGGCCGCCTCGCTGAGCCGGGTGCCGCCGCACTCGGGGCACACCGTGAAGGTGACGGCCCGCTCCACGAACGCCCGGATGTGCGGCTGCATCGCCTCCTTGTCCTTGGCAAGCATCGACTTCTGGATCCGCGGGATCAGTCCCTCGTAGGTCATGTTGATGCCCTCGATCTTCATCCTGACCGGCTCGTGGCGGAGGAAGTCGTGCATCTCTTTCGGGGTGTACTTGCTGATCGGCTTGTCCGGGTCGACGAAGCCCGATGCGCTGTAGAGCCGGTAGTTCCAGCCGCCCGCCTTGTAGCCGGGAACGGTGATCGCGCCCTCGGCGAGCGACTTGGAGTCGTCGAAGAGCTGAGCGAG
>Ga0306920_100015620_pt1 | contig 10418 bp, 15 predicted proteins | sample flu12Cox44000170_FD_204666 | JGI IMG/M metagenome (GOLD analysis project Ga0306920, IMG submission 204666) | Lab enrichment of tropical soil microbial communities from Luquillo Experimental Forest, Puerto Rico - flux4day.12C.oxic.44.000.170 (v2)... | ecosystem: Environmental > Terrestrial >...
ATGGGAAGTTTTCAACGAGAGCGAAATGGCGCTCTCCTCGGAGAGCCGGGAGTAGTGTGCTCAAGAAAGCTCTTGACACACCCAACATTGTTAGAGATGGACGAGAAGTCGGCAAGTCGTCCAAGTGGCTCTCGATCAGGTTAGGAACGGGAAGTCGGCTTATGGGAAATGATTCCGCCTGACATTCCATCAGTCATTAATGTTGCAGACTTTTGTAAACGCTCGAAGTAGTGCGCCGTCAGTGTGCCGCGATGGGTCCTCGGACTGGATAGAAATCCTTGCGGATAGAGTTCGGCCTACAGGTCCGGCTGCCTCTCGTCTTTTGATATCAATAACCTCCGCCAGCTATGCGGGTTCGATTCCAACCAGGCCAAGTTGGCCAAGGAACTCGGCATCAGCCAAGGCCAGTTCTCACGCTACGAACAGGATCGGGCTGAAATCGGCGCCGAGATATTGCTGAGGATGGCGGCGCGATTTAGCGAATCAATCGAGTTCTACGCACGGGGAATAAGTGAGGCAAAGAAAAATTAGCGGCCAAGAGGGCTGTAAGGCGACCGAAGTCGACTATCATCAGCCCATGTGCTTTATCGATCAGAAATCGGAGTTGATCCCGAATTTCGATTCGGCCCTTGCTCCGCTATCGGTCGACGCGGTCAAGATTTGGACAGTTGATGAGCCGAGCACATCGCAACTGGTTCCCGTCGCGCAGACCGCAGAGCCTGAGCCGACTCTCGAACACCAGCGGAAGATATTGAGCCTGGTAGATTTCAACCTCCTGCAAATGCCCACCAATCTCCCGCGAACCAGCTGGTCCGGCACCTCATGGGCTCAGCCCACTGTCCTTCCTCAACTCTTACCCGGGAATTGGGATCACCTCAACCGCCACAAGTCCGTCGAACTCATGCGCTCCGTCTGCTCCAGTAAGTCCGGAGCCTCAACGGGAGCCCGAACCGTCACTGTTCGCTACGGCGGAGCAAGGCAAAACGCCAACTGCCCAAGATGGAGATGCGGTATGAAGATCCAGGTCGTCGAACGCGAATTTATCTACCATGGCGCTACTTTGGCTGACCCCAACCCGAAGTTCTCGATTGAAGAAGTCCGTTCCTTCTACGCCACCCAATTCCCAGAACTGACCAACGCCGCCATAACTGGGCCCGACACGGTTGGTGAACGGCTGAGGTACAGCTTTGAGCGGGCCATCGGATCGAAAGGCTGAACCACGATGGACGCCCAGCACAAAGAAGCGCTTCTGCGAGAAATCCGGGAAGCAGAGGGCGGCAATACGAAAGCCAGCCCGCTGGCCGGGCTTATCCGGAGGTTCCTTGAATGCCAGGACTCGCAAAACGCAGCCTATACTCTCGCACGGGCGCTGTCGCTTCAAAGCACCGGAGATCCCATGTTCCCCCAGTCAGGCATCTGGCCAATCCCGCCAGCCTGATCTCCATCCCCCTGCTCGAAGCGGCTCACACAGGAAGCCGGATTACCTTCGGTTGCTCCGATTTGACCACCCTCGCTCACACGTTGGTTGAACTCGACCTCGCCACTGAATCCGACTGGATTGCGGTAGAGAGAGGTCCAGCCGGCCTGGTTGAATTCGTGTTTCGCCGGTTCCTCCATGACCACGGCCAGGAGACTATTGCAGAACACTTTGAGCTATCCCTGACGCTCTGAGAATCGATTGTCGATAGCAGCTATTCGGACAGCGCCGCCGATACCAATGGCCAGTTGTTCCTGGCCGCGAAGCAAAAGGCGAAAGGATAAATGTCTTCCTCACCCTACGGAAAACACGCCGCTGGTGCGACGAGTAGTCAGCCTGCAGTCCCCGAGCCGTCGTTCGCCGAGAGAGCACGAACTTTGATGCGTTTGGGCCGAATCGCGAGTCTCTCGACCCTGTCACGGAAACAAGCCGGTTTCCCCTTCGGATCATTGATGCCGTATGCGCTGGACGGCCAGGGGCACCCGGTTTTCCTGATCAGCACGATGGCCATGCATACGCAGAATCTGCTGGCGGACCCGCGTGCCAGTCTGTTTGTGACAGAGCCCGGGGCCAGCGGAGATCCGCTCGGTTCATCCAGAGTTACGTTGATAGGGAGTGTCAGCAGAATACCGGAGCCAGAGCTGGAAGCCGCGCGTACCGTCTATCTGACGCGTTACCCGGATAGCAAGTACTGGGTCGATTTTGACGATTTCTCCTTCTACCGAATGGATGTATTGGACGTTTATTACGTGGGAGGCTTCGGAGTCATGGGTTGGGTGTCGGCTTCAGATTATTCAGAAGCGCAATCCGATCCGCTGGCGGAGCACAAGAGCGACATCATGCAGCACATGAATGCCGACCACAAGGATGCTCTCATCCTGCTTGCCAAGCGGTTTGCTGGCATTGAGGCACAGGAGGCGGCGCTGACCTCGATCGATCGCCTCGGCTTTAACGTGCGCCTGAAAGCCCAAGATGGCGTGCATGGGGCGCGCATCGCTTTCCTGCGGGAAGTAACGAATCCGACCCAGACCAGAGAAGTTTTTGTCGAGATGGTTAAGCAGGTGCGCAAAGAGTAAAGCTGCCAAATAACGATATCGCCTGCTCGGCGGATTCTAACGCTCAGCAGGTCACATGGAGAATTGCGTTGGTCTTCTTAGCGCATTTATTCAAGAGTTCCATGGCTTCTTCCGTTGGGAGGATGAGCAATTCAACTTTGCGCCGCTTGGCCTCACGTTTGACCTCATCCATCACTGGCAGTGCGCCTCCTCCCGTGCCGACCACCAAGCGGCGGCATTTCCACGGGATCTTCTCTTCCAGAGAGAGCGGCGTGTGTCCGAAGGCTTCGCGGAGCTTCTTGGACGGTTCTTTCTTCCGCTTGCGAATCTTTCCTCGGTCGATTACCACGTCGTAGCCGTACTCAACGCCATCGATCCGAATCTGTCCAAATGAGAACTGCTGGAACTTCATGGCGGGCCTCACGTAAAGGATACAGCCCCGGGGCGTGTCTAGACCTCCAGCACAGAGCTCGGTCGTTGGACACCGAGCAGCATTGCGGGCCGGAGTTCCCACCTTTTGGATTGCCGACCAACCGTCCACAACCTTCTGTTCCCGGTTCCTGCAGAGTGGTTCCCGGCCAAGTGATCGCTACTGATTCGCGCCGACAGACGATTTGCCCAGAAACGCCTGCCTGGCTCCCTTGCCTGACGCCTGCCAGACTTTCACGATTTCATAAACTATCGTGGTCGCCTAAGTGACAGCGATCCACACTACGACGGCTTCGATCGGCAGCCCTGCCCATGCTCCTATGAACAATCCCATCATCTGTTTCTGCTGGTAACCCCACCAGCCGTAGGGCACAGCCAAGGTTGCTTCCATGCTCGGGCAACGATGTTTTGCAGAAGCCAATCGAGGCTGAGAAATTCTGCGGCCAAACGCCCACCGGATGGTACCCGACCATCGAAGCGACCGGTTCGCCGACCGCATTGGCGGAGGTTAGAGACACCGTCCACGGATACTCATCATTCCCACTCGCTGTTACTTGAATCGAGTAAGGTTTCAAAGTCTCACTGGCGTACTCCAAGTCCACGATTACATACATTACAAATTCCCCGTTATAAAAGCGAAAGAGTTCATTCGCGTTTTTCTATGCAGAGCGGGAATGGGTAATAACCAAGGTGGCGCTCCTTCATACCGTTTACACTCAGCATGCACGGGCGACCTCGACTAAGAAGGTCCCCTAACATAGAGCCGTAATCCGCGTTCTCAATTGCGCAGTCAATCACAAGGTAGTGAAGACCCGGCTCAACCTCCTCACTCAGCCACCCAGCGTGCGGCAAAGTCAACATCAATCTCGTAGCCTCTTCGATGTGATGTTGCGGGAGTTCAGTGCAAGGAACTCGCAGCCAGACGTCGCCATTAACCTCACGCTGATTGTAGGACACCTCCGCTGGTGTGTTCTAATCGTCTTGCCGCAAAAAATTAGAAAGTCGAATTGTTTGACGCGCTTTGAACGAGCACGGCTTCAGCCGGCGTAACGTCTTGAAGTGAGTGCGGGCTCTAGCCCCTGAGGGGAAATCGCATGTTCTGCAAAAAGCTTTCGTTCCTACTCTGTCTTGCGCTTACTTTTGTAACAGCTGCCCACGCGCAGAAAATCAAAGTGGAATATGACAAGTCGATGGACTTTACCAAGTTCAAGACCTATGCCATCGATCCCAACAACACCGGCAGCACCTCCCGGCCGATGCTGCGCCTCGTGATTCAGGGAGCGGTGGAAGACGATCTGAACAAGCGCGGTCTCACCAAGGTCGCCGCGAATCCTGATCTTTACGTGCAGTTGTACGGCGCCACGGAGACCGATATGACAGGCCACTACCACGATCCCATCTATGGCGGCGCGATTCCGCCGCTGAACTCAGGTATCACTCTTTGGCACAATATTCCCGGAACCGTAACCACCGTCGTCATCCCAAAGGGCACGCTGGTAATTGACATCATCGACGCCAACAAGAAAGAGTTGGTGTGGCGCGGCATCGCCAAGCAGAATCTCAGCGACCAACGCGACGAGCTACTGGATCAGGTGAACACTGCCGTCGAGAAGATGTTCGAGAAGTACCCGGTAGCGAAGAAGTAGGTTCATCCAAGAACCTGTACGAAAGGTCATTCTGAGCGACGACGGCGAGGCGAGGGTTCACCCGATCATGGACATTCTGCAAGTCTTCGGTGAGCAAATTTGAATAGCGCCGCGTCGTCTCGAGCGTGCTGTGACCGGATAGAGCGCGAGAGCAAATACAGCTCGCGTCTTCAACTGGCCCTTAGCGGAGTATGGGGGCTGCGGGGCCTGCCCGTGTTCAACCGCTGGTACGCGCTGATGCAAAGGTATGGATTCGCAGACGGGAAACGACAGGCACTGTGACGAGTGATAAATCGCCTCTCTGACAATGTCGGCGTTGTCAAGGTATTTCAGGGCACACTTCGACGCTCGCTTTAGAGATAGCGCCATTTCGGTCTAATTGAAAAACATCGTTCCAACCAACCACGGCTCGCGTTGTAATCCTCTCAGGTCAGAAACTCGGTCCGACCCATGCATCTCTTCGGTCGCATTCGATCATGATTACTAGTTCGAACTCCTCGGTGAAGAGGAGCGCAATGCCCACTCAATATGCTCGATATTTATTGCACACCATGGCGATTTCCGGGCTGTTCCAAGTGCGAACCGAACTTCCTGGCGCATCATCAAATACAGACAAACAGCCAGTCGGCGCGCCATCGCAACCTTAGCGAGGAGTCCGAACTGGTAATCATGATCGAATGCGATTCGGCGAAATTAGGCGTTAGCCGCTCATTGACCCCTAGCGGCGGGCCCGAGTCCCCTCAATGAGTGATAGGCGATAGTGCAAGTATAAGCTGGCGCGATTTTGACCCGCAATGTTACTGCAACGAGCGCGACCTGATTATCGAAGCAAGGAAGAATTCGTGCTTCCGCGTTGGTTCCTGTTTCCATCCCCAGATCGCACATGGCCGCCGCTACGGTAGGTTGTACCGAAACTGTCCGAATACCATGTTGGCATGTGCTTGGGTAGCGCCGGGCTGTGACACCCAAGGAGTCAGCCAGACATAGGAGTACTGAATGCCATACTGTACCGACCCGACATTCTCGTACTTCCAAAGGACACGCGACCAGCCGCCAGTAGCCTCCTGGATATAGCGGTCAGGATTGAGGTTTGATCCGGGGCCGCCGAAACCGACGCAACAGGTGCCGTCGCTGTTCAGTGATGCATTCTTCTGCGCGTAGAGTCCGCTGTAGTAGAAGTACAATCCGGTTTGTTTGTTTGGAGCGATCTCTAAGCCGCTGACCCATGAATACGAGTGGATCGGCGAGATGTCGCCGTTGGGTTTCACGATGACGTCAGGAGCTAACCCACCGATGTAGCGGCCCGCGCCGTTGCTGGCGAACCCCTGCAGCACCAGTCGATAGCCTTTCGCCACTTCGACCAGCAAATTGCCCTGCATGCCCCAGCCGAAGGCGGTGTCATGGGTTGTAACGTTGGCGGCGCTATTGGAACTGCGAAAGACGCGCATCACAGTTCCAACATCGAGGTGGATGCCCTTGCCATTGCTCAGCTTGCCGTCATATACGCCCTTTAGCACGAAGTCGGGCATCGTGTTAGGCACCTCGAGTTCCTGTTTACCGGTGTTGTACTGAGCACTGACAATGCTGCTTAGCATGGTCGGAAATGTGACCTTGTTGCCGACCTGCTGCTCTGGGTTCTCGACTGAGAAGCCCCACCAGAAGTTCTTATAGGGCGCGTGGGAGATTCTGAGTTGCGGGTAGCGGCCCCACACCAAGCCTGCCACGTAGTTAGTGTCGATGACCTGCGTACTTGCGACGTCCCCGGGCCAAGGTGTGATGCCCTGCTTCAACGGCGTCATGAGTGAGAACGCCTGGCCGCCGGTGAAGTCCCATTTACCCGGCTGCCAGTCGAAAAATGCCTGCCGCAGGCGGAAGGTATAGCTTGAGCTCGTGACCGCGATGTTACCCGCGGAAGGCGAGCCTCCGAAGTCCATTTCGAAGTAGCCGGCGGCCTTGGTGTCAAGCAGGTCAAGGTCGGCGCGCAGCGCCAGACGTGTGCTCTGCGGTGAGATGCGGAACTCGGTAGTATTGCCCTGCCAGGCATTGCCGAACGGGATGTCGGCGAAGCTGGTGCCCACATTGCCGCCCGAGTTCGTGGAGCGGAAAACCGTGGTCATTGCCGGATAGCCGATGATGCGGAGTTTAGTTGGGCCTAACTTCAAGGCTGGCGTGTCAGGCGTGACGTCGGCAATTTCAGGCCCACGCTGCAATTCCTCCTGTATCGCTTCTTCCTGCTGAAGTGTAGGTTCTTGGGCGGCCGCGGCGGGAGCAGCCTGACTGTCAGGCAGCATCTGCGTCTGTAGGTCAGCCATCACATGATAATCCACCCCGCATCCCGCTACAGCCGGGACCAGAGTGGCTTGCTTGCGAGTCAGCAGCATCTGCTTCTGTTCCGCCAGTGCCGATTGCAATGCCTGGATTTGCGCCTGCTGTTGCTCTAGCGTTTTCTGATGCGACGCCACTAGCGATTTGAGCTCATCGATTTCGCTCAAGCTGGGCTGGGCTTTGTGCCCTGACTGTTAGGCTGCCAAGAGTGATGACGCACAGCACGGTCATTCGGATAGGGGTTCTCATAAGCTCCTCTAAAGACACATCTTGTAGGGCCAAGAATTCTCAGAAGCCGGGGAATTTCTTACTGAATTTCCTCGAGCGCCAGCAGGAACTACTTAAACTGACGCTGCGCGCCCTGGAGGCCCATCTCTCAACCATTAACAGTCCAACGTGCCGTTCCAGGCCAACGGCAATATTCGCCGATTTTGCCAATCCCTAGGAGATCCCGCTGGATTGTCCCATAGGATTTCCGCCTGAACCTTCCACCGTATCTTCATTATTAGGAGTTCTGGGCGTCATTGCCTGACGCGGCCCCAAAAAAGCCTGAGAGAAAGCTCTTTTCAGCTCGCCAACCGGCGTTTCCGTTGTGGGCTTGTCGTGATTGTGTCGTAGGTACTCGAATGCCTTGGTCCGAACAGATTTCAGCCTTTGGTGAAATCGACAGAAATACGGTGATTTCAAGGGATTGCTGTCCTGTTCAGTTCCAGAAGCTTTTTTACAGCAGCGTTTCCTTTTGCAGTTCCTTCACAATCAATTTCGAAAGTCCGTCAATTACCTTTTTGGCGGAACTGGGATTAAAGGTGTCGCTCACGCCCGTCCAAAGCAGTTGTCCCTCACCGGACGCTACTGAGTACACATTTGTTTCTACCCGTACGGTTGTATCCTCTCGAAGATAGTCGGGAGAATAAATCACGGGATAGATGGCGCGGTAATAGCCGTAAAAGGACCCATAATACGGATAAGGCATCAAGGGCTCGCCCGGAACGTACGTGACGTTCTTATCGACCTTCACCAGGCGAGACACAATGACAGCATCAATCTTGAACTCCTTAATCTGGCTTTTCAGATAATCAAGGTTGAGTTGAGTGTCTTCCGGGCGCAGCAGGATCGTATTTCCGGGCACAGCTTCGACGCCCGTCTGGGTAACCAGATGCGATAGTGCATCTTCGAAGTCGGCACGAATACCCGGTTTGGCGCTCATGCCTAGAACGAGAACTCGATGAAACTTGGCAGGCGTGTACTGCGGATTCTTCCAACTGGTCACGAACTTGGTTTTGGCTTCGGCAATGCTCACACCGACTAGAACCATTGCAAAAACGACAAATGCTCTCCGCACGTTTCCTCCCTACCTCATCTGAGTCATTGCACGTCAGTTTCGTCTGTGATAGAAGTGCTACGTTTTACGCAGTTCTAAGCAAATTTTAGCCCGGCCAGTCTGAGACTCACAGCCCAGTCCACTCCGAATCTCCAGGTTTTTTGCAGGCCCGTAAGGGCTGTCCTTACTGCCCGCAACCCGCCTCGGACCGCAAAATCTCCTCTTGAAGGGCCAAACTGCCTGTCTGACCACTCTTAATCACTGCAGGAGAACCAGGCATGGCAGACGACCGAGCGCGAAAGCTGGCCGACAACGGCTCAACCCCCTTGCAGCTCTCGCACTTTTCCGCCGACACTCTTGATAAATGGGCGATTCGCTTCCGATCTCGGAAATCTCGCGCCGGAGTGGAGTGGCCTCCTCCGCACTTCGCTTCTATGAGGAGAAGGGCCTTATCACGTCTGAGCGGTCAGGGAGAGGGCACCGGCGCTATCCCCGTGCAGTTCTCCGCCGTGTCGCATTCATTGTATTCGCCCAGAAGATTGGGTTGTCCCTGGAGGAGATCGGGGAGGAGCTCTCCAAGCTGTCGGGCCACCATGTTCCGGAACGCTCGGATTGGGCCAAGCTGTCGGGAACTTGGACCAAGCGCATTAACCAGCGAATCGCCGAACTGGAACGCCTTCGGGCTGGACTTACGCAATGCATAGGGTGTGGGTGTCTCTCCTTGGACCGATGTCAACTCGCTAATCCTGGCGACCGGGCCGCCAGATCTGGCTCGGGGCCTCGGTATTGGATTACAAAACCGAAGCCTTAAATGCCAGCCGATCTGTTGCAAAATGCACTTTCGATGCACCTTCGCTTCATTATCATCAGTTTGAAACGTGGGTAGGCCGACACCCACATTCCGTTAACGCAAATCAATCAGTCGAGAGGTGAGCCATGCGCCTGCTGTCCATCTTCGCCCTGTGTGTCCTGACCGGCGCTTTGCCAACGGCCCAGGGGCAGCCAGTTGCTGATGAATCGATCCAGGCCAGGAACAAAGCTGTGGCCATGCGCGTATTCGATGAGATTTTCAACCAGGGTAAGTTCCAAGTTGCGGACGAAATCTACGCGCCGGATTTCCAAAACCATGGCCTTCATCGATCGGTGGACCTGAAGACAGACCAGGACGCGGTGCACGCTGAAAAGAAGGCATTTCCAGACCTCCAGATGAGCGTCCAGGAAATGGTCGCGGAGAGGGGACAAGGTGGCTGTGCTATGGACATTTCAGGGAGCCCATATCGGTTCCGGTTACGAAGGTCTTCCTCCCACCGGAACAAGGGTCGAGGTTCGTGGCATCACCATTTGGCGGATTGTGGACGGACGGATCGTAGAGGAGTGGTCCAGCTTCAGTGAAACGGAGTCTTACCTCCGAATGCTTGCCCATCTGAAGTGGTGGTTCGTGTTTGCGGGGTTGCTCGTCCTGACCATGGTGATCGCTATCGAACGTCTTGTTTGGAGTATGGCCAGGAAGGTGTTCGCCTACGGCAGCTCAACCAACTGAATCGAGATCGGTGATGGGCATAACATCGCCATATCCCAACTAATCAGTTGCGGGTCGTGCAGGCACCTCTGTTTTCCATAACCGAGGAGGTGATCTCGGAGTCGTGCCCAATCGGGAATAGTATTGTCGCCAGAAAACTGTGCGAAAAATCATCCATGTCGACATGGACGCGTTTTATGCTTCGGTGGAGCAGCGCGATAATCCGCAGTTCCGCGGCAAACCTGTAATCGTCGCTTGGCAGAGCAAACGCTCTGTTGTCTGCGCTGCTTCGTATGAAGCCCGGCACTTCGGGGTGCATTCGGCCATGCCCGCAATGCATGCGGAACGGCTGTGTCCGGCGGCGGTCTTCCTGCCTCCGGATTTCCCTCGCTATCGCGAGGTCTCGCGCGCCGGGAGATATTTAAGCGGCATACGGATCTGATTGAACCCCTGTCTCTCGACGAAGCTTATCTCGATGTGACCGAGAACAAGACCGGCTTGCCGACAGCTACGCAGGTGGCGCGCACCATCCGAGAGCTCCCGGCTCACATTCGACTTCGACACCCCGCAGGTGGAGGCCATCTCCGGCAGCACCTCCGCATACTGCCGCGTCGAAATGCCGCGCATGAGCACGTCCAGCATGCGC
>Ga0306920_100015621_pt1 | contig 10418 bp, 6 predicted proteins | sample flu12Cox44000170_FD_204666 | JGI IMG/M metagenome (GOLD analysis project Ga0306920, IMG submission 204666) | Lab enrichment of tropical soil microbial communities from Luquillo Experimental Forest, Puerto Rico - flux4day.12C.oxic.44.000.170 (v2)... | ecosystem: Environmental > Terrestrial >...
TGGGGTTCCCCGGCTGCGCCCGCGCGGTCACCGTGCCGACCTCCACGAAGCCGAACCCGAGCGCGGCCAGCCCGCGCGTCCCGCGCGCGTCCTTGTCGAACCCGGCCGCCAGCCCGACCGGCCCGGGAAACGACAGCCCCAGCGCCCGCACCCGCAGCACCGGATCCCTCGGCCCCAGCCACCGGCGCAGCAGCCACGCCGCCCCCGGCAGCCGCGCGACGCCCCGGATCAGCCCGAAGGCCGCCAGGTGCGCCGCCTCCGCGGGCACCCGCCGCAGCACCACCCGGTAGAGCAGCCGGTACATCGCTCAGCATTATCCCGAACGGACCGGGGTTTCTGCCCCCGCCTACGCGACGAGCTCGGACTCGCCGGTAAAGGCGTCCCACAGGGCGGCGTAGGTGCCGTCCGCGGCGAGCAGCTCGTCGTGGCTGCCCGCCTCCACGATACGGCCCTGATCGAGGACCACGATCCGGTCGGCCCGGGCGGCGGTGCTCAGCCGGTGCGCGACCACGATCGTGGTGCGCGCCGCGGTCAGCTCGCTGATCGCGTGGTTCACCGCGGCCTCGGCGGCCAGGTCGAGTGCGGCGGTGGCCTCGTCGAGCAGCAGGATGGCGGGGTCGGCGAGCTGCGCCCGGGCCAGCGCGATCAGCTGGCGCTGGCCGGCCGACAGGTTGCGGCCGCGTTCGGACACCTCGTGGGCGTAGCCGCCGGTCAGCCGCATGATCATGTCGTGCGCGCCGGTCGCCCGGGCCGCGGCCACCACCTCGGCGTCGCTGGCGTCCGGCCTGGCGTACGCGATCGAGTCCCGGACCGTGCCCGCGAAAAGGTACGACTCCTGCGGGACCACGCCGAGCTGATGCCGGTAGCTGACCAGGTCGTAGTCCCGGACGTCGGTGCCGTCCACCAGGACCTGTCCGCCGGTCGCGTCGTAGAACCGGGAGATGAGCTTCACCAGCGTGGACTTGCCCGCGCCGGTCTGGCCGACCAGCGCGACGGTCTCGCCGGGCTCGATGACCAGGCTGATTCCGGACAGGGCGTTGCCGTCGCCTCCATAGCAGAAGTCCACGTCGCGCAGTTCGATCCGGCCGTGCAGCCGGCCCGCGGTGACCGGCCGCCGGGCTGGCGGCGTGGAGGTGCTCAGCCGCAGCAGGTCGGTGATCCGGCGCAGTCCGACCATGGCCTGCTGGTAGCCGTCGAAAACCTGCGACAGCTGCTGGACGGGAGCGAACACCATGTCGATGTAGAGCAGGTAGGCGATCAGCACGCCCGCGGTCAGCGCGCCGCTGTGCATCTGGCTGGTCGCGAGCACCAGCACGATGGCGCCCGCGGCCGTGGACAGGGTCTGTACGAACGGGAAGTAGATCGCGATGTAGCGCTGGGCGCGCAGCCGGGTCACCAGGAACGCCTCGCTCAGCCCGCCGAACCGGTTCCGGTTGGCCTGCTCGCGGCGGAACGCCTGCGTCACCCTCATGCCGGCCACGTTCTCCGCGAAGTAGGCGTTGACCGCGGCGACGCGGTCCCGCGATTCGGCGTAGGCGCGCGATGACCTGGACCGGAACAACAGCGTGGCCGCCACCAGCACCGGCAGGATGCACAGTACCGCCAGCCCGAGCTGCAGGTCGATGATGAGCAGCGCGACGAGCACACCGAAGAAGGTGAGCACCGAGCTGACCATGGTGACCAGGCCGGTCTGCAGGAACGTGGACAGCGCGTCCACGTCCGTGGTCATCCTGGTCATGATCCGGCCGGACAGCTCACGCTCGTAAAAGTCCAGGCCAAGGCGCTGGAGCTGGGCGAACAGCTTGACCCGCAGGGTGTACAGCAGCCGTTCCCCGTTCCGCCCGACCACCATCGTCTCGGCCCAGTTGATCAGCCAGTCGGCCAGCACGATGGCCAGCCCGATGAGCGAGACCAGCACGATCGCCTGGAAGACCTTGCTCTCCACCCCGTGGTCGATGCCGTTCCTGACCAGCGCGGGCAGGGCCAGCCCGGCCAGCGCGTCCAGGCCGTCCAGGACCAGCCCGATGATCAGCGCGGCGGTGAGCGGGCGCAGCAGCCTGAGCAGCGTGAAGTGTTTGTCGCCCGCCCGCGCCCCGGCCAGGTCCACGTCAGGTTCGTCGTTGGCCGGCGGCAGCGCGTCGACCTGGGCGAGCAGCTCGGGGGAGGGCGGCAGGCTGGCGAGCGCCCCGGCCACGGGCCCGGCGGCCGCGCTGGCGGCGGCCCGGTGCCGGGCCCTCGGGTCGCGCCCGGCGCCGGAGGCAACCGCCGCGGCCATAGCCCGGTCGTCGAGCACGTCTTCGACGGTGCGGACCGCTTCGTCGTCGTACTCCCCGCTGACGATGAGCCGCCGGTACAGCGGGCAGCGCTCTTCGAGCTCGTCGTGCGTGCCGGTGTCGGCGACCCGGCCGGAGTCCAGGACCACGATCCGGTCGGCCAGGTTCAGCGTCGACCGTCGGTGCGCGATGATCAGCGTGGTCCGGCCCCGCATCACCTCGCGCAGGGCGGCGTGGATCTCGGCCTCCAGACGCGGGTCGATGGCCGAGGTCGCGTCGTCGAGCACGAGCACCCGGGGGTCGGTGATCAGCGCCCGGGCCAGCGCCACCCGCTGCCGCTGGCCGCCGGACAGGGTAAGGCCCTGCTCGCCCACCACGGTGTCGTAGCCCTGCGGCAGCCGGGCGATGAACTCGTGCGCCTGGGCGGCCCGGGCCGCCGCGATGACCTCCTCGTCGGTCGCGTCCGGGCGGCCGTAGGCGATGTTGGCCCGGATCGTGTCGGAGAACAGGAAGCTGTCCTCCATGACCAGCCCGATCGCGGCACGCAGCGAATCGCGGGTCACGTCGGAGACGTCGTACCCGCCGATCCGGACCGAGCCGGCCTGCGGGTCGTAGAACCGGGGCAGCAGCAGGGCCAGGGTGGACTTGCCCGAGCCCGACGCGCCGACCACGGCGACCGTCTCGCCCGGCTCGACCCGGAGCGACAGGCCGCGCAGCACCGGCTCGGACGGCCGGTAGCCGAACCGGACATCGTCGAAGCTCAGCCCGGCCGCGTCCGGCGGCAGCTCAATCGCGTCCGGCTTGTCGGTGATGGCCGGGCGCGAGTCGATGATGTCGAACACCCGGATGACGCTGGCCCGCGCCTCCTGCCCGAGCGTGACCATGTAGGTGAACATGCGCACCGGGCCGGTCATCTGGGCCAGGTAGGCGGAGAACGCCAGGAACGTGCCCAGCGTGATCGAGCCGTGGATGGCCAGCCAGCCGCCGAGCGCGAGCACGCCCACCATGCCCAGCGACGGGATCGCGGTCAGCGCGGGGTTATACCTGGCGGTGAGGCGGATCATCCGCAGCCGGGACGCGAACAGCTTCTCGCTGGCCGCCTCCAGCCGCTCTTGTTCCTGCTGCTCCTGGCCGAACCCCTTGACCACCCGCACCCCGCCGATGGCTTCGTCCACCACCCCGGCCACCTCGCCCGACTGCTGCTGGGCGTCCCAGCTCGCCGGGAACAGCTTGCGCCGCGACGCGAGCGCGATGATCAGCAGCGCGGGCGTGACCGCGACGGTGACCAGGGTGAGCATCGGTGACAGCACCACCATGATGCTCAGGGTCAGCACGAACAGCACGAGGTTGCCGAGCGTGACCGGCACCATGGACAGGATGCCTTGCACCATGTTCAGGTCCGAGATGGACCGGCCGACCAGCTGCCCGGTGCGGACCTCGTCCTGGCGCGCGCCGTCCAGCCGGGACAGCGCGGCGAAGAGCTCGGTGCGCAGGTCGTGCTGGACGTCGAGGGAGAGCCGGCCGCCACGGTAGCGACGCAGGTAGATGCCGCCGAAGTTCACCGCGGCCGCGAGGACGAGCAGCCCGGCCAGCGGCCAGATGGACGCCTGGTGGGTCACGATCACGTTGTCGATGATCTGCCGCTGCACCAGGGGTATGGCCGCGGTCGCGACGGTCGCGGCGAGCGCGCCCGCCAGTGCGACGAGCACCGTCCGGCGATAACGCCAGCAGTAGCCCGCCAGCCGTCGGAGCCACCTGTGCTCAGAAACCCGCGTCCCAGCCGTGTCCACTGTCCTCCCTGACAGCGCTGAACCCCGTAATCCGCCCAGACAGGTAAACAGCCAGGACCCCTAGTTCATTTCCCTCGCTAACCATCTGACTTTCATGCAACACTAGTCCGGCCATGCCGGACCTTAGGCCGGGAGTTTCGGATCGCCGCCGCTGGTTAGGTCTGTAGTAGCAGGGGGTTCTCTAGATAAAGCGAGCCGAGTCATGACAGTTCCGATGCCCAGGCAGGATCCGGAGCCGGAGCCCACGCGCAAGGTGGACGCGAGGGCGCTGTGGTCGGGCGGCGTCGCGACCGCGGTGGTCGCGGCGCTGATCGCGCTGGTCGGGATCCTCGTATGCCGCTGGCTGTTCGATGTCCCGATCCTGTCCCCGCGCCGCGAAGGCGCCTGGGGTAACGCCTCCACCGTGGGGTACGTGTTCGCGGCCGCCGCGTGCGCGCTGGTCGCCACCGGGCTCATGTACCTGCTGCTGATCTCCACCCCGTATCCGCGGGTCTTCTTCGGCTGGATCATCGGGCTCGCCACCGTGGTCGCCGTGGTGTACCCGTTCAGCACCACCGCCCCGACGTCGCAGAAGTTCGCCACCGCCGTGGTCAACCTGGTGCTCGGCCTGGCCATCGGAACCCTGATCGCCGAGGTCTCCAGGCGGGCCACCCTGCGGCGGGTGCTGACGCGCCGGCGCTACGACCGGCCCACCTATCCGCCTCCGCCCCCGCCCACGCGCACCGCGGGGGACGGCTACCCCTAGACGGCTACTGCTAGCGGACGGCGACGGAGACCATAGGGTAGCCGGTGGCCCCGTCGGGTTCGGGCGGTGCTACGACGGCCGTCTGCGTGTAGCCGGTCTTGTCGGTGGCGCGCGCCTCGAGCACGTGCGGTCCGGAGGCGGCCTGCCATTCCCAGACCCACTGCCGCCAGGTGTCCAGCCCGGGGACGGCGGCCAGCCTGGCCTCCTGCCACGGTCCTCGGTCCACGCGCACCTCGACGGCCTCGATCCCCTTGTGCTGAGCCCAGGCCACCCCGGCCACCGCCGTGGTGCCGGCCCGGATCTCTTCCCGGCCGTTCGGCACGTCGATGCGACACTCGGTCTTGACCGGCGCCCGCTGTGACCAGCCGCGCTGCGCCCAGAAGGCGTAGTTGCCCGCGAACGTGGTGACCTCGATATCCGTCACCCACTTGGTCGCGGACACGTAGCCATAGAGCCCGGGCACCGCCATGCGGGCCGGGAAGCCGTGGGCAACCGGCAGCGGCTGCCCGTTCATCGCCACCGCGAGCAGCGCGTCCCGGCCGTCCATCACGGTCTGCACCGGGGTGCCCGAGGTGAACCCGTCCACCGAGGTGCACAGTAGCTGGTCCGCCCCGGCCTTGATTCCGGCCTCGCGGAGCACGGCGGCCAGGCTGGCGCCGAGCCACTTGGCGTTGCCGATGTACGGGCCGTCGACCGGGTTGGACACGCAGCACAAGGTGATGTAGTCCTCGATCAGCGGCCGCTTGATCAGCTGGTCGAAGGTGAGCGTGATCTCGCGGCTCACCATGCCGTGGATCCGCAGCTGCCAGCTCGACGGGTCCACCTGCGGCAGCACGAGTGCGGTGTCCACCCGGTAAAAGCTCCCGTTGGGCGTGACGAACGGGGTGAGCCCGGGGATGTGCAGGTCGACCCCTGGCGGCAGAGCCTGCGAGGGGAGCGAGGACCTGGGGATGCGCAGCGACTTCTGCACGCCGGCCACGCTGCTCCGCTCGGTCAGCAGCCGGCCGGCCAGCCCGGCACCGGCCGCGATACCCGCGGTCGCCGCCCCGGCCATGAGGAAGCGGCGCCGCCGCGGACCTTCGGGCCCCCCCGGCTCGGTTTCCGAGCGCTTCTCCGCCTGGTCCGAAGCAGTCACCGGGTCGTAGGAGACCGCCCGGCTCGCCGGGATCACTGGCGGCCGCACCATCGGGATCAGCAACTGGAGCACCGCGACCGCGGTGGCCGTGGCGGCCAGGGTCGGCAGCAGGCTGGCGACGGTCGCGTCCGGCCGGGTCGCCGCCGCGGTCAGCCCGACCACCGCGAAGACCGCGACGCCCGCCATGCCGTAGGCCATCCGCCGGGTCGCCGCCGCGCCGATCACGGCGGCGAACACGCCCAGCGCCAGCAGGATCCCGCCGACCAGGACGAGCTTGTCGTCCGCGCCGAACTCACTGATGGCGAAGTTCTTCAGCCAGGCCGGCGTGAAGTCGATCTGCAGCTCGCCGACCACCACCACCGGCGACCCGCTGGCGCCGGTCAGCCCGGCCACGAACTGGCCCGCGCCCAGCGCGGCGCCAGCGGCCAGTACCCCGGCGACGGCGCCGAGCCCCGCGCTCCGCCCGTCCAGGCGCCCCCTGGCACCCCTCCCGCTCACGCTCATGCTCTGTATTCGGCGCCGTCGCGGCGCTGGTTTGGCCGGCCGGCCAAGATTCATGCCAATCCGCGGGCGCTTGCTGTTACGAATAAGAGGTATGACGGCCATCAACCGCCCCGGCCCGGAGGAGAGCGTCCCGCCGGGCGTCGGCGGCGACCTCGCCGCGTGCTTGCGGCTGGTGGCGCGCGGCGACGCGGACGCCTTCGACGCCGTCTACGACCTCGTCGTCCCGTCCGTGTTCGGCATCGTCCGGCGGGTGGTCCGGGATCCGGCCCAGTCCGAGGAGGTCACCCAGGAGGTGCTACTCGAGGTCTGGCGGAACGCGGCCGCGTTCGATCCCGGACGGGGCAGCGCGACCGCCTGGGTGATGATGCTGGCGCACCGGCGGGCGATCGACCGGGTCCGCTCGGTGCAGAAGGAGTCCGAGCGTGAGCGCCGCAGCGCGGCCGCCGACATCCCCTTCGACGAGGTGGCCGAGGCGGTCGAGTCAAGCCTCGAGCGCGAGCGGGTCCGGCGCTGCCTGCGCTCGCTCACCGACTTGCAGCGCGAGTCGGTCACCCTGGCCTACTACGGCGGCTACACCTACGGCCAGGTCGCCAGCCTGCTTGGGGTGCCGGCCGGCACGATCAAGACCAGGATGCGGGACGCCCTGATCCGGCTGCGGGACTGCCTGGGGGTGACATCGTGAGGCGTAACCGTGATGTTCATACCCTCGCCGGGCCGTACGCGATGGACGCGATCTCCGCGCCGGACCGGGCCAGGTTCGAGCGGCACCTGGCCGGGTGCGCGGAATGCGCGCGGGAGATCGCCAGCCTGCGCGAGGCCACGGCCCGGCTGGCTACCGCCACCGCCGTCCCGCCGCCGCCCGCGCTGAAGGCACGGGTCCTGGCGGCCGCCGCGGCGACCAGGCAGCGGCCGCCCGCGGCGGAGCCGGAGACCGCCGCCCGCGGCTGGCAGGCCCGCACCTGGCCAGGCCGCACCTGGCCAGGCCGCGGCAGGCTGGCCCTGGCGGCGGGGGCACTGGCCACGGCCGCGGTGGCCGCCGCGGCGGTGGTGTTCGGGCTCAGCAACGGCAGCATGCACGACCAGCTCAGCCAGGCCCAGGCCAGCAGCCAGCAGATCGCCGCGGTGCTCACCGCGCGGGACGCCACCATGATGACCGGCGCGGTGAAGGGCGGCGGCACGGTCACCGTGGTGATGTCCCACGCCCGGCGCGAGCTGGTATTCACCGCCGCGGACCTGCACACGCCGCCTGCCGCGCGCGGCTACGAGCTGTGGCTGATCGGCCCGGTCGGCGACCGGCCGGTGGGCATGCTCCCGCCGGTCCGCCACGGCATGACCGGTCCGGTCATCGCCGCCGGGCTGCGTCCCGGTGACCACCTGGCCCTCACCGCCGAGCCGCCAGGGGGCGCCTCCCGCCCCACCGGCCCGATGATGCTGGACGTCGTCCTGTAGTTCCGCTCCGCATGTGCCGGGCACCCGTGGCCCTGGGGCCAGTTTCCGCGTCACCGCCGCCGTTGACCGCCGGGCCCGCGCGGGCCATCGTCGTCCAGCCGTGCGCAGATCAGGTTGATCAGCGCGATCCGCAGCCCGAGGATATAGGCCATCAGCGCCAGCGTCGTGCCGCTGAACAGGTCATTGCTGCCGGTGGCGAGCGTCTCCGCGATCATGATGGGCAGCGCGATGGTGGCCAGGATGAGCGCCCACTTGAGCCCCCAGTGATTCGCCGGCCGCCGGGCGGTGCCGGACGCCGGGAGCTCGGGCGGCGGCCAGCCGGGCACCGGCCGTGGCCTGGTCACGGGCCTGGTCACGGGCCTGGTCACGGCGGGCCCAGGCCGGATGTCCGCGGTGGCCGCGGTCAGCTCGGCGTACGTCCGGGAACAGTACGCCTGGCCCGCCCGCAGGTCCAGCTCGCCCCTGGTCAGGCGCCCTTCGACGAACGCGACCTTGAGCGCCTCGATCACCCGCTCGCGGTCGTCATCGGACGCCCGCAGGCGACCACGGCCCGCCGCCGGTTCCACCGGTCCTGTCGTCACCGGCGCCTCCCAGGGTGCACAACGCAGGCACAGCGTAACCCGCTCGCCGGGCATACACTAGCCACACGAGGCCGCGAGCGGCCCACCGTGCCGGGCCATCCGCGTCGTCTGGCCCCGGCGGACTACCTCGAGAAAAGAGCCCGAACGCCGGGCATGTGTGAGCGCTAACGGTTTAGGGACGGGCTGACCGTGAAACGGGACGAGGGATCCGACCCGGCCGGTTCGGTGAGGGACGCAGGTCAGGTCGCTGATATCCCGGTCACCGCGGGCAGCGTGCGCTGGGAGCGGCCTACCGCGCGCAGCTTCTGGAACGCGCTGGCCGATCCTGAGAGGGAGGCGCTAGCGGCGGCCGGGGTGGAGGAGGTCTTCCGGGCCGGAGCCGTGCTCTGCCGCGCGGGTGAGGACACCTCCCAGGTGATGATCATCGACTCGGGCTGGGCCAAGGTCAGCGTCAGAGACGGTGACACGGAGAAGATCCTGGCCGTACGGGGTCAGGGGGACGTAGTGGGGGAGCGGGCGGCGCTCATCACCGGTGTCCGTTCGGCCACGGTGACCGCGCTGGACGAGGTCTCGGCGATGGTCCTTCCGGCCGAACGGTTCGCGGAATTCCTGCGCGCCCACCCGCGAGCCGCCGAGGTGCTGGAACGCCAGGTGACCGAGCGCCGGGAAGAAGACCGGGCGCGGCTGTTCCCGGGCGAGCCGACCGGCGCCGAGCGGCGCCTGGCCTGGCTGCTGCTCGACCTGGCCCAGCGCCGGGGCGGCTACCAGCACACCGCCGCGGCGATGTTCACCCTGCCGATGTCGCAGCAGGAGCTCGCCGACTGGACCGGGACCAGCGCGGACGCGATCGCCCGGTTCCTGCGGTCGTGGCGGGACCGGGGAATCATCGCCCGCGGCGAGCGGTCCCGCCGCCTCACCGTCATCGACCTGGACGGCCTGGCCGCGCTGTGCGACGTCGCGCCGCCGGACGCCCCCGTCGGCCGGGCGCCGAACGGATCCCACGGTGCCGCGGTGGAGGCGGCCCAGTGGCAGCGGGACTGGCATGAGCCGCTGAACTGCTCCATCGTGTTCACCGACGTGGCCGGATTCTCCGATCCGGTGCGCAACGACGGCGACCGTGACGTCGTGCGCGCCGCGATGTACGAGATCCTGCGATCCTGTTTCGACGCGGCCCGTGTGCCGTGGGCGGCGTGCTACCGCGAGGACCGCGGCGACGGCGCCGTCATCGTGGTGCCGCCGACTATTTCAACTCACCGCCTGGTCGACCCGCTGCTGGCCGAACTGGCCGACCGGCTGCGCCAGTACAACCGCCGGGCCAGCGAGGTGGTGCGGATCCAGCTCCGGGTCGCGCTGCACGTCGGGCCGGTCGGGAGGGACGCCGAGGGGCTCACCGGTCAGGCCGTGATCGCCGCCGCGCGCATCGTCGACGCTCCGGTGATCAAGGCCCGGCTGGCCGCCGAGCAGGCCGACCTGATCTTCGCGGCGTCGGACTACGTCTACGAGCACGTGGTGCGGAACTGCGCCGGCCGGGTGGATCCGGCCGCCTTCGAGCACCTGGAGTGCCAGGTCAAGGAGATGCACGTGTCGGTGTGGGCGCACCTTTCCGGGCGCGTCGCGCCGCCGCCCGGGCTGGCCCTGGCGGCCCCGCCCTCGCCGGCCGTCTCGATCGGCCCGCTGCCGGTCGCGGCGCCGCTGGGCAAGCTTCCGCCGGAGGTACGCGGCCGCGAGGGGCTGATCGGCGAGCTGCGCCGGGCGCTGCGGCCCTACCCGTGGCGGGCCAGCCGGGCGTTCGTGATCGCGGGCATGGGCGGCCTGGGCAAGTCCACCGTCGCGCTGACCGCGGCGCGGATGGCCAGGGAGCGCGGCCACCGGGTCTGGTGGGTGCGGGCGGCGGACACGGCCCAGCTGACCAGCGGGATGCTCGAGGTGCTGCGGGAGCTT
>Ga0306920_100015623_pt1 | contig 10418 bp, 7 predicted proteins | sample flu12Cox44000170_FD_204666 | JGI IMG/M metagenome (GOLD analysis project Ga0306920, IMG submission 204666) | Lab enrichment of tropical soil microbial communities from Luquillo Experimental Forest, Puerto Rico - flux4day.12C.oxic.44.000.170 (v2)... | ecosystem: Environmental > Terrestrial >...
GACATCGACGACCCCGGGCCCGACCGCGTCCAGCAGGCCGTCGTCGCGCGACAGGGTCCGGTCGGCGCCGAGAGACCTCACGCGCTCGGCCTTCGACGCGCTGGTGATGGCGACCACGTGGGCGTTCCGCCGCCGAGCGAGCTGCACGGCCGCCGACCCGACGCCGCCCGAGGCCCCGGTGATGAGCACCGTCTCGCTCGGCCGGAGCTCGGCTCGGGTCAGCATGTTCTCGGCCGCCGAGTAGGCGCACGGGAAGGATGCCAGCTCAACGTCGGACAGCGGGCTGGCGACCCGATGGGCATTGACCGCGACGATCGTGGTGTACTCGGCAAAGCCGCCGTCGCACTCCGAACCGAGGTAGCGCGCTCCGGCGAGCGGGCCGCCTGGCTCGCGGAGGCCCGGTTCGACCAGAACCCGCTCGCCGATCCGACGCGGATCGACGCCATCGCCCACCGCGACAATTTGCCCGCAGACGTCGGTGCCCTGAATGCGGGGGAAGACCAGCGCCCCGCCGGTCCAGCTGGCGTCGGCGGCCGTGGCGTGAGCCGGCGCGGCAGGTCCGCCGTCTGATGGGGTGCCTTCCGTCACGCGCTTCGAGTACCAGGCGGTGCGGGTGTTAATGTCCGTGTTGTTGACTCCGGCCGCCCCCACGCGGATCAGCACCTCGCCGCTTGTCGGCAGCGGGACGGGCACGTCGTCACGGTATTCCAGCTGATCGAACCCGCCGTGTCCCTTCAGGACCACTGCCTTCATCGTTCCCGGAACCGTCTTCATCGTCTTTCTCGTGACTGGCGCGGGCGTCTCTCGGCCCTCATCCGACGCCCCTGCCGCCTGGGCTTCTCAGGCTCGGCAACACGACGTCGCGCCACAGCGTGGTGGGCATCCGTCCCTGACCCGGCTGGTCGTAGTTGCCCGCGGTAATCGCGACGACGAGCCGGAGTGCCGGCGCCACGTCGCGCCGCGGGCCACCGTTCCCGAAGGCGCCCACCCAGAGATCCCGGCGCGGCCGGGGGGGGGCGGCGATAGACACCTCCCCCGATACCAGTGCCAGCCGAAGCGCGTGTACTCGTCGATCGTCGCCGCGGGCCGGAACGAGGACTGGAGCCAGGAGGCCGGCACCACAGGCCGGCCGTCCCATCGACCTCGGTCAGACGCCTGCTCTATGGCGATCTCGCTGTTCGTCGAGCTAACGCGACGGTGCCCAGCGACCGGCCCCGCGTCTCATCGAGGCCCGCGTAGTAGCGCTCGAGCGCGAGCCGCCCGCGCCGCGAGGTCACCAGGCCGTGCACACCGCCGCAACCCGCCGGCGCGGTACGCGTCGTCGATCCGGTCGGCAAGATCCGCCGCGAATCCGGCGACACCGGCGGCGCTCGGCTGCCAGGCGACCGGGGTCCCGACGCTCGCGCACATCGCAGCCCCCATCCCGATCAGCACGTCGCGACGGTTGGTGCCCGGGGCACTCGTCTCCTCGTTGACGGCGAGTCAGCGGCCATCATGAGGTTGGCACATCGTCGAAGCCCTCCGCCGAGCTTGCCGACGCCGGCCCCTTCTTCCGCGACCTCCCGGGCTCGCGTTTCAACGCCTCCCGCCCGGCCATGGTCGCGTCCGCGTCCGGACGCCCACGACGTCGCCCTCCATCGGACCCGGCGGTGATGATCTGATCGCTGCGATGAGCTCCCAGAGCGTCCGTGTACCGGCTCATGGCCTCGGCCATCACTGCCGTCCGCGGTCGCCCGGCCGGATCGACCCCGAACACATGTCGCAGAAACCCGATCCGGTTCAGCTCCTCGTGGACCACCGGCGCGTCTCCGGGTGGATAGACGCGTCCGGGGCGACCGATGGCTATGAACCCGATCGGCACGAACGTATCGTCCGGCAAGTCGGTGTCCACGTGCACCTTGCCGTCGAGGGCGACGACACACCCCCTGCCCAGGCGCGCCCCGTTGAACACCATCGCGCCCGTGGCGATGAAGCTTCCCGAGCCGATCCAGCACCCGCTGAGATGGGCGTAGGGGCCGACCAGCACGTGGTCCCCTAGCTCGAGCGACCACCGTCCCGCAGCCCGCAACACCGCGTGCTCCATGATCACACAGTGGTCGCCGACCGCGAGGGGCAAGCGCCCCTCCGCGGTGAGCACCGCCCCGTACAGAACCCGAACGTGGGGGCCGACAACGACATTGCCCAAGATCACGGCAGTGGGAGCGATCCACGCGGTCGGATCCACCCGAGGACGAAAGCCCCGATGCTTTACGAGCACGATTGGACGCCGGTGACCTGTCGCATGGATTCTAGTCCCCGCCAGTCAGCGCCGTCAAAGAGGCCCGGCTTCCCAAGCACTGACAACCTAGTCTCGCTCCCTTCTACGCCGGACTCAGACACGCTCGCGCGCCGCAATGCGGCTCATGAGCAGAGGGTGGAAGTGAGCACCATACCGGCGCTGAAGGTCCAGAGATTGCCAGTCGCGTCCCGTCACGACGCCACGGCACATCGAGGAGCCACAGCGACAGCGAAATCGCGACACCCATGCTGGGTCCAGCTCCCAGAGGGCATAATCCGACATCAACTCCTCGTTGCGGGCGATGTCACGACGGGTCACCAGGGTCACCTCATTCGACATCCAGACGTTCGGATCGCAGGAGTGGTTGAGGAAATGCTCGGCTCGGCATTCGTCCGGTCGTTCGGAGGCACCCACACCGAGACCCCATCGCCGCGGCGCCACAGTTCCCCCGGCGGGGCCGCGCGGACATCGGGCTCGTGCAGGACGCGGTGCTCCCAGACGGTCACCGTCTCACCCGTCGCGATCGGCGCAGTCGCAAACGTGCCACGGCCGTGAATTCTCGACGGCCGGATCTTCAAGCGCGAGTCGAGCCATGATGCTGGCATCGTTGGGCTCGCCCTTATCGAAGGGACTCCGAACGGCATCTTAGCAGGGGAACGGGCGCCGTTCCAGGGTCTGCCCGATGTCCACCCGATCGGCGCGAGGCGCAGGGTCGAAAATCCCGGCGCTGCGCGGGAACGACCCGCCGACGGGGCGCTGGCCAGTTCGACGCGATAGCCGAGGCTTCGGAGTTGCCGGGTCATTCTGGCCGTCCGGTGTCGCTGAGACTGTTGGCTCAGGGGCTGGGCCTCGTTCCTCGTACCGGACGCTCTGGTGCAGGACCAGCCAGATCAGGCGGCCCAGCCGGGGGGCGATCAGGCCGATCGTCTGCTGGTGCCCGAGCCGCAGCCCATAGCGACGATAGCGGAGCTCGAAGAGGGTGCCGTTGGCTTTCACCGCAGCATGGGCCACCTGGTTGAGCAGGCGCCGCCTCGGCCGGTGGCCCTTCGGGGAGCGGGGCCCGTCGCTCACCTGCGCGCTCTCGTGCGCGCCGGGCCGGCGCCCCCCAAGAGGCGAGCGGGCCCGCGGACGGAACGGTCGCGGCGGGGGGGCCCACCTCGGCCAGGATCGGCGGCGCCGAGTCCACCCCGAGCCCCGGGCCCCCCGGGGTCGGGGGTCCCGTCGGCCCGCGCCTCGAGCCTCCACCGGGCGCTCCCGCCGAGCAGGTCCGAGACCAGGCTCGAGAGCTGAGGTGGGCCTGTTCCAGCAGGGCCTCCAGCCGGTTCTGGAGCTGGACCCGGTTGCGCGTCAGCTGGACCTTCGTGCGGGTCCCCGTCCGCTACAGGCGGCTGCGCGGGCGCGGGCCCGAAGCCTAGGCTCAAGTCCTGGGCGACCACGCGCTTCCCCAGCCATTCGGCGTCGGCGAAGTCGCGCTTCCGCGCCCCGGCGCGCGAGTGGACTGGGCCTGTTGCGAAGGGGCAGGGTGCCCGCCCTCGGGCCGGCCCCCGGCCGGGGCCCGGGCGCGCGGCCTCCAGTGCCGTTCCAGGGCGGCCCCGACGGGCCTCCAGTATGGCGCCGTCGATTCCCTGACGACTTCGTCAACCTGGCGCTCGCTGAGCCAGTCGGCCAGCAGGCGCAGCGGGGCGGCGTGGTCCCGAACGGGCGCCCCGCGAACGACCGCTCCACTAAGCGCTCGACCTTGCCGCTCCTCGCCGCGGCGATCATAGCGCAGGGCGATTTTCATGAGGTTTCGCGGGCCGGAGGGCCTCCGTGACAGATATGGGGAATTGACCCAGCCCGCCTTCGGAGAAATACTCTCCTCGTCGAACGCGGGCCGACCTCGGTCGCGGTCGAAGATCCCAGACGGATTTGGCCAGGAGGCGCCATGACCATCAAGGACCTGGACGCGTTCTTTGACGCCGGCTGGAACCGGCACGACGTCGACTTCCTGATGACGCTTATGTCCGAGGACTGTGTTTTCGAGAGCGCCGCGGGCCCCGATATCTGCGGAACCCGCCACGAGGGGCGCGAGCGGGTGCGGGAGGCGTTCGCCAGGGTGTTCAAGCTCTACCCGGACGCCCACTTTGGGAAGGTCCGTCATTTCATCGCGGACGACCGCGCCGTCTCCGAGTGGACCCTCACCGGCACGACGGCGGACGGCCAAAAGGTCGAGGTGAACGGCTGCGACACCTTCACGTTCCGAAACGGGAAGATCGCCGTCAAGAGTGCTTACCTCAAGAACCGCACGACGTGAAGCTCCCGCCTAGCGATCCAGACCGGGGGCGCCTGTGAACATCGTGGTCACCGTCAAGCAGGTGCCCGACCCGAACACGCCACCACGCTTCTTCACCATCGATGCCGCCGCCAAGCACGTGCTCGCCCCCGCCGGCATCCCCCCGGTGATGAACGGGTATGACGCCAATGCTCTGGAGGAGGCCATCCGCCTGAAGGAGCAGCGCGGCGCCCGAGTCACCGCCGTGAGCGTCGGTGACGCCGCGTCGCGCGACACGCTACGGCGAGCCATCGCTCTGGGCGCGCACGCGGCGGTCCACGTCGAGGGGCCGCCGGACCTGGACGGCGGCGGGACGGCCGAGGGGCTCGCGGCCGCCATCGGGAAGCTGGGCGAGGTCGACCTGGTCCTGTGCGGCCGTCAGGCGTCGGACACCGACGGCGGTCAGGTGCTGTTCGAGCTCGCCGAGCGGCTGGGGTGGCCGACAGTATCACCCATCAAGAGGATCGTCCAGGTCGAGGAGGGGGCGCTGGTCGTCGACCGCATCACCGAGGAGGGCAGCCGGCGCGTCCGCGTCGAGCTTCCCGCCCTGATCGGCGTGTCGAGCGAGGCGAACCAGCCGAGGTATCCGGCCCTGAAAGGGGTGCTGATCGCCAAGCGGGCCGAGATCCCGACCTGGCGGCGCGCCGACCTGGGGCTGGGCGATCCGGAGCCCCGCGTCGCGGTGCGCCGGCTGTACGTGGAATCGCGGGAGGCGCGGACCGAGTTCGTCGCGGGCGATTCCCCGGCCGCGATCGGAGCGAAGCTGGCCGAGAGGATGCGCGAGGCGGGACTCCTCTGACGGGGAAACGTGTGATGGGAAATGTGCTCGTGGTGGGCGACGCGCCCCGAGGCAAGCTCGGCGCCGGCTCCCTCGAAGTGGCCGCGGCGGGGCGCCTCCTGGCCGACGCCCTCGGCGCTCGCCTGGTGGGCGGGTTGATCGGCCGGGACCTGAAGGACGCGGCCGAGACCTTCCTGACCTCGGGGGTGGCCGAGCTCTACGTCGTGGACGACCCCCGTTACGAGCCTTACCTGGGCGAGGCGTACGCGGCCGCGGGGGAGGCGATCCTCGCGGCGTCCGCGCCCCGCGTGGCCCTGTTCCCCCACACCCTCGACTCCCGCGAGTGGGTCTCGCGGCTGGCCGTCCGCCGGCGGACCGGGCTGGTCACGGACTGCGTGCGGCTCGCCGTCGACGACGGACAGGTGGTCATGGCGAAGCCCGTCTACGGAGGCAGCGTGGTCGCGGAATGCGTCGTGCGCGACGAGCCCCAGATGGCCACGATGCGACCGGGGGCCTACGAGCCGGCGGCTCCGGGCGCCGTCGGTCGGATCACGCCGCTCGAAGCGCCGCCGGTGGTGCCGCGGGCCCGCGTGCTCGAGGAGACGAGGGAAGAAGGCCCAGCGGGGCCGCGGCTGAAGGACGCGCGGATCGTGGTGGCCGGTGGCATGGGGGTGGGCGGCCGCGAGCACTGGCATCTCGTCGAGGAGACGGCGGCGGTGCTGGGGGGCGCCGTGGGCGCGACGCGTGCGGTCACCGATCTCGGCTGGGTGCCCTCCGTCCACCAGGTGGGCTTGACGGGGACGAGCGTGGCGCCCGACCTGTACATCGCGATCGGAATCTCCGGCGCCGTCCAGCACCTGGCGGGGATCACCCGGGCAAAGACGATCGTCGCGATCAATCGCGATCCGGAGGCCGACATCTTCCGGCTGGCGGCGTTCGGAGCGGTCGGTGACGCTCAAGCCATCGTGCCGGCGTTCGTGGAGCGAGTGAAGCAGCTGCGCAAGTAGCGCCGACCGGAGCGAACGACCCGAGGAGGAGCCAGCCATGTCGGATACGGACTACGACGTCGTCGTGGTGGGTGCGGGCCACAACGGCCTGGTCGCCGCGAGCTACCTGGCCGCGGAAGGGCTGAAGGTGCTCGTGCTCGAACGGCTACGGCGCGTCGGCGGCGCCATCGCGACGGAGGAGGTCTTCCCGGGCTTCCACGTGCCGTACTGCGCCTACGTCTGCCACATGCTGCACGGTCGGGTCATCGATGACCTCGGGCTGCGGGCGCACGGCTTCGACGTGTACCCCCTGGACGCCTGGAACTTCCACCCGTTCCCCGATGGCAGCTACCTCGTCGGGTGGCAGGCCCCCCAGAAGCTCCACCGGGAGCTCCGCAAGATGTCGGAAAGGGACGCCGACGCGTTTCTCGAGTGGGTGGCGTTCTGGGATCGCGCCTGCGGGATCGTCTACCGATACATGCTGACCGATCCCCCGACCTTCGCCCAGGTCGCGCAGGAGGTGCGCGGCACGGCCGACGAGGAGGTCTGGGAGACGATGCTCACCGTCAGCGTCCGAGACCTCGTGGAGAGGACCTTCGAGGACCCGCGGGTCCGCGCGTACTTCATCAACGCCCAGGACGCCGGCGACCCCAGCGCGCCCGGCAGCATCTTGAGCGTGGCCTACATCCGGAGCGGGACGCTCGGCAAACCCGAGAACCGCGGCATCCCTAAGGGCGGTATGGGCAAGGTCTCGGAGGCCATGGCCTCGGTGGCGCGGGCGCGGGGAGCGGAGATCCGGACCGGCGTCGTCGTGCGAAAGATACTGGTCGAGGGCGGCCGAGCCACCGGCGTGATCCTCGAGGACGGCCAGGAGATCCGCGCGACCGTCGTCGTGTCGAACGCGGACCCCAAGCGGACCTATCTCCATCTGGTCGACTCCAAGGACCTCGACGAGACGTTCGTGAACCGGGTGCGGCTGTTGACCACCCGCGCGAACTGCGTGAAGGCCCTGGTCGCGCTGCGGGGGTTCCCTGACTTCAGCCGGTACCTGGGTCCGGGCTTCGATCCGAAGCTGGCGGCCTACGTGAAGATCTGTCCGTCAGTGGAATGGTTCCAGGGAAGCTGGGACGCCGCCAAGAACGGGCTCCTGTCCCACATGCCCATCATGCATGTCCAGTTCCCGTCGGTGTACGACCGGAGCCTCTCCCCTCCGGGCCAGCACGCGATGTCGAGCTGGTCGCTCTACTACCCCGCTCACCCCAAGGCCGGGTCGTGGGACAGCGCCATGAAGCAGGAGATCATCGACGTCCACCTGGAGATCCTGTCCCAGTACGCCCCCGACTTCCGCTCTCTGGTCCTGGACTTCACCCTGGAGACTCCGGCGGACATCGAGCGGCGGATCGGCATGACGGACGGGAACATCCGCCACATCGACGTGACCTCGCAGCAGTTCTTCTCGCGGCGGATGCCCTATCGCGCGCCGATCGAGGGCTTGTACCTCTGCGGGGCGGGGACGCATCCTGGCGGCGAGCTCACGGGCGCTCCCGGCCACAACTGCGCCCGCGCGATCCTCCGTGATCTGGAGAGCCAGCCCGGCTGAAGACCGGCCCCCGCCGACCGTGGGGGGGGCCGGCGGGATCCCTGGCGGGAGACGACGAGGAGGGCGAGCCCTTCCGAGCTAGACGGCGGCGGGACCGCCGTTGCCGACGCTGGAGCGGGCGGCCGGCGCTCCCGCCTCCCCCAGGGTCTGCAGGACCCACTGGTTGAACTGGTGGCACACGACTTCCTGGGGCACGAAGTTACCGTGACGCAGCTCGCGGGAGTGCAGCCCTTCCTGCTGCCACCGGCAATTGTTAGCATCCTGCCGGTTGGTCACGTCCCAGAGGGCCACGTAGTGCTCGAGATCGAAGCTCGGAAGCCGCATGCTATCCGGCTCGAAGAGCCAGTCGTACACCATGCGGACGCTCTCCGGTCCGGTGGGGAACATCATGTGGGAGTTCACGTAGTCGGGGTGCACGTTGAGGAACAGGTTGGGGCGGAACGTCTGGGCGATGTAGAGTGTGCGCCGTTCCTCCTCGGTCAGGCCGCGGAAAGGTGGGATGCGGGCCGTCCCGTCCAGGGTCAGGGTCGCCGCGTCCTCTCTGTAGCGCGGCTTGAGCTCCTTGATCAGGTTCCCCGCGGCGTCGTAGTGCATTCCCCAGGCTCCCGCGTCCCGGTAGGCGCTCACGATCTGACAAAGCTCCGGGTGGACGGGCGGGCAGTGGAAGCACTCCGAGAAGTTCTCGAACAGGAGCTTCCAGTTGGCCTGGACGTCGAGGACGATCCGCTTCCCGACACGCAGGTCGGCGAACCCGTAGCGCGTGAACTGATCGGGGATGCCCCCCAGCGCCTCGGCGAGCGGGCCGGCCGCCCTGCCGGCGAGGTCGACGAAGATGAAACCGCCCCAGGTGCCGAGGGCAACATCGAAGAGGCGATAGTCTTTCATGTCGAAGCCGGGCGTGTCCATCTGGCGGGGCGTGGCCACGAGCGTCCCGTCCAGCTCGTAGGTCCAGCTGTGATAGGGGCAGACGATCCGGCGGCTGCGAAGCGTCCCGGCCTCGTCGGTGCACAGGATCGAGCCGCGATGGCGGCAGGTGTTGTGAAACGCCCGGAGCTGTCCGTCCAGGTCGCGGACGATGAGGATGCCCTGCGTGCCGATTTTGACGACTTTGTAGTCCCGGGGATTCGGGACCTCCTCCTCCCGGCCGGCCACGACCCACATGGCATACCAGAAGGCCTCGAGCTCCCGCTCGTAGTGCCGGGCGTCGTAGTAATAGGAAGCCGGGATGCTGGGTTCGAGCCGCATGAGGGGGATCCGCTGATAGTGATGCGTCCCGGCCTGCGTCGTCGATTGCATGCTCAACCTTTCGTGCCTGGTGCCATCGCCCTGTGGTCGTCAGAACGCCGCGGTCGACCGGTGGCGGCCGGCGGCCGTACCGTCCCCATCCGTCACGTATTGTACGCTCCTGCCATCCACTGGCGGGCTTCTCGCCAAGAGGTCCCCAGGGCGGCGAAGCGGCCGAGCGCCAGGCCCTCGATAGGAATCGAGCTGGTGCCCTTGATCACGAGGTCCCTAATCACCTGGCCGGTGGCCGGGCACAATCCGAATCCGTGGGCGGAGGCCGTCACCAGCACGAATCCCTGAGGAGCGTCGAACCGCTCGATGATTGGCAAGTAGTCCGGGGTCTGCTCGACGACGCCGGCCCAGGACCGGAGCACCGGCTGATCGGCCACGGCCGGCAGCAGCTCGGCCAGTCGCCGGGCGATGTTCCGGATCAGGGGCGTGTTCGGCTTGCCGGGCTCCCCGGTTGCCTCGACGTCGGTCCACTCGTGGGGGCCCCCGCCGAAGATCAGGTTGCCGCGCCGGGTCTGCCGGCCATAGAGACCCTGCCCGGAGAGGTAGACGTCGAAGAGCGGAGGCACGGGGACGGTGGCGATGATCTCCACGCGGGCGGGGGCGACCGGGGTCTCGACGCCCGCCATTCGCCCGATGTGCGCGGTCTGGGGGCCGGCGCAGCTCACGACGGTTTCCGCCGCGATGGGTCCGCGGGTCGTGGCCACGGCCGTGACCCGCTCGTTGACGACCTGGATGCCGGTCACGGCGGTCTGCTGGTAGATCCGCCCGCCGCGGTCCTTAATCGCCCACGCGAAGGCCTGGGCCGTGCGCTGGGGATTGGCGTGTCCGGCGCTCTCCACGAAGACCCCTCCCAGCACTCGCTCACTGATGCTGGGGACCAGCTCCCGGACCTCCCGGGGGTCGAGCCAGCGGGCCGGAATGCTGAGCTTCTGCCAGCGCGCCCGCGCTTCCACCAGGTAGGCGCGCCGCTCCTCGCTCATGGCTGGAGAGAGCCCGCCCGCGCCAACCCACTCGGTCGGGTACCCCAGCTCCTCGTCCATCGTCGGCCAGAGTCGGCAGGCTTCCCGGGCAAGCGGCACCACCGGCAGCTCATCGGCCCTTCGGCTGGATATGCCGCCGTTCCGGCCCGACGCCTCCCATCCCACGATTCCCTTCTCGACCACGATGAC
>Ga0306920_100015629_pt1 | contig 10414 bp, 7 predicted proteins | sample flu12Cox44000170_FD_204666 | JGI IMG/M metagenome (GOLD analysis project Ga0306920, IMG submission 204666) | Lab enrichment of tropical soil microbial communities from Luquillo Experimental Forest, Puerto Rico - flux4day.12C.oxic.44.000.170 (v2)... | ecosystem: Environmental > Terrestrial >...
CACTCGCGTCATAAAGACCGGCGAGCGCACGGTCGAGACGCCGGTCCCGATCGCTCAGGCCACCCTCCTCGTCGCCGCCAACGGCGAGCCGCCAACGACGTTGCCTTTCCTCAGGTGTGACCTGGAAGTGGTTCACGTCGGCTGCTCCTTAACATCGACACCAAGGATCGTCAGCAGGAGCGGCAGAGCCGCTTCGAATCCAGGCGCATCCAATTCTGCCGATGCCGCAACGGCGAACTGGCCATTGCCGCCCTGGCAGGTCCCCCGAATCGGCTGCCGCAGGCTGTCGAGCAGGCGACGCCGCTCGGATCGGTCGAAGCCCGCAAACGCGCGACGCAGCATCGGCAGCAACGAAATGAAATCATCCTCACCGAGCCCAGTGATCCAGGCATCTATGAGCCCCACGAGCACCGTGTCGTAGAGCAGAACCTGTCCTGCCTCGCCGAGGAACCCATCGAGCCAATGACCAGCCTCGGTCGGTGGAACGGCGCGGGACAGGGCGCGAGACAGGGAGCGGCCGACCTCCGGCGCTGGAAGCCCACCCTGGTCGTAAAGCTGGCGAACAGCGAAGCCGCGCAAGATTGCATGAGCCTCTCGATCATCAGCGAGGCGATCGAGCGCTCTCCGCCAATCCATGGTGATCAGCTCGCTCTCCATGAGCAGGATGGCGCGATCGAGCTCGCTGAGCTTCACCCGCAGTGCCGCGGCCTCCTCAGCTTGCAGGCTGCGGCAGGCGTAGACGAGACCCGAGCACACGGCCTCGGCGAGGCTGGTCACGAGAAGGCGCAGTTCGCCTGCTGGCATCTCGCGAGCGGTGCCGTAGCGCAGGATCGTTGCCAGGGGCGGGATCGCGCCGGCGAGCGCACCGACATCGCTGGTGGCGGTGGCCGAGCGCTGCAGCATCGATATGGTGACCCGAGCAGCATCGGTGAGGCCCGCGAGTAGGCAGCCCTTTACGGCCTCGGAGACCTGGCCCAAAGACTGTGCCTTGCGCGCAGCGGCAATGGCGGAGTTGCTGGCAGCCTCCTCGATAGTTGTCCCGTGGACCAGGGCTTCCGCGAGGTTGACGGCAAACTCTGGAACCCAGCGCAGCTTCCAGTTCTCGCGGAAGGTGCCGCGGCTCAACCCCGCGTCGAGCAGCTGGCCCCAAGGGACACCGATCAGAGCCAGGCGATGGAGCAGCAGTGATCTTGCGAGTCCCGACTCCGATCTCAGGTCGAGCGATAGGTCGCGATCGAGCGCTTCAGGCTTGAGCTTCAGCCTCTTCTGCCAGCGGGCGAGATCTGCCAGCAGGGGCATCTGCGGCACGCCCTCGTCGATCTCGCCGACAGCTCCGCCGATGACGAGGTTGGCCTCGATGATTCTCCAGGGTGCGACCTCGCCTTGGCAGAGTGTTGCAAGGGTCGCCTCGCGCATCTCATCGAGGCCTGGCAGGGCTAAATCACGCAGCGCCGCCAGCGTTTCGGCGAGTCGGGCCGCCTCGATGACCGAGGCGGTGGAGGACTGAAGGCCTTTTTGGCGTAACAGCGCGGCGACACGCGCTTGCCAGCGCGCGGTGAACGCGCGCGGCGAGAAGTCGCCGTCCGGGTCATGATTCTCGAGCTCCTTCCAGAGGTGGGTGTACCAGCCCGGCGACCGCACGCCGGCGCCATAACCGCTGGCGGAAGCCAGCCGTGAGTCCGTCCACGGCACCCAAGTGGCCGTTACCTTGACTTTGGCCAGCCCCTTGAGTAGTGCGCGATCGTTGGCGGCGGCAACCTTGCGGCGCAACGCCGGGATGTGCCAGGCGCCGGTTACTACGGCGACCGGACCTTCAGTCTCCTTGAGGGTGGCGCCTATGGCCAGCCTCATGTGCGCTTCGCGTTGCTCCTCGAGCCGCCGTTCGGTCACCGACAACCCGGGCTGACGGTCGACGTGAGCGCGCAGCTCGGTCATGGCCAACTCGATGGCAGCGAAGATCGAGGGCGCATTGGCGCTCTGCTCGATCAGTGCGTTCCACCACGCCTCGCTGTCCTCGTAACCCGCAATCCGGGCCAGGTAGGCAAGAGGGTCGCGGCGGACAACACCAAGGTCGGGTTGCGCTGCACTCGCATCGTCCGCGGTTGAGACTGACTCTTGGTCCTCCTGGGACCTGCCGCCGGTTGTTCGTTTGTCGTCACCCACCGCCTCCTGCGATGCACTCTCGCTCCGCAGGGCAAGTTTGTTGGCCGCTGGCAGATCAATGAAGTGCAACGGGCGGCCCTTCGCCAGGGCCCAGCGCATCGCCTGCCACTCCGGCGAATAGATGCCGAAGGGGTAGAAGATCGCATTGGTGGGATCGTCATGCCCGTGCACGAGAATTGCGATCGGCGGCGTCATGGCCGGTGAGGCGGCGAAGGTGATGATCTCTTCCGCGTCCGGTGGCCCCTCGATGAGCACGATGGCGGGGTCGAGCGCAGTGAGGGCTGCGAGCAGGCTGCGCCCGGAACCCGGCCCATGATGCCTGATGCCGAAGATGTGGAGCCGCTCGGCGGCCGCATCTGCCGCCATTCACATCACCTCGCGGATGGCACCATACAGGTCGGCCCACTCCCTGCGCTCGCGCACCACCGTTTCCAGATATTCCTGCAGGACGACCTTGTCCTGCACTGGGTCCTTGACGATAGCACCGACGAGATTGGTGGCGAGGCTTGGTGCGTCGATAGCGCCTGAGCCGAAGTAGCTAGCCTCGGCCCACGCACTGATGGTGACGGCGATGACCTCCGCCGTCGACAGCGAGCCAGACGGGGTCTTCAGCTTGAGCTTGCCGTCGAGCGTCTGGCCGTCGCGCAGCTCTCGGAAAATGGCGACGATGCGCGCGATCTCTTTGTCCGCCGGCTCGATCTTCGGCAGCTCCAGGCCGCTGCCAATCTCGGCCACGCGCTTCATCACAATTTGGGCTTCCTCCTCGAGGTCTGACGGCAGCGGCAGCACTACCACGTTGAAGCGCCGCTTCAAGGCCGCGGACAGCTCGTTCACGCCCTTGTCGCGGTTGTTGGCAGTGGCGACGAGGTTAAATCCTCGCCGGGCATTGATGGCGGAGTTAAGCTCGGGGATCGGCAAAATCTTCTCCGACAGTACCGTGATCAGCGTGTCCTGCACGTCGGAGCCCATGCGCGTCAGCTCCTCGAAACGCACAATGCGCCCCTCCTCCATCGCTCGCATCAGTGGCGTTGCCACCAGCGCGTCGCGTGATGGGCCCTTGGCGAGCAACTGGGCGTAGTTCCATCCGTAGCGAATTTGGTTCTCGTCGGTGCCGGCGGTGCACTGCACGAGAAGCCCCGAGGAGCCACTGATGGCGGCGGCCAGGTGCTCAGAGACCCACGACTTGGCGGTGCCCGGTACGCCGAGCAGGAGCAGCGCGCGGTCGGTAGCCAGTGTTGCTACCGCGGTTTCGATCAGACGGCGGTTGCCGATATACTTCGGTGTGATCGCGGCGCCCGACTTGGTCTTGCCGCCCATCAGATAGGTGACGACGGCGCGGGGCGAGAGTCGCCAGTTGACTGGCCGCACCCTATCATCCTCGCGGCCAAGCGCCTCGAGCTCGTGGACGTAGAGGTGTTCGGCCGCCTTGCGCAACTCAGTGTCTGCACCGTTGCGGATTTCGGCTTTGGTCTTTGCCATCAGCGTCACCTATTGCGAGGTTGTAACGTCTCAAGCGTGAGCGCGAAATCGGCGAAATCGCGGGCGGTTCGGCTGGTAGCCGGCAGAAGCCCGGCAGTCGCATCTTGAAAAGTTGCCAACAGCTCTGAGGGTAGGACGGCGGCCGTCCAAATCAGCGTGCAGTCGTCCTTCATGGCGGCCGGCGCCGTGGCCTCCTTGAAGCGTTGCAGGGCAGCTTGCCATGCTCCCGAGCTCAAGAGGGCGGTGCCGATGTCGGCTGGGAGCGATCCAGGAAGATTGTTCACGAGCCACGCCAGCATGGGCACCAGCGAATGCTGCCCAGCTTCGATGACCGCTAGCCTCCGTGCGATGAGCTGTGCCACCGATTCGTCGTCGCGGTCGCGCAGTGGTCGGTCGCAGAGCGCTTCGATGACAATCCCCTCCGGCAGCGCTTCCATGACCTCTGTCGTCGAAAGTCCCGCAGCCCTGGCGATCTCCGCCGGTGAAAAGCCTTCGAACAATCCTGCAAGCATGGCCCGGTGGTCTGCTGCCGCAACCGGCGGCTTGAAGACGATTTGAGAAGAGCTCGCCAAGCCCACGCGCTTCAGAACACCACTGAGCCCGGATTCGGGCCGCACGAAACAGCGCGACGCCTCGGCGAGACGCGTGGCAAAGGCAGGGGTACCAGGCACCCTGGCGGTGAGCCGCAATGCGACATTGCGCACACTCTCGGACCGGTCCGCCGTCAGGCTCTCCAGGAACGGCAAGTCATCCGTGTTGAGGCCGACGTCCATGGCTCCGAGCAGGTCGGCCCGCATGGCGGCCGGCTCGGATTTGAACACGGTCTCGAGCAGTGCACGGGCCGCGGTCGGGTCCTTGCGGCGCTGCTCACGCAGGAATGTGAGGCGGTGCCCCTTGGGAAACTCGATCCAGTTCTCCCTAGTGATCTCGGCATGGAGCAGGCTCGGAGCGTCGGGCTTGGTCGAGAAGTCAGCGAGTGAAAGGTAGGCTCTCTCGGCTAGGCCGAGACATCTGGCGTCGCCCTTGATGTGGCCGATGAGCCTTGGCAGATCGAACGGATGAAGGCGAAAGCCGGCACGCATCGCACGGCGCACGGCGGTGCACACCACGGCATCAGCCAAGGTTTTATCGACTCCGTTGGCGAGCCGCAGCAGCAGGCGGCGCGCCGCCTCAGGCATGATCGGTCGCGGGTCCTCGTGCAGGCGCCGGGCGGCCTCGGGGACGGGTTCTGCCCTGGGCTCAACAGTTGGACGCTCGAACCGCTGCCGCTGGCCCGCAAGTGCCAGCACCTTGAGCGCCGGCTCCCGTTCGGAAGCGGCGGCGATCAAGGATTGAAGCCGCTCCGGAACGGCAAGCTGCTGTCTCGCCAATCCGAGAAACATCGCCTGCCTAAATCGGCCGAGTTCCTGGGCCGAGATTGGGTCGCTCATCGCCGTCCCTCGTGCCAGCGTCCGATGGCTGTCTCCGCGGCGAGTAGCCTGGCGAACCGGCCGTCCCAGATGCAAAGCGCGGAGATGGGGCCGATGCCGAGCAGCGGCAGAAGGTTGTCCGTCTGCGACCGCTCGATCGGTAGGGCAAGTGCGTTGTCACCGGCGAGCACAAGCTGCTGGGGTGCGACCCGCTCGACTGTGAGCTGCGATGCCGCGAGCGGCCACCGCTCGAGCCAGGGTTGCCGTGCGAGCGCCGTCTCGTATGCGCAGAGCGCGGTGTGAAGGCCCTTGGACAACATTGGCCATGCAGTATTCACGCTGGCGGCCTCGCGCGCGGCGAGCTGGCCGCGCAGCGGCGTCGCGGACGGATAGAACACGACCTCGCCTTTGAGCACTTCTCCTGGCGTGAACGCAGGGGCAGACGGCCCGACCGACACCGGCACGAAGTCCATCAAGAGCGCTACAGTCAGGGTATCCCGGGCCGGGACCGCGTTGAGGAGCCATGTTTCGAGCCGGCGTAGTTTATCGGGCTGCACCTCGCTCAGTGTTGCCGCCACGATCCAATCCGTTGACACGCGGGGCGCCTCGGCGTCGGCCAGCAATTCCTCGCGCTTCACTGTCCAGCCGGTGGCACGGCGGACGTCAGCCTTGAGCGCGGGCGGCAATCGCTCCTGATTGCGGTAGGCGGCGCAAATCAGCGTGAGCACAGCTAGGCGCTCCAATACAAGGTCGGCGCGCATCTGCTCCGGTACTCGGAAGACATCCGCGGTGAGCATCTCCAGCCGGCTGGCGAGGCCGGGGGCCTTAGCGTCGACGAGACGGGTCGAGAGTGTCTTAGTGCTTTGAACAGATCGCTGCGCAAACCCCGCAAATCCCAGGTTGAGCTGATCGAGGATCCACCGGTCGAGCTCATCGAGACCGGCCAGCACGGTAGCTTCCCGGTCTTCCTTTAGACGCTGGCGCTGCGCTTCGGCACGCGCGATTGCCTTCGGATCGATTTGCTTGGGCTCATCGGCCTCCTGCAGCGCCGCGGCCATCGACGCGCCGGGCTTGCGGCCGCTCACGTTTGCTTGGTCTACTCGCGGCGCGGCGCTGCTTGCCTTCGGGCGGCGACGTGACAGCCAGTCCTGGACCCAATCGGGGGTTGCACTCGGCTCGAACCGGTCCGGACTGTCGCAGTGCATCCACATGATTGCGAGTACGTGCTTGCAGGGAAACTTGCGGCTCGGGCACGTGCACTTGTAGCCGACGTCGCTCGGAGAGACGATTACCCGATAGGGTACAGCGCCCGATCCCTGGCATTCTCCCCACAGCAGCGAGGCGTCACTCTGGCGCGAGAGCATCGGCCAGCTGGCAGGCTTCATGAGCTTCAACGCGGCCCCGAGCGACGCTTGATCCGGGGCTAGCTGCTCGATCTTTTCCTTCGTCAGGGTCTCGGGCATGCGCGGCCAATGCGGTTGGATATGGCTCTAGCCGGCGTAGACATTCGGCCGGTTCGACAGCGTCCTTCCCCTCTCTATATAGCCTCTGCCCAGGACTGTAGTCGGTGAGCGTCCTGCGGACCACCCGCTGCTTCCAATAGGAACGCACCATTGTGGCGGAGAGACAACGGAGGGATTGAAGTCGCTTGCGCAGCCATGCAGAGGCCGTGACCAGCTGCGCAAGAGACCACAATAGTACAGCGAAGGGAGCGGTTATATTTTCTGCATCCTGCTGAATTCCGTCATGCTGATGGCAATCGCCAGCCGACCTACCTAAACTGCCCCACGAGGCTCATCCGCGCTCGAGCTAACCGCTCTCCCGCCGGTTCCGCGGTGCTATCCAGCGCACGTCAGCACCGAATGATCCTCCCTCCGCCAGGAGCTCGACGCCAGCTTCCGACAATGCAGCCATGATCCGTTCCCACACGGCGCGCTGCACGTGGCCGTGGCGCTTTTTCTCTGACACGTGGATCAGGAGGGAGCGCTGCGGCATTTGTCCCGTTGCTGTCGTCATCAATTGGTGTGGGTGCCGATCCGGCGCAGGCGCTCCTCTGCATCGCCGGCGCCGAGCTGCTGGGCGCGCTCGTACCAGCGCCGCGCCTTATTGGGGTCGGGCTGGATGCCGCGCACGCCCAGTCGCGCGAGCTCCTGGGCGTTGAACGTGTCGGCGAGCGCCATGGCGCCCTCGGCCAGCCCGGCGTCGGCGGCGCGCTCGTAGAACAGGCGGGCGGCGGCGATATTGCCCTCGGCCAGCTGTTCGTCGCCCTTCTTGACGAGGCGCAGCGCGCGCTCGCGATCCTGCGGCACCGAAGGTTGGGTAACGGGCTGCGGGGGTTGTCCGCTTCGCTCGGTTCCCTCCCCGACCCCCAACCGCAGAATCGAAGGGGCGCCGGGCGGGCCCGCGTCGCGTGTCGCGACCCTCCTTTGGTCAGCGGGAGAGACGGCCAGCGTCGACCTGGTCTCGGCCAACACCGCGCCGTCGATGGACACCAGCGTTACGACGATCTCCGATCTACCCGTGGTGCCCGCCGGCAGCATGATCTTGACTTCGGGCAGGGCCGCCAGCGAGACGGCCCAGGAACCAGGCGCGATCGAGTAGCCTTCGGTGAGGCGCACGTTAGGCGATCCGCGCAATGGCCAAGCTATTCATCACACCCCTACGCGGCGTTGATGCTCTCGGCGATCAGCGCCTGCTCCATCGAACTTGCCGCGTCAATGCTCAGCGCGAGCGCGGCGATGGGTGAAAAAAAGGAGGGGCTTTAGTGCTTTCTGTCACCAAATGACCACAGCGGCAGGGACATGGCCACAGCATGAGCGTGTGGCAGCGCCACAAGGCCAAGATCGCAGGCTGCGGTGCCCAGGTTCAGCGGCCTAGGCCGAGACCCCAGGAAAGCGGGCTTTGGGCCAAACCGGGGTGGAAATAATCACCCGAACGCGCAGTCCGGAATCAAGCCAGCCCGGTTGTTGCGAACCGATCGTGGCCGCCTCCATTTCCGAGACCAGCCATGTCGTGATCTACTGCGGCCAGCACTGGAGGGCGCGAGCGCCCTAACTGGGGTCAGTCTCGCCTACTTATGGTGCCCAGTTTCTTACCCTTACAGGTTTGAGATGCCTCCTCCGGAAGTATTCTGTCACATCCGGACTTCAGGAAGTCGACATATTTGTCTGCGCTTTTCTCCGAGCCTTTCCGATACATTACTGCGGGGCAACGAACATACATGTTGCTCAACCCAATACACTCAACTACCACAGCGTGGCCCCAGAAAATGTCGGGCCTGTCCTTCTGGAAAGAGTATGTTCCAGCCCCCAGTCCGTCCTCTTTTAGCCCGCCATAGGCTAGTGCCATGTATCTGTTGCGCAAGTAACCGCCAAACTTCCAGTAAGGCACGCCCTGCACCTTGATATTGCCAAATACACGGTTCCCGCCATGCTTCAGGACCACCTCGTTAACAATAGGTTTTTCAGAATAAGGAGGATCATCCTCAATCGTAGAGGACACGATCACATAATTTCCGCCGAGATTTCCGGGAAAGGCCAGCCATCGAACATATGCGTCCAAATCCTCCCAAATAAATCCTGTGAAACCACCCACCAACGCACCTGCTATGGTCGCCACGACCTTGTTCCAGAGGACCCTTCGTACAAACTCAAAGAACCCTGCGGAAAACCCTGCCTGATCGCTCGGCATATGTCACACCTCCCGTACGACGTGAGTGTCGAACGTAGCCATCGGCACAACCATTCGATCGCGGTCGGCGATCGCTGGAGGCACCCAGGAGCCTCGCCTGGAGACCGGAAGGGCTCCATCAGTTCGAAGCGAGCCGCCCCCTCATCAGAGCGGCTCGCACGCCCGTTAGGGCAGGACACGAGGGTGAAGATTCTCAGGGTGCGGGGTGACCAACGCCCAACGTGTCCTGATCACGTTGCCCAAAGAGATCGATGGATGCCACACGGCTTCGGTCACGAGTGTCTTTCCCTCAACGACACAGTTATCGCCCCAACGGTGCCTTGATCCATCCCCGTCCGCCGCACTGTGGGCATGCCTTGTCCCTCAGACCATGATGCATGGGCACGCGACCGCTTCCCTTGCATTGGGGGCAGTCACATAGGGCGCGCGCTGTTCAAGCATGGCGAGCCCAGTGACCCAGAGTTGCAACGCCGGTACCGACTCTATAAGGCCTTGGAGGCAGCCCTCGCTCTGCCAGCAGGGCCGCAGCGCCTGGAGGCTCTGCATAAGGCGTACCGCGAGCTCAGAGCAAATTAGACACGCACGCTGCTCCTACCAAGCGGTCTCTGGCCGGATTGCATCGCCTCACGGAGGTTCGCAATCCGGTTGTGCCGGGATCTAGGTCGATGTGGTCGATCTGCTCCTTGGGGTCTCTACCGTGAGTTCTTCCAGATCAGTCGATGCGCTTGGTATGAGCTTGACCCCTAGCCGACATCTAGCGTGCCTCTCTGGTTTGACAGCTCGAAGGGCGCGGCTCGCCACCTTGAGGCGCTGCATCCGTAGCAATCTCGGAACCATCGCGAGAAAGCGCTCAATGCGGAGAACCCGAGCATTTGCGCGACCAGGTAGAGAGGCCGGCTTGGATCTTCAAGATATCGTCCCACCATCTCCATTCTCACGCTCTCGACGATCGATGAGAAGGTGGTTCCCTCCCGGCCCAAACGCCGATGGACGGTGCGCCGATTTACTCCCATCTGTTCAGCGAGGTGCTCTATCGTGCAGCGCCCCGCAGGGAGCAAACCCCAAATGTATTGCCGAACCTTGTCGCTTGTCGTCGCGCCTATTCGCCCACCCACTAAGTCAAGGTATTGCTGAATGTAGCGAGCCATTACCGAGTCAGATTGAGGTATGGGCCTTTCGAGGTCGCGCAGTCTGCAGACAATGGCATTCGTGTGCTGACCGAATTTGACTCGGGACCCAAATATCCTGAGATGAATATCACGACTCTTCGGTGGGCCATGTGAGAAGCCAACGAACTGAGGCTTCCAAGTGTCGCTAAGTGAGGTCCGAAGAATGCGAAACACAACTCCCATACACAGTTCCGTCGCCTGTCGCATGGGCATCGACCGTCGGATAGAGACAACTGGGGTTATGACCACCAAGCCATCTCGTTCCTCGACACGAAGGCTGATGCCGTCACTGTGCAATCCACTGTAGCGAGCCAGCGCCTCGATTCTCTTGCGAACGGTTGGTTGCTCACGAGCTATGAGCCCAACAGGCCCAAGATTTGAAAGGAGCCGTCTTTCACAAAGACGTAGCCCGAAATTGTCGATAGCTGCCTCTTTGGCCGACGCCTGGAGAAGCCGGATAAACGCTGGCAAGGAGATCTTAAGATCGGGATCATGCAGACTCGC
>Ga0306920_100015630_pt1 | contig 10414 bp, 13 predicted proteins | sample flu12Cox44000170_FD_204666 | JGI IMG/M metagenome (GOLD analysis project Ga0306920, IMG submission 204666) | Lab enrichment of tropical soil microbial communities from Luquillo Experimental Forest, Puerto Rico - flux4day.12C.oxic.44.000.170 (v2)... | ecosystem: Environmental > Terrestrial >...
CGGGCATAGACCGCAACCCTGCTGATACATACGAAGGCAAACGCGTACCCGGAAAGCATCGGCTGATCGCCAGCTGCCAGGCACCGCCCGTATTGGTTGTGACAGCACTCGGACGTGTGAAGGCACCTGAGTACCAACGGCCCCGCCGAGCCACTGGGCCCAAAAGCCTAGCTATCGCGTAGATGCCAAGGTCCCCAAGCCAGAGGCCACTGAACGCGCTGACAAACGCTAGCTTCGCATTTAGCATTGCGGACGCGGCCAGCGTGGCTGCCGTCACGGTCGCACCGTCTTCCGAAATGAAAGCGGCGGCAATAATTCCGGCGACTAGAGCGACCGTTCCGGCATTGGGGACCAAGCTCATGAGCGGTCTCAATCGGCGGCCATCGAAGACTTATATTTCAACGTTGAAGGGGCGACTCCAAATTCGTTCGGCACATCGATGCCCAGCTGGCTGCAGATCAGCCGCACGATGGCGTAGTGATGAATCGCATGGCCGATGCAATACGCGAGTTCCCGGCCCACATTCGTGTCAATCACCGAAGGTGCGGAAGGTCCGTAAGAGACGCTGTTCACCACTTTGCTCGCGCGATTTAGGATGCCATCGTCATAATTCTTGATCGCCCGCAGCACGTCGCATGTTGCGATTGCGGCGTAGGTGACCTCAGCCTCAAGCCGTGGATTTCGTTCCCGCGCGTCATAGTTGATCTCGCCCGCGCGGATTGAGCGCACGACACACTGAAAATGCTCCAAGACATGTCGGTAATGGCCGCCGATGGAGGCACCGTAGGGAGCGTCGAGAAAGTGCGAGTACGTCCGATCCGATAACTTGAAGAGGAGTCCCAAGCCCTGGAGCAGGACGTCCTGGCATGCCAGAATCAGCTCGGGCGTTGCTTGAGTGGCACGGGTCATCGGAGTTTGCGCAGGCAGCGCCGGCATCGTTCCTAATGTGGTCATACGAGTTTCCTTCCAATGAATGGGATTTCGGTGCGGTGAAGAAACAGATTGATCGCGGCAGCGACAAACACGGCCACAGCCAGGACGAAGAGCAGTCCTTTGTCGCCTTGAACCTCAATACCCAGGACCGTGAGATGGCTAATGATGGCGCCGGTCATTATCCCGATAGCGAGTGCGGAGCCCAGCCAAATGAGACGTGGAGACAGGATAAGCAACGCGGCGATCAGTTCCACGACTCCGGAACCGATGCGCCCCCAGGGCTCCAGCCCGACCTTCGTAAAGATGTAGACAGACTCGGGCGCAGCGGTGAACTTGAAGAAAAGCGTCTGAAGAAGGATACCTGCCGCGGCCAGCCGGAGAATCCAGCCAAATACTGACGCACTCATTGTTTTCCCACTTTCCTGCAGATTTGTGACTCTCGATTCCGCTGGCATATCGGCCTCATTGATTCAGCTTGTGCTGTGCGAAGTGCTTGCGGTCGTGTGACTAAGAAACTCTCAAAAGGTTTCAGAAAGACCGCGAAAGGCACAAGATTTTTCCTGAATCTTTTGTTCCACTTCTGCATCTGATGCGCGCTTTTTTGCTGCACTCGCGCGTGAGCACTCGCTTATGGATTCACGGCGAATTGCTGAAACCTTCTCCGTGCCTGTGTATCACACTGCCGCACGACGAACTTGCGGATGAGAAACGGGGCGGAAACACAAAGCTCCACGAATCGATTGCGATTTACCATTCAATTCCGAAAGGCACCGTCGAAACAAAAAGAAGAAAGAGGAAAACAGAAAATGTCTCGCATGTTGAAGATGGTTTGGATTGCAGTCGTGGGCCTGACGCTGGGCGCCTCCGGTGCATTCGCTCAGGGTTCCCACACGTCGTCGCAGTTCCAGGGCCCCAAGGCCAACAAGGGCACGGTTACGCACAGCATCAAGGATGGAAAGAGCGTCCTCACCCTGTCGGATGACTTTGTCGTTCCCGACACCCCGGACCCGCACTGGCAGGTCGTGGATTCGGACGGCAACGTCTACTTGTTGGACAAACTGAAGACCAAGGCGTTCATCGGCACGAACTACAAAAAGGAAATCGTGGTGCCGAAGTACGTCAAGAACATTGCCAAGGTACAAATCTGGTGCGCGTTCGCGGAGGTAAATCTCGGCGAAGCCGCCTTCAGCTCTCCTGTGATGTAACCGACTCACCCCCCAGGGCCGCACGCGTCAAGGTGTGCGGCCCTCCTCCCAAGAAAGGGGATTAGGCAAATGAAGAACTCAATATTGTTAGGAACGTTTGCGGTTTCGTTGCTGTCGGCCGATCTGACAGCGGCCCAGACCGCCGAGAAGCGCTCGTTAACTCTGGAGGGCGCCGAGCGCATCATCAACGCTTCAAAAGCCAAGGCGCACGAGTTGAACGCCCCGGGTGGCGTAATCGCTGTCGTCGACGCGGGTGGCAATCTGATGGCGTTAGAGCGAATCGACGGTACATTCGCTGCCGGCGCGAATATCTCCATCGGTAAAGCACGTACCGCAGTGCTCTTCCAGAAGCCCACTAAGGTTTTCGAAGAAATCATCAACAAAGGGCGCACGGCGATGGCCGCCCTGCCCGATTCTTTCTTTACCCCGCTGCAGGGCGGAGTTCCGGTGATCTTGAATGGGGAAATCATCGGTGGTGTTGGGGTGAGTGGCGCTTCGAGCGCCGCTCAGGACGAAGATCTGGCTATTGCCGGGGCCGAAGCGGCGACGGCCTTCTCTTCTACTGACCCGACTGCCTCAAGTTCGGCGGTTACATTCTTCGACAAGAAGCAGGTCGACGAAGGCTTCGCCAAAGGTGCGGTTCTCTTTGACGGCGGCGACGGCCGAAACTACATGGTCCATGCCAGTCGCCGCGAGTCTCCCGGGATGGTGGAAGTTCACACAAAAGATGTGGATATCCTCTACGTCCTTCAGGGCAGCGCCACGATTGTGACCGGCGGCAGCATGGTCGACGGCCACAACATCGCACCTGACGAAATTCGCGGCAAAGAAATCGTGGGCGGCGAAACGCGCAGCCTGGCCCCCGGCGACGCCATGATTATCCCTAACGGGGTTCCCCACTGGTTCCGGGAAATCCAGGGCCCGTTCCTCTACTACGTGGTCAAGGTTAGGTGAGTCGCATGTCCCGGAACCTCGCACGCCTAGTCATCCGTGCTCTGTTTATTGCCGCCGTCGCGGCGACGCCGGCCTTCGCCCAGAACTGGGCGGCGCAAGCTCCGCCCTACGGGCGCCCCGACGCCACCATCGACTTGCGTACCAAGGAAGGTGCGCAAATCGTGAAGGGAGAGTGGAAGTACAACGATGCAAAGATCGTAGAAGTGGATTCGAAGGGTCCAGGTGCTGATCTCAAACCTTCCGGCGCGCCGGTGCGCACCTACGACTACGCGCCCCATGCAGGAATAGCAAATTTCGACGACAGCGCTTGGCCGGTCGTCGATCCAACAACGCTCGACGCCCGCCGCGGCAACGGCAAGGTGAGCTTCAACTGGTATCGCATCCGCGTAACTCTGCCCGAGAAAGTAGCCGCTTTCCCGGTGGTGGGTGCCACCGTATCGTTCGAGATTGTCATCGATGACTACGCCGAAATCTGGGTAAACGGCAGCTTGCCGAGCGTGCTGGGGCAAAGCGGCGGAACAGTCGTCAAGGGCTGGAACGCCCCGAACAAAGTCATTCTCACCAATAACGCGAAACCAGGCCAACAGTTCGAGATCGCAGTATTCGGCTTTAACGGCCCCATCTCAAGGAGCCCCGAGAATTTCATTTGGGTCAAGTCGGCCACTTTAGATTTCTATAAGCCCGGCCTCACTTCAAGCGGGATTCAACCGGTCGAGACGAGAATCATCCAACTCGACCCGGCACTCGACTCCGTCATTCCTGCTGACACGAAGATCGAAAAACTCGCGGGAGGATTCCTTTTCACCGAGGGCCCAGTTTGGGTTCGCGAGGGCAGCTATCTGCTGTTTAGCGATCCCAACAACAACCTCATCTACCGCTGGTCCGAAAACGAGGGAGTCTCCGTCTACCGCACGCACAGTGGTTACACCGGCAAGGACATTGGCGAGTACGGCCAGCCCGGCTCAAACGGACTCACTCTGGATGCAGAGGGCCGCTTAACGATCAACGAACACGGCAATCGGCGCGTGACTCGCCTCGAGAAGAACGGCCAACTCACAGTTTTGGCGGATCGTTACAAGGGGAAACGCCTTAACAGCCCCAACGATCTCGTCTACCGTTCCGACGGTGCTCTCTATTTCACCGATCCACCGTTCGGGCTGCCGAAATTCTTTGACGACCCGCGGAAAGAGTTGCCGTTTAGCGGCGTCTATTGTTTCATTCATGGAGAACTGAAACTAGTCAGCACGGACCTTTCTGGTCCGAATGGCCTGGCGTTTTCGCCCGACGAGAAGTATCTCTACGTCGACAACTGGGACGAGAAAAGCAAAGTGATTCTGCGCTACGACGTCCAACCTGACGGCACGCTTTCGAACAAAACCGTCCTTTTCGACGCCACGAGCGAACCCGGCGAAGACGCCTGGGACGGATTGAAAGTCGACCAGCAAGGCAACGTGTACGCCTCCGGCCCCGGTGGATTATGGATTCTTTCGCCCGAAGGCAAGCACCTCGGCACCATCGTCGGGCCGGAGCATCCGCATAACCTCGCTTGGGGCGAAACCAATCACAAAACCCTCTATCTCGCCGCGCAGACAGGACTCTACCGAATCACGGTTAACGTGGCTGGCGCCGGCGAACCCAAATAGGTGACAGCGATGGCGACGACGCAGAAACTACCGGCTCGCATTGTCGAAACGACAAATGAGCCCGTTGAATCAACAGTCTCGTTCGGAAGAGAAGTCTGCAATGACTTATCGGTTGCCGAGCAGCGCGAGTGGCTGGTTACCAACGGAATTGGCGGTTTCGCATCAGGAACGGTCAGCGGGAATCTGACCAGACGGTATCACGGCCTACTGCTTGCGGCCTTGAACCCGCCGGTCGGACGAACCCAACTGGTTGCAAAAACCGAGGAGATCGCCGATTACGGCGGTTGTTCGTATGCATTGGCGACGAATCGCTGGACGAGCGGCGCGGTCGAGCCTCGTGGCTACGTGCACATCCAGAGTTTCTGTCTCGAAGGCACCATGCCGGTCTGGCAATTTGCGCTCGGTGAAGCGCTTCTTGAAAAAAGGATCTGGATGCGCCAAGGAGAGAATACGACATACGTGCAGTACCGAATGATCCGAGGCAGCCAGCCGATGGAACTACACATAGCGGTTCTGGTGAACTACCGCGACTATCATTCCGCCACGCATGCCGGCGACTGGCAGATGAAGATTGAGGCTCTGTCGAATGGGATCCAGGTGAATGCGTTTGACGGTGCGATACCTTTCCAACTGCTCAGTGCCAAAGGCACATGGGAGCCGCGTCACGAATGGCACCGTGACTGTTTTCTCCCACAGGAGCGTTATCGAGGGCTCGACGATCATGAAGATCACCTCAACGCTGCCGCGTTCGGAATTCAGCTCTCTCTCGGGGAATCGGCTACGCTCGTGTATACGAGCGAACCGACGGTCGATTTGAATGCGGAGAATGCCCTCGAAGAGCAACGGTCCCACGACTCACAAGTCAAGGCCGCATGGCGAAAAGGGAACTCTCAAGCCACCACGGCGCCAGCTTCGGTCCATCAACTTGTTCTCGCCGCCGATCAATTCATCGTGAAACGAAGCTTGCCGGATAGTCCGCAGGGGCGTTCGATCATTGCAGGTTATCCCTGGTTTGCCGATTGGGGACGCGACACCATGATCGCTTTACCCGGGCTGACCATTGCCGCGGGACGTCCGGAGATCGCACGGCAAATCCTCCTCTCTTTTTCGCGTTACGTGGACCGTGGGATGCTTCCCAACAACTTCCCCGACGCGGGTGGACAGCCAGGTTACAACACCGTCGATGCCGCATTCTGGTACGTCGAGGCAATCCGCCAATATTACGAGGCCACGCACGATCGTGAAACTCTCGTGGCGTTATTTCCGACACTTCTCCAAATCGTCGATGCCCACCTCAAAGGGACACGCTATAGCATTGGTGTTGACGAGTCGGATGGCCTGATCTATGCGGGCGAACCCGGCGTTCAGTTGACCTGGATGGATGCGCGAGTTGATGGCCGCGAAATCACGCCGCGCATTGGCAAACCAATCGAAATCAACGCTCTTTGGTACAACGCGCTCGAAACACTTGCCGATCTGGCCCCGGTTGCGGGCAAATTGAGCGAGCCCTTTGCCAAGATGGCCCGCATGGTTGGCCAGAACTTCGCCGGCTTTTGGAACACCTCGGCCGCTTATTGTTACGACGTGATAGACTCCCCAACGATCGGCTCCGATCCAAGCCTCCGGCCCAATCAGATTTTTGCAGTTTCGCTACCCAAGTCGCCCTTGACCATCGAACAGCAGAAATCGGTCGTTGACATTTGTGCCCGAAGGCTCCTAACTCCGCATGGCCTCCGCAGTCTCGACCCGCACGATTCGGCTTATCAGGGACATTACGGTGGCGGCCCGGCACAGCGCGACGCTGCCTACCACCAGGGAACTGTGTGGGGATGGCTGCTGAGCCCTTTTGCGCTCGCTCATTTTCGCGTTTATCGTGACCGACGCTTGGCCCTAAGCTTTCTCGAACCTCTGGCCAACCAAATCTACACCCACGACGTGGGCAGTCTGAGCGAAATCTCCGACGGCGACGCCCCGTTTACGCCACGGGGATGCTTTGCCCAAGCTTGGACAGTCGCGGAGACCTTGCGCGTCTGGCACATGCTTCAGACTGCCTGACTGGACAGGACGGCCCACCTTCCTGAATCTTTTTGGCCCTGGCCACATCCAATGGCCTAACAACGGAGACTGCTCGATTGATTGGCCATGAATCGTGGTACTTTCTTGGCTCAGAGGCGACGGCCAAAAGTCCGACCTGGACCCCTGTGAACGCACCAAATCCACATCCACTGCCGTCCTCCGTCGTTCGCGACGATGAGCCTGCTTTGGTGGCAGCGGCCAAGCGCGGTGAAGTCTCGGCGTTTGAAGAACTTGTCACCCGCTACGAGCGCAAGATTTTCCGTGTGACACGGAATATCACAGGGAATCTGCAGGATGCCGAGGACGCCATGCAGGAAGCCTTCCTCAAATCGTACGAACATCTTACGAATTTCAAAGGAGACTCCCGGTTCTACACCTGGCTTGTGCGAATCGCTGTAAATGAGGCGTTAATGAAGCTGCGCCGCCGTCATCCGGGTGAGTTTTCGATTGATGAGGAGATGCCTGGTTCTGAGGATCTGATGCCTCGCGAACTGGACGACTGGGGACCGACACCAGAAGAACGCTATCAGCAAGTACAAATGCAAGAGATCCTTTCGGATGCCATCGATAAACTGGAGCCCGATTTTCGCGTGGTCTTCGTTCTTCGCGACGTCGAAGAATTGTCTACTGAAGAGACTGCCAAGCTGCTTGGTCTCTCAATTACCGCAACCAAGTCGCGGCTCCTACGGGCGCGCTTGAAATTACGTCAACGCCTGAACCGCTATTTTCGGGAAGGCGGCCCCAATTGAATTGTAAACATGTCATTCGCGAGATTTCGAACTACATCGACGGTGAACTCGACCCTGCCTTGAAGCAGGAATTGGAGCGCCATCTGCAGCACTGCGAAGATTGCACCATGATCGTTGACCAGACGCGCAGGACGATCAAGATCTATTCTGGCTCCGTGCCCGTCGATTTGCCTTCAGACGTCAAATCACGCCTTCATGCTGCTATTCACAAGAAGCTACCGCCGCGCTCCGTGTGATGACCCTCGCAGACCGCGCAAATCCCAGGAAGCGTCGTAAAGGACTATTGGAAGTGTTGCCGTTTCCTCGATAGATACAAGATCATGACGCTGGCAATGGGCACGCCTATTAGCGCTCGCCAGTCCCCAGTTACCAGGGCATTTGTAGCATCGCCAAGCAGATTGATACCGAGGATTGCGATGGCCGTCCAATAACCCCACCGCCGCAAGCGCCAGAGGCCCACCGCCGCCGCGAAGCAGGCAAGGCACACCCCCCCCATAAGCACCACAGCAACTCTTCCTAGGGGGACTAACCCTTCCCGAGCGCGAGGGTTCAAACGCCAGAGCACATCCGTGGGCGTTCCAGGAACTAGCATGATAAGTGTTGTCAGTGCAGAAGCAAGGACACCGAAGACGAAAAAACATGCGAGGATGGATACTCCCGTCGGACGCCTTGCCCGCTCGGGCAGATCACCATTTTTCCGAGCCGTAGGCACGGTTGGTGTGTTTCCATCCGTCACTGGGCAGGGCATATTCTCTCTTCCACCTGCCTTCTGGTTAACCACCGTGCTTGCAATTCTCCTTCGTTGCGATTTCCTTGGCTGATTCCTGCTTCTATCTGCTATTCTCTCTGAACTTCTACGGCCAGTTCTGAGCCGCCCTCACAACCGCCGAATGGGCCAAAAAATTCTACGCACGGAGATTGCCATGTCTTGGGTGTCGCTCACTACAGAAGAGCAGGCTGGCCCCGAAACAAAAAAAGTCTACAAGTTTCTCTCTGAAAATTGGGGATTTGTTCCCAATTACTTCCAGGCGCTTGGGGGCCACCCTCAACTGCTACAGGATCAGGTAAACCTATTCACCCACGTGATGTTCCAGGACGAGGGCCGCGCCCTTCCGCGCATTGTGCGTGAGCAGGTCGCTCTCGTCGTCAGCGGCATCAATCTCTCCAATTATTGCCTCGCCGCGCATCTCGAAATTCTCGGGCGCATGGGAATCGACAAGAAGATTTCCCGCAAACTTGCCCTAGACTATACGTCCGCTCCCGTGGAGCCGAATGTGATGGCGCTTTTCCGCTTTGCCGACAAGCTCTCTCGTCATCCTGCCGACGTTGAGAAGTCCGACGTAGACGAACTACGGAAACACGGGTGGAACGACGACGCGATTCTCGAAACAACTTTGGTCGTCTCCCTATATGCCTGCGCGAATCGCTTCTCGGCTGGCGTGGGTTTGGTTGCAGATTTCTGATTGCGCACGAAGAAGACACGAAAGCGAAGCTATTTTGGGAGCTGTCGTTGGCGAGCCGCGTACGCTGCTACCTTGAAGCGATTTCCGCATAGTTTCATGCTGCACCAGCGCCTAGTGCCTTTTTTGCTGGTAGGTCTACGTGGAACAGTTGGTGCGGATGGACAGGTGCTGGTTTCGGGGCATCCCTGGGACTCGCTGGAGGCGCTTGCCTTAGTGCGGAACGCCGCGGGCCCCGCTGCCACGCTGACATTTCATCAAGGCCCGGAGCGGTTCGACATTCTGCCGTTGCTAGTGGCAACTGATGGCGCACTTGCCGCTTTCGGCCACGATACTCGACGGCTGCGGCCTAATATTGTTGTCGGTGGCGTCGACGGCCTCGCCGAACGCGACTGGCCTGGGAAGTGTTTGCGCATCGGCGACGCGGTGCTGGCCACGTGGTACTGATGGACAATACGGCTGCCTCCGGTTAGAAACCACTATTGCGCCTGTACCAAAAACGCTTGGGAGGGTTTGGGTCGGGTGCGGACAACTCGTCTCGACCTTCTTGGCTCGTTCGCACGAGATTCGGTTCCTTCGAAGTCAGTGGGATAATAGTCTCTCGCGGATTTGTCCCAATTTGTCCCAAAAACTCCTCGAAAATGGGTGTTGAATTCTCCCTTCAATTGTGTAAAAAACGGATCGTCGAAATTCTGGGAACATTGCGTGGTTGTAAGTCCAACATGCGGAATGGTTAATAAAAACCCAGTTTTCTCGGCAAAATCCAACGGGCTGGAGCCTCGACTCCCGGTATCGCTACCAAATAGTTATATATTTTATAAGTATAAACGAGCAATTTCTACGGACGCTTCTTGGATTTCGCAAGAAACTCGCGGACGTTTTGTGCCTTCCACAGCAAAGCCGGGTGCTCACGAATCCTAGCCGCAATTCCGGGATGCTTCGGAATAACAATGCACTCCGGTCAAGCAAAGCACTTCAACGGCGAACTTACCGTTGAGGGCCAAAGGGTGCTTGACCTGTGGGTAACTTCCGTGAGAAGAGAGCACCATGTGTGCAACCCCCGTTGAAGGAATTCAAACACCGGCTGGTGCGTCCGTGTGGAAGAAATATCCCACGTTATATGAGATCAACACCTGGGCATGGCTCACTGACCTGAGCCGGAAATATGGAAAGACGATTAACTTGTCTTCAGTGCCCTCGGCCGAATGGGATGGTATCGCCGCCTACGGCTTCGATGCAGTTTGGCTCATGGGCGTTTGGGAACGAAGTCCTGCTGGTATAGCGATCGCCAATCGCAACAACGGTCTGCTCCAGGATTTCCTGCGAGCGCTTCCTGACTTTCGCACCGAAGACAACGTGGGCTCACCCTACTGTGTACGGCGTTACGTGGTCGA
>Ga0306920_100015631_pt1 | contig 10412 bp, 10 predicted proteins | sample flu12Cox44000170_FD_204666 | JGI IMG/M metagenome (GOLD analysis project Ga0306920, IMG submission 204666) | Lab enrichment of tropical soil microbial communities from Luquillo Experimental Forest, Puerto Rico - flux4day.12C.oxic.44.000.170 (v2)... | ecosystem: Environmental > Terrestrial >...
TTCCTCCGGAAGCGGGCTCGATCCCCACATCAGCCCGGCTTCGGCGGAGGCTCAGGTGGCACGGGTAGCCAAGGCACGCGGCGTCACTCCAGATCGCATCGCCGAACTCGTCGCCAAGCACACCGACGGCCGCCAGTGGGGCATCTTTGGCGAGCCCCGCGTGAATGTGCTTCTTCTCAACATCGATCTGGATCAAAGCGTCCCGCTTCGAAAATAGAATAAGAGTGAGGTGACCGGAGAAACCGAGCGCAGGCCCAACGCTGAAGAGCTGCTGCGCCGCTTGCAGGCGGTTGAACGCCGCGAGCGGAGCGGACCGCTGAAAGTGTTTTTGGGTTATGCCTCCCGCGTCGGCAAATCGCAGCGCATGCTGCATGAAGGACTCCGCCGCAAACAGCGCGGCCAGGATGTCGTAGTCGCCGCGATTCAAGAAGTCGTGCCGCCTGACGTCGCGGAAATCCTGCAGAAGCTCGAAGTCATTCCGACGGTCCGCTGGATGCATGGGGGACGGGCTTATGAGGTAATTGATCTGCCGGCCGTGTTTCGCCGTCATCCCAGTGTGTGCGTCATCGACGGTCTGGCCTATGACAATCCCCCTGGCAGCCGCAATCTCAAGCGCTGGCAGGATGTCAATGAACTTCTGGACCGTGGCATTTCCGTCATCACCGCCGTCAATCTGCAGCACATCGAGGAACAGCAGCCGGCTGTTGAGCGCATCACCGGCAAGCGCGCCACGCAGTGCATTCCCCAAGCTTTTCTCGCCGAAGCCGATGAAATCGAAGTGGTCGATGCGCCCCCGGAAGAACTTCACCCGGCCCCAGGCGAGCCGGAGCCACGACGCCTGGGCGAATTGCGTGAATTGGCATTACTGCTGGCCGCCGATGTTGTCGATGAGCAACTCCTTGGTTATCTCGGGGCACACGGCTTAACGCCGCAATGGGGCGCCCAGGAACGTATTCTGGTATGTTTGACGCCCCACAGTGACCCCGAAATGTTGCGGAGCGGCCGCCGCAATGCCCTTCGCTTCCACGGGGCACTGCTGGCGGCCCACGTAGAGCAGGGAAACCTCTCGCCCGCCGATCAGAAGTTGCTCGCTGCCCAACTCGACTCGGCGCGGGCCGCGGGCGCAGAACTGCACACGCTCAAAGCCGGGGATTTCGTGGAGGCTCTCCTCGAACTGGCTCGCGAACAGCGCGTCACTCAAGTCTTCATTGGTCACAGTCTGCGCCAGCGCTACCGGTTCGTGCGCACCCCGGTGGACCGGCTGATCGATGCCGCTGATTCGTTCGATGTCCGGGTTTTCCCGCACAAGGGGGCCGCGTGACCCCCAAAGGCCGCGGTCGCCTCAAAATGTATCTAGGCTACGCCGCAGGCGTGGGCAAGACGTATCAGATGCTGGAAGACGCACAGGAGCTGCGCCACCAAGGTGTGGACGTCGTGGTCGGGTATTTCGAGCCGCACGGCCGGCAAGACACTATCGCCAAGCTTGAGGGCCTCGAACTGATTCCGCGTAAAATTATCGAGTACCGGGGGACGCGCCTGGAGGAGATGGATGCCGAGGCCATTCTCCGCCGCCATCCGGCAGTTGCGGTAGTGGATGAGTTCGCCCACACGAATGTTCCGGGTTCAGAACGGCTGAAGCGCTGGGAAGATGTGCGCGTCCTGCTCGAAGCAGGAATTGACGTTCTCACTACTATGAACGTGCAGCACCTGGAAAGCCTCAACGACCAGGTGTGGAACGTCACTGGCATCCGAGTCCGCGAAACTCTACCCGATTGGGTCGTGGATGAAGCCGACGAAGTCCGTTTTATCGACCTGACGCCGCGGGCACTACGCCATCGCCTGGAGCGCGGTGTTGTCTACCGCCGGGAGAAGGCGCAGCAGGCCATGGAGCATTTTTTCACGGAGTCCAATCTGGCCGCTCTCCGGGAGTTCGCGTTGCGCTACGCCGCGCACGAGATCGAAGGCAAATTGCCTCCGGCAGTGGCCGAGGACTTCCCGGACCGCCAGGAGCGGATCCTCATCTGCATCAGCGGGAATCCCTTTTCAGCCTCCCTTATCCGTCGGGGTAAGCGCGTTGCCGATTACTTGCGTGGCGACTGTCTGGCGCTCCATATCCTGCCGAAAGGTGGATGGGCCGAACTGCAGTCGGGCACTCGTGAGGCCATTGAGCGGCACCTCCACTTCGCACGCAACCTGCGCATTGACACCCACACGATTACGGATGGTAACGTACCGCACGCGATCGCCGATTTCGCGCACGGGCGCCAGATCACGCAGATTTTTCTGGGACGCTCAGCGCCCCGCCCCTGGTTCAAACGAATGAAAGAGACACTAGTGCAGCAGGTGGTCCGGCTGTCGTCTGACACCCAGGTCACCATTGTTGCGCAGCGACGGCGCCCATGGGAGACTCGTGGCTGAAATCATGCTGATGGCATAATTTGTTATGAAGTTCAATGCGGCGGTTCTTTGCTGCGTGTTAGCGTCGGTCTGCGGCGCAGAATGTACCCGCCGAGCAAGAGGGACGAGCCGAGACCGGCTCGGGGGGATGGCCTTCTCAGCCCTGGTGCCGAACAGTGCGGTTCCCAGCGATAAGACATCGCAACTCGGTTTGAGTAACGGCCAGATCTTGCTGCAAAACGCCGATGGCTGGTTCCAGTTCTACTTGCAGGCAGGCATATACAACGTCCCGGCCTTCGGGACGCCATTTGTCCGAGGGATAAGAGCGTGAGCAACCTCTATGGCCCACTGAGAGTCGGCTATATAAAGCTGCAGGCGGGGAAAAACGCGTCATTCGAGATTGGTGCCTTGCTGACGCTGATGGGCGCTGAGTACACATTCACGTTCGAGACCATAAACACCGAGCGCGGCCTGTTCTGGAATCAGGAGAATGCCATCAATCGCCGCATCCAGGTGAATCAAACGATCGGTAAACGCACGGCTTCACTCAGTGGAACGAAGGCTTTTACTCGAACCGCCGTCAATCTGCAGCACATCGAGGAACAGTAGCCGGCTGTTGAGTGCATCACCGGCAAGCGCGCCACGCAGTGCATTCCCCAAGCTTTTCTCGCCGAAGCCGATGAAATCGAAGTGGTCGATGCGCCCCCGGAAGAACTTCACCCGGCCCCAGGCGAGCTGGAGCCACGGCGCCTGGGCGAATTGCGCGAATTGGCATTACTGCTGGCCGCCGATGTTGTCGATGAGCAACTCCTTGGTTATCCCGGGGCACACGGCTTAACACCGCAATGGGGCGCCCAGGAACTGCGCCAGCGCCGCCGGTCGTGCGCACCCCGGTGGACCGGCTGATCGATACCGCTGATTCGTTCGATGTCCGGGTTTTCCCGCACAAGGGGGCCGCGTGACCCCCAAAGGCCGCGGTCGCCTCAAAATGTATCTAGGCTACGCCGCAGGCGTGGGCAAGACGTATCAGATGCTGGAAGACGCACAGGAGCTGCGCCACCAAGGTGTGGACGTCGTGGTCGGGTATTTTCGAGCCGCGCGGCCGGCAAGACACTATCGCCAAGCTTGAGGGGCTCGAACTGATTCCGCGTAAAATTATCGAGTATCGCGGGACGCGCCTGGAGGAAACAACGCAGCCACGGCTTATCCGCGGCGGCGTCTCAAAAATCGACCTGGAGAACCGAAGCGTGTGGAAGGCCGACCAGAAGGTCGATGTCCTCCCAGAAGGAGTTCGACACCCTGGCGTTTCTCATGCGCCACCCGAACACTCCCATCCCGCACGCGAAACTGCGAGCGGTTTTGTGGCCCCGAATACCGGCGAACTGGAGTATCTGCGGACCTATGTCAGACACCTCCGGAAAAAAATCGACCAAGATCCCGCCCGGCCCGAGTATGTCCTTACCGAACCCTTTGGCTGGGGATCGCTTCCGGGACCACGTGGATTCCGACGCCCCCCCTTTTGTCGGAACCTGACCTATAGGGCGCCGGTTTTCATGTCTTTTTTATGGATACGGCGATGCGAGTCAACTAACGGACCGGTTCTAACTGCGCAACTCCTTTCCGATTATCTGCCTCCTAAGTGATTTTTATGTACCTTTCATGCCTTTTTCACAGCTTTTTGAGGACAATGCCATCGAAGCTGGCGCTTTTCGAATTGGGATCGCGAAACGAATGGCGCTGCCGATGGTAGGAGCGTGTTCGTGCGCGAAACGCAGGTCTCTCGACTGAAGCACAGTGCCGCTCAGGTGGCGCTCGGGACGACCGGCGTCGCGGCGATTACTGCCCTCTGCTTCCCGGCTCACCTCGATCTGACCATCCCCGGCTTCTTGTATTTGTTACTGGTGGTGTTTCTATCCGTCACCGGCGGGTTTGCATCGTCCGCCATCGTCGCGGTGATCGCCGTCGCCTGCCTGGAATACTTCTTCATACCGCCTATACTGGCTTGGAACATCGACAATCCGATCGATCTCGTGGCTCTCATGACGTTCTTGGTCACGAGCCTCGTGATCACGCGCCTAGCTTCGAGGGGCCGCCTAGACGCGCGTTCTGCCGAGGAGCGGCGAAAGGATATGGCGCGGCTCTATCAACTGGCCTTGCGCCTGCTCTCGCTGGAACCGGAACTGGCTGCCGGGGCGCGATCGCTGCGGCTGTTCCGGGAAATTTTCGGCCTCCGAGCCGCATGCCTGTTCGATGCGAGTTCGGCGAAACTTCAGCTGGACGGAGAGTCCCACGCGGACCTGGCCGAAAGAACCCATACCGCATATATTCGGGCGCACGATGACCGAGATTGGGAGCACAACATCGATGTCCGATGCCTGCGCATCGGCGGAAAACTGCTGGGTGCGGTGGGGTTCGAGGGCGACCTCGACAGTGAGTCGACATCGGGGCCGCTTGCCATGCTGGCAGCGGTCACACTAGAAAGGGCGAAGGCCTACGAGTGCGCCAGCAGGACGGCCGCCGCGATTCAGGCGGAGATCTTGCGCTCGGCCATTCTAGATGCCTTGGCGCACGAATTCAAGACGCCCCTGACCGCCATTCTAACGGCTGCAGGAACTATCAAAGACAGCGGCGGCAGCCACCAGGATCAGCGCGAAATGGCGGCGGTGATCGAGAACGAGGCCGCCCGGCTCGGCCGCCTCACCACGCGCCTGTTACGGATGCAGCGTTTGGATCGCCACGATGTGAAGCCGAACCTGGAGGTGGCCGATCTGCAGGCCGTGGTCACCAGCATTGTCGATCAATACCGAGCTCAGTCTGAAGAGCGCGCGATCGAGCTGAGCCCCTGGCACGGCGCATTTCCCGTTTCATGCGATCCGGAATTGCTGGGTATGACGCTGGTTCAATTGCTGGACAATGCCTTTAAGTATTCACGGCCTGGAAGCGTGGTCAAAATCGAATTCGGGTCCGAAGACGGATTCGCCAACATCTATGTGACCAACGAAGGCTATCCGATCCGAGCCGAGGAGCGAGAGCGAATCTTTGAACGATTCTTTCGCGGATCTCATGCCAAACACGGCGCCCCCGGTACCGGGCTCGGACTGTACATAGCCCGAAAAATTGCCCATGCGCACGGGGGGGCACTGGCTGTGGATCCGACCTATTCCAGAGACAAGGGAACCCGATTCCGCTTGAGTCTGCCCGTTTCCACTCCCCACCGGCAACATGAGCGTAAAGCTAGTTAGAGTCCTGGTGGTGGACGACGAGCCCGCGATGCGCCGGGGGCTTCGCACTTCCTTGCGAACCAACGGCTACGAAGTCGAAGAGGCGCGCAGCGGCGAGGAGGCCGTGCAAATCGCCAGCGAGCGCACCGCCGAGATTGTGCTCCTGGACGTCAATATGCCCGGAATGGGAGGCGTCGAAGCCTGCCGCCGTCTTCGCTCGGCCCTTCCGACCGCCGGCATCGTCATGATTACGGTGCGCGACGCCGAGGAGGATACGGTCGAAGCCTTAGAAGCCGGCGCCGATGATTACATCACCAAGCCATTCCGGCTTCGCGAGTTACTCGCCCGGCTGAGCGCGGTCATGCGCCGTGGCCGCGGGGACAATCCTGCGCCGGCGCCGGTTCTACGCGCGGGCACGCTAGAACTAGACCCCGAGCACCGTACGGTACGAAGGGCCGGCAAGGAACTCCATTTCTCCCCAATAGAGTTCGATTTGCTTCAGTATCTGATGCGGCATCCCGACATTCCCATCGAACACTCCAAGCTCCTGCGGGCCATCTGGGGCCCGGAGTATGGCCACGAACTCGAATACCTACGCACTTATATCCGGTTGATTCGCAGAAAGATTGAAGAGAATCCCGCGCGACCCGAATACATCATTACTGAGCCGTGGCAGGGCTACCGATTTCGTAATCCGTCCAATCCAGAACCTCCGCCGGCGGACTCAGAGATCTAGGCGAATACATTTCCTTCATGCCTTTTTCACGATTTGCTCGGCATACTGAGGTGGTTCGGGGAACCACCATGCTCGTGCACGCAGTCTCAGAAACCGCTGGCTCGCCTCACAGACTGGATGGCCTGCGCAAGGCGATCCGAAACAATCGGGTCAGTTTTCCGGCCCAAGTTCCGGTGTTTGTCTGCCAGCATCGTGCGGACATCCAGTGGCGATTAGCTACACTGTACTTTGTACGCGGTTGGTCGACCGAACGGTTGGGCCAACGCTATAAGGTCACTTCACGAAGAGTTCACCAGTTGTTGCGCCAATGGGTTAGCCGAGCCAAGGTGCTCGGGTATTTGCAGGAGATCCCCACGGTAATTGCACATCAAATGCTCGCCACGTCCACGTTGCACGAGGGTGCGCTAGAGAGCACAACACTCCCGGTCCTACCGCTTCCGGATTTTTCCGTCGGCGCAGGTGCAACGGCAGCGCGGCCAGAGTAAGTCATCAGAGCACCAAATCATTTCGGGTTCAGTACCAGCAGCATGAATGCCCGTTGGGCGGCATTTGGCTGTTTCAGGTTCGAGACTGGCTGGATGGTCCCAAGCAAAGTCCTGATTCTATACGAGCCAGACCACGAAAGGAGTTCCCTCGCCGCCGCAGTTCCCAAGGACGATTGTGACGTAATCGAAATACCCATCGACAACGATCTGAACGGCCTCAACATTGAGGATTGTTGTGTCATTATTCTCGATATTGTTCAAGTGAGCCATAGGGTCCTGGACCTTTGCAGCCTGTTGCGCAATGCAAACGCTTCAGCAACTTTGCTGGTGGTCGGCAAACCGGTTCCCCAAGGCAAACGGATTGCGACACTGGACGCCGGTAGTGATGCCTATCTGACCAAGTCGGTCGCCGCGCTGGAATTACAGGCTCGAATCCGTACTGCGTTGCGTCGCATAAGCGCCAGCCGGGTGAAAGGACACAAGCGTTTTCATGTGGGTGGCCGTTTAATTGATTTCGACATGCGGAGTGTAACCCTAAAAGGGCATGGCGTACATCTTACTCCGATTGAGTGGCACCTGCTTGAGAACTTAGCATCAAGGCTGAACCAGACCGTGCCTGGTCACGACCTGGTACAAAGGATCTGGGGGCCTGCCAGTACAAAGGGTGTGCACTCCTTGCGCGTGTTCATCAAGAGCCTGAGGAAGAAGCTCGAACCCGATCCGAAGTGCCCCAGGTACATCATCACTGACCCCGCCACCGGGTATCGTCTTCAAATCCCAGGAAAGCCGTGATCAGACGGCCTTTGATGGCTTCCATAGAAATTACTGATCCGGGTTTTCATGCGTTTTTCACGCTTGAGGCCGCACACTCATTAAAAAACCGATGAATCACAGACAACCCTTATTCGCAGCTGGTTGTTCCGTCGCAGCGCCGTCCGGAGTTGCATAGGTTCCGGCCAACTATGTCTTGTGATCTATAAGAGGTTACCCGGTCCATGCCGACCCCCAAGCACGCCTGAGAACAGGCCCGTTTATCTCGAAATTAGGAGGGTAGTGAGTATATGAACGTTCACAGAAAATTGCGCGGTCTTCTATTGTTAACACTGATGGCGGGATGGGTGCAGGCGGAGTTATCGGCGGCCGAAGCGATCACACCAGGGCAGGCGACAGTCGGCTCGCTTCGTGGGCGCGCTTTGGCCCCTGATGGCGTCCCTCTAGCCGGAGTTGGTGTCGTGATCCGGAGCTTGGCCGGCGCGCCAGACCGACGGCTCCTCAGCGACCAAACCGGAGTGTTCGTGGTCAATGATCTTCAGCCGGGGCAGTACGAAATCACTGCACGCAAGGAAGGACTTACCAGCGCTCAGGCGGTCACCGTCGAGGTCGCTCAGAATACGGTCACTGAGGCCACCGTCGCCCTGGTGGCCGATTCGCGGGGGCAGGCACTCGGCAAGAACACAGAAGGGCAGCCGCTCACCGACCGCGAAAAGGGGCTGCTCGATCGCATAGACAGTCTGGAAAAGCGTTTGGCGGCGATGGAAGCGAAAGACGCAACGGAACCGAAGAATAGTCCACATTCCGAACCGGCCACGGGTCAGGCTCTCACGGCTTCGGCGAACCCTACCGCAGCTGTACGCGGACTCGAAAAACCGGAGCGGTTGACAACCGCACCCGCGGCGACGGAGGAGGCTCCGGAGGCTGCGAACGGCATTCCGCAACCGGTCCCGGTAGAAGTAGCGCAGAATCAGACGGCTCAAGCGGCGGTGCCCCCGACCAAGTCGGCGGAGTCCGCCCCGGCGGCGATTGCTCCACCGCCGGTCGACAACCAGACTCCCTTCGCCTACGGGGATTTTACCTGGCTCAACGGAACCCCTCGAAACAAAGACGTGGCCGTCGACACGCCTTTCTTCACCCCGGAAGTCCGGTTCGACACGCACTTCATGCAGAGTTTTAATCAACCGCGAGACCACACGATGGGTGGGTCAACGGAGTCATTCCGGAGCGGTGAATTCCAGGTGGAGCAGGTCAGCGTCGGTGGCGACTTCCATTGGCAAAACGTTCGCGGCCGGATCTTGACCATGTTTGGGTTGTTTGCCACCACCACGCCTCGCAATGACGCCAGTCCCGGCAACGGCCAATGGGATCTCCGCAATGCCTACCGCTATGTGTCGGAAGCCTATGGCGGTTATCACTTCAACGTGAACCACGGGCTTAACGTTGATGCCGGAATTTTTGTGTCGTACATCGGCCTGTTCAGTTACTACAACTTTGATAACTGGACCTATCAGCCTTCCTATGTTTCGTCAAACACGCCTTGGTTCTTCAATGGTCTGAGAATCCAATGGTTCCCCACAAACAAGCTCAAGATTGAGCCCTGGATCATCAATGGATGGCAATCGTACGCCAGGGCCAACGGACATCATGGCTTCGGCGGCCAAATCTTGTGGATGCCAAAGGAATGGTTGAAGTTTGTCTTCAACAATTACGGCAACGGCACGGACGCGCTCGGTATTCCCTCGCGTGTGCGGCTGCACACCGACGATAGCGTTGAGGTCCGATACTACAATAAGCCCGAGAGCACCGGGATTTCTAAGATGGCATTCTCTCTCACCGGAGACGCGGGGTGTGAGTACGGACCTGGCAGTGGAGTCAGTTGCACGGGAAAAGGCGGACAGCCCAAGCAGGCTTTCCTAGGCTGGATGGCTTACAACCGGTTTTGGTTCCACAAAGACCTGTTCGCCATCACTCCCGGCGGCGGTATGATGAACAACCCTGGCCGTTATCTAACGCTGCTACCGCCGATCAACGGCGCGGATGCCATTTCCGGCTCTCCATACTTCAGCGAAAACCCCGCCGACAAGGCACACATGTGGGATACTACCCTCAACATCATGTACATGCCTAAACAGTACGTCAGCTGGTGGGCGGAGTTTGGGTATCGCCATTCCGATGTTCCATACTTTTCAGGTCGTGGCGGAATCACGCCTCCGGGCGGCAACAACGGGGTGCCTACCCAATTCGTTTGCAGCACTGGCGCTCCGTCAGGCACAAACGATCTGCCGACTGCCTACGCAAATTGCGGCGGCCCTGGCAGTGTGTGGTTCCCGGATCTCCGCAAGGGCCAAGCCGTTGTCAGTGTCGGAGTATTGGTCAAATTCTGAGCCTGTAGATCCATGGTAGGGCTAGACGGGGCAGCCCTGCCGCTGCCCCGAATTCTTTGGATATGTGCTGACGGACAGATTGGTGGATTCTATTTTCCGCAGTCGTGTTGATGGATGCGGACCCCTCCTGGAAGACAAAACCCATTCGGCAGTGGACCGCGGAGGATGCGCGACAAGTCCTCATGGATTCCCCGTGGGTGAAACGCGCCGCGATCGCCATCCTTCCGCAACGAAGTGAGGCACAGATGCGGGAGGGCGGCAAAATGGGCTGCGGCGGCAAAAACGCAGGTCTGGGACCGCTCTCCGATATCAGCCGGGACCGAACGCTGGAGGTCCGCTGGGAGAGCGCTGGCGCAGTTCGGGCCGCGGAGCTGAAGGCCGGCGACACCGGGCTCGACTGGGATGGCGATTATTA
>Ga0306920_100015632_pt1 | contig 10412 bp, 8 predicted proteins | sample flu12Cox44000170_FD_204666 | JGI IMG/M metagenome (GOLD analysis project Ga0306920, IMG submission 204666) | Lab enrichment of tropical soil microbial communities from Luquillo Experimental Forest, Puerto Rico - flux4day.12C.oxic.44.000.170 (v2)... | ecosystem: Environmental > Terrestrial >...
CAGGTAGTCGACGACGCCCATCAGGTGCCCTTGGGGCGCTCGTCGCGGAAGCGCTTGAGCTTGGGGGACACGTTGACCTCGGTCCAGGCGTCGAGGGCGCCGGGGGCGACGACCTCGGTCGGGATGCGGATCCCGAGGCGGTCCTTGAGCCGCTCCTCCACCGCCGCCGCGATCTCCCCGAACCGGGCGGGGTCGGCGTCGCTCACGACCGACAGCAGCAGCTCGTCGCGGTTGCCCTCGCGTACGGCCCGCACGAAGTAGTCCGTCGTGGTGCCCTCGATGCCGAGGGCCAGCTCGCCCAGCGCCTCGGGCCAGACGTTGACCCCCCGCAGCTTGACCATGTTGTCGCCCCGGCCGGCGAACGGGCCCATCCGCCGCAGCCAGCTGCCGCACGCGCACCGGCCCGGTGGGTGGAGATAGGACAGGTCCATGATGTTGTAGCGGAACTGGGAGCTGCCGGTCTTGTACAGCTCGGTCACGCACAGGGCGCCCAGCTCGCCGTCGGGCAGACGCTCGCCCGTCTCGGGGTCCACGACCTGGATGATGTACGCGTCCTCGAAGATGTGGATGCCGTCGTGGGCCGGGCACTCCACGCCGACGGTCTGCACCTCGTGGAAGCCGTAGGAGTCGAAGAACTCGAGCCCGAACGTCTCCTCGAGCACCGCCCGGTCGCCGATGTTGGGGATGGCCTTGAGCTTGAAGTCGGTCTTGGGGTCGTAGCCCATCTGGCGGGCGACCTCGGCGAGACGCAGGAGATAGTCGCCCGTCGTCATGATGGCAGCGGCCTCGTAGGAGATGGCCAGCTCGACCTGGCGCTCGCTCGACGTCACGTTGCCGGTCGAGGTGGTGAGCACCACACAGTTGAGCCACTTGTGCAGCGACTCGTCGTAGGAGAAGGCGCCGTTGTGCAGTCCGTACGCCCACGAGTTGAGGACCACGTCACCGGGCCGGACGCCCTGCATGTAGAGCTGGCGGGCGAACAGCACCGCCCCGACCTCGCGGTCCCACGCCGTGTAGAAGGTGGGCCGGGACTTCCCCGTCGTCCCGCCGGACATGAACACGCGCATCGGCTCACGGGTGGCCTCCGCCGGCGTGACCCCCTGGTAGTCGCCCCAGGGCGGGTGGTCGTCGATGCTGCGGCGGATGTCGTCGACCGTGTAGGCCGGCGCCTTCCACAGGTGCTCGAGGGTGGCGATGGCCGAGGGGTGGAAGCCGGCGGCGTCCCACCGCCGCCGGTGGAACGGGGCCTTGTAGGCGTGCCACGCCTTCTCCTTGAGGCGCTGGAGCTGGACCCGCTCGATCTCGTCGGGCGGGGCGTACCACGCCCGTTCGAAGTACTCCGGTGGCGGCGGGTAGGCGCGCTGCACCTCGGCGTAGTCGACGGCCTGCCACGGGCGCCTGATCCCCTGACCCATCAGCTGCCCTGCGCCATCAGTCCGGGAGCTCCGGCACCCAGTGGGCCCCGTTGATGTGGCTGCCGCCGTCGACGTACAGGGTGTTGCCGGTCAGGTACCGGCAGTCCTCGCCGGCGAGGAACAGGGCCACGGGAGCGATGTCGGTCTCAGGATCGCCCATGCGCCCCATCGGGTTGGCGGCGTCGGCCGCCGCCTCCAGCTCGGGGTGCTCGGCGAACACCGCCCGCGACGACGCCGACTTGGCCGCCGGACAGATGATGTTGGCGCAGATGCCGTAGCCGGCCCACTCCCGGGCAGCCGTGCGGGTGAGGGCGCGCAGCGCCTCCTTGGCGCTGTTGTACTCGGCCGTCCCGATGTGGGCGTTGGTCCCGTTGAGCGAGCACAGGCTGATGATCCGACCGTACCCCTGCTCCTTCATGGTCGGGAACGCCGCCTGCATGGCCCAGAAGGGGCCGTAGAAGCCCACGCCGAAGCCGCCGCCGAACAGCTCGTCGGTCTTGTGCTCGAGCCGGGAGAGGCGCCCGCCCCCCCACGCGTTGTTGACGAGGATGTCGAGCCGGCCGAACCGTTCGGTGGCGGTGCCGACGGCCCCGACGACGTCCTCCTTCACGGCGACGTCGGTCCGGACGAACACGCCCCCGATGCGGTCGGCGACCTCGCGGCCGGTGCGCTCGTTGCGCTCGGCGACGACCACGTCGGCCCCCTCGGCGGCGAACACGGTGGCGATGCCCCGTCCGATCCCGTCACCTGCCCCGGTGATCACCGCGACCCGTCCGTCCAGTCTTCCCATGTCACTCCTTCCCGAGGATCAGCGCGCTGGTCGGCACTCCGGTTCCCGCCGTGACCAGCACGTGGCCGACGTCGGGCACCTGGTTGACGGACGTGCCACGCACCTGGCGCACGCCCTCGGCGATGCCGTTCATGCCGTGGAGGTACGCCTCGCCCAACTGGCCCCCGTGGGTGTTGACGGGGAGCCGGCCGTCGAGCCCGATCTCGCCGCTGCGGATGAAGTCCTTGGCCTCGCCCCGCCCGCAGAACCCGAACTCCTCTAGCTGGGGCAGCACGAAGGGCGTGAAGTGGTCGTAGATCACGGCGGTGCGGATGTCGTCGGGTCCGAGGCCGGACGTCTCCCACAACTGGCGGGCGCAGGTGCCCATCTCCGGCAGTCCCACGAGCGAATCCCGGAAGTAGCTGCGCATCATCTGCTGGTCGTCGGCCATGCCCTGGGCGGCGGCGTCGATCACCACCGGAGGCTGGCGGAGGTCGCGGGCCCGCTCGAGCGACGTCACCAGGATGGCCTGGCCCCCGTCGGTCTCCTGGCAGCAGTCCAGCAGGTGCAGCGGCTCCACGATCCAGCGGCTGCTCTGGTGGTCCTCCAGCGTGATCGGCTTGCCGTAGAAGTGGGCGGCGGGGTTGGCGGCGGCGTGGGCCCGGTCGGTCACCGCCACCCGGCCGAAGTCCTCGCTCGTCACGCCGTACTCGTGCATCAGGCGGGTGGCGAACATGGCGATCCACGACGCCGGCGTGAGCAGCCCGTAGGGCGACGTCCACGCGTACTGCGCCTCCTCGGCGGTGGCGCCGGCGGCGCGGTCCTGGACGCCGGCTCCGAACCGGCGGCCGGAACGCTCGTTGAAGGCCCGGTAGCAGAGCACGTAGTCGGCGACGCCCTCGGCGACAGCCATGGCCGCGTACTGCACGGTGCCGCACGGAGCGCCGCCACCGAAGTGGATGCGGCTGAAGTGGGTCAGCTCGCGGATACCGAGGCTGCGCATGAGGTCGTTCTCGGGGTTGGTCTCCATGGTGAAGGTGGAGAGCCCGTTGACCTCCTGCGGCGCCACGCCGGCGTCGTCGAGGGCGGCGATGCACGCCTCCAGCGCCAGACGGAGCTCGCTGCGCCCCGAGCTCTTGGAGAACTCGGTGGCGCCGATGCCGGCGATGGCGGTCCGCCCGGCGAACCCGTGGCTGGTCACGCGGGCACGCTACCCCTCCCCCTCAGCCGATCCACAGCCCGGCGTTGACGTCGAGCTGCACGCCGGTGATGCCGGCGCTGCGGGGCGAGGCGAGGAACAGCACCGCCTCGGCCACGTCGTCGGGCGACGGGATCCGCCGGAGCACGGCCTGGCGGGCGGCGTCGGCGAACACCTCCTCGACGGACACGCCGCGGCGCTCGGCGTAGTCGGCGAAGAGGACGTCGAGGTGTGGGCCGGTCACGTACCCGGGGGAGACCACGTTGACGCGGATGCCGTCGCGACCCACCTCGCGCGCCAGCGTGAGCGAGGCGCCGATCATGGCCAGCTTGGCCGACGCGTAGGCAGCCAGCCGGGGCGGGGTGGTGCGCGTGGACAGGGTGCCCACCTGGACGATCGACCCCCCGCCGGCGGCGCGGAGGTGCGTCAGGGCGGCACGGCTCACCTCCATCGTGCCGAACAGGTTGACGTGCAGGGCCCGGTCCCAGTCGGAACGGGCCACGTTCTCCACGGTGGCCTCGATGCTCAAGGCGGCGACGTTGACCACCACGTCGAGGCGGCCGAGGCCGTCGACGGTGCGGGCGACCAGCTCGCGGCACCGTTCCGGCTCGGCGATGTCGGTGGGCACGGTGAGCGCCCGCCGGCCGAGGTCGCGCACCTCGGCGGCCACGCGGTCGAGCTGATCGGGACGGCGGGCACCGAGGGCGACGTCGGCCCCGTCGGCGGCCAGCGCCAGCGCGCACGACCGGCCGATGCCCTCGCCGGCGCCGGACACGATCGCCACCTGCCCGGCGAGCGAGCGGTCGCTCATTGCGTGGCGATGGCGATGCCGATCTCGGCTTCGGGATCGGAGAACTCGACCCCGTCCACGTCGACGACGACGTCACCGAGGATCGTGCCGGCGTACGGGAACGGCGCCTCGTAGTCGTCGGTCACCGCCAGCCCGCTTGCATCGCGCCCGGCCGAGAGGCCGGCGCAGTGCAGCGAGAAGCGGTTGGGGGTGAAGCGGGGGATGTCGCCCGCCGCGACCTCGATGCCGTCGACGAGCAGCGTCCCGCGTCCCTCGTGCTCGCCGGTCCGGTCGAACCGGTACGTCAGGTTGTGACGGCCCGGTGGCAGGGGCTCGGCCGCCTCGATCCTGTGCTCCTCCCATCCGCTGAGGTTGTGCACGTACCGCAGCCTTCCGTCGAGGACGAACAGGACCCAGCCGCCGAGCAGCGAGCCCTGCGAGATGATGACGCCGTCGGCGCCCCCGGCGGGGACGTCGACGACCGCGGTGACCGAGTGCGAGCGGTTGCGGATGTTGGCGGCGACCGGCTCGGGCACCATGGTGGCGCCGGGGCGGTAGCGGTAGCGGGCACGCGCCGGCACCGGCCGGGGCCGGTCGAACACCCACTCGGAGAAGGCCCGGTTGTCGATGGGCAGCACGTTGTTGCGCGACGCCTCGATCCACCAGCGCTCGACCATGGCGCGGAGGCGCTCGGGTTCCTCGGCGGCCAGGTCGTGGCACTCCGAGGGGTCGACGTCGACGTGGTACAGCTCCCACGGCGCCTTGTCGAGGCCGGGGTCGTCGAGCTGGATGGTGTGCCAGAGCACGGCCTTCCACCCGTCCTGGTACAGCCCACGGCACCCGAACATCTCGAAGTACTGCACGTCGCGATGGGCCGGGGCCTCCGCGTCCGCCAGTGCCTGCCTGAACGACACGCCGTCGATGCGCCGCTGGGGGATGCCGTCGACCTCGTCGGGGACGGGGACGCCGCACAGGTCGAGGACGGTGGGGAGGATGTCGACCGCGTGCGCGTACTGGCGCCGCAGACCGGTCGTGCCCAGGGCGGCGGGGGGCCGCACGAGCAGCGGGTCGCACACGCCGCCTTCGTGCACCTCCCGCTTCCATCGCCGGAACGGCGTGTTGCCGGCGATCGTCCAGCCCCACGGGTAGTTGTTGTGGAGGCGCGGGCCGCCGATCTCGTCGATGCGCTCGATGGCCTCCTCCACCGTGCGGGGGAGCATGTTCCACATGCGGCCGTCGTTGATCGAGCCGAAGGGTCCGCCCTCGGAGCTGGCGCCGTTGTCGGACAGCGCGATGACGAGCGTGCGGTCCAGGTCGCCGGTATCGCGCAGGTGCTGGATCAGCCGGCCCAGGTGGTGGTCGGTGTGGGTCAGGAAGCCGGCGAAGGCCTCCATGAAGCGGGCGAAGACGCGCTGCTCGTCGGCGGACAGGTCGTCCCACGCCGGCACCCACTCCGGACGGGGCGACAGCTCGGCCGTCGGCGGGAGCAGGCCGGCCGCGCGCTGGCGGGCGAAGATGGCCTCGCGGGCACGGTCCCATCCCATGTCGAAGCGGCCGCGGTAGCGCCCGACGAACGAGGCGGGCGACTGGTGCGGCGAGTGGCAGGCGCCGAAGGCGAGGTACAGGAAGAACGGCTTGTCCTCGTCGATGGCGCGCAGGTCGGAGACGAGGCCGGTGGCCCGGTCGACGAGGTCCTCGGTGAGGTGATAGCCCTCCTGCCACCGCCCCGGCGGCGACGTCAGATGGTTGTCGGAGACCAGGGTGGGCGCGAACTGGTGGGTCTCGCCCGAGAAGAACCCGTAGAACCGCTCGAAGCCCCGTCCGAGCGGCCACCGCTGCCGGGTGGCGGCGGAGTGGCACTCCTCCTCGGGGGTGAGGTGCCACTTGCCCAGCGCCCACGTGGCCCACCCGGCGTCCCGCAGGTACTCGGAGAGGAAGCCGGCCGAGCGGGGGATGCGGCCGTGATAGCCGGGAAAGCCGGCGGCCAGCTCGGTGATGCGCCCCATGCCCACGGCGTGATGGTTGCGCCCGGTCATCAGGCACGACCGGGTGGGCGAGCACAGGGCCGTGGTGTGGAAGTTGGTGAACTGGAGGCCCTCCGACGCCAGCCCGTCGAGGGTGGGGGTGTCGATGTCGGACCCGTAGCACCCGAACTGGGCCCAACCGACGTCGTCGAGCACGACCAGGAGCACGTTGGGCGCGCCCTTCGGTGCCCGCCGCTCCGGTGGCCACCACGGCTCGGACTCGAAGTGGTAGCGCCCGATCACACCCCCGAACCGACCGTCCCATGCATCCATGGGCCCGACACTAAAGCGGGCGCTACCGTGCCTTCATGCCTGGAGCCTTCATGTCTGGCGAGCCGGTGATCATCGAGGCCGCCATCAACGGGGCCACGACCAAAGAGCGCAACCCCAACGTCCCCCGCACCCCAGAGGAAATCGCGGCGGACGCGCTCGCCGCCATCGAGGCCGGTGCGGCCGTGATCCACAACCACATCGACCTCGGCGGCCTCGGCGAGGCCGAGGCGGCCGAGCGCTACCTGGAGGGCTGGCGGCCGGTGCTGGCCGCCCGTCCGGACGCTCTGCTCTACCCGACGGTCCACTTCGGACCGCCCCTCGGCTACGAGCACCTGATCCCGCTGGCGGCCAGCGGGAAGCTGCGCATGGGGCTGTGCGACCCGGGCTCGGTCAACCTCGGCCGGGTCGACGAAGCCGGGGTCCCGACCGGCGGCATCGTGTACGCCAACTCGTTCGAACAGATCGGCCGGGCCCTCGACATCTGCCGCGAGCAGCGCCTCGGACCGAGCCTGGCCATCTACGAGCCGGGGTTCCTCCGGGCCACCCTGGCGTGGTGGCGGGCCGGGCGGCTCCCCGCCGGCGCCATGGTCAAGCTCTACTTCTCGAGCGAGCAGGGGCTGACCGGCGCCCCCTTCGGCCTGCCGCCGACGGCGGCGGCCCTCGACGCCTACCTCGAGCTGCTCGAGGGTTGCGACCTGCCGTGGGCGGTGTCGCTCGCCGGCGGCGACGTGGTCGCGAGCGAGGTGGCCCTGCTGGCCCTGGAGCGGGGCGGGCACCTCCATCTCGGGCTGGAGTTCTTCGGGGGGCCCCGCACGCCCACCAACGTCGAGCTCGTCACCGAGGCGGTGGCCCTATGCGACAAGGCCGGCCGGCCCGTCGCCACCCCCGACCAGGCCGCCTCGATCCTGCGCCTGCCCCGCGGCCGGTAGCGGTCATCCGGGGTCGGCCTCGTGGCCGGCCGGCGTGAGCCCCCGGTAGGCCTGGCGGGGGCTGACGGCGCCCTGGATGACCTCGTTGATGACCCGGCAGATCGGCAGCTCCAGGCCCAGCCGGTCGGCCAGCTCGAGCACCACCCCGGCGGTGGCCACCCCCTCGGCGACCATGTGGAGGTCGTCGAGCACGACCGGGAGGGACTGACCCCGCCCGAGGGCCTCGCCGACCCGCCGGTTGCGGCTGTAGGGGCTCATGCACGTGGCGATCAGGTCGCCCATGCCGGCCAGCCCGGCGAAGGTGGCCGGCTCCGCACCCATGGCCACGCCGAGGCGGGTGATCTCGGCCAGGCCCCGGGACATCACCGCCGCCCGGGTGTTGTCGCCCACCCCGAGCCCCTCGCCGATGCCGGCGGCGATGGCGATGATGTTCTTGAGCGCACCTCCCATCTCGCAGCCGATCACGTCGTGGTTCAGGTACACGCGGAACAGGTCCCGTCCCACCACGCGCTGGATGGCGGCGGCCACGGTGAGGTCCTCGGTGGCGATGACGCTGGCGGCGGCGTGGCCGGAGAGGATCTCGCGGGCGATGTTCGGCCCCGTCAGCGCCGCCGCCGGGTGGCCGGGCAGCGCTTCGCGGATGATCTCTGTCATCCGCAGGTGCGATCCCTGTTCGAGCCCCTTGGCCAGGCTCACCACCGGGATCCACGGCCGCACGTGCCGGCCCACCTCGGTGACCACGGTGCGGAACGCGGCGGTGGGGACGCCGACGACGAGCAGGTCGCACTCCGACGCGGCCTCCCCGAGGTCCGAGGTGGCGTGCAGCTTGGAGGGAAGGCGGAACCCCTGCACGTAGGTCGGATTGGTGTGGTCGCGGTTGATCACCTCGGCCACCTCGGCGCTGCGGGCCCACAGCGTGGTGGGGTTCCCGCCGGCGCAGATGGCGGCGACCGTCGTCCCCCACGATCCGGCACCCAGCACGGTCACCCGCACGCGTGCATCGAAGCAGACCGCACGGGGCCGCGCACGGGGTCCGGGGGCTGACGGGATCCCGGGAACGCCGCGGGGAGCCACCTACCATCGGGCGGGTGCCGCTCTTCGCCGTCGATCCGAGTGACCACCTTCGCATCCGCGACGTGCTGCGCGACGCCGGTTACACCGACGGTGGCATCGTCGAGGTGGTCGGAGACGGCGTCAACAAGCTCGGCCGCCGCAAGGTCCCGCCGCTGTTGCGCCGCACCGCGGGAGGATCTCCCCGCGAGACGCTCATCCGGCTGTTCATCGTCGGGGTCTCGGTGCCGGCCGATGCGGTGGCCGCGGCGCTGGCGCCGATGACGATCGAGCAGTGGGTCCGGTTCGGCCTACTCGAGGGATCGGGTCCCGACGTGCGGGCGACCGTGCAACTGCGGTGCTTCCAGGACCTCGTGGTGGCGTTCGACTTCGGGCGTCCCGCCGCCCGCCGCGGCTTGGCGCCCGACTACGTGATGGGCATCAGCCCGTCGACGGTCAGCCTCGCCGCCCACACCATCCGCCACCCCTACCGGGCCACCCTCGACCTGGGCACCGGATCGGGCTTCCACGCCCTGGTCGCCGCCGCCCACAGCGAGCGGGTGATCGCCACCGACCGCAACCCGCGGGCCGTCGAGATCACCGCCTTCAACGCCGCCCTCAATGGCCAGGCCAACGTCGAAGCCCGCGCCGGCGACCTGTTCGAGCCGGTGGCCGCCGACGAGTTCGACCTGGTGGTGTCCAATCCGCCGTTCATCATCTCGCCCGATTTCAAGCACCTGTTCCTGACCACCGAGCTCAAGGGGGACGAGCTCTGCCAGCGCCTCGCCCGGGAGGCGCCCGCGCACATGGCCGAGCGCGGGTGGTGCCAGTTCCTCGCCAACTGGGCGGTCCTCGAGGACCAGCCCTGGGACGCCCGGCTGGCGACGTGGTTCGAGGGCGGCGGATGCGACGTCTGGGTCAACCACAAGACCACGCTGCCGCCCGACGACTACGCCGCGCTGTGGATCGAGACGGAGGACGACGACGTCGACGAGTACGGCCGGTTCTTCGACACGTGGATGGCCTACTACGAGGAGCAGTCGATCGAGGCCGTGGGGTTCGGGCTGATCACGATGCGCAAGCGCACCGGCGGCCATCCCAACTGGTTCTGGGCCGATGATGTGCCCGAGTCGGCCAAGTGGGGGGCCGGCCAGGATGTCGAGCGCTGCATGCTCCTCCACGACTTCCTGGAGGCGATCGACGACGGCGAGCTCCTCGACCAGGTGGTCCGGCTGGCGCCCGACGCCCGCCTCGAGCGCGAGTGCGTCGCCGACGAGGGCCGGTGGCAGACGGCCGCGGCCCGGGTCTTCCGCCGGACCGGTCTCGGCTATTCGGGTTCGATCGACGACTTCGGCGCCGACCTGCTGGCCTCGTGCACGTCCGGCCGGCCCGTCCGCGACGTCGTCGCCGCCGTCGCCGGTCAGCTCGGCCAGCCGGCCGATGCCGTCGTCGAGCCGACCCTCGTCAACCTCCGCAGCCTGATCGGCCGCGCCATCCTGCTCCCGGCCGGTGTCGAGTGCGGCGAGGTCAGTCGGCCTTGAACGCGCTGAGGTCCCAGGTGGCGATGACCGGCCGGGCCAGGATCCCGGTGGGCTCGGTCGAGCTGTAGCTGGTGACCACCTTGGCGAAGTTCAGCGTGAAGGTCTCCTCGTTGGTGCCGTCGTTCACCAACGTGTCCTGGTAGCTGCTCACCATGACGTCGGTCAGCTCGTACTTGAGGAACTCCGACGCCGAGAGTCCGGCCTTGCGCACGGTGACCGTCGCCGTCTTGATGTGCCGCCCCATGGCGCACGCGAGGAACAGGTTGGGCGACGCCTTCGACGCGGGAACGGTGAAGTGGAAGTCCTGGAACGAGACTTTTCCGGCGCCGCCTCCTCCGCCGGCCGTCGTCCGCCCGGTGTTGCTCAGCCCGAAGCTGAACGACTCGACCTCGATCTCGTCCTTGTGGTTGGGGTCGGTGCTGT
>Ga0306920_100015633_pt1 | contig 10412 bp, 10 predicted proteins | sample flu12Cox44000170_FD_204666 | JGI IMG/M metagenome (GOLD analysis project Ga0306920, IMG submission 204666) | Lab enrichment of tropical soil microbial communities from Luquillo Experimental Forest, Puerto Rico - flux4day.12C.oxic.44.000.170 (v2)... | ecosystem: Environmental > Terrestrial >...
CGTCACTCTCTCCGCCAGGAGTCTCCGGCGAAAACCCTGTACTTCAATGGCGACGATTTTATTTGCTTCGTCGGCGGCAGTGCGTCGCTCATTTACGTGTTTCTTGATCACCTGTTCGAGATCATCCAGGTCAAACAGGTGGATCCCTTCGACCGCGCCAACCCTCGGGTCAATGTCGCGTGGAACAGCGATATCGATCATCACCATAAGTTTATGTTGCCTTGACCGGGCGATAGTCGAAGCGTCTTTCAGGCTGATGACGGCATGGGGACCGGACGTTGAGCAAACCACGATGTCGGCAGATTTCAGGTGGAAGAGGCGATCATCGCACGAAACCGCCTTGGCGTCGAGTTTGCGCGCCAGTTCTTCTGTCCTTTCCGGCGTCCGGCTCATCAGTTTGATGCATGTGGCGCCAGCATTCCGCAGGCACTGGGCTGCCAACTCGCTCCTTTTTCCCGCACCGATCAACAAAACCTCGCGGCCGGAGAGATCGCCGAGCACACTCATAGAGAGCTCGACGAAGGCGTAGGGAACCGTCAAGATGGAATCGCCGATGGAAGTCTCGGTGCGAACCCTTGCGCTCACGGCCAAGGCTTTCTGAATGACGGTGTCGAGGAAACGGCCAGTCGTGCCCGCATTTTGGCCCTGTTTCCATGCTTCCCGCAGGTGCGCCGTAATTTCCGGCTCTCCCAGAACCATCGAATCCAGTCCGGCTGCGACCTGAAAGACGTGGGTGAGGGCGACGTCGTCCATTAACCGATAGAAGTGCGACCATTCGCACAACTTCAATTGAAACTCATTGGTGAGAAGCCGCAACACCGAATTGGCCGCGGTGGGGACGTCGTTGGCCCAGAGTATGAACTCCGTGCGGTTGCAGGTCACCAGCACGATGACCTCTTCGATACCTTCCGAACGTACCAATTGGTGCAGGGCTTCATAACGCTTGGGTTCGGCGATCCAGAACCGCTCCCGGACGGAAACTGGCGATGTCCGATAGTTCAAACCGATGACGGCCAAAGTCGGCTCCACGGCGGCTCCTCGTGCAAGCTGGCGATACGGGAAGGAGTGCACCGCGAGTGCCAAAATCCGATAGCCCAAAAGTCGTGTGCTAATACTATGAAAAATAAGCTGGTTAGTCCCTGGTTAACGATTGGCCTCGCGATTTTTTGAGGTCGGTATTAGCGGCAAATCACACGCCCGGCGTGTTTTTTCCCTCGTATCGGAGAGATACCGGTGTAGCCAAATCCAACGGAGAGAGTTAGAGTACTAGCGCCGTTCCAGACGGTATGCGTTCCTTCATCAACTTACGCAAGCAAAGGAGATAAGGATGACAGTGGTTAAGCGCGTTGCACTCATTGGACTGGCGGTGGCGCTGGCGGTCCCCACCGTGGCGGCTGCCCAAGCCAAAGGCCAAGACGTCTTCAAGGCAAAGTGTGCCATGTGCCACGGGCCTGACGGTAGCGGAAGTACGAGTATGGGCAAAAGCATGGGTCTTAAACCCCTTGGCGGTGCGGATGTTCAGAAGATGTCGGACGCGGATATCATCGCGCTCATCAACAACGGCAAGGGCAAAATGCCGGCCTACAAAGGCAAACTAACCGACGCTCAGATCAGCGATGTGGTGGCGTATATGCGCACTCTGAAGTAGCGGGCCAGGCTGGATTTGAATCGGGGCGACGGCTCGGGAGAGTCGTCGCCCCTTTTGATTGATGCCGGTGCAGGATCCTAGCCCCTTCCCAAAGTGCGGTCATGAATTTAACCGGCGACTGCGAAGCTTCCGCCACAGGAAGCGCGCGGGAAGAACAGAATCGCTGCCCACAGCAACAGCATGGGACTGGCCGAGACTACGAACAGCGCAACGTCGAGCACGAAGTTCATCACGCTCTGGTAGCCGTCGATGGCGGCATTGCGGAAACGCGTCCCCAGGGACTTGGGAACGACCTAGGCCTGGGCCTTGAACTCCTCCGTCACGGTTGCCGTGATCGTAGAGAACTCCACTTGTTTCGAGAGCAGGCGCCGTTGTGCCTCCATCTGTTCAATCTCCCCGTGCACGTGGCTGAACTCCGTTTCTACTTCAAGGACATCCGAGAGCTTTCCCGTGCGCTGGCGCAGGAGGTCGGTCAAACGCTGCTCGGTGTTGCTCGTGGAGCGCGCAGCGGAACCTAACCGGCGCTCGCCTCGGCTGAAGCTGGAGATGAGGGTAAGGGTGAGCAGGAGAACAGCCATGGCACCGGCCACTGCCCCGCTCACCCAGGGCGCAAACCCACGTAAGCGCCAAAATCCAAGCCAATACCACCGTCCCCGGGGGTCGCCAGCCTGCGAATGCCGTTCCCGCTCTTCCAGGGCCTGAGCGAGGCCGGCGCTGAGTTGCGGTTCTTTCTGCTCAACATCCCACGCTGTCAGACTCTCGGCGACGCTCTTCAGTTCAGCAGCAAATGCCTGGCACTCGCGGCATTCCTGCAGATGGGCGGCGGTACGGGCAGCCTGATCCACCGACAACTCGCCATCGAGGTAGGCCATCAACTCTTCTTGTTCCACGAGATGTGGGTTCTCGCGCATATCACGCCTCATCTTCGGCCGACCTGACTGATGTCCCAGACTCGCTTCCCATGTCGTGCGAGCGGAGGGAATGCTTGGGATCTAGGTGTTGTTTCAATGCCGTTCGCGAGCGGAAGAGCCGCGATCGCACGGTGTTGACCGGGAGCCTGAGCAGTTCTGCAATATCCGGGTAGCTCAATTGCTCGTATTCGCGCAACATCAGGACTTCGGCATTGAGCTTGGCTAATGCCTCACGCACCCAGAGCCCGGACTCTTGTGTGCCAGGGACCGATGGTTCGGTCGTAAGCTCGTCCACCAGATTGTTTCGGTACTGTTTTTTCCGCTCAGTGGCGAGTAGCTTCAATGCAATTGCGTACAGGTACGTTCGCACCGGGCACGCGGCTCGTAGCCCGCTGCTCCTCGAATTACGATCAGAGCTCTTCGAACGCGGCTCGCGATCCGCGCTGAAACGCAAGCATCAAGACTTCGTCGCTGCGCATGGGTTCTGGCGCATCTCCTTTGTGCGCCCCGGTTGCCTGTTCAATACCTGTAATGTCGCTAGAACGGAAGAAGTTCCCGAGCTGGCCAGATATTTTGTGGCCTAATCATGCGGGTGGTCCGGTTGCGTGGATTAGACCTGCGTAGGCGGGAGAGGAGAGCGGCTATTCTATAAGCCGGGACTTGCGCACCACTTGAAGGGGGACCTGGAAGGGGAGCTCCGGGATTACGGCCAGGCCACCCGCCTCCAGCCCGACATGGTAGAAGCCGCGGCTAACCTAGCAAAAGCAAATGTGCACCGCGTAGTGGCCTCGAATCAGCTGGCAAATGTGGACCGCGCTAAAGGCGTCACCAAGCGCGGGTTCGGGGATGCCGCCCCGATAGACCCAGAGGAGGCTGCTGAGGCTTTGGACCAGGCTCGTAGGTTGTCGAGAAAGAGAAAGGAGCCGAAATAGGGGTAAAGGCATTCTGAAGGGCGTCGACCATGTCCGGCAACTGGTCGGCAAACAAGCCATCGTCATGCTTTGCCTTTCGTTAATGGTCGTCATTGACATCGTATGTTGGTCGAGCACCGCTAAAGCCCACCCATTTCCCAAGCCTCTATCTGCGCAGGCGAGGCACGAAGGCCCTCTGTAGGATGAAACCGAGGCGACTCGCCTCGGCTACAAACCAAAACAATGACCAGCCACGGGCCTTTGTCCCGTGCCCGTCGCCAGAGTTATACTCCCGCTATTCGCCCTCATTGGGGTGGGTTTACACAGATTTCTCATTGTCCTGAAGTCCAGGGATATCTAACCAATACCTCCGGCCGTCCAATTCGGCTGGGTTCCTTGTTGTTCTGCTTGGTGGAGGCAAGATGAAAGACGACGACGCGCGCAAGTCCGAAGCCACATCGGGAGTTTCGCGGCGCGACTTCATGAAAATTTCGGCGGTCACCGCCGCCGTCCCGCTGGTCCTTGGACCGAACGTGGTTGAAGCCGCCGGGGAAGAAGTCGCAGTGCATGGCCCAGGCAAGGTGCCGGTCACGCTCAATGTCAATGGCAAGAAGCTCAGCGCGCAATTGGAGCCTCGCGTGACGCTGCTCGACGCGCTACGCGAGCAGCTCGATCTCACCGGCGCCAAGCGGGTGTGCGACCGGGGAGCCTGCGGGGCCTGCACCGTTCTGCTCGACGGTAAGCCGGTATACGGCTGTTCAGTGCTGGCCATCGACGCGCAGGGCGCCAAGATCACGACCATCGAGGCACTGACCCAGGGCGATATGCTTACGCCGGTCATGCAGGCTTTCGTTGAACATGACGCCCAACAGTGCGGATTCTGCACTCCGGGATTTGTGGTGGCCACCACACATTTCCTGCAGCAGCATCCCAAGCCGAGCGCAGACGACATTCGTCACGGCCTGAACGGCAACTACTGCCGCTGCGGGACCTACAACGGAATTCGCGCCGTAGCGCTAGCCCAGGCGGGAGGTGAGCAGTCATGAGCCAGTTCAGCTGGCCCGATCCGGCAACGCGCCCCCTGTTGGGCAAGAGCATCTCACGCGTGGACGGCCCGGCGAAGTCATCCGGCCACGCGAAATATACCTATGACTACAACCCGCAAGGCCTGCTGGCGGGAAAGATACTGCGCTGCCCTTATGCGCATGCCCGCATCACCAGCATCGATACCAGCGCGGCAGAAAAGATGCCTGGGGTAAAGGCGGTGCAGATTATCCAGAGGCCGGGCACCGAAATTTTCTGGGCAGGCGATGAGATTGTCGGTGTCGCAGCCGTCGATGAACGCACAGTCGACGACGCCCTGCGCGCCATCAAGGTCGAGTACGAAGTGCTGCCGCACTTCGTCTCGGACGCCGAGCCGCCAAAGACGGTGGCCGCCGATACCGGTCCCATCAGCGTCGATGACTTCAAGGACATGGAAGAGAACCAGGTTCCGGACGAGGAAGTGATCGCCCGCATTCAGAAAAGCGGCATCAGCTTCAAGCCGGAGGAGAAGGACTACCAGTCCATGAAGGGCATGGGCGTAGATCAGGCGGTGATCGCCGCCCTGCGCAAGGCGAAGTTCGTGCCTGCGGAGGCCAAGGCGAAATCCCCGTACAAGAAGACTGCAGTGCAAACCCAAGGCACGCCTGACCAGGCCTTCGCGTCGGCAGCCGCCGTGTCGGAAGGCGTGTATGGCGCGCCCTGCATTGTGCACTGCTGCCTGGAAACGCACGGCTCAGCCAGCGAATGGCCTGGCGAGAAAGAGATGGTAGTGCACATCTCCACCCAAAACGTCTCGGGCATTGCGGCGCAGATGGCAGAGCCGCTGGGTGTGCCGGCGGGCAACATCAACGTCTTGCAGCAAAACATCGGGGGCGGGTTTGGCAGCAAATTCTCAGCTGACCGTTGGGACATCAACACCGCGAACTTGTCGAAAGCGGCAGGCGGCAAGCCAGTGAAGAACATGCTCGACCGCAAAGCCGAATTCGAAGTTGCGGGCATGCGGCCCTCGGCCTATGCGCGCGTAAAGATTGCTGCCGACAAGGACGGTAAGATCGTCGCCTGGGATTCGCACTCGTGGGGAACCGGCGGCGTGGGCGGTGGTGGAACACCTCCGCTTCCGTACATCTTCGAAATCCCAAACCAGCGCAAGCAGAACACCGCCATCTCCACCAACCAGGGAAGCGCCCGCGCCTGGCGCGCACCCAACCATCCGCAGGCGGCGGTCATCACCATGGGGGCCATCGAGGACCTGGCCGCAAAGATGAAGATGGACCCGATGGAGCTCATCCTGAGCAACCTCGACATCGCCGGACCGCGCAAGGACACATACAAGGAGGAGTTCGCGATTGCCGATGAGCTGATGGGCTGGAAGAAGAACTGGCACCAGCGCCGCGACCAGACCGCGGGCAACATCAAGCGCGGAATGGGACTCTCGATGCACACCTGGGGAGGACGCGGCCATAACAGCGATTGCGATCTGACCATCCATCCCGATGGCTCGGTTGAGATCAAAATGGGCACGCAGGACCTGGGCACCGGCGCGCGAACGATTATTATCATCGTGGCCGCCGACACGCTGGGCATCCCGATGGAGAACGTGAACCTGCTGTATGGCAACAATCGCTATCCGCAATCGGGAGGCAGCGGCGGCAGCACCACGTCCGGCGGAGTGACGTCTTCAACGCGCCGTGCGGCCGTGGAAGCGCGCGACGAGCTGTTCGCCAAGGTTGCGCCGGCGCTCAAGGCACAGCCAGAAGAGTTGGAGGCAGTGGAGGGTCGCGTCCGGGTAAAGGGCGACGCGAGCCGCAGCCTGTCGTGGAAGGAAGCCTGCGCGAAGGTCGGCGCCGTGCCGCTGGCGGTGGGCGGAAAGAATCCGGACAAGGCGAGGCCACCCGACTTGACCAACAGCGGCGTCGGCGGTGTGCAGATGGCCGACGTCTCCGTCGATATCGAGACCGGTATCGTGCGGGTGAATAAGATGGTCGCAGTGCAGGACTGCGGGCTCGTGGTCAATGTGAAGACCGCCGAAAGCCAGGTGTACGGGGCGCTCGTCATGGGCATCAGCTACGCACTGTACGAGGAGAAGATCCTCGATCCGGTGACCGGCCGGATGCTGAACCCGAACCTGGAGTTCTACCGTCTGGCAGGGCTGAGCGACATCGGAGAACTGAAGGTACACATGATGACCGGAAAGGGATACGACGAGCGTGGCGTTATCGGGCTGGCGGAGCCTCCGGTGGTTTCGCCGGGTGCGTCGATTTCGAACGCGGTAGCGAACGCGATCGGAGTGCGCGTACCCTTTCTGCCGCTCACTCCGCAGAACGTGCTCAACGCGCTGGAGGCTGCAGGAGGTTGGCGTGCGTAATGACAGTAGAGCGGGTCTTCAGGCTGGTGACGCCCCCACTTGGGTGGAAGCACCGGCATTTAGCTCGGCGCAATGCGATGCCGCCTTCAGCTTCAGCCGCGGGAATTTCCCAGGCGCACGCGTCAGGGCATGGCTTCACGGCCTGGGGAAGGGGTAGCTTGCTGGAAGTCTTGTGTCAGGGCACGACTTCAGTGGTGCCGATAAGATCATTTTTTTGATTCGTCGGGCGGATTTTTGCCCGCGCGACGGGTTCTTCGGAGGCGCACATGCAGCCATTTGAATACGCCAGCGCCAATAAGAAAGAGCAGGTAGCCGTGTTGCTAGGCGACCAGGGGGCCATCCTGGCGGGCGGAACCGACCTGCTGGCGCTCATGAAAGATGATGTCGTCGCGCCCAAGCGTCTGGTCAACGTCAAGCAACTCGACGGGTTGCGCGGCATTACTTACCAGTCCGGCAACGGTCTGCGTATCGGCGCGCTGACGACGATTGCTGAACTCGCGGGAGACGCAAGCGCGCGGCAGCACTATCCGGCCCTGGCTGAGGCGGCCATCGAGGCGGCGAGTGCACAGATTCGCAACCTCGCAACCATCGGCGGCAACATGTGCCAGCGTCCGCGGTGCTGGTACTTCCGCAACGGCATGGGACTGCTGGCGACGACCAAGGATGGCAAGTCGATGGTGATCGAAGGCGATAACCGCTACGCTGCCATCCTGGGCAATGACGGTCCGGCCTACTTTGTCAGCCCGTCAACAATCGCTCCGGTCCTGATTGCCTACGGCGCGAAGATCCGCGTCTATACGGCCAAGGCGCCAGGCAGCGGGGTGCGTGAGTTGCCGCTAGAGAAGTTCTTCGTCAATCCCACGGTCGAAGGCCAGCGCGAGCACGACCTGAAGCCAGACGAAATGGTGACCGAGTTGATCGTGCCGCCGCCTTCGCAGAGCCTGAAGGCCTCAAGCTACGAGGTACGGCAGCGCGCTGCCTTCGACTGGCCACTGGCGATGGCGAGCGTTGGGCTGGAGATGGATGGCAACACGGTGAAAAGCGCGCGGGTGGTGCTGGGACACGTGGCTCCGGTGCCGTGGGTGTCGTCTGAGGCCGCAGAGGCGCTAGTAGGCAAGACGATCACACCAGACACAGCGATGGCGGCTGCGAATGCTGCGGTGGCAAAGGCCAAGCCGCTCAGCCGCAACCAATACAAGATCACCCTGACCAAGGTAGCGGTGAAGCGAGCGATACTGAACGCCGCCAACAGCAATATGGGAGGTGCTGCATGATGCTATGGCCCGATCAGGAGCGCTTCGACACAAGCAGCCAGAGCCTATGCACGGCCCTGCGCTGGAAGCAGCAATTCATCGGAGTGGAGCATGACCCGACCGTGCCGCCTTCAAACGATGGCCTGTTCTGGTGTATCCACACCCAGACCTGCATCGGCCCCGACGGCGCATTGGCCGAGCCAGGCAGTTGCTCGTCCCCCTCACGCGCGTGCCACGGAACGGGGAAGTGCGGATAGTTGCTGCGATCGGTTTGGTGTACTCCCGAACCGACTCTGCCGGGTCAGGATTCGCATTGTGCCCTGTAGCCAAACGGTATAGTCTCCCGGAGTTATGGGCGAATCTGGCGAACTTTCACGGGAAGAGCTTCTGACCCTGCTCAACATAGCCGGCGAATTGGCAACCCAAATCGACCAGGACCATCCTGAGCACCAGGGTCTGTATTTTCGCGGCCGCTGTGGGTAGCAAGGGCCCCGAGCTCATGCAGAAATGGGGAATGCAATCCAATCGCCGGGTTCCCCTGGAAAGCAATGCCGGACAAGCCTTCACCTCGGGCTTGATCCACCATGCGACAACCGTTCGTCAGGATGAGAGCCACTACACGGGAGTTGATGAGCAAACTCGGAAGCGGTCTAAGGACATCGTGTCGGTGCCACTGCGAATTGGCGACCGCAGTATAGGTGTGCTGCAGGTGCTGAACAAAATCGGGGGCGGCGATGACCAGGCCACCTACGATTCGCACGATTGCGCGTTGCTAACTCATCTGGGACGGCTGGCGGCCACGGCCATCAACAACGCCAGCCTGGTGCGCAAGCTGACCGCGCAGATGGGGCTGTATTCCCGCGACCTTGCGGAGGACTTGCTCGAACGCCTCGACCAACCCGCAGGGCCGAGAGCGCCTGACTCTGATGTTTGCTGATCTGAGAGGTTTTACCGAGCTCTGCCAGTCGCAGGCGGCCGAGCCCGCCCGTACCCAGGAAATTTTGAATGACCTGTTCACCATGTACGCCGACCGCGTTCTCAGCCGTGACGGGATTGTCAATAAGTTCGTAGGCGATGCAGTGTTCGCGATTTTTCGCGGTCCGGATGGCTCCAAGCGTGCCGTGCGTTGCGCCTTCGACATGTTGGAGCGCTTCGACAGCTTGCGCCGACGCTGGGACGAGTCGTGCAACGAGGACCTCAGTTTTCTTGACCTGGGCATCGGCGTTTCCACCGGCACAGTTGCATTGGGCACCTTTGGCGCGGGATGGTCCGCGATTTCACCGCGATTGGCACGGCGGTCAACCTGGCTTCGGCGTTCGAGTTCGCCGCACGGGGCGGAAAACGGGTGCTCGTGGACAATGCCACCTTCCAGGCGGCGCAGGACGTCGTCGAAGAGTATGGAGGGCCGACCCCGTTTGAAATCATCAAAGCAGGGAAGCCCATCACAGGGAAGTACCGGCACTTCCACTTGAAGCGCTTGAAAGCCGACCGGCCGGTCCGGGTGTTCGTTAGCCATAGTCACCGTGACCGCGAGTTCGTGGAGACCGCCATCACTGGGCCGCTGGCGAAACACGGCATCGAAACCTGGTACTCAAACAGCGACATTATCCCGGGAGAGAAATACATCCAACGAATCGAGGACGGACTGCTGAAATGCGACTGGGTGCGGGTCGAGGCACATACCGCGCTGAGCGATCCTCGCTTCCACGACCGCGTGGTTCCGTTGAAAAAGGGAAGCGCGATGCCAGCGCAGATAAGCCACGAACTAGGCGAACTCGACGCTTTGGATCTATCGTTAGTGCCGGACGCCGGCCAGGCGCTCTACGAATTCCTCAGCAAACGCGAGACTGAATTGCGCATGGTCGCGAAGTCGCCTTCGTAAACTACGGAGTAAATCGCCTCCAGTGCTTAGCTAAAGCCCGTTGAAAAACTCGGGCCTCCGGCCCCGTATTTTCGCGGGTTTGGCCGTCCGCCGCCGTGGCGAATCAGCGAGTCTTCGGCGGCAACCGCCGCGTGGACGGGAAAATCGTGAGCTTATTCGAGCCCCATAGCCAAGTGATTCGTAAAGGCAAGGCCCACAAGCCGAACGAATTCGGGCGCCTGGTGCGGGTGGATGAAGTGGAGAACGGCATCGTCAGCGGCTACCAGGTGCTGGAGGGCAATGCGGCCGATACCGGCTCGTTTCTACCCGCGCTCGAGCACCTCAGTCCTGTTTTGGGCGGGCCCCGGAGATGGCCACGGCCGACCGCGGTTTCTTTTCCGCCCAGAATGAGCGCGAGG
>Ga0306920_100015634_pt1 | contig 10412 bp, 10 predicted proteins | sample flu12Cox44000170_FD_204666 | JGI IMG/M metagenome (GOLD analysis project Ga0306920, IMG submission 204666) | Lab enrichment of tropical soil microbial communities from Luquillo Experimental Forest, Puerto Rico - flux4day.12C.oxic.44.000.170 (v2)... | ecosystem: Environmental > Terrestrial >...
AGCGCGAACACTTTGAGGCCCGGCTGCCGATCGAGCGCCGCTTTGAGGAAGGCGAGCAGGGTCGGCGCCCCGGCGGGCCCGAGGGGGACCCGGCTGTCGATGTCCCAGCCGACGATGATCACGGTGTCGCGCGCGAGGCTGACCGCCTGGCGGAAGGCGGCGAAGTAGGCGTCGGCGTCGATCAGGAAGGACACCCGGGACGCGCGGGCCACCCGCCAGCAGTTGGTCCCCGGGATCAGCACGGCGAGAAGCTAAGCACGTGTTAGACTGCCATCGTGGAGACCGCGACAGAGGTCAGGTACGCGGGGGTGGTGGTTGGCCGGGCGGCCCCGCTTCGCGACACGGACGGCGCCGGCGTCTTCGTTCTCTGCGCCGAGCCGATGCCGGTCGGGACCCCCGTCTCGCTCAAGATCGAGGAGGCGGAGCGGGCCGCGCGGGTTACGGAGGTCGTCGAGTCCGCCGACGCGAACCTGGCGGGGATGCGGGTGCGCTTCGTCAGCGAGGCGGAGGTCGCGCTGCCGAGCGGCGGGGCCGCGAAGCCGCCGGCGGCCAAGGCGACGGCTCCCGTCGAGGCCGCCCCCGTCGCGCCGGCTCCCGTCGCGTCCGCGCCGGTCGCGTCCGCGCCGGTGGAGGCAGCGCCAGTCGCGTCCGCGCCGGTGGAGGCGCCGCCGGCCGCGCCCCCGCCCGTCGTGACGGCTTCCGTCGAGGCCGTGCCGGTCGAGGCGGCGCCTGCCGCGGATCCCTCCACGGGCACCGCCGTGCCTTCGCCGGTCGAGGGCGACGGGTCGGCGGCGGCGGGATCGGGCAAACGACGCCGCAAGCGCAAGTGATCCGTCCGCCGCGCGTCGCCGCCGGCGACGTGATCCGTGTGATCGCCCCTTCGGGACCGGTGGCGCGGGAGGCGTTCCAGCCCGGCGCGGATCTGCTCGGGGGCCGCTACCGGCTCCGGTTCGACGAGGCGCTGTTCACGCGCACCGGCTACCTCGCCGGCACCGACGAGCGCCGCCTCGCCGAGCTCCGGCAGGCGCTCGCCGATCCCGAGGCGCGCGCGATCGTGATGGCTCGCGGCGGTTACGGCCTCCTGCGGCTGTTGCCCTTCATCGAGCGGGAGGCCCTGCTCGAGCGCCCGCGTCCGATCGTCGGCTTCTCCGACGGCACGGCGCTGCTGGCGGCTGCCGCGTGTGCCGGCCTGGCGTCGGTGCACGGGCCGGTCGTGACCCAGCTCGCCAACCTCGGCGGCGCCGACCAGCAGGCGCTGTTCGCGCTGCTCGAGACCCCGGGGCCGCGCGTGATGCTGGAAGGCCTCGAGGAGCTGGTCCCGGGGCGGGCGCGCGGCCCGCTCCTCGGCGGCAACCTGGAGGTCTTCTCGCGCCTCGTCGGCACCCCGTACCTCCCCGACCTGCGCGGGGCCCTGCTGTTCTTCGAGGATCTCGGGGAGCGCCCGTACCGCCTCGATCGCCTCGTCACCGCGCTCGATCTGGCGGGCGTGTTCGGCGCCGCCAGCGGCGTCGTGCTCGGTGACTTCTCGGGCTGCCGCGAGCCGGAGGCCATGCGCGCCGGCTCGCCCACCGCCGACGAGGTGCTCGCCGAGCGCTTCGGCCGCCTGCCGATCCCGGTCGCGTTCGCCGGGGCGTTCGGCCACCAGACCCGCAACAGCGCGCTCCCCTACGGGACGCTCGCCGAGCTCGACACGCGGTCCGGGACGCTGACCGCGCTCGAGGGCGCGGTCAGCTGAAGCGGATGGGCCGGGTCAATGGTCGAGCTTCAGCCGAGCTGCAGCTGAGCATCAGCTGATCATCAGCTGATCATGCCGCCGGTCGGCGTGACCGCGCCGGGTGGCAGGGGGTCGGGCTCCTCGATCTTGCCGAAGCGCTCTTCGTACCGCTTGAGGTTGTGCTCGAGCGCGCGCAGGAGTCGCTTGGTGTGACGCGGCGAGGAGATGATCCGCGCCCGCACGCGAGCGCGCGGCGCCGAAGGCTGGAGGTAGGCGAAGTCGAGCACGAACTCGTTCTCGTTGTGGTTGATGAGGACGAGATTGGAGTAGGACCCCTGCGCCGTCGCGTCGTCGACGTCGATCTGGAGTTGGGGCGTGGTGGCCGGACCGGTCGCCGTGGGATCGCCGTGGGTGCCTTTGGGGTGGTCAGCCATTCGTACGGTATACACCAACGCGTGCGCTCGGGCGGGCTGCGCCCGCTCGAGCACGTCGCGGGAGGAGTGGAACCCTCCCGGGGTTCCACGGATAATGTTCCCGTGCCGCAGAGGGTAGTCGCCATCGATCTCGGCGCCCGCCGGATCGGCGTGGCGGTGACGGACGGCCTGGGGCTCTCCGCGCAGCCCGAGGAGACCATCCCCCGTCGCGGCGGGCAGCGCGATCTCGACGCCATCGCCGCGGTCGTGCGCCGCTTCGACGCCGGCCGCGTGGTGCTCGGCCTGCCGCTGTCGCCGGAAGGCGAGCGCGGGCGCGCGGCGCAGAGCGTGGAGGCGTTCGCCGCCCGGCTGCGCGCGGCGCTGGACGTCCCCGTCGAGCTCATCGACGAGAGCTTCAGCACCGTGGAGGCCGAGGAGGTCCTGCTGGCGGCCGATGTTTCACGCGCGCGGCGCCGGCAGGTGGTGGACAAGATCGCCGCGGCGGTCATCCTCAAACGCTGGCTGGAGGCAAAACCGAGGTGACTCGACCGATGAAGCGCGCGCTCTGGGTGTTCGCGATCACCACCGCGATCGGGGTGATCGCGCTCGCCGTGGTGGGGCGCACGGCCTGGCGTTACGGCGACAGGCCGGGAGGGACGGCGCAGGGCCTGGTGGCGGTGGAGATCCCCCCGGGGGCGTCGGCGGGGGATGTTGCCACGCGGTTGCACGAGGCGGGGCTGATCGGAAACCCGGCGGTGTTCCGGCTCTACGCCGGGCAGCGCGGCGTCGCGGGGCGGTTCAAGGCCGGGCGCTACGAGATCGCCGCCCCGGCGACGCCGCGGCAGATCCTCGACGTGCTGGTCAAGGGGGCCGCCGACGAGCTCGTGGCCGTGGTGATCCCCGAGGGGAAGAACCTGGTGGAGGTGACCGAGATCCTCGACGCCGCCGGCGTCGCGGGCAAGGCGGAGCTGCTCGCCAAGGCGACCGATCCGGCGTTCGTGGCCGAGCTCGGCCTGCCGGGGACGACGCTCGAAGGGTATCTCTTCCCCGACACCTACCGGTTGCGCAAGCGCATGCCGCCCGCGCGCGCCCTCATCCCGCTCGTGCGCCGGCACCGCCAGGTGTTCGCGGAGCTGCGGGCGGCCCACGCCAAGGGGGCGGCGGACCTGAAGCGGACGCTGGGATTCGACGATCCCAAGATCGTCGTGTTGGCCTCGATCGTCGAGAAGGAGACGGGCCGGGCCGAGGAGCGGCCGCGCATCGCACAGGTGTTCATCAACCGCCTCCGCCTCCCCACCTTCGTCCCGAAGTTGCTCCAGACCGATCCGACGATCGTCTACGGCTGCACGGTGGCGATGCCGCGCTCGCCCGCCTGCCTCAAGTGGGACGGGCGCATCCGGCGGATCCAGCTCGACGATCGGGAGAACCCCTACAACACGTACACCCACCCCGGCCTCCCGCCGGGGCCGATCTCGAACCCGGGGCGCGCGGCGCTCGAGGCGGTGATGGCCGCCGACGGCACGCCGTATCTCTACTTCGTGGCGAAGAACGACGGCACGCACCAGTTCTCGCGCACGGTCGCCGAGCACAACGCCGCGGTCGTCAAGTACCAGCGCGGCGGCAAGCCGCTCGATCCGTGAAGCAGCGATGAACGAGCCGGCCATCCTCGTCGAGGGCCTGGGCAAGACCTTCCGGCCGCCGGCGGGTCTGCGCGACATGTTGCGCGGCCGGTTCTACGGCGCGCCCCTCGAAGCGCTGCGCGAGGTGTCGTTCAAGGTGTCGCGGGGCGAGGTCGTCTGCGTGATGGGCCCGAACGGCGCGGGCAAGTCGACGCTGGCGCGGATCCTGGGGGGGCTGCTCACGCCGTCGACCGGCCGGGCCGTCGTCGAGGGGGCGGACGCTGCGGCGGCGGTACCCGCGCTCCGCCGCAAGGTCTCGTTCGTCGTCGGCGACGAGCGGAGCTTTCATTTTCGGGTGTCGGGGCGGGGGAACCTCCACTACTTCGCGGCGCTGCACGGGCTGTCGGCCGGGACGGCGCGGCGCCGGGCGGGCGAGCTCTTGGAGCGGGTGGGCCTCGGCGCCGCGGCCGACCGCCGCTACGGCGAGTACTCCCGCGGGATGCGCCAGCGGCTGGCGATCGCGCGCGGGCTGCTCGGGGACCCGGAGGTGCTGCTGCTCGACGAGCCGACGCTGGGGCTGGATCCGCGCGGGGCCCGCGATCTGCGGGTCTTCCTGCGCGACGAGGTCGTCCGCGGGTCCGGCCGGACCGCGATCGTGTGCAGCAACGACCCCGCCGAGGTGCGCGCGCTCGGCGACCGCGTGCTGTTCCTCGAGGCCGGGCGCCTCCGCGGTGAGGCGGGACCCGATCGCATCGAGGCGGAGCTGGGTCTGTGAACCTGGCCGTTCCGGCTCAGCCGTTCTGGTTCGCGCGCATCCTCTGGGCCTTCGTCCGCCGGGAGATCGCCGCCCTCGGCAGCTACCGGATCGCGGCGCTCCTCCGCCTCCTCGGCTTCGTGTCGGTCGTCGCCTCCCTCCTCTTCCTGTCGCGGTTCGTGGGGGCGGCGGTGAACCCCCACCTCGCGGGCTACGCGGGGAACTACCTCGGGTTCGTCGTGATCGGCGTCCTCGTGGCCGACCTTCAGAATGTCGGGATCTCGGGCCTCGCCCACCGCATCCGGGCGGCGCAAATGATGGGGACCCTCGAGGCCGAGGTCGCGACCCCGGCGCCGCCGTGGATGGTCCTCGGGGCTCCGCCCGTCTACGAGTTCGGCGCGGCGGCCCTCCGCGCCACCGGCTACCTCGCAGGCGCCAAGCTCCTGCTCGGGCTCGACCTTTCGCGCGCCAACTGGCTCTCGGTGCTGATCGTGGCGCCGCTCGTCGTCGCCGCGTTCACGGGGCTCGGCCTCCTCGCGGCCGGCACGACCATGCTCGTCCGGCGATTGAACCCCGTCGCGAACATCGTGGGGTCGCTGTCGTTTTTCCTCTCGGGCGTCATGTACCCGGTGAGCGTGCTCCCCGGGTGGCTGCGCGCGATGGGCAACCTGCTGCCGCTCACGCACGCCCTGACCGCCCTCCGCGGCGCCCTCCTGGCCGGGGCTGGCCCCAGCGCGATGAAGGACTCGCTGCTGGCGCTCCTGGCGTTTTCCGCGGCGCTCGCCCCGGCGGGCGTGGCGGTCTTCGTCTACGCGCTCCGGCGCGCCCGCGACGACGGCTCGCTGTCTCACTACTGATAGGCTTTGCCGGAAATCCCCGGAGCGCGACTGGACACCCGCCGCGGCGGTCCTCAAGTTGGATCCGGGATGGCCGGCGCAGTGCGGCGGGAGGCAGACGTCGTTTACATCGACGGCGACGTCGTCACGGTCGACGATCGGCGTCCCTCGGCGGAGGCGGTGGCGATCGGGGGCGGCCGGATCCTCGCCGTCGGCAGCGCGGAGGAGGCGCTGGCCTGCGCCGGCCCGGGGACCCGGGTGGTCGATCTCCACGGGCTGGCGCTCCTGCCTGGATTCGTGGACGGCCACGGACACCTCACCCAGGTCGCCGCCGAGCTCGACGGGGCCGACCTGCAGCCGCCGCCTGCCGGCGGCACGCGATCGATCGAGGACATCGTCGTCGCGCTCCGGCGGCGGCGCGACGCGCTGTCGGCGCCGCACAAGCACATCCTCGGCGCCGGCTACGACGACGCGATCCTCGAGGAGGGCTGCCACCCGACGAAGGAGGACCTCGATCGCGTCTCGACGGAGCACCCGGTGTGGGCCGTCCACGCCTCGCGCCACATGGCGGTCGGCAACAGCCTGGCGCTGGCGCAGGCGGGGATCGAGGCGGCGACGCCCGACCCCGAGGGGGGCGTCATCGTCCGCCGGCCGGGGACGCGCGAGCCGACCGGCCTCTTGCAGGAGGCCGCCTGGGCGCACGTGAAGCTGACGCTGCTGCCGCCGGTCGCGGAGCACCGCTTCCCGGAGCTCGTGCGGCGCGCGGCGGCCCACTACGCCCGCTTCGGGATCACCACCGCCCAGGACGGCGCCACGGACATCGCCGGCATGAGGATGCTCACCGCCGCCGCCGAGGCCGGGGCGCTGCCGATCGACGTCGTCGGCTACACGCTCGCGGTCGTCGCCGGCCAGCTCCGCGCCGAGGAGGCGCGCTACGGCGCGGGCTACCGGCGGCGCTTCCGCGTGGGGGGCGTCAAGATCATCGTCGACGGCTCGCTGCAGGGGAAGACCGCCTGGCTGAGCCGGCCGTACCACGTCCCGCCGCCGGGCGAAGGGCCGGACTACGCCGGCTTCCCGTTCTTGCCCGGCGACCGCCGCGTCGAGGAGGTCTGCGAGAACTGCTTCCGCGGCGGCCGGCAGCTGCTCGCCCACGCGAACGGCGACGAGGCCGCCGAACAGGTGATCCGCGCCGTCGCCCGCGCCAAGGAGAAGCTCGGCCGGGCCGACCGCCGCCCCGTGCTCGTGCACGCCCAGACCGTCCGCGACGACCAGCTCGACCGCATGCGACGGCTCGGGATCGTCCCTTCGTTCTTTCCCGCTCAGTGCTTCTTCTGGGGCGACTGGCACATGGACTCCGTGCTGGGGCCTGAACGCGCCGCGCGGATCAACCCCGGGCGCTCGGCCTTGCGGCACGGCCTGCGGTTCAGCATCCACAACGACGCGCCCGTCGTGCCGCCCAACGTGCTCTTCCTGATGTGGGCCGCCGTCAACCGCGTCTCGCGCGGCGGCCAGGTGGTCGGCCCCGACGAGCGGCTCACGCCCGCCGAAGCCCTGCGCGCGGTGACGATCGACGCCGCCTACCAGCACTTCGAAGAAGCCGACAAGGGGTCCATCGAGGTCGGCAAGCTGGCCGACCTGGTGGTCCTGTCGGAGAACCCGCTGCGGGTCGCCCCCGACGCGATCAAGGACATCGAGGTGCTCGCCACGTTGAAGGAGGGAGCGCCGGTCTACCTGTCGCGGGCGCTCGACCTCGGGGCGGCGCGCGAGCAGCCGGGCGCCTAAAAACATCGCCGCTTTTCGCCGGCGAAAGCGATCGCGCCGTATCGGGGCTGCCGCGTCGCGTGCTACAATGAGGTCTGCCGTTCCTAGGACCTGACGGCTGATTCGAGCCCTCAGGCGACCGAAAGGAGTGAATCCCGATGGCCGCTTCCGAACCGACCGGAAAGTCGAGCGACGTCCCCGCCCTGATCTCGAAGGTCGCAGCGCTGCAGAACCTCAAAGAGTACGCCCAGCTGAACTGGTCGGGCGCCTTCGAGGACTACCTCGGCATCGTGCGCAAGAACCCCGCCGTCACGCGGAGCGCGTTCCAGCGCGTCTACGACATGATCCTGTCGTACGGGCAGGAGGAGTACATCGACAACAAGAAGCGGCTCATCCGCTACAACTTCTTCAAGGACGAGCACCACGGCGGGCGCGACGCCATCTACGGCCTCGACATCCCGCTGATGCGGCTGGTGAGCGTGCTGCACAGCGCGGCCCAGCGCTACGGCACCGAGCGGCGCGTGGTGCTGCTCCACGGCCCGGTCGGCAGCTCGAAGTCGACGATCGCGCGCCTCATCAAGCGCGGCCTCGAGGAGTACACGCGCACGCCGGAAGGGGCCCTCTACACGTACGAGTGGGTGATCCCCGAGAAGCTGGCCCACATCACCGGCGGGAACACGACCTTCAAGTGCCCGATGCACGAGGAGCCGCTGCGGCTCATCCCGCCCGACTGGCGCGACAAGGCGCTCACGGAGCTGGGGATCAACCAGGCGGGCAAGCCGCAGGTCCACATCGACGGCGATCTCGACCCGGCGTGCCGCCTCATCTTCCGCGAGCTGATGGCGGAGCACAAAGGCGACTGGGCGGAGGTGATCAAGCACATCCGCGTGCGGCGCCTCATTCTCTCGGAGCAGGATCGCGTCGGCATCGGGACGTTCCAGCCGAAGGACGAAAAGAATCAGGACTCGACGGAGCTCACCGGCGACATCAACTACCGGAAGATCGCCGAGTTCGGATCAGACAGCGATCCGCGCGCGTTCAACTTCGACGGCGAGTTCAACATCGCCAACCGCGGCATCATCGAGTTCGTCGAGGTGCTCAAGCTCGACGTCGCGTTCCTCTACGACCTCCTCGGCGCGTCGCAGGAGCACAAGATCAAGCCGAAGAAGTTCGCGCAGACCGACATCGACGAGGTGATCCTCGGCCACACCAACGAGGCCGAGTACAAGAAGCTCCTGTCGAACGAGTTCATGGAGGCGTTGCGCGACCGGACGGTCAAGATCGACATCCCCTACATCACGCGCATCTCCGAGGAGCAGCGGATCTACGCCAAGGACTACAACGCCGGGAAGATCCGGGGGAAGCACATCGCCCCGCACACGCTGGAGACGGCGGCGATGTGGGCGGTGCTGACGCGGCTCGAGGACCCGAAGAAGCACCAGCTGACGCTGGTCCAGAAGATGAAGCTCTACGACGGCAAGACGCTGCCGGGCTTCACCCAGGACAACATCAAGGAGCTGCGCAAGGAGGCGGTACGCGAGGGGATGGACGGCATCAGCCCGCGCTACATCCAGGACAAGGTGTCGAACGCGCTGGTCTCCGACCGCGGCGAGGGGTGCGTGAACCCCTTCATGGTCATGAACGAGCTCGAGTCGGGGCTGCGCCACCACTCGCTCATCACCAGCGACGAGCAGCGGCGGCACTACTCGGTGCTGCTCGGGCTCGTGAAGCAGGAGTACGAGGACATCGTCAAGAACGAGGTCCAGCGGGCGATCAGCGCCGACGAGGAGGCCATCGCCAAGCTCTGCGCCAACTACATCGACAACATCAAGGCCTACACCCAGAAGGAGCGGGTGAAGAACAAGTACACCGGCCAGGACGAGGAGCCGGACGAGCGGCTCATGCGGTCGATCGAAGAGAAGATCGACATCCCCGATTCGCGCAAGGACGACTTCCGGCGCGAGATCATGAACTACATCGGCGCGCTGGCCATCGAGGGGCGGCAGTTCGACTTCCGGACCAACGAGCGGCTGCAGAAGGCGCTCGAGCTGAAGCTGTTCGAAGATCAGAAAGACTCCATCAAGCTGACGTCGCTCGTGTCTGCGGTCGTCGACCGCGACACGCAGGAGAAGATCGACGTGGTCAAGAACCGGATGATCCGCAACTACGGCTACTGCGAGATCTGTTCGACCGACGTCCTCAACTTCGTGGCCAGCATCTTCGCTCGAGGAGACGTCAAAGACTAAAACGCCATGGACCCCAACACGCTCCCGTCGGTCAACGTCGAGGTCAATGGCCAGGCCGCGGCGTTGCTCGTGAAGCTGATGGGTGATCTGAAGACGGAGCAGCCGATGGCGGTGCTCACCCGCGCCCTCGGGGTGCTCGAGCAGGCCATGAGCGCGAAGGCCAAGGGACACCGCCTCGGCGTCTACGATCCGGCGTCGGGGCGCTTCATCGATTTGGTGATCTGACCATGGCGCTGCGCATCGATCCCGATCATCGCCGGTTCCGCGACATCGTGCGCGGGAAGATCAAGCAGGACCTGCGCAAGTACATCTCGCAGGGGGAGCTCATCGGCCGCAAGGGGAAGGACCTGGTCTCCATCCCGCTGCCGCAGATCAACTGGCCGCGGTTCCGCTTCGGCAGCAAGGACCGCGGCGGGGTGGGGCAGGGCGAGGGCGAGGTCGGCGACAGCCTCGGCAAGAGCGACCCCAACGCCGACGGCAGCGGCAAGGCCGGCGATCAGGCGGGCGAGCACGCGCTGGAGGTGGAGCTGTCGCTCGAGGAGCTGGCGCAGATCATGGGCGAGGAGCTGCAGCTCCCGCGCATCGAGCCCAAGGGCAAGCAGCGGATCATCTCCCAGAAGGACCGCTACGTCGGCATCCGCCGCTCGGGCCCGGAGTCCCTGCGGCACTTCAAGCGGACATTCCGGCAGGCCTTGCGGCGGCAGATCATGACCGGGACGTACGACCCGGTCCGGCCGGTGATCGTCCCGGTGCGCGAGGACCGCCGCTACCGGTCTTGGCGAACGGCGCCGCTGCCGCAGTCGAACGCGGTGATGATCTTCATCATGGACGTCTCGGGCTCGATGGGCGACGAGCAGAAGGAGATCGTCCGCATCGAGTCGTTCTGGATCGACGCCTGGCTGCGCAGCCAGTACAAGGGGCTCGAGTCGAGGTACATCATCCACGACGCCGTGGCCAAGGAGGTCGACCGCGACACGTTCTTCCGGACGCGCGAGTCGGGCGGGACGATGATCTCCAGCGCGTACAAGCTCTGCGCCAAGATGATCACCGACGACTTCCCTCCGTCGGA
>Ga0306920_100015635_pt1 | contig 10411 bp, 10 predicted proteins | sample flu12Cox44000170_FD_204666 | JGI IMG/M metagenome (GOLD analysis project Ga0306920, IMG submission 204666) | Lab enrichment of tropical soil microbial communities from Luquillo Experimental Forest, Puerto Rico - flux4day.12C.oxic.44.000.170 (v2)... | ecosystem: Environmental > Terrestrial >...
AAGCCGAGCGTTTCGTGGTCGCGGTTAAAGGCATCCTGTCACCAACGCCGCCAGCTTCGGTGTGCTGAAGCTGGCGGAAAGAGGCCCACGACAGTCGGGGATTCTTTGATCTGAACCTGAGCCAGTGCCGACGCCTGGGGCAGGTCGTCGCCACCCGTTTTGCGCCATTGTGGCAACCCCCTCCTTCCCTCCTCTGCTTGCGGGGGAGGGTTAGGGTGGGGACTTAGGTGCCAAACAGTCTCTCAATCAGTTGCGGCACCCAGCTGCTTGCGTTTTTTGCCGAAATGATAATAATCGCGAGTACCGCGGCGCGGACCATCAAGGTGATGCCGAGCGCCACCAAGCCGCGCCAGCCCACTCCCCGGAAGCGCTGTTTTCCAAGCATGAAATCGTAATCGACGATCATCGCACCTCCCGGCTCGAGCCTCATGCTTGCTGCGAATGTTGCTATAATGTTCGCCATCTGTCAACACTAATTAATTCCACAACATCGCTGGACTCGATTGACAGCAGCAGATGCCGAGCGTCGTATGAGCCGATCGCCGCCCGCCAGAGGAAGCCATGCCGTCCTCCAACCTCGATCCGGCTCTGTTGCCCGCTCACGTCATGTCAGCCGAGATCGCTGCCGGCCGGCTCTCGCCGGTCGAGATCGTCGACGCCGCGCTCAAACGCATCGAGGCCGCAGACGAAAAGCTTCACGCCTTTGTCCAAGTCTATGACAAGGAGGCGCGGCTAGCCGCCGAGGCGGCCGACAAGGCGATCCGCTCGGGCCACACCGTCGGCCCGCTGCACGGCATCCCGATCGCGCTCAAGGATCTGATCGATATCGAGGGACGGATCACGACCGGCGGGTCGGAGGTGTGGCGCGAGCGGCGCTCGACCGACACGGCGACACTCGCAAAGCGGCTGATCGCCGCTGGGCTCATCGTCATCGGCAAGACGCATACCGTCGAGTTTGCGATGGGCGGCTGGGGCACCAATCAGCATCGCGGCACGCCGTGGAACCCGTGGGACCCAAAGGTCGCGCGCACGCCGGGCGGGTCGAGCAGCGGCTCCGGGGTGGCGGTCGCCGCCGGCTTCGCGCCGTGGGCGATCGGCACCGATACCGGCGGCTCGGTGCGACTGCCGGCATCCTGGTGCGGCCTCACCGGGCTCAAGACGACGATCGGCCGGGTCAGCACCCACGGCATTCTGCCGCTCGCCCCGACCCTCGATACGCCCGGCCCGATGGCCCGCTCGGTGCTCGACGCGGCTTTGCTCTACAATGCGATGCAGGGGCCGGACCCGCTCGACCCGCACACCCGCGGCATCGAGCCGAGGGACCCGATGCCGCTGCTGAAGCGCGGCATACGCGGGCTGCGTCTTGCTCGCATGTCCGAAGCCGAGCGAGCCGGCGTTGCCGCCGATGTCCTCGCTGCTTACGATGCATCGGTCGATGCGTTGGCACGGCTCGGCGCCGAGATCGTGACGGTCGCGCTGCCGCGTCGGATGTCCGATTTCACCGACCTCACGGGCCGGATCATCGGCGCGGAGGGCTATTTCCTGGTCGGCCATTTGGTCGACGACATGAGTTTGCCGATCGACGATGCGGTGCGGCCGCGCATCGGCTCCGGGCGGAATATCCCGGCGCGGGATTACCTGCAGGCGCTCAGCGAGCGCGAGCAGGTGAAGCGCGAATTCGTCGCGGTGCTCGACGGGATCGATGCGCTGCTGACGCCGACTACATTGACCGCCGCCATCCCGCTCGGCGAGGTCGATCAGAGTTCGACGCCAGCGCACTTCACGCGTTTCGTCAATGCACTGGATTTGTGCGCATTGGCATTGCCCAATGGGTTCACTGCGAACGGGCTGCCGCTGTCGCTGCAGATCGTCTGCCGCGGCTACGACGAAGCCACTGCCTTGCGCATTGGTTGGGCTTATCAACGGGCGACTGACTGGCACGAGCGCCGCCCGCCAGACATGGGCTAGTCCGAGAAAAGGGGGCGACGGATGGACCCGAGGCTTCCCGCTTACAAACATGTCGGCGAGCGCCGGTTCCGGGAGACCTCGGGACTCTATTATGAGGATTTCGAGCCCGGTGACACCTTCGAGCACCGCCCCGGCCGCACCGTGCTCGAAGCCGACAACACCTGGTTCACGTTGCTGACGATGAATGTGCAGCAGGTCCATTTCGACGCGGAATATGCGGCCAAGACCGAGTGGAAAAAGCCGCTCGTCAACAGCGCCTTCACATTGGCGCTGTTGACCGGAATGAGCGTGCGCACGGTCAGCGCCAAAGTCGTCGCCAATCTCGGCTGGGACAAGGTCAAGGCGGCCGCACCCGTTTTCGCCGGCGACACGCTTTACGCGGAGAGCAAGATCCTCTCGAAGCGCGAATCCAACAGCCGGCCCGGCCAGGGCATCGTTACGATCGAAACCCGCGGCTTCAACCAGCACGGCACAGTGGTGATGAGCTTCGAGCGGACGATGCTCATCTACAAGCGCGGCCATTCCCCTGAGGAGGCCGCCAGCTACTGAGCCATGCGCACAGGTCGCGATCATCGGCGACCGCCGCCCAAACCGCGTTGACCGAGAATTACGTCGGATTGCCTTATTGAAGCGGAAATCTGCCCGGATCCGGGCAAATCTGTTGTCATACAACCGCTAATTTTGCAAATTTCCGGCATGTCGGAGCCTGGCGAGTTCGACGAGCTCATTGCTTATTTGATGCGCACCAGCCGTCTCGGCCGTTCGGAGGCAGTGCGTCTCGTCGACGAGGTGCTCTCGTTTTTGCACGAGCGACCGGAAGAATTCGTCTGCCGTCGCCACCGCATTTTGCAAGGCGAGGGCCTGTCGAATGACGAGATTTTCTCGCGGCTGACGGCTGAGTTGCGGCGCTGGCGGTTTCGTGCACCGGAATACAGCGAGCGACAGATCCGACGCATCATCTACGGCTAGGAGCCCAACCATGTGCGGCATCGTCGGGTACATCGGCAAGCGCGATGCGGCGCCGTTGCTGATGGAGGGTCTGCATCGTCTCGAATATCGTGGCTACGATTCCGCCGGCATCGCCGTCGTCGACCGCTCCGGCGAACTGCGTCTCGCCAAATGCAAGGGGCGCGTTCGCGAGCTCGAAAAATTGCTGCCGCACCGCTTCAAAGGGTCACCCGGCATTGCCCACACCCGCTGGGCGACGCACGGCGAGCCGAGCGACCGCAATGCCCATCCGCATTGCGATGGGGCAAATCGCATTGCCGTGATCCACAACGGCATTGTCGAAAATGCCGCGGCGCTGCGAGTCCGTCTCCAGGCTGCCGGCGTCGCCTTTCGCTCCGACACCGATACAGAGGTGCTCGCGCACCTGATCGCGGCAATGCCGGACGGGTCGCTCGAGGCGGCGGTTCGTGCCGCACTGCGGATGGTGACCGGCACCTACGGACTTGCGGTGCTGGATGCAGCGCGGCCCGACGCGATCGTCGTCGCGCGGAATGGCAGCCCGGTCGTGCTCGGGATTGGCGAACGCGAAATGTTCGTTACCTCCGACCCGGCCGCGCTCGTCCGGCACACGCGCAATGTCGTCTATCTCGACGACGGCGAGCTGGCGGTCGTCCGCGCCGACGGGTTTGCGACCTCGATGCTCGATGGCGGGCCGACTGCCAAGAGCCCGTCAACGATCGCGTGGACGAGCGAGGCTTTCGACAAGGGCGAGTTCACGCATTTTATGAAGAAGGAGATTGCCGAGCAGCCCGAAGCGGTCAGGCGCACGTTGAGCGGCAGGCTCGAACCGCGCTTCCAGACAACGCATCTCGGCGGCATCGAAATGGCCGCGCACGAGCTGTTGGATATCCGCCGCGTCAAGATCCTCGGCTGCGGCTCGGCTTACATTGCGGGGTGCATCGGCGCCCATGTCATAGAGCAGCTGGCGCGGCTGCCGGCGCATGCCGAACCGGCATCCGAATTCCGCTATCGCAACCCGGTGATCGAGCGGGAGACGCTCTACGTCGCCGTCAGTCAGTCGGGCGAGACGTTCGACACCCTGGCCGCAGTACAGGAGATCAAGCGTAAGGGCGGACGCGTGCTCGGTATCGTCAATGCGGTGGGCAGCACGATCGCCAGAGAATGCGGCCGCGGCATCTACTTGCATGCCGGGCCCGAAGTGGCCGTCGTGTCGACCAAGACCTTTACTTGCACCCTCGTCGTACTGACGCTCTTTGCCATCCATCTCGGCCGCATCCGCGACCTGTCGACCGCCGACGGCGCGCGGCTGCTCGGCGCGCTCGCCAGATTGCCCGAGCAGATCGACGAAATTCTCGCGCGGGAGGCGGAAATCGCGAGGTTGGCCGAGGGGCTCACGGCGTGCGAGCACGCCTTTTTTGTCGGCCGTTCGGCGGGCCACGCCGTGGCGATGGAGGGCGCCCTCAAGCTCAAGGAAGTCAGCTATTTGCACGCCGAGGGCTACTCCGCGTCCGAACTCAAGCACGGGCCGCTGGCGTTGATCACATCGCAGACGCCGACAGTGGTCGTGCTGCCGCGCGACGATCTGTTTGCCAAGAACATCTCGACGATCGAGGAAATCCGTGCGCGTCAGGGGCCGGTGATCGCGGTGACCCATCCCGGTAGATTGCCCGTGGAAATCGACAGCGCATTTGAGCTGGCGGCCTCCGAACCAGAGCTGGATCCGGTCCTCCTCAATATTCCCTTCCAGCTGCTTGCTTATCATGTGGCGTTGAAGCGCCGCTGCGACATCGACCGCCCGCGCAATCTGGCGAAATCGGTCACCGTTGAATGAGGCTCGGTCAGACCCCAAGACCGAAGCGGCGGGTGAGGAAATCGAGCACGTCGGCGGCGCAGCGGTCAGGAAAGGCGTCGCAGATATTGTGCGGTGCGCCGTCATAGACGCGCATCTCCACGTCTTTGACATGCCGTCGGAACGGCTCGTAATTCGCGGTCGAGCCGATCGGCTCGGCGCCTGGAACGACGACGAGCGTCGGGCAGCGAATGCGGTGGAGCTCGTCGCTCCAATCGTAGCCCGCCATCAACAGCACAAATTTGGCTATGTAGGCGGGATCGTTCTTGGCGGCCTCGTCGAGAAACCACTCGACGAGGCCCGGATCGACTTTGTCGAGCGGCAGGCGGTCGCCGATCGTCTCGGCGAGAAAGGCGCGCAAGCCCTTCGCCTCGATCTGCGGGATCCAGCCCGGCGCCTGGCTGTGCTTGAGCCCCGGCGTCGAGCCGAACAGCATCAGGCTGCGCACACGTTCGGGTTGGTTCATCGCTAATTGCTGTGCGAGATAGCCGCCCGCGGAATTGCCGACGATGTGCGCATTGGCGCAGCCCAGATGATTCATCAGTTCGGCAACATCCCTAACCAGCCGCTCGAGCGTGAGCTCGCGGTCGGCCGGCGGGACCTCCGAGCCGCCGTGGCCGCGCAGGTCCATGCGCACGACGCGGTAATGCTGGCTGAGCGGCGGGACCCACGCATAATAGCGCCGCGCACTGCCCATCGCCGCATGCAGCAAAAGCAAAATCGGCGCCTTCTTCCACGGATCGGTGAAGTCGTCGATGCAATAGCCGAGCTGGGCGCCGTCGCTCGCTCTGAAGCTCTCCACTGCAGGTCTCGTCGTTGTTGCCTCGTTGTCGGCGATCATCTACGACCTGGGTCGTCGAGGCAACCTGTGCGGCCGAGGAGGCATCATGAAGGTCGGGATCTTTCTCACCTGTCAGCACCCGCCGGGGAGCGACATGATTGCCGCCTTGGAGGGCCAGTATGCGATGGCGCGGCTGGCGCGCGACCGCGGCTGGGACGCCGTCGCGACCGGCCAGCATTATTTGAGCGAAGGAATGCGCCAGGTCCAGCTGGTGCCGTTCTTGGCGCGGCTCGCCGTCGAGGCCGGCGAGATGACCGGCATCGCCGGCGTATTGCTGGCGAGTTTGCACAACCCCGTCGAGGTCGCCGAAACCATTGCCTCGCTCGATGCGATCTGGCACGGCAATTTCATCTTTGGCGTCGGTCTCGGCTATCGCGATGTCGAATTCGACGCGTTTGGCGTGCCGCGCGGCCAGCGGGTGCGCCGCTTCGAGCAATGTGTAGAAGTCGTCAAACGGCTGTGGACCGAGGACAATGTCAGTTTCGAGAACGAGGTCTGCAAATTATCGAATGTGACGATGACTTGCCGTCCGGTCCAGCGGCCCCACCCGCCAATCTGGTTTGCCGCCAACAACGACCGCGCCGTCAAGCGCGCCGCGCGCCTCGGCGACAGCTGGTTCATCAATCCGCACGCGACAATTCCCGAGATCACCCGCCAGCTGGGTCTGTATCGCGCCGAACTGACGCGGCTCGGCAAACCGTTTCCGAGCGTGCTGCCCTACGCGCGCGAGATCTATTGCGCCAAGGACAGGGCGACCGCGCTCGAAATGGCGGGCCCCTATCTTTCGGAGAAATACCAGACCTATGCTCAGTGGGGACAGGACGAAGTCTTGCCCGGAGAAGACACGTTTCAGCAGCCTTTCGAGGATCTGCTGCGCGACCGTTTCGTGCTCGGCAGCCCGGAAGATTGCTACGAGCAGCTGCGCCCGTGCTGGGAGCAAGCCGGCGCGAACTACCTGATCTTTCGCACGCACTGGAGCGGCATGCCATTGGGTCATACCCTGGCCAGCATGCGCCTGATCAGCGACGAGCTGCTGCCGGCCTTACATCGGTTGGCGACGCCCTTGCCCTGATCGTTACCGCACACGAGATCGTAAAGCGACCGACCGCGGGCAAATCACCTCGCCCCGCTTGCAGGGAAGAGGTCGGAAGCCGCGCGGAGCGCGGCTTCCGGGTGAGGGGCAAGCGCGCTGGTCAGTTCCCGCTGCTGTTCGGACGCGAACGGCCCCTCACCCCAACCCTCTCCCCGCAAGCGGGGAGAGGGAGGATCAAGTGCGCTGATTGACCCAAACCTGCGGGATGCAAGCGGGAATGATCAGCCCGCGGGCGCGTAGAAGACGAGGGTGCGGACCTCGAGGCTCTCGCGCGGCGGCGCGTCAGGCGGCGAGGTCGGGTCGTCAAAGCCGGTATGCGCGGAAAACCGCGCGGCCCCGTTCGGCGCCGAGTCGAAGCAGCGTATCAGGACGGGCTCCTCGGGCTGCATTTTCGGGAAATAGTAATAGCGCTGGTTGGGGTTGTAGGTGATCGAGTAGGTCTGACCCGTCCGGTCCGGGTATTTGAGGTCGCGGGCGATCAGGTTTTCTTCCGACAAGCTCTCTGCGTCGCAGAGCACCAGCGGTGATTCCAGTACCGGTCCACGGATCGGCCGCCACAAATTGATGATCGCAAAGCGGTGCTTGAGCAGCGCCTCCGCCTCACCACCCATCAGATCGCGCACCCGCTGCGGCGCCGACCACGCAGTGTAATCGTCATGCACGCGCTTTGCCGGAATTTTTACGGCATTGCCCTTTGCGGAGACTGCCGCATTGCGCACGATGTGGTCAAACGCAACGACGCGCGTTGCTCCTGTGGCCTCCTTGATGACGCGTTCGCATTCGGGATAATAGACCCGCGCAATTTCGTCTTCGTCGTAAAAATTCTGGACTGCCGATTGATGGTGCAGCAATACGAACCCTTCTCTGTCCAGTGACAGCTTTCCGATCAGCGGCCGCGCGTCGCGAATAGCCACCCGATGTTCTTCGCTGGTTCCGGTTCTGGTCGGCACTCCCGGAGGCGGCTCGTAATTGTAGGCGATCGGCTTCTCGGCCATTGGGACGAGAAAATTGAGCGGCGCCAAGATGCTTCTCAAATCCGCGTCTGTCACGCCCTCCATCATATCCTCCGCGTCTCAACTGCCGTTTCGGGTTGAACCCTAAGCCACCAGGCCGCAACCCGTCAATATCGGCAGGATCACGTCCCACAGCCGAATAGCGCAAGAAGTCGCGGTCTCGCGCGCTCCTCTTTTGCAGCTGAACGCGAGGACGAGCGGAGGTGTTCCGCTTAGGGACCGGGCCTTTCCAGTCGCTCGGGAAGCGGCACGACGTCGATCGTGATCGGGACGTACAGCTTCAGGACGTCGGTCACAAACTCGACCTGCTCGTCCGTCCTTATCCGCACGTACACGGCTGTCTCGCCATTGCGAATAAATCCCACAAAGGTCTCGCGAGCGTTGCCGATCACCAATGGATCGACCTGCAGCGCCTCCAGCTCGGGCTCGGAGGTCGGCGGCACAGCACCGACCTTTTTGAGAACGCGGCGCGCAATGTCGCGCCTCGGGTAACCTTCGGTTATCAGCCGGTGGACGGCGTCGTCGGCAATACCGCCCGAATGGAACAGCCCGATCACCAAGCGCTCTGGCATGCCGCCTCCCAATATTAGTGAATCACTGACTTCTGCCCGGCGCCCAGGGCTCGGGAGCGCGCGGCTCGAGATCGGTTACGACATCGACGATTACCGGCTCGGCTGCCGCCAACGCCTCGGCGAGGGCTGGCGCGATCTCCGCCGGCCGCTCGACGCGAATGCCGCGCACGCCAAAGCTCCTCGCCACCGCCGTGAAGTCGGTCGGGCCGAAGCGGATCAGCTCCTCTCCCCTGCCCGGCCGGTTGCCGGCGGCGCGCCGCACGCCGGTGAGGTTCTGGCCAAAGCCGGAATTGTTGTTGACGACGACCGTGGCAGGGATCTGGTAGCGGCGCGCCGTTTCCAGCTCCGCGAGATGGTAATAGAACCCGCCATCGCCGGTGAAGCACAGTACCTTACGGCCCGCCGCGGCACATTGGGCGCCGAGCGAGGCAGGAAATGCCCAGCCGAGCGAGCCGGCGGCGCGCAAATAGGTCTGCTCGCCGCCGTTGAGCTCGATCATCGTGCCGGTCCAAATGCCGGAATAGCCGGTATCCGCGACGAGGACCGCATCGGCAGGTAAGGCCCGAGTGATTTCGGCGCACAGCCGCTCGACGCGGATCGGCGCGCCGTCGTGCTCGGTGAGCGCGGTCATCGTTGCCCGCCAATCGGCGACGATGCGCGAAGCTTCGTCGGCAAAACCGCCGTCGCGTACCGGCTTCCCGATCGCCTCGACGAGACGTGCCAATGTCGCTTTCGGGTCGCCGACGAGGCCAGTCGTGTTCGGATAGCTGCGGCCGATCTCCAACGGATCAGCTTCGAGTTGCACGACCTTCGTGTCGCGCGGAGGCACCGTCCAGTTGAGCGTCACCTGATCGCCGGTGTCGCAGCCGACAAACAGCACCAGATCGGCGCCGTGCACAATCCGGTTCGCCGGCGGCGCCGAGTAGCTGCCGGCGACACCCGCCGAGAGCCGATGCCGCGTCGGGATGATGCCGCGGGCGCCGAGCGTGGTGGCGATCGGCGCCTGCAGCGCCTCTGCCAATGCGAGCACCTCGGGTCCGGCTTGCGATGCCGCAGCGCCGTCGCCTGCGACGATCGCAACCCGGCGCGCTGCGGTCAGTGCCGCGGCGGCGCGCTCGATATCGCCGGCGTCGGCAACCGGCCGGTGAACCGGGATGCGCCGCGCCTCGGGATCGATGACCGGCGGCTCGCTCGTCTGCCCGAGCTCGATCACATCGCCTTGCAGACCGCAAAAATCGAGGTGCGCCGGGCGTGGCGTCTCGGCCAGCGCGGCGCGCCAGGCGAGCCGCAACAGGCGCGGCAGTTCGGCCGTGGAATCGACTGGGGTCGAGAATTTGGTTACCGCGGCGAAAAGCGGCGCGTGCGCGATCTCTTGATAGGCATTGCGGTGCTGAAAGGAGGGCTCCTTGCGGCCGGTCATCGCCACGACCGGGCTGCGGCCCAGATAGGGGTCCTGAAGCCCGGAAGCGAGATTAGCGGCCCCGACCGACTGCGCCATGCACACCCCCGGCCGCCGCGCGACGCGGGCATACCCGTCGGCCATATAGGCCGCCGCCTTTTCCGAATGGGCGAGGATATGCGCCACTCCCAGATCGCCCAATTGCAGCAAGGTGCGGCGCAATACCGACTCGACAAAAAAGACATGCGTGGTGCCCGCCCCGGCCAGCGCCCGCGCCAACCATTCGGCGCCATTCATCGATCCGTGTTCGCTCAATCTCGTCTCCTCCCGAAGCTCTTCGTCGCCCGGCAAGCGATGCTCGCCTATTCGTCAACCGTGCGCAACGGCGGGGTCCGTCTCATCGCGGCACAAGCCGCTCATCTCTGTTATTGCGCGTGCTAGCCGATTATCGGCGCCCGCTTCACGGCGGCTGGCGAACCCGGCGGGCGTACCGGACAGCCGATCACGCAAAGACAACCGCGCGTCGGTGATAACATCGAAGATCGTTTCGCGCTCACGCAGAGATAGTGGGCACGTGTGACGGCCGAGGGAGACTACCGCAACGCGGCTATTGTTCAGAACGGAATGCCGTCGCGGCAGCCGCTCGCCGACCCGTCGTGCGCCGCTGATTTGGCACGGCAGAGGGGTCGGATGCGGTCAAAACGGCG
>Ga0306920_100015636_pt1 | contig 10411 bp, 4 predicted proteins | sample flu12Cox44000170_FD_204666 | JGI IMG/M metagenome (GOLD analysis project Ga0306920, IMG submission 204666) | Lab enrichment of tropical soil microbial communities from Luquillo Experimental Forest, Puerto Rico - flux4day.12C.oxic.44.000.170 (v2)... | ecosystem: Environmental > Terrestrial >...
GGCGTGCCAGGAAGTCGCCGACGGCTTCCCGGTCCGCCGGTGACCACAGGTCGGAGTCTTGGCGGAGCAGCCGGGTCCGCGCCTGCGCCAGTCCGGCCGGGCCATCCGGCCGGGTCTCCCAGCGCAGCCGCAGCCGCATGCCGGTCGAGGTGGGCCGTTCCCGCAGTTCCGCGTTCATCTGGGCGACCTGTGCCTCGGCCTCGCAGATCAGCCGCTGCAGGTGGCTGGCCACGTCGTTGATCAGGTGGTTTTCGATGACCTGCCGCTGACGTGCGGTCAGCATCCGCTCCCGGTAACCGATCTCCTCGTCCAGCACGGCGGTCAGCTCGCCGGGGCTGCGGGCGCTGCCATGGAACACGATGGTGACCACGAACCAGTCATCGAGGCCTGCGATCGCCTGGTGCCCGTACCTGGTGAGCGCCTCGGCCAGTTCGCGGTAGCGGCCGGTGATCTCGTCCTGGATCCGCCGCCATGTGTCATCGCCGGAGTCGACCTCGCCGAACTGCTGCTCAACCCGCCGGGCCAGCCGGATCGCCGGGTCAGCGGCCCATGCCGCCGACGGGTCGGGGATCTCGGTGGCTCCGGCGCTGGCGAGTAGGCCGGTCGCCGCGAACCGGCGCAGGCCGGTGATCGCCTGCTCGCGATGCTGCTGCGCCTGGGCCAGGTTTCCAGCCAGCAGCTTCTCCTGGCCCTGCGCCTCGGCACGCTGCTCGGCGGCATGGCGGCACTGGCCGTCCAGGGCCTTGGTGCATGCGGTGAGTTCGGCGATCCGGGCACGCACCGTGGCGAGCCGTTCCTTGAGTTCCTCGACCGAGGCGCCGATCGCGTCGCGCAGCGTCTCCAGCCGCTGCTGTTCTTGCGCGGCGCGAAGGGCCCCCTGCTGGGCCGCGTCGCGGAGCCGGGACAGCTCCCCTTGGGCGCGATTCAGTTCGCCTGCCCATGTGCCGAGGTCGGCGAGGCCGACGGCGTGCAGCCTGAGCGCCGCGACCAGTTCGGTGGCCGCCTGCCGGTAGCTGCCGATCTCCTGGGCCATCTGCCGCAGGGCCGGGAGCCCAGTGGGGCAGCCGGTGTCTGCGGCGGCGGCGTCCCGGACACCGCGCGCCTGCACCATGTCCTGCTCCGCCCACTCCAGGTCGGTCGCGGCATTATCGGCCTTTTCGCGCGCCTGCTTGGCCACCCCGGCCGCGCCGGTGACCACGGCCTGCGCTTCCCGCAGCGCAGTGTCGGACGGCGCGTCGGCCACAAGATCGTTCAGTGCTCCCTGCTGGGCGGCGAGTGCCGCGGCGGCCGACTCGGCTTCGGCCACCCGCTGCGCAGCGGTCGCGATGAGCCTGGCCAGCTCGGCGAGGCGCCGGCGCCGGGCGTCCTCCCGCGCCGCGTGCCCGATGAAGCAAGCCCGGTCCTTGGACCATTGGCCGTACAGCGGCCCGAGCCGCCACCGTCCGGAGCAACTCATGTACGGCCCATCGGTGGTCTCGGTGCGGGACACGCCGACGAGCACCCCCCGAACCACGTCCGCGGTCAGCGTCCTAGCCTGCGGGTCTGCGGCGTCGATGACCGGCAGCAGCACCCCGGCGAGGCTATCGGCGGCTGCCGCCCCGGCGACCACGATCACATCGTGGGTGCCCGCCTCCAGCAGTTCGCCGCCCGGCGTTATCCAGGCATCCAGCAGGCCTGAGGCCTCCAGCGCTGCTTCTAGCCCAGCGCGCTCCGCCTCGGCCAGCCCCGGGGCAAAATCGGTAACCTGCCAGAGCGCCGCGCCAGCACGCTCATCCCGGGCCGCAGAATCGCGGGTATACGGCACCGAAGGCCGGGCGATCTCGCCGGACTCCAGCCGGTCTCGCTCCGCCTCCAGCTCACCAAGTTCTGCCCGTGCCTGCGCAAGCGCGCCCTCCGCTCGGGCGGCCGCGTCGGCGAGGGAGCGATGCGCCGCGGCGGCTGCCTCTCGGAGCGCGCGCTCAGCGGGGTGGGCGCCCGCCAGGGTTTCCGCCCAGCCAGCAAGACCGATCTCATCCGGGTCAGCCAGCCTGAACCCAGGCAAAGCGAGCCGGTCCGCGCGCCCTGCCTGGGCACGCCACTCGGAAATATGCTCGGCGGCCACCATCTCGCGCTGCCGCGCCGCGCTGGCCAGCACCTCCGCGGCGACATCCGCTTCGGACTCCCGTTCCGAGAGCCGCTTCCGCGCCTGCTTGACGTCCTCTTCTGCGGTGACCACCACCTCGGCCAACCCGGTCATGTGGGCGACCGCCGCGGCGCGCCGGTCCGCCGCCTCCGCCATTGCCCGGCGCGCAGCCTCGGTGTCCCGTTCCGTCCGGGGGCCGTCCGGAAGCGCCAGTCCGGAAAGCGCCAGTTCGGCATCGATGCCAACTTGTCCGGCGCAGGCCCGCAGGGCTGCCAGCGCCGCGGTCACGCCATCCCGGGTTGCGTCGGCCGCGGTGACCGCCGCGGCCTGCTGCTCCTCACGGTGTGTGGCCACTGTCTGCTGGCGCGCGACGTCTGCCTCCGCCTCGGCCTGCGCCCTGGCCGCATCCTCGGCGTAGCGCTGCGCATCGTCCAGGTTCTTCAGCCGCGGGTCGCCGGCCAGTTCCTCCCGGGCAGCCTCCTGCCCGGCGAGTTCGGCCGAAGCGGCCTCAAGGTCGGCCTGGGAGTCCTGTTCGCGGCGCGAGGCATCGGCGATCTGCTGCCGCGCCGCGGCCAGATCCCGCTGCAACTGCTCGTAGTTCGCGTGGGCGTGGCGAAGCTGCCCGGCTTGGCGGCGCGCGGCCACCGCGGCGTACCGCTGGTATCGGTCGCGGAACCGGCGCACGTGCCGGTGCGTTTCCCGCAGCGCCGCCAACTCGTCACGCTGCTGCTCCAGGTCGTGAAAGGCGGCCGCGATGTCCGAAATCACGGCTTGGTCGAGCGGGGCCAGCGCCTCGCCGAGCGCCCGGGACAGCCGCCCCTCGTCCGGCCGCTTGGAAAGCTGTGGCTGGCGAAGTTGGATGAGCAGGCTGATCAGCGCGTCGTAGCGTTCGGCGCCGAGATGGAACAGGTGCTCGTCCAGGATCCGGCGGTATTGCTCGGCCCGTTGGGTTACCTGGCCGCTGGAACCGATGGCCTCGGCAAGCCGGTCCCGGGTCAGAGCGGTGCCGCTGCGGCCGATGAGGAACAGGTCCTGCCCCAGGCGCTGCGAGGTTACGAAGAACCAGCGGTCGGCGATGCCGCGGCCCTGCACCGCGCGCAACCCGCAGCCTGCGGTCAGGTATAGGCGCTCCCCGTCTTCGGCCACCCGGCCGAACTCCAGCCAGGTGTAGCCCAGCCGCTCGTCGTACTTCCCGCCGAGCAGAAGGTTCCATTCCATCTTTTTCTCGCGGTCCCCGTCCGGCTCGACTCGGCTGGGAGACAGATCCCCGTCCAGGAGGAACGGAAGCGTCAGCGCCAGCACCTTCGACTTCCCGGTGCCGTTGTTCCCACGCAGCAACAGCCGGCCTTCGCGGAACCAGAATTCCTGGCAGTCGTAGTGGAAGATGTCCACCAGCCCGGTGCGCAGCGGCTGCCACCGCGTGGTGCCAGGCACTGGCAGCCCGGGAGCTGGTGGCGCGACCGGCCGCCCGCCGTCGGCATGCGAGTCGGCCGCTGGCCATAGCCCAGCAGTCACTGTTCCGCCTCCATCGTCCCGGGCCCACCGGGAGCCAGCGGCTTGGCGCAGCCGAACCGGGCCAGTGCGGGCAGAGGCGCCACCCCGTCCGCGCCCTCGCTAACCAGACCCAGCGCGGCAAGCCTCCGGACGGCTTGCACCGTCAGGCCGCGCTCGGCCCCCGCCACTGTTGCATCCTTGCGCCAGTGGCTGCGATGCTCGGCTGCTACGGCGGCCATCTGCCGGATGAGGATGTTCAGCGATACCGCTCTACGGTCACCGCGGCGCAGCCGTTCGGCAAGAAACTCAGCGAGCAGCAACGTGGCATGGCCGTCGGTACCTTCTTCCGGCATGCCAAGGTCGGTAGCTTCCCCAGTGGGGTCGACCAGGGCGATCCCTTCGGCGCGGGTCTCTGCGATCAGCCCGGTCGCCTCAGTCAGGCGCTTGAGCAACGGGCCGCGCTGGCGGTCCAGGTACCCGCGTTCCTCCTCGCTGAGGTCGGCGTAGTAAAGCACCGGGTCGTCGAGGAGCCGCCGGGCGAGATGAAGCCGGATGGCGCGGTTCCGGCCGTCCTCGGTGTCTGGAGCCACCTCTGCGGTGATGGCCTCAAGCCGCGCCGCCAGCGTAGCCGCCGTGACGGTGGAAGGCCCGCGGCGGGCGGTGAGCAGCACCGAGAGCACCGCGCGGTCTACGTCGTACAGCGCGTCCCCAGTATCGTTGACGAACGCCTGCTCGTCCCCGGCCACCCGGGACAGCACACCGGTCTCCATCAGCAGCCGGGCCACCGCAGCCACGTCCGCACGTTCCTCCCGGGTTTGCAGCGTGAACGTGATCCCCGCTGCGGCCAGGTCATCGTCGCGCGCGAACCCGAGGATCCGGTCCACCAGCCAGCCCAGCGTCACCTGGCTTTCCGCGCGCTCCAAGGCGGCGAGTGCCAAACACGCCAGTACATAACGGCGGCGGCTGAATGGCTGTTTGCCGAGCACCGCACCGCGGCTCCCGTCACGCTGGTCCGCCGGAATCTTGCGCAGCCGAGCCACGCTGTGGTCGGCTTGAACCTTCCAGCCGGTCTCCCGGGCGAACCACTCGCTGAGCCACCCGGCGTGCCGACGAACCTCGGTGAATGCCTGGCGGTCCTTCTCCTTGGCGGTAAGCAGCGGGCGACGGAGCAGGGTACGCACCGCGCGGCGGCGCTGCTCAGCCTGCTGCGCCTCCAGCACATCGGTGAGCGCTCCGGTCATGCCACCTCCTGTTCCGCCTTCGCTGGCGCGACGCTGGCCACGCCGGACGGCGTGCAGTCAGTGATCGTGAGCTCGTGATCCGGGCCGCGCATGATACCGTCCGGGGTCACAATCTCTGCGATCCCAGCCTCTGGAAGCGGCCGGAGAATGATCTCCATCGTGCCGTCGGTGGTCCGGGTCCGGATGGCGCCGTCCTGGCCAGGCGGGCCCGCTGCCAACGCGTCCCCCAGCAGTCGCAGGAAGAGTGCGAACTCCGCGCTGTCCAGCTTCCCAAACGTGGACAGCCGGCCCGGCTGGCCGGTGGCGAGGCGGGCCCGGGCCAACTCCGCCTCCTCACGTTCCGCGGCAACCTGGCGAGCCAGGTAGTCCCGCTCTGCCGAGCGGTCGCGGACCCGTTTCTGAGCGCCACGGTGCTGATAGCGACCGGTGGCCCGGAGCCTCGGGGCGATCTCGGTTCGCGGCGCCTCGAGCCAGCTCGTATCGGCGGGGACCTCCAGCGGCTTGGCGGTCGGTTCGACCGTCATATGCCGCGACGGCGCTAGCCCGAACGCCGCTCGCCAGAGTCGGTGCGCCTCGGCTTCGCTGGCGGTCTCGGCAAACCACCCGGCAAGGATGCGGAAGTCGGCGCTGCGGTCGCTGCGCCCGGTCCGCCGTTCCTGGAGGACACTGATGGTGGCCAGGAGGTCCGGTATTGCCTGCCGGGTGCGATCGCGCAGCAACTCTGCCTGGCTGGGGTGCTGCCGGTCGATGCTGATGAACCAGGACGCCAGCCCTGACCAGCGAGCCTTCCACTGCGCCAGCTTGTGCTCGGTGGCCACCCGGCGCTCAGCGGCTGCCGCGCCGGAACCGCCGGCCGCCTCGCCGGGAGCCACGTCGGCGGCTTCCCGTTCCGCCGCCAGCAACAGCAGTTGTTGAACCCGGTCCTGCATGGCACCGAGTTTGCGCAGCAGGCTCTCGATGTCGTACGCCTTGACCACCAGTTCGGAAACGAACCGCTCCAAGTAGCTAATCAGCCGGTCTTTGTAGGCGAAAAACGCTTCCTCATCGATCTCGGTCAGATCGATCGTGCGTTGCAGGCTCCCCATGAACGCGCTCGCATTGGCTGCCAGACTGTCCAGTCGGCCGATCAGCTCCAGCAGGATGTTGTGCGCCACAGCAGGATCGGGATCCTCGCTCAGACCGGCCAGCGCGCGCAGCCGTACACGGATGTCCTCAAGTGCGATGGCCTGCAGTTCCCCGCGCCGGCCGAGCTCGGCCTCATACAGCGTCAGAGCCTTTTCCGCGGCCTCGCCCTCCCGGCTGAGCTGGTACAGATAACGGGCCCGGTAGAAATCCTCAACTGTGGTGACCCGGCTCGTGTCCGGATCGGCGCGCAGGTTTCCCCATATCTGAAGGCTGCGGAGAGCTTCGTTGACCTGCTCCGTCGTGACCGGATCAGCGAGCGGATCGGCACGAAGCGCCTCGCTAACGTCGTCGGGCCGAAGGTGCACAACGAACCGCTGCTTAGCGGCGGTGAAGACCCCCATCACTCGCCTGTACAGCGGGGCGAGCTGGGTATCGAGATGGGCGAACGGGCGCGGCCCGGAAACGGTCCTGGCCGGGCGTTCGGCCGCCGAGCCTGCGCTGGATTCCATGACAGTAGGCCAGTATTGCGGAGGGCTCCGACAACCTGCAGCCAAGACGCGCGGGCAGCGGCTCATGGCGCTGTATGCCTGCATGTACTTCGCTGCGCTCCGGCCCGGCGTGGTGGTCGGGCTGCGCCGCCAAGACTGCCATCTGCCAGCGGCCGGGTGGGGGCGCCTCACCCTGGAGAAGTCCCGGCCCGAGATCCACCGCCGCTGGACCGACACCGACTCGGCGCATGGTAAACGTGGCTCAAGCACGGGGGCGCCGACGAGTCCCGCCGCGTGCCCATCCCACCTGAACTGGTCGCCATCCTGCGCACCCGACATCGCCACACTCGGTGTCGCGCCAGACGGCCGGGTGTTCGGCAGAGACCGGGGCCAGCCCGTCGCCTCCACCGCCATCAGCGATGTTTGGGCCATGGAGCTCAACCACTGCTCAACCACAGACGAAAGAGTCGCGGTAGCAGCTACGCACCCGCTCTCCATGCCTACAGGATGCTGCCCTGCCCATTTCCGGGCGAGCACGGGAGTGTCGCACCTAGCCGACGGTCACACAGACCGCTCCCTCGGCAAACCGAGACCCCGTCCGAAAGACCTGGTCTGACCTGCGAATATATGGGTGGCAGGTCCAGGGTTCGAACCTGGGTAGGCTTAGCCGACGGTTTTACAGACCCCCGGTATAAGCGCGTTGACCTGCGCGAACGCCAAGACCAGCCCCTGTTTGGGCACGTATTGGACACGATCACGCCCGTCCGGGTGCGCAGGTTGCCGTCACGGTTGCGGTCAAGGACTGGCAGGCAAGGCGGTTCAGTGGGTGGCTACCCGCTGGCTGGCTTCTGTGCCTGATTTCCCTGGCCCGGTCATGATCCTAGACTCGGACATTTTTCGTAGCCGTCTTCGGTTGAGCATCGTTATTCTCCGCATTGCCATCCGCGAAGCGGCGAGGCTGGACCATGCAGTCACGTCCAGCGGTGTGGTGTGTGAAGACGGCACCGCATGATTCTCAGCTGGGACTTTAGGCGGTAATGGCGGTCAGCGTCGCCTCCTCGGCGGTGCTTGTTGTGGTGATGGTCATCCGGCTTTTGGCGAGGATGTCCAGGCCGATGTAGCGGCGCATCTCGGTCCACTCGTCGTGCTGTTCGGCCAACACGGCGCCGACCGGGCGGATCAGGGCGGCCCGGGCGGGGAAGATGCCCACGACGTCGGTGCGGCGGCGGATCTCGCGGTTGAGGCGTTCCTGCGGGTTGTCCGGCCAGATCTGCCGCCAGATCGCCTTGGGGAACGCGGTGAAGGCCAGGATGTCGGGGCGGGCGGCGACCTGCGGCAATTTCTCTTCCCAGATCGAGAGAAGAGCTTCCGGATGGCCAAGAGCGCTCCATGGCGAAGTCTAGAAGTTGGCCACCGGTCATTCAGGAATTGGCGGGTCGTCTTCCGGGTGGCGCCTGCTGACGCTACACGCCCCCGAAAACGTACGCCGCCCCGGTGGTCGAGTTCTTGCCGGGCGCGCCGACCACCGCGGTAGACCCGGACAGGGTCACCGAGTTGCCGAAGTGGTCGCCCGTGGCGGCGTCGGCGGCGGTCAGCTCGGCCTGCTGCGGCCAGGAGCTGGCCGAGCCGGTGAACAGGTACGCCGCCCCGGCGCCGCCGTTGTTGAGGGGCGCGCCGACGACCGCGGTGGTGCCGGTGATGGCGACCGAGATGCCGAACTTGCCGCCTTGTGCGCTGCCAGAGCCGGTGAACTCGGCCTGCTGCGGCCAGCTGCTGCCAGAGCCGGTGAACACGTACGCCGTCCCGGTGTAGTTGTAGTTACCGGGCGCGCCGACCACCGCGGCGGATCCGGACAGGGCGACCGACCAGCCGAAGTAGGCGGTCGTGGCGGGGTCGGAGGCGGTCAGTTCGGCCTGCTGCGGCCAGCTGCTGCCGGAGCCGGTGAACACGTACACCGCGCCGGTGCCGGTGTTCTTGCCGGGCGCGCCGACCACCGCGGTGGACCCGGACAGCGCCACCGAGTAGCCGAAGTGGTCGCCTGCGGCGCCGTCGGCGGCGGTCAGCTCGGCCCGCTGGGTCCAGGTGCTGCCGGAGCCGACGTAAACGTACGCCGCGCCGGTGTTCGAGTTTTTGCCGTACGCGCCGATCACTGCGATGGGCCCGGACAGGGCCACCGAGTAGCCGAAGTGGTCGCCTGCGGCGGCGTCGGCGGCGGTCAGCTTGGCCTGCTGGGTCCAGGTGCTGCCGGAGCCGGTGAACACGTACGCCGCCCCGGTCAGCGAGTTCTTGCCGGGTGCGCCGATCACCACCGTGGATCCGTAGATGGCCACCGACCAGCCGAAGTAGTCGTTCGCAGTGCCGCCGGCGGCGGTCAGCTCGGCCCGCTGGGACCAGCTGCCGCGCGAGAGCGTGAACACGTACGCCGCCCCGGTGACCGAGTTCTTGCCGTAGGCGCCGACCACTGCGGTGGACCCGGAGATGGCCACCGAGTAGCCGAAGTAGCTGTTCGCGGCGCCGCCGGTGGCGGCCAGCTTGGCCTGCTGGGTCGGCAGCGCGAACACGTACGCCGCCCCGGTGTTCGAGTTCTTGGCGGGCGCGCCGACCACCGCGGTGGACGCGGACACGGCCACCGAGCCGCCGAACTGGTCGCCCGCGGCGGCGTCGGCGGCGGTCAGCTTGGCCTGCTGGGTCCAGGTGCCACCGGAGCCGGTGAACACGTACGCCGCGCTCTTGTAGGGGGCGCCGACCACCGCGGTGGACCCAGACAGGGCCACCGCGTAGCCGAACCCGTCGCCCGCGGCGCCGTCGGCGGCGGTCAGCTCGGCCCGCTGGGACCAGGTGCCGCCGGAGCCGGTGAACACGTACGCCGCCCCGGTGTACGAGTTCTTTCCGTACGCGCCGACCACTGCGGTGGATCTGGAAACGGCCACCGAGATGCCGAAGGCTTCGCCCGGGGCGCCGTCAGCGGCGGTCAGCTCGGCCCGCTGGGTCCAGGTGCCGCCGGAGCCGGTGAACACGTACGCCGCCCCGGTGTACGAGTTCTGGCCGTAGGCGCCGACAACAGCGGTGGACCCGGACAGGGCCACCGAGAAGCCGAAGAGGTAGCTGTAGACGCCCCCGGCGGCGGTCAGCTCGGCCCGCTGCGACCAGGTGCCGCCGGAGCCGGTGAACACATACGCCGCGCTCTTGCCAGGCGCGCCGACCACCGCGACTGACCCGGACAGGGCCACCGACCAGCCGAAGTTGCTATTCGCGCTGCCGCCCGTGGCGGTCAGCTCGGCCCGTTGCGACCAGGTGCCGCCGGAGCTGGTGAACACGTACACCGCCCCTGCGCCCGAGTTCTTGTCGGGCGCGCCGACCACCGCGGTGGACCCGGCAACGGCCACCGAGTAGCCGAGCTCGTCGCCCAGGGCACCGTCGGCGGCGGTCAGCTTGGCCTGCTGGAAAGCGCCGTCCGCGGCCGCCGCGGGCAGGCCCAGCGTCCGGCCCACCGCCGCCCGCAGCCCAGCCGGAGCCCGGGCCAGGGTCAGCCCCCGGCCTGGCACGGCATCCACGCCAGGCTGCGGCTGGCGGTGCGGCACCGCGGACGTCGAGGCGATCGCGGGCGACGCCGCCGCCACCGCCGTCAGCACCATCACCACGGCAGCAACCCCCGCCAGCAGGCCCAAACGCCATACGACGCCCGGCAGTATGCCAGACCGCCCCCCGGGTCGCTGTAGCAGTCGAGTCGTCATTGCCCTGGCCTTCCTATGCGTGTGCTCATGAGCCTTCCTGGACCTGGTAGATGTCGCTGGCGACCATGCCGTGGGCCTGCCGGTGCACCGCGGCAGCGGCGTCCGCCGACGGCGCCTCGACCAGGCAGAACACCCGGCCGGCCCGCTCATCCACCCAGTACCGCAGATACCGCACGTCATGCGCGGCCTGCACTCGCAGGTCGGCGA
>Ga0306920_100015637_pt1 | contig 10411 bp, 9 predicted proteins | sample flu12Cox44000170_FD_204666 | JGI IMG/M metagenome (GOLD analysis project Ga0306920, IMG submission 204666) | Lab enrichment of tropical soil microbial communities from Luquillo Experimental Forest, Puerto Rico - flux4day.12C.oxic.44.000.170 (v2)... | ecosystem: Environmental > Terrestrial >...
CAGGACGATATTGGCGATCAGCAGGGAATATTCCGCCGTCTTCAACTCGGCATGCAGCATGGGCAAGTCCTGCACCACACGTACACGCCAGCCCTCACCGTCCAGAATCTGCTTCAGTGCCGTTGCGTTGTGGGAAGCTTCTTCAAGTACCAGAAGACTGACTTGTTTCGGTGCGGGCTTGGATACATTCGCCATTGAGGAAGTATAGGCTTCGGGGATGGCGAGGACAGCCCACACCAAAAACCAAGAGTCTTAAGCGCTACCTGTCCGGATGGTCTGGTACGGTGGTTTGGAGTGCCGCGGCGCCTTTACGGCAGGCGCGCCTGCCAAGCCCACTTACTTCTCCGCATCGGCCTCTGCGGGCTTCAGGATGATTTCGACGCGGGAAGGGTTGTCGCGCGTCAAAACCGGGTAGGCCTTGTCGCTCAAAAAGCGCAGCTTGTCGTCCACTACGATTCGCGCGCTGACCACATAGGAATGTTTCGCATCGATCTTCGTGGGCTCGAACTTCAGTTCGAAAGGCACAGGTACCTGACGGTCGCCCAAGGTGATTTTTTCCTGAGCGATCGTTCTTGCCTGGGCGTCGGCCCGCGAGACCTCTTGCAACTGCACTAGAATGATCGCATTCGGCGGCAAGGCGGTTCGTTGCAGGTAGGCAATCGTTCCGGTAACCGAGCCTGCGGTCGCCCCGGAAGCGTTCAGCGGCTGATCCAGTTGGCAGTCCTTCACGATCATCTTACCCTGTCCATCCGGCGCGTCTTCCTCGAGAAAGCCGCCATTCCCCTTGCCCCACCAGACGACCTTCCCGTCAGAGTAGCGCTTTCCGTCAGCCGACCGTGTCTGCGTCATGAGATAAGCGGTGCCGCGATAACGAACCTTAGCGGTTTCATTGTGCAGGTAAACCGTCAACTTCGTACCGCCCTCACAGGTATAATCAAACTGCGTCCAACGAATCGCCGGGCGCACCTCATGCGAAGGATTGGCCGGCTGTGGCGGTGGCGCCTCCTGTGAGTGCGCCGCGCAAGCGCCCAGCAGAACGATAACAATGTGAAGGCGTAATTTGCGCATGGCTCGCGACTCCAGTCTTTTCCGTGCTGCCCGAGCGCGCTACTTGCCCACAACGAGGTAACTCCCGCCGCTATAGCGCTTCTCTCCGCTCCCATCCCAGAAGATGCGGTTGGTGCCCGATGGAGTTTTCCCTGATGCGCCGGCGGTATAGAAAATCTGCAGTCCGTCGCGCGACCATTCCGCCGCGCGGGCAAATTCTGTCAGAGGCCCGAGCACAACCCGTCTCCTGGAGCGCACCTCATAAAGAAAAAATGTCGAGTTCAGCCCCATCGAATCTGTCGGCGCGCCGGTTGGCGTGTGTGCGTAGTAGGCCGAGACCAGCAGCAAATCGGGATTCACCGGGCACACCCGGATGGTGTCGCTGCTCATGATCTGGAAAGCGTCACCGTAAATCTCCTTCAACGGAATCGTCTCAGGGGGCTTGTCGTCGCTGAGCCAATAGGCATTCTCGAGGTCTGTTGCGAGAACGGAATTTGGCGAGGCCCATCCGTCGAGGGCGTCGATATTTTGGGGGAACAGTAACGCGGCCGCCTCGGGAGCGCTGGCTGGCGCCGTCCAGACCTGCCAGATCTTTCCGTCGAATTTCAGAAAGGCGACCTTTGAATCGTCGGGAGACCAGAAGGCCTGGCGGACATTGTTGCCGGCGAAGTCGCGTGTGCGGCCGGTGTCCGCTTCATACAGCACAAGGGAGCGTTCCGGGCCGGTCTTTGAATTGGAGCGCGTATAGAGGAGCATTTTGCCATCGTGCGATAGCGCCAGCTCCGTACCACTCGATGCCACGGCTTTGCGGACCTCACCGCGGCTGACCATCACGCGTCCTGCGGCATCCAGGTAAGCCACCACCGTAGGCGAATGAAAATTGGTGATCGGGTCAAGCACGGTCTTTTTGTCTTTATCCTTATCTTTATCCTTGTCTTTATCTTTATCCTTGTCGCTCGTGTCGTCGTCCTGGTCGAGCTGATTCTTTTTGCGAAATTCGGGGAACTTTTCCGGAGAGCTCAGTCCGCAGCCTTTAAGAGAGCCGACCTGGCCGTGGTCCACGACCACGCTGAAGGTATACTTGGTTTCGGACAGGTTGTCCGAGCAAGGTTCCCGGGTCAGCTTCACCGCCACATTCGCACCTGTGGCCACGTCTTTCGCTTTGTAGGTCCACGAGCTTCCCGACTCCTCGCGGGTAATCTCTCCCGGTTCGAGCACCATGGGCGGATAGCCGACCCGATCGAGCCGCTCCGGGCCCTTCATGCCGAGCCGGAGGCTCCAAAAAGGCTCAGTGCCATGAGCAATGATGAGGATGGGGTAATGCGTCGAAGTCGGTGCCGGAACGGCTTCCGGTGCCCGCACCACCGGAGGTTTGGCGGCTGGTTTCTGTGGCGGAGCCTGAGCAGGCCCCTCAAGTGAAATCAGACAGACGAACGCGAGAACGAAGAGATTTTGAACACGCACGCAACCCGTCCTCAGTGTGCAGCTGCCGGGATTAGCCCAGCCAAATCGATGTCAGTTCCTGCTCTCAACCCATGAAAGACTAACGGAAGGGAAAAAGCAAATCCGCTCGGAGCCTTGTGCTCCGGTTGACGTGCTAATCGTAATTCCTTGCCGCGTCCCACGGCTAGACCGGATTTTTTGGCGCTTCAGGGTTGCTGGCTTACGGCCCGCGCGGGCAAATCCCGCAATGGCGAAGAAAAAGAGAAAGTACTTGACATGGCGAAGAAAAGGCGAAATACTCCCTGTGCTCGAGGTGAGCTATGTCCCCAGTTCTCCCCCTTTCGTCGCGGCTCCGGCCAAGACGCCCCGTTCGTGGCCCCGCTGTTGGTTTCCTTCCTTTTTGCCCTGATGCCCATAACCCAAAACCAGAGGCCAGCACCCTCGCCCAGGGTGCACCCGGCTGGTACACGGGAAGTCTCGAGAGCCCCTCGGCGGATTGCCCCCCGCCACACCTCCAGACTCCCCCTGTGCCACTGGTGGGCATAGCACGCCTCGCTGCAAAATCTCCGGCGGCGGAAACCAGACGCAGTTCCGCCGGGAAGCCGGAGTACTTTTTCTTGCCGGTGAAATCGATTCTGAACCACTGCGACTCGCAGCGCGTACCGTTCGACTGGACGATCAATCCGTACCGCGGCTGCGAATTCGGCTGCAAGTACTGCTATGCGCGCTACACCCACGAGTACATGGAGATCGACGGCGGCGAGTTCGAGCAGAAAATTTTCGTGAAGCGCGATGCGGCCGCTCTCCTGGCGCGCGATATCTCGCAGAACTATTCTTATGCGTCGAAAGCCTCGGGCTATACGCAGTCCGAGCATATTGCGATTGGAACGGCGACGGACCCTTACCAGCCGGCCGAGAAGGAATATGGCGTCACGCGTGCCTGTCTCGAGGAGTTGGCGAAGCACGAGGGCTTGAGCATCTCCGTAATCACCAAGTCCAACCAGATTGTCAGGGACATTGATTTGTACAAGCGCATTGCGGAGAAGTCCGCGTTGTCTTTGAATATCACCATCACAACACTGAAGCCTCGCCTGGCGCGCCTGCTGGAGCCTCGCGCTCCGCGTCCAGACCTTCGCCTGCGGGCGGTGCGGGAGCTGCGTGCAGCCGGATTGCATGTGGGAGTTTCCGCATCGCCGCTGCTGCCAGGCATCAACGATGGTGAGGGAGAACTCGAGGCAGTCGCCGCCGCCGTGCGGGAGGCAGGCGCTCAATGGTTTTTCTCCGGCGTGCTCTTCCTGATGCCCGCTTCGGCGAGGGCGTTTTTGCCGTTCATCCGCGAAAAGTTTCCAAAGCTCGCAAAGCAATACGAGCAGTGGTACGCGAAGAATGGCTATGCACCCGAAGATTACCGGAAAACGGTGTCAGAGCGCGTTCACCGAATTCGCGAACAGTACGGCTTTGCCTCCCGCCCCTGGGAAGGCATGCGGACCGCTACGGCCAGCGCGCAACTGTCCCTCGGCTGGGATATCGCCGCCCCGAGCGCGGAAACCCCGCCGATGCACGCCGGCGTCAATGGGTAGTACGGGGTGAAACGAAGAACGGCAGAAAACTACGGAACGATGATGCGCGATTCCTCTCGCTTCAGATCCTGGTCACCGGGGAACTGCCCGCGCAAAAATTCGATGAAGCGGCGCGAACGCGGACGTCCGTTCGTGCGCAAGAGCCCCATCCGGAACAGGAACACGAGCAATTGGAAAATTTCGGAGTCTTTGAAAGCACTTTGCCTAACCTTCTGTCTCGTGTCTGCGAGGAAGGCGGAAAGGGCATCGTAGAGTTCTCCCTGAACGGGGATTGCGGGCCGCTGCTCATAGATGATGCCGCTCGAAAGCGTTTTGTAGGTTTCCGCCAGGGCCTGGAGACTAGCGAGCACATCGGGATCGCTCGCCCGGGGCTGTTGGGCGCAGAATTTGGCGATGGTGAACGCCACCGCCGAAAGAAGTTGCCCGTTCGCGTGAACCACGTCCGAAGCGATCCGCACATCGAGCAGAGGCGTGTCCGGGGGAAGCGTCCGCGGGTGCTGATCTTCGTAACGATGCGCCGCCGTCAGATAGCCGCAATCCGCCGGGCAGTCGATCGTGACTTCGCGCTCCGTGCCGCAGCAGACGGCGCAGATTTTTTCAGCCTTTGCGGGGCAAAAACGCCCCGGTTTTCGCTTCTGACAAATGGGACAAAACACGAACGAACCCCCCGAAAACTGCGGGAGAAAAGGATATCACGCCGTGATGACCTTATCGTGGAAGCGGCGCGCGGCAATGACCAGCAGCAGAGTGCCCATGCCGAAAAGAGCCAGCGCATCGACCCACAGGTGAGCCCACCCGGCCCCGCGGAGAATAATGCCGCGGGTGATGTTGATGAAGTAGGTGGCCGGAACGAAATAGCTCAGGACATAGAAAAATTTCGGCATGGTTTCCCTCGGGAAAATATATCCGGAGAAAAAAATGCTGGGAAGAATGGTAAGGAATGCAAGTTGCATCGCGTGAGCCTGCGTGGTGGCTTTACTGGAGATGAGAATTCCGAGCGACAAGGAAACAAAGATATAGGGCAGAGAAAGAAAGGCCAGCAGCACAACGTTGCCGTGTATCGGCACCTGGAACAGGAACCGCATGGCACTGACAATCATCACCAACTCAAAAAAACCGATGCCCAGATAGGGAAGCAGTTTGCCCAGCAGCAAGCCCATCGGCCTGACCGGCGTTACGAAGAGCTGTTCGAGCGTGCCGCGCTCTTTTTCCCGCACAATCGAGAAGGCGGTCAGGAACGTTGTAACGTTGAGCAGAAGCACCGCCGTCAGTCCCGGAAGGAAGAAATTCGGCGAGCGCGAGTCTGGGTTAAACAGAACCTTGGGCCGCATCTCCACGGCAAACACGGCATCGGAATTGGCCAGGACGCGTCGCAGTGATTCATCGAGTCCAATTGCGGTTGTGACGTTGATCGCCTGGCCCGCGACCGATGAATCCGATCCGTCGATCAGCACCAGAACCTGCGCGCTCATCTGATGCAGAAGTTTGTCGGAGTAATCCACCGGAATCTTGATGCCGACGCGGCACTTGCCGGAAATGATGGCGTCGTTCAGATCCTGATCGTTGCTCACATAACGATAGATGCGAAAGGTGTCGGAGTTTCGGAGGCGGTCCAGAAGCTCGCGGCTCTCTTGCCGGCCATCGGCGTTGTAAACCACGGTGTTGATCTGACGGATGTTTGTGTCGATGCCATAGCCGAGCAGGAACATCTGCAGAATCGGGATAATCAGCGAGAAGAACAGCGTGGCGAAGTCGCGGCGGACGTGCAGCGTTTCCTTGTAAAAAACCGCGCTGAAACCGCGAAAAGGGTTAACCACTGCCTGCCTCCTGCGCGGCCTGCCGCTTGGTTGTCAACTCAACGAAAACGTCCTCGAGACTCGGAGAAAGCGGGCGGATTTCCGCCACCGCGACGCCGTGCCGTTCCAGTTGCGCGCGAAGATACTCGAGCTCAAGGTTGTCGTCGATCAGAGCGTGAATCGACTGGCCGAAAATGGTGGCGCTGCGAATTCCCGGGATGGTACGGGCGTGGCGCAGCGCAAAAGTTACCTGCGGCGCGGTGATTTCCACCCGGTACGTGCCTTGTGGCTGCACATCGGGCAGTTCCCTCAGTTCGTCCGGCGTCCCATCGGCGATGAGCTTGCCGAAGTAGATGTAAGCAACGTGGCCGCAGCGCTCGGCTTCGTCCATGTAGTGGGTGGTGACGAAAAAGGTGACGCCGTGGCCCGATAGTTCGAACAACAGGTCCCACAACTGACGCCGCGCCACCGGATCGATGCCGGCGGTGGGTTCGTCGAGGAAGACGAGCTTCGGCTCGTGCAGCATCGCGCAGCCGAGCGCAAGCCGCTGCTTCCATCCACCTGAAAGCTGCGCTGACAGCCGATTCATGTACGGGCCGAGGCCGTTTAACTCCACGATTTCGCCCATGCGCTTCTGCAGCCGTTCCGGTGAAAGGCCGTAAATCCGGCCGTAAAAGGTTAGATTTTCCGTGACCGTAAGGTCCGTGTAGAGGCTGAAGTTCTGGGACATGTAACCGATGGTTTCGCGGACGCCTTCGGGATCTTTCCTCACATCGATGCCTAGAACGCTCGCTTCTCCCCCGCTCAGGGGCAGCAGGCCCGTCAGCATTTTGATTACCGTGGTTTTTCCGCTCCCATTGGGTCCGAGAAAACCAAAGATCGCGCCCTGCTGCACGGTAAAGCTGACGTCGTTGACGGCGGTGAATGCGCCGAACCGTCGAACCAGGTGCTCTGCCGAGATTGCGACTTGTTCGTTGCTCGTCACGGTTCAGCTCGCAGACTTCAGTTTGACGTCGGCGGCCATACCGGCCAATACACGGTGAGAGCTGTCTTCAATCCGCACCTTTACGCCGAACACCTGGTGGACTCGTTCCTCGCGCGTTTGCACGTTGCGCGGCAGGAATTCGGCCTGCTGGTTGATCTGCTCGACGCTGCCGCTGAACGTCTGATTGGAAAAGGAATCCACGCGAATTTCCGCTTTTTGTCCGACATGGATGCGGCCGATCTCCGTCTCCGGAATATAGATGCGGACGTAGATCTGGTCGCGTTCGAGCAGGGTGGCGACCGGTGTGTTCGGCGCGATCAGATCACCCGGACGCACGTCCAGAACCTCCACCGTTGCCGCCGCCGGGGCCACCACCTGGCGCTCGCGGTAGCGCGCCTCGTCGTAGGCCAGTGCCGCGCGTGCGGCCGCGATGTCCTCCGGGCGGCTGCCATGCTCGAATTTTTCGAGCGTCGCCTCGGCCGAAGCGATTTCTTCCGGGCGATAGCCGCGCTTTAATTCGTCGAGCTTATGCTGCGCGTTTTGTTTCAATGCCGCCGCCATTTTCCAATTTGCTTCCGCCGTATCGCGCTGCTGCTTCGAAACGAGATCTTTCTGCGCCAGAGCATCGTAGCGTTGGAAATCGAGGCTCGTGCGGACTTCGTCGGCGGTCGCGCGATCGAGATCGGCTTGCGCCGCAGCAATGTCTTCCTGCCGGTAGCCATTTCTCCGCTGTTCGTATTCCGCCTTGGCCTGAGCCGCGGCCGCCCGCACTTCCGCGATTTCCTCCGGGCGGAACCCGCGCTCCGCCTTGATGGCGTTGGCGCGCGACTGCGCGAGCGATGCCTGAAGCTCCTTGTCGTCGAAGCTGATCAGCAGTTGGCCTGCTTCGACGGTGTCACCTTCACGCACCAGAACCTTGTCAATGCGTCCGCCAATCTTCGATCCGACACGTATGTTGCGCGCTTCGACCGTTCCGGATCCCTCGAGGGCCGGATCGCGGTGGAACCACCAGCCCATCGAATAGGCTCCCACCGCCGCAAGCGCGACGATCAGGACCAAGGGAATTATGAGTTTCCGTTTCATCGCTTTCCTCAAATGAACAATGGCGCTACGCACGGGGGGCCGGAAGAGTTACGCGGGGCAAGCCCCATCCAAAGAATGTTGAAAGCAGACTCGATTCGCGCCTGCAACGTGCTGTCGCCATAGAGCGTCCACATCAGCAGCGTCCCAAAGATCGTCTGGCGGAAGACTTGCGCAAGTTCGATCGCCGGCGCGTCGTCACGGATTTCCCCGCGTTGCTGGCCGAGTGCGAGCATCTCGCTGTGAAGGGCCAGCACGCGTTTTTGCATATCGAGCATGGCTTCTCTTACCGGCGTGCTGGAGAGATAGGCCAGCAGCAGGGCGCGGACGATCGCGGGGTTGCGCATGGGTTCCTGGGTCATCCGCTCGCTCAGCGAGCGGAAATAGTGCGGCAGCGGTTCCGAGCTGTGACGCGCTTCCTCGACCGCATCGCGCAACTTCGCCAGTTGCATCTCTCCAAAGGCGAGAAGCATGTGATCCTTGCTCGGAAAATAGTTAAAGAAAGTCCCTTTGCCGACGTCCGCAGCGTTGGTGATGTCCTCGACCGTCGTTTCCGCAAAGCCCTTCTGAGCAAACAGCTCGAGGGCGGAACGGAAAAGCCGTTCGCGAAGCTCGAGGCTGCGTCGTTCGCGACGCGAGGAGGGGGGCGCATAAGGTTTCGTGGCCATATTGACCTCAATTCATATATGACCATAAGTCATAATTTGCCGTATGTCAAGCGAAAAAAGAAAGGAGTCCGCCTCTTTACCGTAACCTGTTGAAGTGACAGTGAATTAGATTTCTTTTCCGGAGCCCGTGTATTTTGGCGATTTCTTATTCAGGTAGGCGATCAGTTGCTGGGCGGCAGGGGGAACCGGCGCGGCACCCTTAAAGACAATGTCCTCCGATGGCAGACTCTTCCCATAGACCTTTTCATTCGCTCCGTTGTCGGGTCGCACGGTCGAACCCGCGAGCGAGATTCCGGCAAACAGGCCGCGCGCCCTCGAGTAGGAGAGGATCTCGGCACGCATGGTAACGTCGGTCGAAGCCTCCGCTGTGCGCCCCTTGGGACCGGCAGCCGCCGAAGCGTCGGCTCCGAGCTTCACTTTGCTCTTCAGAATGGCATGGGCACCGCGGCCATTCATGACCAGAAGGACGAAATCGGTTGCCTGGCCGCCGATCTGGAACCCGAAGCTGCCGCCCTCAAGAGCCATCATCGTTGGCGCACTCCATGGGCCGGTGAACTTCTCTCCGGTCCGGCAGGTCATCGCGCCGCGACCGTAGCTGCCGCCGAAAATGAAAGCGGCCTTCACCACCGAAGGATAAATAATCACGCAATCCGCTTTATCGATCAGATCCTGGGGAATGTTATCGGGAATGTCCATGATTTCCTGAATCACAGTGCCGCAATTTTCCAGGCGTTCTTTTTCCCTTTTGTTGTCCGCCAGCAGCGGTGGAGCGCTCAAACACAGACTCAGGGCGATCGGAAGCAATTTGTTCATTCGTATTCACCTTCCTCGAGTGTACCGGTCCCTCGATGCCAAAGCGAATCGTTCTGGGCGGCTGAGGCGGCGTGCGGGTCGAGGATCGCCGAAAGGGTCTTGTCCGGCTCCGATTCCTTAGAATGCGAATGGAGGAAGCTCCCGCTCGCTTTCGAATATACTTTCAGTCTCGGGATTTTCCAATAGAGGAATTATGGCTGGCAGAAAGAGATGGGTGGCGAGTTGGGGATTGGGTTTTTTGCTGACCCTTGCGACCCATGGCCAGGATGGGAAGCCGGTAACGGCTTCGGGACGTTTTGCGGAACGCGCCGAGCTGCTGGTCGAGGCCGCGCCGGTCGATAAAGGCGAATGGGGTTTGCTTGTCGTCGATGCAGCGTCGGGCGATATTCTTTATCAAAAGAATGCCGACAAATATTTTGTACCTGCGTCCAACATGAAGCTGCTGACCACGGCGCTGGCTCTCGACACGCTCGGTTCCGGCTACCGCTTTCGCACCACCCTTGAAACAAACGGGGCCCTTTCTCCCGAGGGGCGTTTGTCGGGCGACCTGATTCTTGTTGGCCGGGGCGATCCCAATGTATCGAACCGCAAATTTCCTTATGAAACCAAGGAAGAGTTCGATGGGCCTCCCGAAAAAGTGCTCGCGGAGCTCGTGGATTCCGTCGTTGCACGCGGGTTGAAAGAAGTAAGCGGCGACATTGTCGGCGACGACAGCTATTTTCCGCGGGAACGCTACCCGGACGGCTGGCAAATCGACGACATGGTGTGGGAATACGGCGCCGCGGTTTCGGCGATCGTGGTGGGCGACAACACCGTTACGGTGAGACTCACACCGGGTGAGAAACCTGGCGAGCTAGCCCAAGTCTCCGTTGATCCGCCAGCGTGGGAGTTCACGGTCAAGAACGAGGTCACGACGACCGGCGCAAAAGAGAAGGCCGATTTGCGGCTGACACGAGAACCCGGTGCGGATACGGTGCGCGTCAGTGGAGTCTTGCCGGC
>Ga0306920_100015638_pt1 | contig 10410 bp, 6 predicted proteins | sample flu12Cox44000170_FD_204666 | JGI IMG/M metagenome (GOLD analysis project Ga0306920, IMG submission 204666) | Lab enrichment of tropical soil microbial communities from Luquillo Experimental Forest, Puerto Rico - flux4day.12C.oxic.44.000.170 (v2)... | ecosystem: Environmental > Terrestrial >...
GTGGCAGTGATTGGCGCAACTGACCGCCACCGCGATCATCTCGCGCTCCAGCTTGGAAAGGCCGCTGTCGCCCAGCATGAGGTCGTCGGCCATGGCGATGAACGCCCTGAGCTTGGTGTTGTCGAAGGCATAGGCCTTGAGCACGTTGGGTACGAAGCCAAGCTTTTCTTGGCACTTGGCGAAATAAGCTTCGGCATCGGGGTCCAGGCGGGCCTGGGGGCCAAGATCGAGGGCCATGAGCCTTGCTTGCTTCACCATGCTCGGCACTCCTCTCTCGGGCCTTGCGCTCGCAAGCGATTGTCAACGGCCAATGCCGTGCATTGTCAATCGCGGCGCGGAGGTTCACAACTTCAGCATCGTTGACAGGAGGGGCGCCAATGGCTCTGGAGGCCGAAGCCGCAGCCGACGGTCTCATCCGCAGGATCGAGAAGGCATTGGGCAAGGGGTCGTCCGCCGCACCGCTGGTGCCGCTGCTTTATGCCCACGACGGGCTCTCCGGGCTCGAAGGCCTGCCTGCCGAGTGGCTCGCCAGCAATGCGCGCGAGGCGATGGCGTTCATCGCCGACAAACCCAAGGGGCGGCACAAGCTTTCGGTCCGGCGCCTTTTGGGAAGCGGCAACGGCGGGCCATCGCCGGGCTCGGTCGTGGAGATCCTCAACGATGACATGCCCTTCCTCGTCGACTCGGTGCTGGGCGAGCTGCAGGCCCGCGGGCTCACCGTGCGGTTGCTGTTCCACCCGATCTTCCGGACCCAGCGCAGCAAGGCGGGACATCTTGAAGCCATCGCCGGCGCCGGTGACGAGCGTTGGGGCGACGGACGTCAGGAGAGCTATATTGCCATTCACCTGCGCAGCCTCATGCCGGCGGAGGCCGCCGAGCTGACCGCGGCGCTTTCGGACATTCTCACGGAAGTGCGCGTCGTGGTGGGCGATTGGCGGGCGATGCTGGAGCGTCTCGAGGCGGGACGCAAGCAGCTCGAGCTGGCGCATGAAAACCTGCCCCCCGAGGCGCTCGGCGAGGCCATTGCCTTTCTGCATTGGCTCGAGCGGGCCAACTTTACCTTTCTCGGTGCGCGCTCCTTCGAGCTCGTGGGCGAGCGCGATCTTCAGCCGGTGGACGACACCGGCCTGGGCGTGTTGCGCGATCCGACCGTGCAGGTGCTGCGGCGTGGCACTGAGCTGGTGGCGATGACCCCGGAGGTGCGCCGTTTTTTCCTGGAACCGGCGCCGCTCATCATCACCAAGGCCAACGTGATGAGCCGCGTGCACCGACGAGCCCACATGGACTACATCGGCGTCAAGACGTACCGGGGCGACGGCACACCGAAGGGGGAGACGCGGTTCGTTGGCCTCTTCACATCGCAGGCCTATGTAACCCCGCCAAGCCAAATCCCGCTGTTGCGGCACAAGGTGGAGACGGTGCTCTCCGCATCCGGCTACCCCGCCGCCAGCCACGCAGGGAAGGGCCTCCTCAACATCCTTGATACCTTTCCACGCGACGAGCTCTTCCAGATCGGCGCCAAGGAGCTGCAGGCCTGGTGCGAAGGGATCCTCGATCTCGAGACGCGGCCTCGCGTGCGCGCCTTCACCCGCATCGACCGGTTCGACCGCTTCGTCTCGGTGCTGCTCTACGTTCCCCGCGATCGCTACAACACCCGTGTGCGTGAGCGCATCGGCGCATTGCTATCGGAAACGTACGATGGCCGCATCGCCGCTTTCTACCCCTACTTCCCGGAGGGACCCTTGGTGCGGGTGCAGTTCATCGTCGCCCGCTTTGCGGGACCGACGCCGCAGGCCGACGTGGCCCTGCTGGAGCGCCGCATCGAAGAGATCGTGCGCACTTGGGAGGATCGGCTGGCCGATGCCATTGCGACCCAAGGCGAACGCGCCGAGGCGCTGCAGGCCAAATACGGCACCGCCTTCTCCGCCGGTTACGCGGAAACGTTCCCGGCCGACCGTGGGCTTGAGGACATCAAACGCATCGAGCGCCTTGGCGCCCCCCATCCCGTGGTGATCGACTTTTATCGGGTGGCGGGCATGGCCGCCAACCGCGTCCACGCCGCGGTCTATTCGCTCGGTGCACCGATCCCGCTGTCGCAGCGCGTTCCCGTCCTGGAGAACCTGGGTTTCTCGGCCATAGACGAGCGCTCATACGACATCCGGCCGCGGTTCAGTGAGGGCGAGCGCAGCGTCACGCTGCACGACATGGTACTTGAAACCGCCGACGGCACGCCCATCGAGCTCGAACGCCACGACCGCAGATTAGAGGCTTGTTTCCTCGCCGTGCTGCGCGGCGAGGCCGACAACGACGGTTTCAATCGGCTCATCGTATCAGCCGGCGCGGAATGGCGCGAGGCGGCCGTGCTGCGCGCCTATGCAGCCTATCTGCGTCAACTCGGCTCGCCCTTCGGCCTGCGATACCTTGCCGAGACGCTCAACCGCCATGCCGGCCTCGCGCGCGACTTGATCGAGCTGTTCCACCTGCGCTTTGATCCCCATCGCGACCTCACTGTGGCGCAGCGTCAGGCGGCCGCGGCCCCGGTCCGGCAACGCATCGGCGGCGCCCTGGCCGCCGTGCCGAGCCTCGACGAGGATCGCATCTTGCGCCAGTTCCACAATCTCGTCGATGCCACCGTGCGCACCAACTTCTACTTGTCGGATGCCGAGGGTCGCCGCCTGGCTACGCTTGCGTTCAAACTCGACAGCAAGGCCGTGGAGGCAGCGCCGCAGCCACGCCCCTTCCGCGAGATCTGGATCTATTCGCCGCGCGTGGAGGGCATTCATCTGCGCTTTGCTGCCATCGCCCGCGGTGGCATCCGCTGGTCGGACCGGGCACAGGACTTCCGTACAGAGATCTTGGGCCTGGTGCGCGCGCAGCTCGTCAAGAATGCGGTCATTGTTCCCTCGGGCGCTAAAGGTGGCTTCCTGCCCAAGCAGCTGCCACGCACCGGCGCGCGCGAGGAGGTCCAGAAGGAGGGTGTTGGCGCCTATCGCGTTTTCATCTCCGCGCTGCTGGATATTACCGACAACATCAAAGACGGCCACGTCCTAGCGCCGCGCCATGTGTTGCGTCACGACGGCAACGATCCCTACCTTGTGGTTGCCGCCGACAAGGGAACAGCCACCTTTTCCGATATCGCCAATGACATCTCGGCTGCGCACGATTTCTGGCTGGGTGACGCATTCGCCTCGGGTGGCTCGGCGGGCTACGATCACAAGCGCATGGCGATCACGGCACGCGGCGCCTGGGAGTGCGTCAAGCGACACTTCCGGGAGATGGACAAGGACATCCAGAGCGAGCCTTTCCGAGTGGTGGGTGTGGGCGACATGTCCGGTGACGTGTTCGGCAACGGCATGCTGCTCTCCGAGCACATCGAGCTGGTGGCGGCCTTCGATCACCGCGACATCTTCATCGACCCCGATCCCGGCGCTGCGGCCTTCGCCGAGCGCAAGCGTTTGTTCGATCTGCCTCGCTCGAGCTGGCAGGACTTCGATCGGGCCAAGATTTCCAAGGGCGGCGGCGTTTTCTCGCGCTCGGCCAAATCGATAGCGCTCAGCGAGGAGATGCGGCGGCTGCTGGAAGCCGATGCGCCAAGCCTCACCCCCACCGAGCTGATGCGCGCCATCCTGAAATGCAGGGCCGACCTTCTGTGGTTCGGGGGCATCGGCACCTACATCCGAGCGACCGGCGAAAACGACGCTGAAGTGGGCGATCGCGCCAACGACCCGTTCAGAGTGACGGCGGCCGAGGTGAGAGCCCGGGTGATCGGCGAGGGCGCCAATCTCGGCGTCACCCAGCGTGCACGCATCGAGTTCGCATCGCGCGGTGGGCGCATCAACACCGACTTCATCGACAATTCCGCCGGCGTCAACACGTCCGACCAGGAGGTCAACATCAAGATCGCGTTGGCGCCCGCCGTGCGCGCAGGCAAGCTCGCGGCCGCGGCTCGCAATGCTCTGCTGGCTGAGATGACAGAGGACGTCGCCGCCGCCTCGCTGCGCAACAATTACCAGCAGTCGCTTGCCTTGAGCCTTGCCGAGCGACGAAGCGCACAGGAGCTCGCCGACTATTCCCTGCTGATGCGCATGCTTGAGGCGCGCGGGCTATTCGACCGTCCCCTGGAGGCGCTGCCCTCCGACATGGACCTGCAAGAACGCGGTCGCGCCGGACGCGGGCTCACTCGGCCGGAGCTGGCCGTGCTGCTGAGCTACGCCAAGATCGCCTTGCAGCACGACCTGCTCGAGAGCCGCGTCCCCGATGAGCCGGGGCTAGAGCCATGGCTCACCGGGTATTTCCCGCGCGCCTTGCGGGCACGCTTCGAGCCTGAAGTGGAAAAGCACAGCCTTCGCCGCGAGATCATCGCGCTTGGACTAACCAATGCGGTCGTGAACCGGGGCGGCCCAGCCATGGCCGCGCGGCTGGCGGAGGAGACGCAGCGCTCGAGTGCCGATGTGGTCCACGCCTTCCTCGCCGCGCGCGAGGTGTTCGAGCTCGCGGCGCTCTGGAGCCGCATCGACGCGCTCGACGGCAAGGTCAAGGGTGCCGCCCAGCTCGCCCTCTACCAGGTGATCCAAAGCCTCGTAAACGCGCAGACGCTCTGGTTCCTGCGCAACGGGTCGGCGATATCGGACCTCGACGGCACCATCACCCGCCACCGCGCTGGCGTCGCTGCCTTGCGGGGCGCGCTCGGGAGCGTACTGACACCGCGGCGGCAGGCCCTCTTTGCGGCAGAGGCGCGGCGGCTCGGCGGCGCGGGGATACCCGATCAGCTTGGGCTCGATGTGGCAGCCCTGGAGCTTTTGGGGTTTGCGCCGTCGATCACGGAGATTGCCGAGGAGACCAAGGCGCCGGTGGCGGACGCAGCACAGATCTATCTTGCCATTGGCGAGGAGCTGCATATCAGCGAGCTCGCCAGCAAGGCAGCGGGGCTCGCTACCCCTGACTATTATGACCGCCTGGCGGTGGCTCAGGCGCTCAACAAATTGGCTGCGGCCCAGGTGGCTTTCACCCGCAGCGTCATCCGCTCGGCCAATGCCGGTGCCGAGGCTTGGCTTGCCGTCCAGGGCGATCGGTTCGCTCGGGTCAGGACCATGCTGGCGCAGATCGCCGGCGAGGGTCCGCTGACGGTTGCGCGCCTGCTGGTGGCCGCCGGCCAGCTCTCCGACCTCATTTGATGCTGAGCATTTGATCCAAAGCGGGCCGCTCGCGCAGCATCAGCCAGGACGGGCCGAGCAGTCGGTCGTTCCAAATCCGCCGCCAGCAGAAACCCGCCCGCTCGTAGGCGCGCGCGGCTGTCTCAGTCTTGACCGACACCACGCTAGAGCAGGCCACGGCAAGCGTGGTGGCAAAAACCTCCGCGGCGAGCAGAGCCAACACCGCTGCACCGGTGCAAACGCGGCAAGTATCCTCCACGGCCAAGAAATAACCGATGTGCCAGGTGCCGGCCGGCAGGCCGGAGGGACGCTCCGCGGCCCACAGGCCGATCTCAAGGGCGTGCGCGTAACCAATGGGCGTGCGATCGCGGTCGACGATGCGGCACAGTGCGGTCTCGCTGGCCAGCGCCAAACTGATTTCGGCCTCGGCGCTGGCCGCGTTGCCCCAGGAGGCGGCGATCCCCGGATCGGCCAGCCAGCGGCGGATGCGAAAGCGGTCCTCCGGCAAGGCCGGACGCAAGCGGACCGCGACCTCCTTCGTCATGGATGTGCCTGATGAGACCCTCAGATTGCGGCAGCGTGGCGCACGAGTTTAGCCTGTCTCTTGGAGCACAACCACCTCGGCGCAACCTTAGCCGATCCGCGGCCCGCTCGGGCCTCGTTGACGAGCCGGATCGCCGGGCAGCAAAATCGCCTCCCGCATGGCCTGCCGCAGTTGGCAGAGCGAGGAGCGGCCCACGCATGGCATCTGATCTGGCAACGCAAGCGTCGCCGGTCACGGCAGGGACGAGACGGGTGCGCAAGAGAGCCGCCATAGGCTGGCTGATCTGGCCTGCGCTGTTGTTGTTTGCACTTTTCTTCCTGTTGCCGTTGGGGGTGCTCGGCGTCATGGCATTCCTGTCCGGCAATCCAGTGAACGCGCCAGTTGTGCATCTGACGCTCAGTCACTTCGAGCGCTTCTTTGGTGACGACCTTTATCCGGAGGCGCTATGGGCGACATTGCGCATCGGTTTCCTCACCACCCTGGCTGCGCTCCTCTTGGGCTACCCGCTCGCGCACCTGATGGCGCGGGCGCACTCGCGGATCGGCCATGCGCTGCTGCTGATGGCCGTCATCGCGCCGATGCTCACCGGCATCGTTGTGCGCACCTTCGCCTGGATGACGCTGCTGCAAGATAGAGGGGTGATCAACACGACGCTGGTTGCCCTGGGCGTGACGGAGAGGCCGCTCAAGCTCATGTACAACGAATTCGGCACCATCGTCGCGCTCACCCACATCTATGTGCCGTTTATGGTGTTGACGCTAGCAGGGGTGATCGGCCGCGTCGATGAGCGGCTCGAGGATGCCGCCCGCAGCCTCGGCGCCACGCGCTGGCAAGCATTCCGCGAGGTGACGCTCCCCCTGAGCCTTCCGGGCATCCTCGCCGGTTCGCTGTTGGTATTCGCGCTGTCGATCAGCGCCTACGTCACGCCGTTTCTGATGGGGGGCACCGACGTGTTGACGCTGCCGATGCTGATCTACCAGCAGGTGAGTTCCAGCTTCAATCCAAACTTCGCAGGCGCTCTCGGTCTGATCCTGTTGACAGTGTCGCTCACCGTCGTCATCGCCTACAACAGGGTGCTCGCCGGATTGGCCGGGGAGGAGGTGTCATGAGGGCGAAGGTGGGCCTCGGCGCGATCGCCTACTTCGGGCTCAACGGCGCGATCTTGTTCTTTCTGCTCGCGCCCATCGCCATCGTGTCGGTGTTTGCGGTCAATCCGACGCCCTACATTTCCTTCCCCCCCGTCGGCTTCACATTGGTCTGGTTTGCGAAGTTCTTTGCCAACCCGGATTTCATCAATGCCCTTTGGATCAGCCTGAGGGTGGCCGCGGCCGTGCTCGTGCTGTCGATGCTGATCGGCGCCACGGCTGCTTTGGCGCTGGCGCGCGGTGACCTGCCCGCCGCACGCCTGCTCACGGCCTTCTTCATGTCGCCGCTGATGCTGCCGGCGATCCTGACGGGGCTGGCGCTGTTCCAGATTTATCTGCTGGCGGGCATCGGTCGACCGGTCTGGGGCCTTGTCATGGGGCATACGGTCGTTGCGGTACCCTACGTCATTCGCACCACGCTTGCGGTGCTCTACAACTTCGATCGCCGGCTGGAGGAGGCTGCCGCCGCGCTCGGCGCCAATCCCCTGCGTGTGTTCTTCGAGGTGACGTTGCCGCTCATCCGCCCGGGCGTGATCGCGGGCGGCATCTTTGCCTTCATCGTCTCGTTTGATCAGTTCCCGGTGTCGCTCTTTCTCGTCGTACCGAAAGGTGAGACCCTGCCGGTCGTGCTCTTCAACTACATGAAGTTTGATCTCGATGGGGCCATCGCCGCCGCCTCGATGGTGTCGATCGCGTTGGCACTCACCGTCGTGATCCTACTCGAATGGATCATTGGCCTCAGGGCCTATCTCAAGCTCTAGCTGGCCTGCGTTCGAACGGAGGAACCCATGCGCAAGTCGCAAACAACCCGGCGTCGCCTGCTGCTCGCCGGTGCCGCCACCGCAGCCGCCGTCGCCGCGCCGGCGGTGCTGCGGGCCCAGTCGTCGGTGCTCAAAATAACGACCTGGGGCGGAAAGTGGGGCGAGATCATGAAGGGCAAGGTGCTCCCCGCCTTCGAGAAGGAGTTCAAGTGTACGGTTGAGGCCGATCAGGCCTTCCCGTACCTGCCCAAGCTGATGGCAAGCCCCAAGACCCAGCCCCTCTATGACGTGCTGCACTCCAACTCCAACGAGCAGTGGCAGGCGGTCGAACTGGGACTGGTCGAGCGCAAGATCACCAGCAAGGAGGTGCCAAACATCGCCGATGTCTACCCCTATGCCGTATCTGACAAGATCGTTGGCGTGTCGATTTTCACAAGCGCCATCGGGCTTGGATTCCGCACCGATAAGGGTCTTGCACCGCCGACCTCCTGGAACGATCTCGCCGCGGCGTCGCTCGCGGGCCAGCGCGGCGGATACCTCATTCCCGTCAACAGTTTGGGCCAGGCGCATCTGATGATGCTGGGCAAGATCCACGGCAAAGGCTTCGAGGATCTCGACGCCGCTTATAAGGCTTTGGAAGCGCTGAAGCCGATCAAGCTATTCGACTTCACCGGGCAAATGGAGAAAGCGCTGCTGTCGGCAGAGGTAACCATGGGTGTGCTTCACGATAGCGGCATTTTCCGTTACGACGGCCAGAACCAGCCGATTGAGTTCGCTGCGCCCAAGGAGGGCGTCCTGGCACTCGAGCAGGTCCTCACTGTGACGCCGGGCAGCAAGGTCAAGGAGCTGGCGTTTGCCTACATCGACTACATGCTGCGTCCGCAAGTGCAGAAGGAGCTTGCTGAGGGTGTGTGGTATTCGCCATCAAACAAGAAGGTGACGCTCGAGCCCAAGTACGACGCCAAGCTCTTCAACAGCGAGGGCAAGGTGGCACAGCTGCTGCAAGTGCCCTGGCAGTGGTACAACGCCAAGAAGGACGAGATCGACGCGCGCGTGCAGCGCATTCTCAAGGGCTAGCTACCCGGTGCTGCGGGTGGCGTGGATCTGGCCTGACACCGGCGAGCCGCTTTGAACCGACCGACCGCACATCCCGTGCCGCGCAGCCCAGTGAACCCCCTTGACGCCTCCGTGAGCCTGCCGGGCTCCGCTTCAGTTCGTCTCCAGGGGCTCAGCAAGTCCTTCCCCGGCGCCATCAAGGCGCTCGACAGAGTATCGCTCGACATCGGCGCGGGCGAATTCTTTGCGCTGCTTGGGCCGTCGGGGTGCGGCAAGACCACCACCCTGCGGCTCGTCGCCGGCTTCGAGACGCCCGACGAAGGGCGTGTCGTTGTGGGTGGCCAAGACGTGACGGAGATGCCCGTGCATCGGCGCGATATGGGTGTGATCTTCCAGTCGTACGCGCTCTTTCCGCATCGAACGGTGGCCGAGAACGTCGCCTTCGGGCTACGCATGCGCAGGATCCCCCGGCAGGAGATCGACAGGCGCGTGTCGACCGCCTTGGCGCAGGTCGCGCTCACGGGGCTTGAGGGGCGCCGACCGGCACAACTCTCCGGCGGCCAGCAGCAGCGCGTGGCGCTGGCGCGCGCCATTGTCATCGAGCCGCCGGTGCTGCTGTGCGACGAGCCGCTCGGCGCCCTGGACCGCAGGTTGCGTCAACAGATGCAGTTCGAATTAAAGCAGCTGCAAAAGCAGCTGGGTGTCACGCTATTGTTCGTGACGCACGACCAGGAAGAGGCGTTGGCTCTGTCCGATCGCATCGCCGTGATGAATGCGGGGCGCATCGAACAAGTGGGCGCGCCCGCTGAGATCTATGAGCGACCGCGGACGCGCTTTGTTGCCGATTTCGTCGGCGAGATTAACATCATCGATGGGACCTGGAGTGCGGGGCGACTGCTGGCCGTTGATGGCCGGGCGATGCCGGCCCCAACTGCGGCGGGCCGAGATGGCCCGGGGGCGATCGCGATCCGCCCTGAGCGCACCGCCATGACGGGGCCGCAAGCGGGCCTGCTGTCCGGTCGGATCGTGACCGCCAACTTTCTCGGCGGGCAGACGCTCTACCGCATTGCCGCGGACAGCGGTGCGTCGATACTCGTGAAGGAAGGACGCGGCGAGGGCAATTCCGCGCGCGCGATTGGCGAGCGCGTCGGCGTTCTATGGCGTGCAGAGGATGCCGTGGTTCTGGAGGCGTGACATGGCGAACACAACGCTCGGGGTTGCCACCATCGGCCAGGGACCGCGCGAGGACATCCGGGGACTGTTCGCAGCCGAGGTGCCGCGCGGCACGCGGGTCATCTTGCGCGGCTGTCTCGATGGGCTGAGTGAGGCGGAGGTCTTAGCCTGCACCCCGACCGATGGCGACGACACGCTCTACACGCGCCTCAAGGGTCAACGCGACACCAAGATCTCCAAGGCGGCAGTCATCGCGCGGGCGAGCGCGACGCTCGCAGCCCTGCGGCGGGACGGCGCCACGGTGCTCGTGTTTGCCTGCACGGGTGAGTTCCCACCCTTTGCTGGCGATGCGGGCGTCATCTTTCCCTCAAGGGTGCTCAACGCGTTCGTGGCGGCAGTGCTTCCGTCTGGTCGCCTCGGCCTCCTCATCCCGCTGCCGGAGCAGACGCGCAAGCTGACAGCCAAGTGGGCCAGGCCAGGCCTTGAGGTGATGTCCCAGCCGCTCGTTCCGAGCGCGTCGGAGCGCGAGATCGCCACGGCGGCCGAGCGTTTGGCGGCGCACCAACCAGACCTCGTGG
>Ga0306920_100015640_pt1 | contig 10409 bp, 10 predicted proteins | sample flu12Cox44000170_FD_204666 | JGI IMG/M metagenome (GOLD analysis project Ga0306920, IMG submission 204666) | Lab enrichment of tropical soil microbial communities from Luquillo Experimental Forest, Puerto Rico - flux4day.12C.oxic.44.000.170 (v2)... | ecosystem: Environmental > Terrestrial >...
GCGGTCTTCGCCATCCAGTACACCGTCGACCAGATCATCCTCGGCGTGGTCCTGAACGGCCTCATCCTCGGCCTCACCGGATACCTGTACGACGACCTGATGGTGCCGTACGCCAACACGCTGAACTCCCCGCCGACCTTCAGCGCGATCAAGATCCCGCTGCTGGCCGACATCCCGATCATCGGGCCGGTGTTCTTCCAGGCGACGATCTTCCTCTACCTGACCTACCTGGCCCTGGCCCTGGTCCAGGTGGGCCTGTTCAACACCCGGTGGGGGCTGCGCACCCGCGCGGTCGGCGAGCACCCGGTCGCGGCGGACACCGTCGGCATCCGGGTGTACGCCACCCGGTACCGCAACGTGATCGCGGCGGGGGTGCTGGCCGGCATCGGCGGCGCCTACCTGACGATCGGCTCGGTCGGGAGCTTCGCCAAGGGCATGTCGTCCGGTGAGGGCTACATCGCGCTCGCCGCGATGATCTTCGGGCGGTACACGCCGTTCGGCGCGATCGGGGCGGCGCTGCTGTTCGGCTTCTCCACGCAGCTGCAGTCGGTCTTGTCCACCATGAACGTGCCCATCCAGTCCAACCTGCTGCTGGCGACCCCGTACGTGGTGACGATCATCGTGGTGGCCGGGCTGGTCGGCAAGGTCCGCCCGCCCAGGGCCGAGGGTATCCCCTACATCAAGGCATGATTCATGCCGAACGGGTGGCGTCACGCTCCTGGCAACGGCGCGCTAGCCGCCGCGGCGGTAAGCGCGGCGTGGGCGGGGAGCGGCTGGCGCGGCGGCCTGGGTGGCGGCCTGGGTGGCCTGGGCGGCCTGGGCGGCCTGGGCGGCTCGGGCCGCGGCTGGAGCGGCTGGCGCGGAGGTTTGAGCGGCCTGAATGGCGGCTTGAGTGACTTGAGCGGCTTGAGTGGCGGCGGTGGCCGGTGTGCGGCCGCGAGCGCGGGCTTCCGTCGCCCTGGCATCGTCCGCACCCAGGCCCTAACGACGTGGATGCCACATCCACGTCGTTGTAACGACATGGCTGGGACATCCACGCCTTATGCGCCAGCGGCGGGCACGTACCACGCGTCACGACAGTACATCAGGAACACAGCAGCACCAGGGGTAAGGGCCTACGGTCCACGCGAGCGCGCCCACGATCAACCTGGGTTGAGCGGCTTGGCGTGCTGGCCGCGTGAACGCGGCATCCATGCCTTATGCGTAGCCGGGGAATGAGGCGAGCGGGTCACGATGATGGATGAGGCCGAGTTGCGGGGCGCGGTGGAGACCTGGATCGCGGACGACCCGGATCCGGGCGACCGGGCCGAGTTGCAGGCGTTGCTCGACCGGGCTTTCCCGGCCGGAGGGGCCCGCGCGGAGGCTGCGGCTGGGGCGGACGCGGAGGCTGGGGCGGACGCGGAGGCTGGGGCGGTCGCGGAGCTGCGGGATCGGTTCGCGGATCGGCTGCACTTCGGGACGGCGGGGCTGCGCGGCGTGGTCGCCGCGGGGCCGAACCGGATGAACCGCGCCGTGGTCAGGGCGGCGACCGCGGCGGTGGCCGACTGGCTGGCCGGGGGCGGTTCGGCGGGGCGGGGTGGCGGGGCGGGTTCGGCGGGGGCGGGCAGCGTCGTGGTGGGCTGCGACGCACGGCACCGGTCGGCGGAGTTCGCCGAGGAGGCGGCCGGGGTGCTGGCGGGCGCGGGCATCGCGGTGCACATGCTGCCGCGGCCCTGCCCCACTCCCCTGCTCGCGTTCGCGGTCCGCCATCTGGGCACGGCGGCCGGGGTGATGATCACCGCCAGCCACAACCCGGCCGCCGACAACGGGTACAAGCTCTACCTGAGCGACGGCGCCCAGGTCATCCCGCCCGCCGACGCCGAGATCGAGAAGCGCATCGCCGCCCTCGGACCGCTGGCGCAGGTCCCGGTCGCCGCGGCCGGGAGCCCGCTGATCACCCGGCACGGCGACGAGATCGCCGAGGCCTACCTGGCCGCCATCGTGGCGGTCGCCGGGCCCTCGGCCGGGCCCCCGCTGAGCGTGGTCTACACGCCCATGCACGGGGTGGCGGGCCCGCTCATGCTGCGGGCGCTGCGGCTGGCCGGCTTCGCGGCGCCTCACGTGGTGGCCGCGCAGGCCGAACCCGATCCGGACTTCCCGACCGTCGCCTTCCCCAACCCGGAAGAGCCGGGCGCCCTGGACCTGGCGCTGGCCGACGCGCGGCGGCTCGGCGCGGACCTGGTGGTGGCCAGCGACCCGGATGGGGACCGGCTCGCGGTAGCCGTGCCCGATCGCGCGGGCGGCGCTGTGGCGGGCGGCGGGAGCGGCTGGCGGGCGCTGACCGGCGACCAGGTGGGCGCGCTGCTGGGGGCGAGCCTGCTGGACCGGACGGCCGGGCAGGCGGCGCCGCAGGCGCGGCTGGTGGCCTCCACCGTCGTCTCCTCGACGCTGCTGGCCAAGATCGCCGCGGCGGCGGGCGTCAGGTACGCCGAGACCCTGACCGGGTTCAAGTGGATCGCCCGGGCGGCCGACAACGTGCCGGGGGCGCGGTTCGTGTTCGGCTACGAGGAGGCGCTCGGCTACGACGTCGGCGACGTGGTGCGCGACAAGGACGGGTTCGGCGCCGCGCTGGCGATGCTCCGGCTGGCGGAGGGGGCGAAATCGGAAGGCCGTTCGGTACTCGATGTCTACGACGACCTGGAGCGGGCGTACGGCGTGCACCTGACCTCCCAGCTGACCCTGCGGACGGCCGACCAGGCACGGGTCATGAGCCGGCTCAGGGCGGCGCCGCCGGACGCGTTCGGCGGCGAGCCGGTGGCCGGCCTGACCGACCTGGCCGTGGGTTCGGGGGTGGTGCCGCGGGCCGACGTGCTGACCTTCGGGCTGGCCGGCGGCCGGGTGGTGCTCCGCCCGAGCGGGACCGAACCGAAGATCAAGTGCTACATCGAGATCACCGAGCCGGTCGCGGACCGCTCGCTGGCGGCGGCCCGGGAGGCCGCGGCGGCACGGCTGGCCCCGCTGCGGACCGCACTCAAAGCTCTGCTGGCCGCGGCCTAGTGTCTCGGTCTCAGGGTTCCTCAGCGGTCACATCGGCGGGCCGGCCGTCAGCTTCAGGCTGCTGGTAGAGCGCTGCCCGGACGGGCTCACCCAGGTCACGGATATCGTGTCCCCCGGGTGGAACCGCGACAAGATGCCGTGCAGGTCATCGGGCGAGCCGACCGCCCGCCCGTTCACCGCGGTGATGACCGCTCCGCCGGTCAGGCCGGCCGAGGCCGCGGGGCTCCCGCAGATCGTCCCGATGATCAGGGCGCCGGAGTTGACCGGCGCGATCGTCGACGGCACGGTCACGTTGGAGTTGTGGGTGTAGCACCGCGGGGCGCTCCCGTTGCTCCCCACGCCGCCGTTCTGCTGCTCCTCCTGCCGTGCCTGTGCCTGCGGGCTGCTGTCCGGTCCAGAGCCGATGAAGATGCCCACGAACGGCGGGTAGCCGATCGTGACGGTGGAACTAGCGTGGCCGCCGGCGATCTGCCGGGCGACCGAGAGCGCCGTGTTGACCGGGATCGCGAACCCGGTCGATGCCTGCTGGAAGCCGGCGTTGTTGCCCGCGGTGTCCATGCCGATGACGCCCGCCGAACTCGCCAGCGGGCCACCGGAGTCGCCGGGCACGATGTCGGCGTTGGTCTGGATCATTCCGTGCAGGGTCTCCGAGGCCGTCGACCCTCCGTCGTCGCTGGCCGTGATGGTCTGGTCTAGCGCGGTGACCTGGCCGGGCTTCGCGGTGATGGCGCCCCGGCCCTCGGCGTTGCCCAGGGCCACGACGGCGTCCCCGGCCCGGACCTTGGAGGAGTCGCCGATCGGCACCGTCGTCAGCCCGGACGCGTCGTGCAGTTGGATCAGGGCGATGTCTCTGGACTGGTCGTAGCCGACGACCGTCGCCGGGTAGGTCGTGCCCGTCGATGCCACGGTGGCGGTGATCTTGGTGGAGCCGTTGATGACGTGGTTATTGGTCAGCACCAGCCCGCCGGCATTGATCACCATGCCGGTCCCGGCGGCCGCCTCGCTGGCGTACTGCAGCGCCGTGTTGATGATCACCAGGCCCGGCTTGACCTTGGTCACGATGGCCTGCTCGCCGCCGGACAACGGGGCGGACTGGGTACCGGGGGCGGGCACCGCACCGCTACCTGGCAGGGACATGCCAGAGCCGCCGGACCCCGGGTTGTAGAAGGCCAGGAGCAGGACGGTGGCCAGGGCTGCCCCCACCACCGCCATGATGGCGTGCGTCAGCATGTTGCCGCTTCCGCGGCGCCTGGAGGATGGCCCGTATCCGGTGTTTTCCAGCATGTTGCCAGTTCACCCGACGAGCCTCCGGCGGGAAAGGCGGCGCAGGCTCTCCCGGCATAGACACGGGCTATAGGGGTTTGCCCGCCTCGCCCGGCGTGGTGGTCCGCAGGACCGGCCGCCCGTAACTACCCGTATGGTAGTGGCGATGGCACTGAGGATCATCTGCATATGCGGGTATGTCATCCAGGGCGACGACGAGAACGAGCTCTGGCAGAACGCGCGCGGCCATATGGGCGTCTTGCACCCCGAGCTGATCGGCAACGTGACGCGGGAGGACATCCTCGCGCAGGCCGAACAGCTCTAGTCGCCGGCGCTCTTCAGCAGTCGCTGGTGGACGCCCCGCACGGTGGGGCTGGGCGCGATCCCGAGTTCTTCTCTCAGCAGGACTCGTAGCTTCTCGTAGGCGCGGAGCGCTTCGGCGACGTTGCCGCGCCGTGCGAGCGCTTCCATGAGGAGGCGGTGCCCGGTCTCGCGGTAGGGCGCAAGCTCGGTCAGCATCCTGGCGCGTTCCTCGGCCTGCGCCAGCGCCGGACCGCCAAGACCGAGGCCTGCGGCGGCAAAGCATTCCAGGCCGCGCAGCCGGACCTCCTCCAGCCGGCGCCGCCACTCGTCGATCCAGGGTGCCTCGAGCCCGGCGAGGAACGGCCTGGTAGCGACGTGATAGGCGATTCCGGCCGGACCCCATGCCTGCGCCCACCGTCCCTCCGCGATGCTGGACTCCGCCCGATGAGCGCCTTCCAAGGCCGCCTCGACGTCGACGAAGATCGCTGGCGGCAGGAGCAGTTCGATCTCGTTCCTCCCCCGGAGATGTTCGGCCCCCAGGCCGCGCCGCAGCTTGGACAGCAGCACGTTCAGCGCGTTTCTGGCCTCTGGGGGCGCGTCTTCTCCCCAGCCGGCCATGAGCAGCGTGTCGCGGGGCACTGGGCGGCCACGGTTGAGGACGAGGTAGGCGAACAGGACCCGCCCGAGACGGCCGGGCAGCGTGCCCTCGACTCGGGAGCCGTCGATGTCGGCGACGAATCGACCGCACAGCTGGATTCTGGCCTTCGTCCACTGGTCCATCAGGCGACCTCGGTCAACTCTCCTCTTCCAGTCGTGACAGCAAGGATACGGAAAGGACGAGGAAAGGCGGCCGAACGGTCCGGGCAAGCAGCGGCCGCCACGATGAACTCGTCATCGACGGCCACTCTCACGAAGGAGAAGTCATGGAATCCAGGAACGTCGAGAACTACCGCGCCGGTCACGAGGCTTTCAACCAGAGGGACTTCGTGGCCATGACCAAGCATTACGCCGATAGCATCACCTGGACAGATCACGCCCAGGGCCGGACATTCAGGACGCCCAAGGAGTTCAGGGACGACTTCCTGGCCGGGTGGATCGGGGCCTCACCCGACATCAGGATCACCGACCCCCGCTACATCGACGCTGGCCAGACGCTGGTGTGCACCTTCACCGTCGTCGGCACGCACGACGGGCCGCTGGGACCGTTCCCCGGCACCGGCAAGGAATTCGCGCTGCCGCTGTGCGAGATGTGGCACTTCGACTCGAACGGGCGGGTCGTCGGCGGAGACCTCTACTACGACCAGGTCTCACTGCTCATGCAGCTGGGCCTGATGCCCCAGCCGTCCGGCGCGTAGGCATCGCACCCCATCGTTTCGCGATCAGGACGTCCTGCCGCTGGAGTCACTCCCGGCACCGCCCGTACGGACCGTTGTGGATGCCACATCCATCCACGTCGTACCAACAACATGGCTGGGACATCCACGTCGTATGGACGGGCGGCGGGCAGGACCGTTTGGGACGGCGGGAGCGTATCACCAGTCACGGCAGTGTGCCGGGAGCGCGGCAACACCGGGAGCCAACGACGGGGCGCGCTGCCGCTCACCCGCTCATGATCGGACGTGAGCCGGCGATCACTGGCCGGTGCCGGGGGTGGCCGCCGGCCAGGGGCCGACGCGGCTGAGCAGGAGGAACCCGAGCAGGATACCGGTCACCAGGCTGGCGGCGATCAGCCACTGCCGCGGGCCGGCCCCGGTGACCTCGCGGCGCGTCCGGCGCAGCCAGTCACGCGGGGCCAGCCTGAACACCTCGCCGAGGTCAGCCGGGCGTTTCCGGCCACGCCAGCGTCCCGGTGACGCTGCCTGCGCCCCGTCCGGCTCGGTGGGCCGTCTGGGACCTCCACCTGCCGCGCGGTCCCGGCTATGTCCCGGCCGTCCACTCCCACGCGGGAACGTTACGAGAGGAACGTGACGGTCTCATGAAGACGCCGCGGGGCCGGTCAGCTGGCGGTGAGGACGCGGGCTTGGGCCACGTCCTCGTGCATCTGGTTGATCAGGGCCTCGACCGAGTCGAACCGCTCCGTGCCGCGCAGCCGGGCGGCGAAGTCGATGGCGGCGTGGACGCCGTACAGATCGAGGTCGTCTCGGTCGAGCGCGTACGCCTCCACGGAACGGTCGCCGATGCCGAACGTCGGGTTGGTGCCGACCGAGATCGCGGCCGGCCAGCGGCTCGTCTCCGCGCCGTCCAGGCCCAGGCTGGCCAGCCAGCCGGCGTAGATGCCGTCGGCAGGGGTCGCGGTGTGCGGCGGGGGCTCCAGGTTGGCGGTCGGGAAGCCGAGCCCGCGGCCGCGCATGTGCCCGCGGACGACGACGCCCTCCACCCGGTGCGGGCGGCCCAACGCGCGGGCAGCGGCGGCCACGTCACCGGCGGCCAGCTGCTCCCTGATGTAGGACGAGGAGATCGTCACGCCGTCGGCCACCAGCAGCGGCACGCCCTCGGCGGTGAAGTCGTACTTCTCGCCCAGCTGGGCCAGCAGCGGCACGTCGCCCACGGCCTTGTGGCCGAACCTGAAGTTCTCCCCCACCACCACGGCGGCGGCGTGCAGCCGTTCGGACAGCACGACGCGGACGAACTCGTCCGGGCTGAGCCGGGAGAACTCCAGGTTGAACGGGAGCACGCAGACCGCGTCGGCGCCGACGCCGGCGAGGAGTTCGGCCCGCCGACGCGGGGTGGTGAGCAGGGGCGGGTGCGAACCAGGCCTTATGACCTCGTCCGGGTGCGGATCGAAGGTGATCACCACGACCGGCAGGTGCCTGGCCCGCGCGATCTGTTCGGCCCGGCCGATGATGCGCTGGTGACCGCGGTGCACGCCGTCGAAGACACCGATCGTCGCGACGCACGCACCCCAGTCGGAAGGCACGTCGGCCAAGCCGTACCAGCGGTACACGTTCCCCGTTCCTCCTCTGCCTTTGCCGCCAGGCCGCAAGTGCCGCCAGACCACGGGTGCCGTCAGAGCACAAGCCTAAGGCCTCAGGCGAAGACAACGAGAGGCCTGGCCTGTCCCGACTCCTCGGCGACCAGGGCGATGAGGGTACCGTCGGGCGCGTAGGCGGCCGCGGTGGCCGGCCCGGCCTGGGCGGCTCCCGTACTCGCGGTGCTCGCGGCCAGGCGGCCGCCGTGGGCCAGCCGGCGGGCCTCGTCCGCGGTCAGCTTCCGGCTCGGGAAGGCCGCCGCGGCCGCCCGGGCCAGCGGCAGCACTTCGAACCGCTCGGCCAGCTGCTCCAGGGTGCGGGCGTCCTCGATCCGGTACCCGCCCACCCTGGTGCGGCGCAGCCGGGTCAGGTGGCCGCCGGTCCCCAGCGCGGCGCCCAGGTCGCGCGCCAGGGCCCTGATGTAGGTGCCGCTCGAGCAGCGTACGGTCGCGTCGACGTCGAGCAGATCTCCGTCGTGGCGTGTCCCGGTGACCGTGAACTCGCAGACCGTCACCGGCCGGGACTTGAGCTCCGGCGCCGCGCCCGCCCTGGTCAGCCGGTAGGCGCGCTGGCCGCCGACCTTGATCGCGCTGACCGCTGGCGGCACCTGCTCGATCTCGCCGGTCAGGTCGGCCACCGCCTGGGCGAGCGTTTCCGCGGAAACGCCGGCTGCCGTGGCACCACCGGTGATCTCGCCTTCCGCGTCGTCGGTGCTGGTCGACTGGCCGAGCCTGATCGTGGCGGCGTATGCCTTCTCGGTCAGCGTCAGGTAGCCGAGCAGCCTGGTGGCCTTCTCCACGCCGATCACCAGGACGCCGGTCGCCATCGGGTCCAGCGTCCCGGCGTGGCCCACCTTCCTGGTCCCGGCCAGTCGCCGGACCCGCGCCACGACGTCGTGCGAGGTCATGCCGCCGGGCTTATCCACTATTACTAGCCCGCTCGCCTCCGGGGCGCTTTTGAGGCGCCCCTTTGGCTCGCGGGCAGGGGGGGTCACTCGTCCTCGTCGTCAGCGTCGCCGGCGGGCTTGCGGTAGGGGTCGGGGTCGCCGGCGTAGCTGGCCCCCTCGCGGGCGCGGGCGAGCTCGGTGTCGGCGTGCCGGGCCTGCGTGACCAGTTCCTCGATCCGCTGGGCGTTTTCCGGCAGCACGTCCGCGACGAACTCGAGCGACGGGGTGTGCCGCAGGCCGAGCTGCCGGCCCACCTCGGACCTGATGATGCCGGTGGCGCTGTCGAGCGCCGCGGCCGTGTCGGCCCGTTCGGCGTCGGTTCCGTACACCGTGTAGAACACGGTGGCCTCACGCAGGTCGTTGGTCAGCCGGGCCTCGGTGACGGTTACGAAGCCGAGCCTGGGGTCCTTGATCCGGCGCTCCAGCATTTCCGCGACGATCTGGCTGATCCGGTCGGCCAGCTTGCGCGCTCTCGCGGCGTCCATGCTCCGTCAGTCCTCCTCGTTGAACAGCCGCTGCCGGGCCGACAGCAGCTCGATCTCGGGGTGCCGGGCGACCAGGCGCTCGCACTCGCCGAGCACGCTCAGCGCGTTGGCGGCGGTGGCGGACACGACGGCCACTCCTATCTCGGCGCGCCGGTGCAGATCCAGGTGCCCGGTCTCGGCGACCGCGACACCTGGATAGCGCCGGCGCAGCTCGGCGACCAGCGGCCGGATGACGCTCCGCTTGCCCTTCAGCGAGTGGACGTCGCCAAGCAGCACGTCGAGCGTCAGCGCGGCGACGTACACGCCCTCGCTCCGCTACGGCCCGGGCACCCGGCACCCGGCAGGTACCTGGTCAGGTCCTTGGCTTCTCCCTCATCTCGAAGGTCTCGATCGTGTCCTCGATCTTGAGGTCGTTGTAGCCGATGCCGATACCGCACTCGAAGCCCTCGCGCACCTCGGTCGCGTCGTCCTTGAACCGGCGCAGCGAGTCCACCGTCAGGTTGTCGGAGACGACCACGCCGTCCCGGATCAACCGCGCCTTGCTGCCACGGTGGATCGAGCCGGAGCGGACGATGCAGCCGGCGATGTTGCCGACCCTGGGCACCCGGAAGATCTCCCTGATCTCCGCGGTACCCAGCTGGACCTCCTCGAACTCGGGCTTGAGCATGCCCTTGAGCGCCGCCTCGACCTCCTCGATCGCCTGGTAGATGATCGAGTAGTAGCGGATGTCGACGCCCTCGCGCTGGGCCAGCTCGCCGGCCCGGCCGGCCGGCCGGACGTTGAAGCCGATGATCACCGCGTCGGAGGCGATGGCGAGGTTGACGTCGTCCTGCGTGATCGCGCCGACGCCGCGGCCGATGACCCGCAGGCTGACCTCTTCGCCCACGTCGAGCTGGAGCAGCGCGTCCTCCAGGGCTTCCACCGAGCCGGACACGTCGCCCTTGATGATGAGCAGCAGTTCCTCGCGCTCGCCGGCCTTGAACGCCGACTCCAGGTCCTCGAGCGTGACCCGGCGCCGTCCCTGGGCGAACTGGGCGACGCGCTCGCGCGCCTCCCGGCGCTCGGCGATCTGCCTGGCCATCCGGTCGTCGGAGACGACGAGGAAGTTGTCGCCCGCGTTGGGCACGGCGGTCAGGCCGAGCACCTGGACCGGACGGGACGGCAGGGCCTCGGGGATGGGCTCGTTGTTCTCGTCCAGCATGGCCCGGACCCGGCCGAACGCCTCGCCGCACACGATCGAGTCGCCGACGTGCAGCGTGCCGCGCTGCACCAGCACGGTCGCCACCGGGCCGCGGCCCTTGTCCAGGTGCGCCTCGATGGCCACGCCCTGCGCGTCCTGCTTCGGGTTGGCGCGCAGGTCGAGCTCGGCGTCGGCGGTCAGGATAATCGCCTCGAGGAGCCCGGGGA
>Ga0306920_100015641_pt1 | contig 10409 bp, 10 predicted proteins | sample flu12Cox44000170_FD_204666 | JGI IMG/M metagenome (GOLD analysis project Ga0306920, IMG submission 204666) | Lab enrichment of tropical soil microbial communities from Luquillo Experimental Forest, Puerto Rico - flux4day.12C.oxic.44.000.170 (v2)... | ecosystem: Environmental > Terrestrial >...
GAAGAACTCGACTACATTCCGATGCCTGAGGCGGTGGTCAAGCTGATCGACAAGACCTGGTCGGCGGATATCAAGAGCTGATCGCAAGCGGACCGCCGGCGAGGGTGAGTGCATCCGGACCGGCACGGCAAGTCTGGAATTCACCGCGGCCAGTTTCGGCAAAGGTTGAATTCCAGCCCTGCGCCCGGGACGACGGCCGCTAGGACACGGCCAAATCGTTGGAACGCCGCTTCCGAAACAGGCGACGTCCGCAGCCCCGAACGACACCAGAAGGAAATCGGCGTGGCAGACATGGCCATTCAAAGCGAGGCGATGGAAGCCGCCGAAACCTACGATCGTGCCAAGGCGCTCAGTGCTTTCAAAATCGGTGATGCCGCATTCTACTGGATCACCCGCGCCAGCGCGATCTCGGTCCTGCTCATCCTCGGCGGCATCATTCTCTCGCTGATTGTGGGCGCCTTGCCGGCGATGAAGCAATACGGCATCGCCTTTCTGTGGTCGCAGCGCTGGGCGCCCTCGGCCGATCCGCCGGTGCTCGGCGCGCTCGGCCCGATGTACGGTACGCTCGTGACCTCCTTCATCGCGATGCTGATCGCGATACCCGTCGGTCTCGGCATCGCGATATTTCTCACCGAGCTTTGTCCGCAATGGCTGCGCCGGCCGATCGGGATTGCCATCGAACTGCTCGCCGGCATTCCTTCGATCATCTACGGCATGTGGGGTTTCTTCGTGCTGGGGCCGTTCCTGGCCTATACGTTCCAGCCGTTCATGATCCGCCTGTTCGATGGCGTCCCCGTGCTGGGTGCGGTATTCGCCGGCCCGCCGTCCTATCTCAGCCTGTTCAATGCGGCGCTGATCCTTGCGATCATGGTGCTTCCGTTCATCACCGCGATCTCGGTCGACGTCTTCAAGACCGTGCCGCCGGTTCTCAAGGAAGCCGCCTACGGCATCGGCTGCACCACCTGGGAAGTGGTTCGCAACGTAGTGATCCCCTACACCCGCGTCGGCGTCATCGGCGGCATCATGCTGGCGCTCGGGCGCGCGCTCGGCGAAACCATGGCGGTGACCTTCATCATCGGCAACTCCTTCCGCATCTCGTCCTCGATCTTCGGGCCGGGCACCACGATATCGGCCGCGATCGCAAGCGAGTTTGCCGAAAGCGACGGCCTGCACCAATCGGGATTGATTCTCCTCGGCCTGTTGTTGTTTGTGCTCACATTCATGGTGCTTGCAGCGGCGCGGTTGATGCTGCTGCGCCTGGAGAAGAAGGCGGGGAAATGATATGAACCCGATCTACAGGTCGCGCCGCCGTAACGATTTCATCATCCGCGGGCTTTGCTATGGCGCGGCGCTGTTCGGCGTGACCTGGCTCGCGCTGATCCTGTTCACGCTGTTCTTCAACGGCATCAAGGGCCTCAACCTCGAGGTCTTCACCCAGAACACGCCGCCGCCGGGATCCAACGAAGGCGGGCTACTCAACGCGATCACGGGCTCGGTCATCATGACGGCGCTCGGCGTCGGCATCGGCGCGCCGCTCGGCCTGTTCGCTGGAACCTATCTCGCCGAATATGGCAGGAACGATCGCCTCACTTCGGTTATCCGCTTCATCAACGATATCCTGCTGAGCGCGCCGTCGATCATCATCGGCCTGTTCATCTACGGCGCCATCGTGGTGCCGATGGGCGGCTTCTCGGCATTGGCCGGCTCGCTGGCGCTCGCCGTGATCGTGATCCCGGTCGTTCTGCGCACTACCGAAGACATGTTGTTGCTGGTGCCCAATCCGCTGCGCGAGGCCGCGTCCGCCCTTGGGTTGCCGCGTTCCCTCGTCATCAGGCGCATTGCCTACCGCGCCGCACGCTCCGGCCTGATCACCGGCGTGCTGCTGGCAACCGCGCGCGTGGCCGGCGAGACCGCGCCGCTGCTGTTCACCGCGCTGTCCAACCAGTTCTTCAGTCTCGACCTCACCAAAACGATGGCGAACCTGCCGGTCACCATCAACAACTTCGTGCAGAGCCCGTACGCCTATTGGAAACAGCTCGCCTGGAGCGGGGCGTTGCTCATCACGCTCACCGTGCTCGCTCTCAACATTGGCGCGCGTATTCTTGGCGCCGAGAGGACCGCAAAATGAACGATCTCTCTCCATCCGTACATGTTCCGAGCACGCCGGCACCGTCGGTGCCCGGTCAATCCGCAGGTCACGCCGACGTCCCGGCGAAAGTCACCGCGCGGGGTTTGAACTTTTACTACGGCGAGCACCACGCGCTGAATAACATCAACATCACGCTCGGCACCAATCGCGTTACCGCCTTCATCGGCCCCTCCGGATGTGGCAAATCGACCTTGCTGCGGATTTTCAACCGCATGTACGATCTCTATCCGGGACAGCGCGCCACCGGCCAACTCCTGCTCGACAATGCCGATATTCTCGATCCCAAACTCGATCTCAACCTGTTGCGGGCACGCGTCGGCATGGTGTTCCAGAAGCCGACGCCGTTTCCGATGACGATTTACGAGAACATCGCCTTCGGCATCCGGCTCTACGAGAAGATCTCCAAATCGGAGATGGACGGTCGCGTCGAGAGGGCGCTGCGCGGCGGCGCGCTGTGGAACGAAGTCAAGGACAAACTCAATGCCAGCGGGCTCTCGCTGTCCGGCGGCCAGCAGCAAAGGCTCTGCATCGCGCGCACGGTCGCCGTGCGACCGGAAGTGATCCTGTTCGACGAGCCGTGCTCGGCGCTCGATCCGATTTCGACCGCCAAGGTCGAGGAGTTGATCCAGGAGCTGGCCGAGAACTACACCATCGCGATCGTCACCCACAACATGCAGCAGGCGGCGCGGGTCTCGGACAAGACGGCGTTCATGTACCTTGGCGAACTCATCGAGTTCGACGATACCAGCAAGATCTTCACGTCGCCGAACGATCGACGCACCCAGGACTACATTACCGGCCGGTTCGGCTAAGGAGAATTCGATGGGTTCAGAACATACCGCCAAGGCATTCGACAGCGATCTTCAGGAGCTGACCCGGCTGGTTGCCGAGATGGGTGGTCTTGCCGAACGCATGATCGTGGAGTCCGTCGATGCCCTGATCCGCCGCGACGTCGCTCTCGGCAAGCGCGTGGTCGAGGCCGATGTCGACATCGACAATCTGCAGCGCGTGATCGAGGAGCGCGCCGTGCTGACCATCGCGCGACGCCAGCCGATGGCGATTGACTTGCGTGAGATCGTCGGCGCGATGCGGGTCGCCACTGATCTCGAGCGGATCGGCGACCTTGCCAAGAACATGGCCAAGCGCGTCTCGGCGCTGGAGAGCGATTTCCAGCCGCTGAAATTGATCCGCGGGCTCGAACACATGACCGACCTCGTGCAGTCGCAGGTGAAATCGGTGCTCGACGCCTATGCCGCGCACGACCTGCCGGCGGCAATGACGGTGTGGAAGGGCGATGAGGAAGTCGACGCCATCTGTACCTCGCTGTTTCGCGAGCTTCTGACCTACATGATGGAAGATCCGCGCAATATCAGCTTCTGCATCCACCTGATGTTCTGCGCCAAGAACATCGAGCGGATCGGCGATCACGCGACCAACATCGCCGAGACCGTCTTCTACATGATCGAGGGCCAGCAAATTCTCGACAAGCGCCCCAAGGGCGACATGACGACCTTTGCCACGACGGTCCCTAACACGTAGGGATCCTTGCCAGACAGTCCCCAACACTTAGGAGAAGACTACGCATGAGCGCGCGCATTCTGGTGGTGGAAGACGAGGAGGCGCTGACGACGCTGTTGCGCTACAACCTCGAGGCCGAAGGCTACGAGGTGGAGACGGTCGCGCGCGGCGACGATGCGGATACCAGGCTGAAGGAGCGCCTGCCGGATCTCATCGTGCTCGACTGGATGCTGCCGGGACTATCCGGCATCGAGTTGTGCCGGCGCTTGCGGGCGCGACCGGAGACGAAACAACTGCCGATCATCATGCTGACCGCGCGCGGCGAGGAGAGCGAGCGGGTCAGGGGGCTGGCAACCGGCGCGGACGATTATATCGTCAAGCCGTTTTCGGTGCCGGAATTGCTGGCGCGGGTGAAAGGCCTGTTGCGTCGCGCCAGCCCCGAGCGCCTCGCCACCGTGCTGGCCTATGGCGACATCGAACTCGATCGCGAGAAACGCCGCGTCGCCCGCTCCGGCCGTCCGATCGATCTCGGACCGACGGAATACCGCCTGCTCGAATTTTTTCTCGAGCATCCCGGGCGCGTGTTCAGCCGCGAACAATTGCTCGACAGCGTCTGGGGCCGCGATATCTACATCGACGAGCGAACCGTGGACGTGCATATCGGGCGCTTGCGCAAGCTGCTCAACCCCGGCCGCGAGCAGGATCCAATCCGCACCGTCCGCGGCGCCGGTTACGCGCTCGACGACCGGTTTGCCAAGGCGGAGTAAATTTTCTCCTCGTTCGTCATTGCGAGCGTAAGCGAAGCAATCCGGTTCGGCGCAAAAAGTCCCTGGATTGCTTCGTCGCTTTGCTCCTCGCAATGACGACGCTTGATCTACCTCGTCGTCTTCGGCGACTGGCGGCGGCGATCGCCTGCCGGCTGATAGGCGATCCGCGAGTGATGCGCGCAATAGGGCAGGCTGGGCAGCGCCTTGCCGCCGCAGAAAAAGAATTCCGGGCTGGAGGGATCGCCGATCGGCCAGTGACAGGTGGCCTCGTTGAGTTCCAGAAGCGACAGCCGCTGGCTCAACGGCACCACGTTGTCGTAGGCGATCGGATCCGGCTCGAGTTCGACTTCGAAGGCGTGGGCGAGGGCCGTGTTGCCGCGCGAAACCGGGCGCGATACCCGCATCATGTGCTGGGCCGGACGGGGCTTGCGCTGGCGCGGTGCCGCCGAAGACGGACTCTTGGCGCGGCCGGAGAGGCCCAGCCGATGCACTTTACCGATCACCGCATTTCGGGTCACATTTCCGAGTTCGGCGGCGATCTGGCTCGCCGACAGGCCGGCTTCCCAGAGTTTCTTCAGTTGTTCGACGCGATCGTCAGACCAGGTCAATACCGTCATCGCACTCTTTCCTTCGCGTCGCGCTGGCCGGTTTCGGGCAGCGCTGCGATGCCAATCGTCTCAAAAATCCCTTCCGGCAGAATCCCTTAGCCCTCGCCGGACGCAAAAAGCGCGCCCGAACGTTTACGCCGAACAGCTGCGACGAGATGGGACAGAACTACCGCACGAGATGTCGTACCCGACGTTTTAGAGGCTACAATATGGCGTGACTCCGGCGCAAGAGTCCGCACGAGTGGCGTCCACATGTTCCACCGGTTAACCCCTGCTAATGCGATCTTTCGAAGAAATGTTAACGGCCTGGTCGTTCGCCGACCGGTTGACAGCCATCGCCGCGCGCCTAAAATGCCTGCTACGTGCCGCCCCGAAAAGGCGGCACGTTTTGTTTTCCGCGCCGATGCGGTCGCACGAGTGCGTGCACCACGGCCGGTTCGAGATCGTTCCGAACCGTCACGCCAGGATCTAAGCTTGCTGTGCCCCATTGCTTTTCCGAAGTTGGCAAGGGCGGCTGCGATGTGATCACGAACTTCGAAAAAGAGGCACCGGTGTTGCCATGACCAAGAATGCGACGTCGCATCTGCTTCCGGTATTTGCCAGGGTAGATCTCGGTTTCGAGCGCGGCGAAGGCGTGTGGCTGATCGCCACCAATGGCGAACGCTATCTCGATTTCACCTCCGGCGTCGCGGTGAATGCACTCGGCCACTGCCATCCGCATCTGGTCGCAGCCTTGCAAGACCAGGCGACCAGGCTCTGGCACATGTCGAACCTGTTCAAGAGCCCGGACGGCGAGCGGCTGGCGGCGCGACTATGCGAGGAAAGCTTCGCCGACTTCGCCTTCTTCGCCAATTCCGGCGCCGAGGCGATGGAATGCGCAATCAAGATCACGCGGAAATATCACGCCGCCAAGGGACGACCCGAACGCTACCGGATCGTCACCTTCGAGGGCGCGTTCCACGGACGCACGCTGGCAACGCTGGCGGCAACCGGCTCGGCGAAATATCTCGAAGGCTTCGGCCCGCCGATGGACGGTTTCGATCAGGTGGCGCTCGGCGATCTCGAAGCGGTCAAGAAGGCGATCGGCCCGCAGACGGCCGGCATCCTGATCGAGCCGCTGCAGGGGGAGGGCGGCGTGCGCGCCGCACCTCACGCCTTCTACAAGGCGTTGCGTCAACTCTGCGACGACAATGGCCTGCTTCTGATCTTCGACGAGGTGCAGACCGGGATGGGCCGCACCGGCGAACTCTTCGCCTACAAACGGCTTGGCGTTACCCCCGACGTGATGCCGCTGGCCAAGGCGCTCGGCGGTGGCTTTCCGATCGGGGCGTGCCTGGCGACCGCCGATGCAGCGGCCGGCATGACGCCGGGTACGCATGGTTCGACTTTCGGCGGCAACCCGCTCGCGGTCGCCGCTGCCAATGCCGTGCTGGATGTGATGCTCAAGCCCGGTTTTTTCGAGCGCGTCCAGAAGATGTCGCTGTTGCTCAAACAGAAGCTCGCCTCGGTGGTCGATCGTCATCCGGCCGTGCTGGCGGAGGTCCGCGGCGAGGGGTTGTTGATCGGCGTGAAGGCGGTGGTGCCGTCGGGTGACCTGGTCACGGCGCTGCGCGAACAGAATTTGCTGACCGTCGGCGCCGGCGAAAACGTGGTGCGGCTGCTGCCGCCCTTGATCGTGACCGAGGCCGAGATCGAGGAGGCCGTGCAGCGGCTCGAGCGCGCCTGTATGGCGCTTTCCGGCGACAAATCGAAACGGGCGGCCGGACAATGAGCAAGGCACTGCGTCATTTTCTCGATCTCAACGAGATCCCCACCAAGGAGCTGCGCAACATGCTCGCGGCGAGCCTGGCCATGAAGGCCACGCTGAAGGCCTCGAAGAAGGAGGGCGTGAGGCCGAAGGAGCCGCTTCAGGGCAAGACGCTGGCGATGATTTTCGAAAAGCCCTCGACCCGGACCAGAGTGTCGTTCGACGTCGGCATGCGCCAGCTCGGCGGTGAATCGATCATGCTGACGGGCGCGGAAATGCAACTGGGCCGCGGCGAAACCATTGCCGACACCGCACGCGTGCTGTCGCGTTACGTCGACGCCATCATGATCCGCATTCTCAACCATGATGCGCTCCTGGAACTCGCCGCGCACGCGACCGTGCCGGTCATCAACGGCCTGACGCGGCGCTCCCACCCTTGCCAGGTGATGGCCGACCTGATGACATTCGAGGAACATCGCGGGCCGATCGAGGGCCGCACCGTGGCCTGGAGCGGCGACGACAATAATGTGCTGGCCTCGTGGGCGCACGCGGCGGAGCGGTTCAGCTTCAAATTGAACATCGCAACGCCGCCACAGCTTGCACCCAACAAGGCGATGCGGGACTGGATCAAGGCGACCCAGGCGCCGATCGTGCTTGGCAACGATCCGGAAGCCGCCGTTCGTGGCGCCGATTGCGTCGTCACCGATACCTGGTTCTCGATGGGCGACAAGGACGGCGAGCACCGCCACAATCTGCTGAAACCTTACCAGGTCAACGCCAGGCTGATGTCGCTTGCAAAACCCGACGCGCTGTTCATGCACTGCCTCCCCGCCCATCGCGGCGACGAAGTCACCGATGAAGTCATTGATGGTCCGCAATCGGTGGTGTTCGACGAGGCCGAAAATCGCCTGCACGTGCAAAAGGGCATTCTGGCCTGGTGTTTCGAGGCGGTGGGGTAGCCACACAAATACTGTCGTCCCGGACAAGCGAGCGAAAGCGAGCGCGGATCCGGGACCCATAACCACAAGCCGTCGTCGTTTGGGGCAGAGAAATTAGCCCCGTCAGCCGTGCAAACGACGCTGGATTGCTTCGCGGAGCCTGTCATCGGGCGCGCATTCGCGCGACCCGTTGGCTCGCAATGACGAGGATGGCGCTGAATGGACAACACGAGCCGGTGGCTATGGCTCCCCGCACGCGCGGGGACGACCGGGAAATTTCCGCGTTTATTTGCCCCCTTTCACTTCGCGTCTTCCGACCCCAGATAGAGCGCCATGACTTCACAATTCCCCGACATGAAAACCCGGCAAACCCCGATCCGTGCGCCTTCTCCGGTTCCGGTCGATGACGCGGTGCTGCCCTTTGAGGTGGCCGAGCTCGATTTGCGCGGCCGCCTGACCCGGATGGGTCCCGCTCTCGACGACGTTCTGGCCAAGCACGATTATCCGCCCGCGGTTGCAAAACTGCTTGCGGAAGCGATCGTGCTCACGACGCTGCTTGGCTCATCGCTGAAATTCGAGGGCCGCTTCATTCTGCAGACCCAGACCGATGGCCCGGTGTCGTTTCTGATTGTCGACTTCCGCGCGCCGGATCGCCTGCGTGCATATGCGCGCTTCGACAAGAGGCGACTGAAAGACGGTCAGGATTCCGGCACGCTGCTGGGCAAGGGTCACCTCGCGATGACCATCGACCAGGGTCCGGACATGAGCCGTTATCAGGGCATGGTCGCGCTCGATGGCGGCAGCCTCGAGGACGCCGCTCACGAATATTTCCTGCGCTCCGAACAGATCCCGACGCGGGTGCGGCTCGCCGTCGGCGAGGAATGGCGCGGCGGCGAGGGCGGGGCGCAGCGTCGCTGGCGCGCCGGCGGCATGTTGCTGCAATTTCTGCCCAAGGCACCGGAGCGGGCGCGGCAGGCCGATCTGCATCCGGGCGACGCGCCGGAGGGCACTCCTGCCCACACCGTCGAGGAAGACGATGCGTGGGTCGAAGGACAGTCCCTGATTGCGACCGTCGAGGATGTCGAGCTGATCGATCCCGATCTGTCCGGCGAGCGGCTATTGTACCGCCTGTTTCACGAGCGCGGCGTGCGGGTGTTCCGCCCGCTTCCCTTGCGCGCGCAATGCTCCTGTTCGCGCGAAGCGGTGTCCTCGATGCTCAAGAGCTTTGCGCCCGATGACCGTGCCGAAATGGTGAAGGACGGCAAGGTGGTGGTAACCTGCGAATTCTGCTCGTCGGTCTATCAGTTCACCCCGCATGAAGCGGGCGTGGAAGGGGGGACGGCTCCCTAGAGCATGATCCGGAAAAGTGGGAACCGGTTTTCCCTCGCGACAAACGCGTATGCGTTTGCGCGGAGCTCATGCTCAAACGGCAAATTAAAGCGCGATTGCGATTGGACCCAAAGCGATCGCACTATAGGCCCCGCAGTCCAGTCTCTATTTTTTCTCCGATCTGCTGATTTGCCCGTCGTGCCAATCTTTTTCGCACGCGAGGCTGCGGGCGTATTGGACGCCCGGCATTCCCTGCGCCCTCCTATTCGAGAGAACCCAAGGACCATGCATCACTCGGGCGCGACGCGCCGCGGGAACGAGAAAGTATGTTTTGTCATTGCGAGAGCGAAGCAATCCAACGATCTCGACTACCAAAGACGGGCTCTCGATCGCTTCGTCGCATCTGCTCCTCGCGATGACGGCGATGACAACCCGGTCATCGCCCGCCACCGGGTCGTCGCAAAGCGCCGCCCGATGCAGGCTCCAGCGGGCGATCCAGCGTTCCAAGAGGCATGAATGCTTGAACTGAGAGACCGCAGCGCAGTCGATGCTCCGCTTTGTCGGGCGACGACGGGCCTGGCCTAATTCAACACCCGCTTCGCTTCGGGGCTGTCGAGCGAAAAGGTCGGCACGTCGATTTCGAACCGCTCGCCGCTCTCGCTGACCATTTGATAACGTCCAGTCATGAAACCCGAGGCGGTCGGCAGCGGCACGCCGCTGGTGTATTCGAAGCGTTCGCCCGGAGCCAGCACCGGCTGTTCGCCGACCACGCCTTCGCCTCGCACTTCCTGCTTGCGCCCGGTCGCGTCGGTGATGATCCAGTGCCGCGTGCGCAGTTGCACCGTCTCGTTACCGGAGTTGGTGATGACGATGGTGTAGGACCAGAAATATTGGCGGTTTTCGACCGACGAACGTTCCGGCATGAAATTCGGTTCGACGGTAACCTCGATCTGGCGGGTGACGGCGCGGTACATGGAAGCTAATCTTTTTCAAACCCTGCGGCATCATATCCAATAATCCGGGCAGAACCAATTGCTTAAGCCGTGTGGACATCCTCCATCCAATGGTTCCAAACCGCGCTTTCACCACAGTTGTGACTTAAGCCCGCGGCCTTCGAAAGTTGCGCAACTTGCCTGCAGTTCAGGGGCCTATACAATCCACGTGCCATGGATGGCTTCCCGGCTGCTCGCTTGAGGACCGGTAACAGATGACGTCAATAGCTGATCAAATCGCCGCACCTTCGCTTCCGGCCGAAATGGAAGCGGTTGCGCGCAGCGCGGCATCCGCGCCGGCCGTTACGGCGCCGGCGATCGCAGTGCCCGTCGCCGGCGAACGCGAACTTCGGCTCGATCT
>Ga0306920_100015642_pt1 | contig 10408 bp, 10 predicted proteins | sample flu12Cox44000170_FD_204666 | JGI IMG/M metagenome (GOLD analysis project Ga0306920, IMG submission 204666) | Lab enrichment of tropical soil microbial communities from Luquillo Experimental Forest, Puerto Rico - flux4day.12C.oxic.44.000.170 (v2)... | ecosystem: Environmental > Terrestrial >...
TTGGGCCGCCTGCATCGCAGGCGGCCCCTTTTCTAAGCAAACCGACAAGATGGAGTTGGCTCGGCGATCTTGAGTTGGGGACCAGCAGCTATTCTGCGGCGGTGCGATAGGGGCGAAGCTCTTGCAGGGGGATGGTAGCGAGACTTTCGGCAAGAGTTTCTAGATCGGCAGCCAGGCGCCTGAAGGATGGGGAGCGTTCAAACCGGCGTTCGTCCATGTAAAGCGCCCGATTGAGCTCGAGCTGGACGGCATGCAGGCCGGCGGCCGGGTTGCCGTAATGCTCAGTGATGAAACCTCCCGCATAGGGCTTGTTGCGGCTCACCGAATAGCCTTGTGCCCGCAGCGTCGTTTCGGCGATCTCGGCGACCGCCGATATGCAGCTCGTTCCATACCGATCCCCGAGCACCACGTCGGCGCGCGGACGCTCGTCCTTGGAGCCAACCGATGAGGGCATGGAGTGGCAATCGATCAGGATTGCGGCGCCGAAGTCCCGGTGAACACGCGTAAAAAGGCGTCGCAATGCACGATGATAGGGCTTGTACAGCCCTTCGATCCGCCGGAGCGCATCGTCCACGGGAATCCGCTGGCTGTATATCTCCTGAGCATCTCCGACCACCCGGGCGACGGTGCCCAGTCCCCCGGCTACCCGCATGGATCTGGTGTTTGCATAGGATGGCAGGCGGCCCTCGAACATGCGCGGATCGAGCTCGTAGGGCTCGCGGTTGACGTCCACGTAGCAGCGCGGAAAATGGGCGCGCATCAGTGGATAGCCTCGGCGGACCACCCCGATGACAAGCTCGTCCACGAAGGAATCCTCGGAACGGCGCAGCGTACCCCAGTCCAGCCGTGATGCAGTCAGGAACGCAGGCGGATAAACGTTGCCGCTGTGAGGCGAATTGAACACGACCGGCCCGCACCATTCGGCGGGCTCAATGATCTCGAAGGGGGGGTCGAGCTCGTCCTTGCGTTCGGACATGGCGCGTAGCGAACCTTGCGGCAACCTCGAAAATCATCCCGCCAAACGGTTTCGCCTCCACTATCGCCAGAAGGGCGATATTGTCCATGGTCGAACGAGGGCTATGGAAAATACGAGGACATCAGCCGGGGGGTTCACCCGATATTTACCCGAGTTCTGGCTTATGCAAGCCTTGGGAAGCTTAAGGGCGGGAGCCTCGGGGGTCACCATCCTCGGCGGGCTGGACGATGGCGAAAATCATTCTTGCAGAAGATGATGGCGATATGCGGCGCTTTTTGGTGAAAGCGCTGCAGAATGCGGGCTATGAGGTGATCTCGTTCGACAACGGGCTGTCCGCCTATCAGCGTTTGCGCGAGGAGCCGTTCGAGCTCCTGTTGACCGACATCGTAATGCCCGAGATGGATGGAATCGAGCTGGCGCGCCGTGCCTCCGAGCTCGATCCCGACATCAAGATCATGTTCATCACCGGATTTGCGGCCGTGGCGCTTAATTCGGATTCGACCGCACCCAAGAATGCCAAGGTGCTCTCCAAGCCGGTGCATCTGCGGGAGCTCGTGAGCGAAGTGCAGAAAATGCTCGCGGCATAGCGCCGCCGCGCGCGACCATCGGCGCTTGCCTCGGATCACCCGCGGCGATATGACCGACTCGGCCATGCCGGCGATCTTGGGCGCGTAGCTCAGCGGAAGAGCACTACCTTGACATGGTAGGGGTCACAGGTTCGATCCCTGTCGCGCCCACCATCAAATCAAAGATTTAGCAATATCAGAGCGACTTCCCCGGCAATTGGGTAAGCACGGGGTAAGCAAGAAGCGCAGTTTCGCTGGTGCCCGTCGCGTCATCGAGCAGTCGATGAGAGCGTTTGGCGAGGGCCTGCGGCTGCCTCGAGCAGCCGCATCACCTGTGTGGCGCTCCACTTTCCCCCCTTTGCTGCGGGGATGCCACGCTGATCGAGGGCCGCTGCGATGTCCCGCAGTGACTCACATCCGGCCGCACGGAGCTCTGCGATGGTTGGTGCAAGGTCGAGAGCCCGTTTCCGCGCCCGGGCCATCAGGACAGCCCGCCCGGCTGCGCGCTGCTTGGCCGTCAGGCGAGCCCCACGATCGCCCCCGAGCTTCACGCCGCGGCGCTTGGCGGCCGCGAGGGCCGCCTTAGAACTGTGCAACAGGAGCTTGCCAGTGCTGGACGATCAGAGCGCTTGCCGCCCTCCATTTCCGTGAATTCCGCAATGATGTGCCGATTGCCGCCGTTCAGGTATTTGGCCACGGCTTGACGTTGTGTCTCGATGCCGAGGCCGCTCTTGCGCTTTTGCCGGTCGAGACGCGGTAGTAGGCGATAAAACCTCCGCGCGAGACCAGGTCAGGCCGCGCTCCTCGGTGTCTCCTTTTTCTTTGCTATTGCGGCTTCCATCGTCACGTACTGGCGCACGCCCTCACCGTGGCGGCTTGATCCCCACCGCCCCCCCAAGGCACGGCACCCTCACCCATCACAAACCCGAAAACCCCGGTTTGCATTTTCCGTGAGTAAAGCGCGTGCTTTACTTTGTCACGCCACGACAACTTTCAACACTCACTGCCACACGAGCTTGTCGTTTTCCGTATCGGATTTGTAGAGATAATCGAGACCGTTTGCGCCCTGCACAAACGGAGCGAGCGGCTGGCGTGCAAGCCACACCAAATAAGCGATAACTGGGGTCGCGACGAATATTCTCTTCCAGACTGGAATACATAAGCGGATATTCGCAGTATTCATCGGCCCGCGTGCTTGCCCGCTGACCACGCGGACCCGGCAAGTGGTACAGCGCGCCCGGCCGCCGCATACCGAAGCATGCGGGATGCCATTGGCACGCAGAGTCTCAAGCACGGTGGTGCCGGGTAGCATCGCCATCGTGCGTCCATTGGAAATGGGTCGGGAGCCGGTGCATGGGGTAGGCAAAGCCGCGCACGCCGCGTGGCAGCTGCTGGAGCTGGCGCCCCCCCGCTGGAAGGCAACATGACCCAACGGTTCGCTTCACAGTGAGCAGATTTTTTATGTCCGCTTACTGGGGATGAACCGGCTGTTGTTGTTGCGTTGCGGTAATGCCTGCACTTGACCCGATTCGCACATGGAGTGCTCGTTTTTGTTGCGATGCACGCCACGTGTTTGGTCACAGAGCGACCTCGCAATTGGTAGCTATGGTTCTGATCGATTATGCGACTAGCTTTTCAATCTTTGCGAACGGGCTCAGTGTCAGCCAAGACGCGACGGTCCTGGCAAGCTGATTGTTGCCAGTGATCACCAACTTCTCATCCTTCTTCGCTCGGGTGATGCTGGTATAGCCCATCCATATCTCAGTCATGGTTCGCAGGTCGGTCGACAGGTAAAGATCGACATCGAAACCGGGATCAACCGAGCACAAGTCGGCACCCGTTGTCGGCTCAACGACCAACCACCAATTTCGCTGCGCCTGAGGAAGGTCGCTGAACATGAATTGAATCGTATTGCGTTCTCTCGGCATCGGCGTGGGGTCAATATTTCGTCGTATGTCCCACATCAGCAGGTTGGGATCCAATTTCTCTAGCGAAGCTTCGGATTCAATCCACCTCTGACCCCACTCGCCTACTGCATAAATGACTGGCTTCAATTCTCGTCCGGCATCGGTCAAACATATTCTGACAGGTCGGGTTCGCCGCTCACTCGAGAGCGAGTAACGATGCCTGCGGCTTCAAGCTCCTTGAGGCGCTTGGACAGGAGAGCGGGAGACATTCTCGGGACGCCGCGCCTCAATTCATTAAAGCGCGTCGACCCCGCCAAGAGCTCTCTCAGGAGAACCAAAGTCCATCTGGAACCAAGAATCTCTGCCGCCATGGCGACGGGACAGAACTGGTTGTAGCTGCTCTCCGGCATGGCTGCCTTCTCCTGGCCAGCGGATTGGAATCCGACCGGAACCGACGACTACATTAAACGGCATCCGGGCAAAGAGCTAGTACAGTATCTGTACCGGTAGAGTTCACTTTCTGAACTCGACGGTCCGCGTGCGATGGGCTGTGCTGGCGACTACAAAGCCGCGCACCCGATCGGAACGGCTCGGCAATTTGCCCAACTCTGCGGAGGCGACAATGACCTTGACAGCCCAAACGGATCGCACGTCCGAGATCTCGAAGAGGATCCCACACGATCGGGTGATCGCCTTGCGCAACAAGTTGCGCGGCACCGCCGTTCTGCCTGGGGAGCAGGGCTATGATGCCGCCCGCACGATCTGGAATGCAATGATCGATCGGCACCCCGCGCTCGCGGTGCGTTGTCAAAATGCAGCGGATGTGGTCGCGGCCGTCACCTTTGCGCGCGAGAATGATCTAGTCCTATCCATCCGCAGCGGCGGCCACAACATCGCCGGAAGCGCGGTGTGCGATAATGGGCTTCTCATCGATTTTTCGTTAATGAAATCCGTGCGCGTCGACCCTGTTGCCCGGACGGCACGCGTCGAGCCTGGCGCTACTCTCGCTGACTTCGATAAGGAAGCACAGGCGTTCGGGCTTGCCACGCCACTGGGCATCAATTCTACGACGGGAGTCGCGGGGCTGACACTGGGTGGCGGCTTTGGTTGGACGAGCCGGAAATTCGGGCTCACCGTTGACAACCTCCTCTCCGCCGATGTCGTGACCGCCCATGGCAAGCTGCTCCACGCCAGTAACAGCGAGCACCAGGATCTGTTCTGGGCGCTGCGGGGCGGTGGCGGGAATTTCGGGGTGGTGACCTCTTTCGAGTTCAAGCTCCATCCGCTCGGTCCCGAGGTACTATCCGGCCTGATCGTGCATCCCCTCGACAGTGCCGGCGAACTGCTTGCCGGTTTTCGCCGAATCGCCATGCAGGCACCGGATGAGCTTACGATCTGGGCAGTGATGCGCAAAGCACCGCCGCTACCATTCCTCCCTGCGGAGTGGCATGGCAAGGAGGTGCTCATTTTCGCCGCCTGCTATAGCGGCGATATGAAAGAAAGTGACCGCGCGCTCAAGCCTTTGCGTGCGCTAGGCGACCCGATCGCGGATGTGATTTCTCCGCACCGGTTCACCGACTGGGAGGCGGCATTCGATCCGCTCCTGACGCCCGGCGCCCGTAATTATTGGAAGAGCCACGATTTTGCGGACCTGCCGGACGATGCGATCAAAGTGATCGTCGAGGCGGTGCATGCGCTGCCTTCACCGGAATGCGAGTTGTTCATCGCCAATGTCGGCGGGGCGGTGGCGCGGATCCCAGCCGAGGCCACGCCTTGGCCCAATCGTGATGCGCATTTCATCATGAACGTGCACACGCGCTGGCGCGACAAGGCGCAGGACGGAACCTGTATCGCGTGGACGCGCCAGCTGTTCGACGCGACTGCACCGTTCGCGTCAGGAAGCGTCTACGTTAATTTCATGCCTGATGACGAGAAGGATCGTGTCGAGAACGCATATGGCAAGAACTATCGGCGGTTGGCTGACATTAAACGCCGCTACGACCCCGAGAACCTGTTCCGCATGAACCAGAACATCCGGCCTAATTAAGCCCCGCGAAAAGGAGCAAGCACCATGAACCGGCTGAATCCTAAACAAGGTGAGAGAGTACCATGACAAGCATTGTTAGCAGGTCTAGCTCAATTCAAGATACTGCAGAAGAACGATGGTCTCGCCTGTATGTTGACGGGCATCCATCCAATCAGCTCTTTTTCTAAATGGTGGGGGCGCTAACGTCGCCGCCTTCCTGATTCAAATTGCTTCGGTTGCGCATCCAGAAGATGCTGAACGTAGGACTGGTCGCCGGCTCAGATTTGTCGGAATCGGAGTGGTCGTCGCATCGCTTCTTCTTTTCGCAGCGGGGGTCATGGTGGCGGCGAACGGAATGAGCAAATTAATCGAGTCGATGTAACCGCTCAAGATACGAACGGGGGACTATCGCCTCGTTCGCCAACATGCCGAAACACGACCGCATAGATCGGAGGAGACTATGAGCCAAACAAAAACGACCAGTCCGGATGCCCACCATTGCTCGGCAAGTTATAACGACAGCGAGCCACTATTTCTTTGCCCAATCACCGGCCGTTCGTGCGAGGGCGATCTTTCCTATTTATGCGAAGACTACGGTTGCGCTCGTAAGGGCGGCTTGTCACCACGCTCGGATGAAAATTCGTGAATGTATCCGCAGAAGCTGCACAGATCTTGGCAGGCCTACCCTTTGAGGTTGCGCTAGAAACGTAGAGAGCGTCAGGAGAAATTTTGTTTAAGCCTCGTGCCACTGAGCGCGTTTGTCGCATCATCACTTCTCTTACCTTGTGATAAGTTCCAAGTCAGAGAGGCTTACGCGAGCCCATCCGACTGGAAGTGGAATGGGCATGTGTCTGGGAACAAACCGGGAGGGAATCCAATGACAATGAGGCCTGATCCGACTTTTCACGCATCCCCGAAGCTTGCGATGGAAGCTCCGCCGGAAAACTTCGCGTACACGCTACTGCTCAGCCCAGACTTCTCGAAGCCGGATGCCCTCGCGGTGATTGACGTAAAGCGAGGCTCACCGACGTTTAGCCAGATCGTCCACACAGTGACGATGCCCTACAAGGGCGACGAGTTCCACCACTTCGGTTGGAATGCCTGCTCGTCGGCATTGTCTCCACTTACCGGCCATGCATTTCTCGAGCGGCGCTTCCTGATTATCCCTGGGATCCGCTCCTCGCGTATTTACATCGTGGATACCAAGCCAGACCCGACGCAAGCCAAAATTCATAAGGTCATCGAGCCCGAAGAAGTGTTCAAGAAGACCGGTTACTCGCGACCGCACACGGTCCATTGCGGTCCTGAAGGCATCTATGTCAGCACGCTCGGCGGTGGTGGCAAGGATGGCACCAATGGTCCACCTGGTGTGTTCATCATGGACTGCGAGACATTTGACATCCTTGGCCGCTGGGAGATCGATCGCGGGCCACAGAGCCTTCACTATGACTTCTGGTGGAACTTGCCCCGTGATTATATGGTCACAAGTGAGTGGGCCTTGCCGCCGCAATTCGAGAACGGGATCGTCCCGGAAGACCTGCTCTCAAACAAGTATGGCCATCGGATCCATTTCTGGGACCTGCGGGCTCGGCGCAATGTGCAAACGATCGATCTCGGCGCCAACCACCAAATGGCGCTCGAAGTGCGCCCTGCGCACGATCCTGTTCGCGAGTACGGGTTCCTGGGCGTCGTGGTCGACACGACGAATCTCGAAGGCTCGATCTGGACCTGGTGGCGCGAGAGCGGCAAGTTCTGCATCGAAAAGACAGCGACCATTCCGCCCGAACCCGCATCCAAGGATCAATTACCACCTCTCCTGCAGGGGTTTGGGGCAGTGCCGCCCCTCGTGACCGACATCGATCTTTCCATGGATGACAGGTATCTCTACGTCGCCTGCTGGGGAACCGGTGAGATGCGTCAGTACGACGTCACTGACCCCAGGGAGCCGAAGCTTGCGGGCTCGATCCACATCGGCGGCATCGCTCGCCGTACGCCGCACCCGAGCGGCAAGGTGTATGCAGGCGGTCCGCAAATGGTCGAGATTAGCCGCGACGGCAATCGGGTCTACTGGACCAACTCGCTCTATTCGACATGGGACAACCAATTCTATCCAGACGGTGTGCCTGGCGCTGAGGTCATGGCCAATGCGAGCGCGAGCGGCGGCATCGAGCTAGCAAAAGATTATTGGGTGAGTTTTCCGGATGGGTACCGGGCTCATCAGATCCGGCTTGAGGGCGGTGACTGCTCGACGGATTCGTTCTGTTATCCATCGGTTTGAGTTTGTTGAGTTTGGCCGGACCGGATTGGACGCCTGCCGGGCTCTGGTTGGCTGTCGTCGCGAGCGGCCTCTATCACGGCCTGAGCCCAGGGATGGGATGGCCGCTCGCCCTTTCAGCCGGGTTAATGGAAAGGAGTTCGCGCGCTCTCGCGGCAGCACTTTGGCCACTGACGGTCGGCCATGTACTGGCAATGTTGGTGATGATCTTTCCCTTAGCGTTGCTGGTCGCCATCGTCGAATGGCAGCGACCGATCCAGATTGGCGCCAGTTTCTTGGTGATTGGGTTCGGCATCTTTCGGTTCCTTAACCGACGCCATCCACGGGTGTTGGCGCGAATACGACCCACGCAACTGGCGCTCTGGTCATTCGCGGTTGCAATCGCCCATGGCGCGGGATTGATGCTCGTACCAATCTACCTCGGTCTCTGCAGGGCCGACCTTGACAAGGGACACGAGGCGGCGGGCGCGCTCATGAACGCCAGTCTGAATACGGCCGTCTTAGTCTCCGTCGTCCACTCTGTCGCGATGATCGCTGCTGGCGGATGCGTGGCGTTTCTAGTCTATCGCTATTTGGGTCTTAAATTCGTGTCGCGAAGTTGGTTCAATCTGGACGCGAGTTGGGCCTTCAGTCTCATCTTGGTGGGAACTTTGTCGCTTGCGATCATCCTGGCGACCCAGGAATGAGTTGCAAGCTTGACCAACTACCCAAAAGGGCGAAAGCGCCTTGACATTCTGCCGCAAGGGTTGCGCGCATTCGGAGTGTCGGCCGGTCTCCCCGACCGGACCTGGCCTGACTTGGCTCGACATCGGTCAGAACGATAAATGGGCCGATTGGATCGGAGCAAACAGGGATGAACTCAACTTTGCTGCAAAGTCTGATAGCCGATGCTGAATCGAGCAGCCAGTTCGTTGGTGGGCTGGTCATCGCGCTTTTATATGTGGTTATCGGTTTGCTCAGCGCGATTGGGAGCATTCTTATTTTTCGGCAAATCTTCCACGGACGCTGGGAACAGATATTCTGGACCTCGTTCCTGTCGTGATTGCTGCCTGCTACCTGAGCTTCGCCGCCTATTTCGGTGCCTAAACTCATGACTGGCAGACTGAAGTCGGCGTTGCCGTTTTCCTTGCTTGTGCTTGGGTGGGCTGTTTTCCCGATCTGCTGTCGCGCTTGGCTATGTCATGCATGGACTCTGGGATCTCTCCCATTGCCTGTCCGGCTCTTCACTCGCGGGGCTCTCGATAACAGAGATCCCGCTGGGTTACGGCATCTTTTACGCAACGTATGATTTTTTTGCGCAATGTATGATTTCGTCGTCGCGACTTATCTCATAACGAGTGATACGCCTTGGCATGAACCAGGCAAGCTCGACCTTTATTTCTGGCGACTGCGCCGGTGATCCCGCGCAGCGCATCGTCGAATCGCGACGCGTGGGTCTTGCTGCATCTGCTCACCGGTTATGGCGGCACACAGCGGCGGCAAACCAAGGGGCGTTATGTCCGCAGCTGGCGGGAGCTGACATAAGCCCGAAAGAGGCGGATTCTCATTATGGACCCACTTCAGACATCGGCCACCCCTGCCAATTGCTGAGTGACAATATTGATTCAAGACCGGACGCCGATGCGCAACATTTGATTCAATCTACTACGTGCGTCGATTCGAATGTTGCGCGCAAAGGAGCCCTCGCCGATTTTTTGCAACAGTATCCGTACCTCTCCGGGATAGCCTTATACGGCGGAATACCCGCGAAAGCGCACAATTCGTGGAGGGAGTGCTGCTCCTCGACCTCAAACGGCGCGAGTTCACGATTAGGGGGCCGAGCCTCGCCATCGCCGACGGCGCGCTCGGTTTATGATATTTTTAAGTTTCACTTTCCCCGCTGAACTCCTTCTTGGGCCGGGTGGCCGGGTCCAAAGCCAGGACCCAGTCGCTTCCCCAAATCACGCTCCTTTGCAAGCTGCTCGAGCTCCAGTCGCTTCTCCAAGCCATTCTTGTCCCGTACCAATGGCAAATGCTCCTTTGCGAGTTGCTCGAGCGAGCGCACATCAGAGTGAAACGGCCAGGCAAAAATCTTTCCTTCCTTCGTCTTTGCCGCGATGCGAGTGTCGTTTTCGATAAAGGCGATGGACGTCCATTCGGCCTTAACTCCGGACAAAGATGTACTTATTGGTGTCGAATAATCACGAAGGTTCACCAACAGCACCAGTTGGCCGGCTCGTGGTACAACTGCAATTCCCGCACCGTTCGCGCTCACAGCAGCAGCACGAGCCTCACCAAACTCTTGGGGTAACGTCCCCCAATAATTTTTGCCACCGTTTGCTGTGACCGATATATGACGGTTTTGTACGCGGAACTTGTTAGGCGCAGGCATGGATGTTAAGTCGGAAAGTGATCTTGCAGATAAAGGCGAGTCTTTGCCCCACAATCGAATTGTGCCATCAAAGGAAGCAGAAGCAACGTCTCTATTTTTGGGGTTGATATCCACGGCGAATACAGAACTGAGATGCCCCCGTAATCGGATTGCACTATCGCAATCAGGTAACGTCCATAGCATGACATCGGTGTCGTTAGTGGCAGACGCCACGAACTTGCTTTCTGGATCACAAGCGATGCGCCAAATGGGTCCTGATTCTGCGTCCACGTAAAGGGTGGGGGGCA
>Ga0306920_100015644_pt1 | contig 10408 bp, 9 predicted proteins | sample flu12Cox44000170_FD_204666 | JGI IMG/M metagenome (GOLD analysis project Ga0306920, IMG submission 204666) | Lab enrichment of tropical soil microbial communities from Luquillo Experimental Forest, Puerto Rico - flux4day.12C.oxic.44.000.170 (v2)... | ecosystem: Environmental > Terrestrial >...
ATCGACATCCTCAAAACATGCCGCCATGTCCCGTGACAACGCGGCCTGATGTTCTTTGCAACGCGCGTACTCGACGGCGGAACAAGCCAAGCCTTCGCTCAAGAGCGTGGTTATGTTAGGACCGTATTCCTCCGGCGTGCGTGCCAAGCGATCTTTATGGTACACGGCGGCCTCCACCGCCATGACGACCCGGTGTCGGTGAATCACACTGGAAAACGCCGCGGGCAACGCTCTCTCGTGGATTGACGCGCCCCGCGACGCAAGCTTGTCACAAGTCGAATCCATCATTCCGCGCATGCAAGCTTCCGCACGCTCGTCAAACAGACCCCGCAAACGCCCAAGCCGAGGTGGCCGGCTCGCACGGTCCATGTGCGCGAGGTAGTTTGGCACAGGCCGGGAACTTGGGCCTGGCTCCCGTGGATCGGGACCCGCAATCACTTGCAGCACCGTTGCTAGGTCGCGTACGCAGGTCGCCATCGGGCCGACGTGATCCATTGAAGGCGCCAGCGGCAGCACGCCATCCACGCTCACTCGGCTGTAAGTTGGTTTACAGGCCGGGACGCCGCAATAAGAAGCCGGACGGGTAATCGATCCTCCCGTTTGGCTTCCTAGCGCAGCAAAGCACATACCGCACGCAACTGCAGCGGCCGAGCCGCTGCTGGACCCCCCCGGCGTGCGGCTCATATTCCAAGGATTGCGGGTCGGCGACGGATCGAAACTGGCAAATTGTGTGGTAGCCAGCTTGCCGAGGATCACAGCGCCCGCTTCACGTAGCCGCGCGACCACCGTGGCGTCCCGGCGAGCGATATTCTGCGCCCAGGGACGATACCCCGCGGCCGTCGGAAGATTAGCCACGTCGATAATGTCTTTAATTCCGATCGGGATTCCATGCAGGGGTCCCCGATAGTTTCCTCCGCGGATTTCGTCGACGGCTTTCTCGGCCTGCGTCTTGGCGCCTTGCCGATCGAGCACGACCCATGCGCGAACTCGAGCTTCGTATTCTTCGACGCGCTTCAGGCACTGTTCCAAAAGAGCAACGGGCGATAGCAGACCGTTGCGAATACCTTGTGAGGCGGCATGAATCGACCGAACCATAAAGTTCCTGGAAACCTCGTGTATGGGGAGAGTGAAGGACCAACGGCATTGTCTCGGTGTCAGTGAAGAATTGATATACAATCCCAAGGTCGAAAACCAATGGGGCAAGTATTATGGCATCCGCCAGCGAGCTTCACGAATGACTAAAGTCGCTATCCTGGGGGTCTCAGGCTACACGGGCCTGGAGTTGTTCAAAATTCTTTTGCGCCACCCGGGTGCTGAAATCGTGGCCGCGATTTCGCGCAGCCAAGAGCACCCTTTGGTCGCCGAGGTTCACCCCAGCTTGATGGGCCGGACAACGCTCCGCTGTGAAAAGCTCGACGTCGACCGGCTGGTGGCTCGAGGCGTCGAGTGCGCGTTCGGCTGTTTGCCGCACGGCACGAGCATGAGCACGCTCCCGACGATATTGGATCGCGGGATAAGGGTGATTGATTTAAGCGCGGATTACCGCCTTCGCGATCCCAATGTGTATGCCCAGTGGTATGGCGAGAGTCATCGCGACCTCGCTCACTTGGCTCAAGCCGCCTACGGATTGCCCGAGATCTACGGGGAGGAGATCCCGACCGCTCATCTAATCGCTAACCCCGGGTGCTACCCTCAAACTGCCATTTTGGGACTGGCGCCATTGGTTGCGGGCAAACACATCGACCACAAACATATCATTGTGGACAGCAAGAGCGGCGTGAGCGGCGCCGGCCGGTCGCCCAAACTGCCACACCACTTCCCCGAGTGCAACGAGAGTGTCAGCGCTTACAAGGTCGGCGAACACCGTCATACGCCGGAGATGGAACAGGTCCTGAGCGACATTGCGGGTGAGCCCGTGGAAATAATCTTTACGCCCCATCTCATCCCGATGAATCGCGGCATATTCACGACGATTTACAGCACTCCGCGTCACGCGGTTTCAAGCGAGCAATTGACGGAACTCTACAAGGCCTACTATTCGAAATCGCCGTTTGTCCGTGTGCTTAAGGATCCCCCGACAACCCGAGACTGTTACGGCACCAACTTCCTCGATTTAACGATTCGTGTCGTGCGCGGACGAATCATCACGCTGGTTTGCGAAGACAACCTGGTACGTGGCGCAAGCGGAGTCGCCGTGCAAAACTTCAACCGTATGTATGGCAACGATGAACGGACGGCGCTGTTATGAGGCAACCCATCTGACCCATCGCAATCTTCCCGTCTTCTGTGGACAGCGACAAATTCCGCGGAAAATCCTGCGGACGCGGAGCAGCAAAGCGGCGCAAATCTCTCCAGGTAACATAAATCTCCGCGAGTGGTGTGTGATCGTAAAGCATGTACGCATAATATGTTGCGACATTCTGTACTGCCTGTTTTTCGACGCGATGTCGTAATTTCTTAGCCCGCAATTCTTTACGATCAATTGAGTCGCTGAAGTTTTATGTTACCTGGAAAGCGTTGCCCCGCTTCGTGCAAACCGAAGAAAATCGCGCGAAATGTGTTGACGAAACCAAAGACATTGCTATCCTCCCGCGACTCTCAATCCATACTGGGAACTTAGCGGCACGACCATCTGTACGAGAACAGGGGAGAAGGCTGTGCGCATATCAACCTCACTTGCGGCGCTGTTCGTGGGAGCAGTCATCGCGACGCCTGCATTCGCCCAGCGTGCGCTGAGCTTTGGCGGCGTAACGGGGCCCATCGTCAATACGCCCGTCGATACTAGCAATTCCGTGGCTCCGCCTTCTCTGCCAAGACAGGGACGGCCCTTTAGTTTGCTCAACTTCGTGCCGAGTTTTTCGCTTCCGAGTTTCTTCACAAGAAAGGGGCCCGGCGTGAGTCCTCTACCTCCGCCGAGTTCCTTTCCGAGCACGCACTACCAGAGCCCGATCTACCCTGTCGCACCAATAATCCCGAAGAGTTAACGCGCATCCGGCCCGTTCAATTTCGAGGATCGGCCTGCGCGCAGCGGCGATCCTTTCCTCAATTTTCTTGTACGAAAGCTCGGCAAGAGTTAGAGTGTTCTTGGGGAAGGACGTGCTGTTTACGGATGGGTGTAGCCGATGCGACCCGCATACCTTTTCACAGTACTAGTGATCTCGATAGCTAGCTTCCTTCCGGTGTCAGGCGCTCAAGACGCAAAGGACGACGCTGCCCCCAAGGCCAGTACGGCCAAATCGGGCAAGAAAGAGAAACTGGCCTCGAAAGAGAAAATGCTCGCTTCGGGCAGAGTCAGCGGCAAACTAGCACACGTCGAAGGGGCACAGCGGTATTTCGTCGTTCAGGTCAAGTACGTGGTGACGACGCCAAACTTGGGCGCGATCCAAAACGTTGCCAACGCCAGCCGTAACCTCGCGCAAGCCAAGGACGCGAAGGCAGCGGTTAACGCGCGGCTTGACATGGCACGGAACCAAGCCGTCATGTACGACTATCGAACTATCGACGGGCAATTCGAATTTATGGCCGACGACAAGATGAAGATACGCACTCTACAATTGCCGGTGGACTATGACGATAAGGGCAAGCCGAAAAAACTAAGCCTAAAGGAACTGAAAGAGCGCAGGGGATCCGACCTGAGTTTGCCCGGCTACGAGGCCGACTTCGACACTTTGAGACAGGGTCAACTCGTGGATGTCTATCTGGAAAAGCCTCAGAACCCACCCGCTAACGGCAAGAACAAAGCAGGCAAAGCGGACGATGCGGCTGGCGAAAAAAAGGAGAAGGAGCGATACAAGGCGCTCATGGTTGTGATTCGCGCGGAAGCGCAGAAGTAAACGGCATCGCCCCAGAACATTTCCGCCTGCTAATGCTCCAAGAACGACGCTGCTGAACCACCCACCCGTGCATGGGAATCACGTCTTGTTGCAGATAGAAGGCATCCCCATCGACGACACCTTTGCCGAAGCTTTCCCGATGACTGCCGCCCGTCTTCTGGTAACGGCGGAAACAGCGGACTGGGCTCTCACCGCCGGGCAGACAGCAACGGGCTATGCTTCCTCGGTCATCGGGTGCGACGCGGAAGCCGGCATCGAGCGGCGCCTCGGACCAGAAGAAACACCCGATGGACGACCGGGCGTCAGTCTTCTTCTGTTCGCCTTCAGCCGCGACGCACTGCAGAAAGCCGTCATCAACCGCGTGGGGCAGTGCATCCTGACCTGTGCAACCACTGCTTGCTACAACGGCTTGCCCGTCGTCAAAGAAAAGAGCATTCGAGTGGGCGGCAACCTGCGCTACTTTGGCGATAGCTTCCAAATCAGCAAGAAGCTCGAAGATCGACGCCTTTGGCGTATCCCGGTCATGGATGGAGAGTTTGTCTGCGAGGACATCTTCGGCACCGTCAAGGGAGTAGCGGGCGGCAATTTCCTCATTCTTGGCACAGGGTTGCAGGCTTCCTTGTCGGCAGCCGAGAACGCTGTGGCCGCCATTCGACAAGTGCCGGGAGTCATCCTTCCGTTCCCCGGCGGCATCGTACGCAGCGGAAGCAAGGTTGGCAGCAGTTACAAGAAGTTAAGAGCCAGCACAAATGATGCCTATTGTCCAACACTTCAAGGTCTCGTCGACTCTGCACTCTCGCAAGGGACCAACGCCGTCTATGAAATCGTGATCGATGGATTGGATCTCGCCGCAGTGGAAGAAGCAACCCGCGTCGGCGTCCGCGCCGCCTGTGGGTCTGGGGTTGTTCGAATCTCCGCTGGGAATTACGGTGGCAAACTGGGGCCCTACCACCTTCATCTGCACAAGTTGCTCGGCTAGCTTTAGTTACGCTTCATGGAGCGTGAGTAAGCGTCGCGCAATACAATCTCCCGCATCGGCATCGCAAGTGATCAGGGGACTCCGATGGCAAAGCTGGATGCTCCGCGCATCGCCGTTATCGGCGGCGGGCCCGTCGGTCTGGAAACCGCACTCTATGCTCGGTCACTGAACTATTCGGTTCGGCTATACGAGCGAGGCCGGATCGGCGAGCACATGGCCCGTTGGGGCCATGTCCGCATGTTCACGCCATTCGGCATGAATTCCACAGACCTCGGCAGAGCCGCCATCTCGACCGACATTCCCGGCCACGCGTTTCCACCAAGCGGCGAATGCATCTCGGGAAGGCAGCACGTCTCGGCCTATTTGGAGCCACTCGCAAAGACTTCGACCTTGTGCGACGCCATCCAAATAGAAACCCGTGTCCTGCAAGTCGGCCGAAGCACGCTGCTCAAAGAAGACGGGCTGGACGGCTCCCGGCGCGGCGAGCACACCTTTCGTTTGCTCATTCGAGACGGCAAGAATCGCGAGTACATCGAGGAAGCCGACATCGTTCTCGACTGTACCGGGACCTATGGCCAACATCGGTGGATGGGGAGCGGAGGGATTCCCGCGCCAGGAGAATTGGCGGCGGAGCAGTCGATCGCATACGGGCTAGAGGACGTTCTTGGGCAGCGCCGCAACATCTACGCGGGCAAGAGCGTACTCGTCTACGGCGGCGGCTACTCGGCGGCGACGACGGCTTGTAATCTGGCTAACTTGGCCCGGGAACATCCCGAGACTTGGGTGATCTGGTTAGCTCGCGGCTCCACTTCTCAGCCGATTCGACGTACCGCCAATGACCCGCTTCGCGAACGGGATCGCCTCGCGGTGGATGCCAACATGCTCGCGACCCGAGCCGACAACAACGTCGAGTTTCATAAGCAAACGGTCGTTCAGGCGATCGAGACGGCCGGACCAGACAGAGGCTTCCGCGTCGCCACGCTTTGCGACGGCACGGCGCGAGTCTGGGAAGCCGACCGCATCGTTGCCAATGTCGGCTACACGCCGGACACGCTTCTGTACCGCGAGCTTCAAGTTCGCGACTGTCATGCAACACTTGGTCAAAGTGGCGTTGCCGCCCGTCTTGCCAAACGGAACGCCACCGATCTACTCTCCGGTCTATCGCTGGGGCCGGAACCACTCCGTAATCCGGAGCCAAATTTTTACATCCTGGGTGCAAAAAGCTTTGGCCGAAACTCGAACTTCTTCCTTCATATCGGTTTCGAGCAAATCCGAGACGTATTTGCTTTGATTACCGGGAAAACGGGTTTGAATCTATACGACCGCCGAGCCGAAAACACGGGGCGTGCCGGACGGCGTTAGCGTTCGGAGCAAGGAAGGAACGACCAGCTTCATGCCCATTCTCGTCACTGGAGGCGCGGGATTTATCGGCAGTCACCTAGTGGGGCTCCTTGTCGATAAGGGAGAGCACGTTCGGGTTCTCGAACGGCCCGCTGCCCAGGTCGGCCATCTACCGGCTCACGACGTTCAGGTCGTCTTTGGCGATATTCGTGACCGCCACGCCGTCCAGCAGGCCATGGCGGGTTGTACAACCGTCTATCACTTAGCCGCCAATCCAAATCTCTGGACACAGAAGCGAGGCCATTTCAACCAAGTCAACTACGGGGGAACGGTCAACGTGCTGGAATGCGCTGTCGCCGCTGGGGTTCGCAGAATTCTGCATACAAGCACGGAAAGCATCCTGACTCGGGTTCACCAAAAGGGGCCCATAGCGGAGGACCAAGACGTCACAATGCGCGATGTTGTCGGGCCATACTGCCGGTCGAAGCTCTTGGCCGAACGGTTCGCCTTGCGTCTTGCCAAAGCCGGTGCCCCGGTGGTTGTCGTCAACCCAACGCTGCCAATTGGTCCTGGCGATCTTGGCCGTTCGCCGCCAACGCAAATGATTCTGGACTTCTGCCTTGGCAAACGCCGTGAATACTTGGATGCCGAATTGAATCTCATCGATGTGCGGGACGTGGCAGACGGCATGGTTCGGGCCATGGAGCGAGGCCGCTACGGCAAACGCTACTTGCTGGGTCACGAAAACCTGTCCATCCGCGAGATCTTTGCGATGCTCGCTCGAATAACCGGACTACCACAACCGGCGCGCCGGGTGCCCTACCCGATCGCGTTGGCAGCGGCTTACATAAATGAGTTCCTCTCGGACGTCTATACTCATGCCGTCCCGGTTGCCACAGTCACCGGCGTGAAGCTCACGCGCCGGACCATGCACTTCGACGCTAGCCGCAGCCTGAGCGAATTGGGCCTGAAACCCCGTCCGGTCGAGCGGTCGTTGACGGATGCCGTCGCCTGGTTTCGCAGCGCCGGCTTTAGCCACGCTTCGTAGAAGCGTGGCGCTTGGTGGTCTGCCACGCTTCTACGAAGCGTGGCTAACGTGCGGTTCATTCTTTTAGGAGCACCCCCTATAATGGCCGCGAGTTACCCACATTGTTTGATCGAGCAAGGAAGCGAGGCTTTCCATGCGACGGATTGCAATCATCAATCAGAAGGGCGGCGTCGGCAAGACCACGACGGCCGTGAACCTGGCTGCCGCACTCGCCCAATCGGGCCAACGCGTCTGCGTCCTGGATCTGGATCCGCAAGCGCACGCGACGACCCACCTTGGCGTCGAGCCGGACGGCAAATCTCCGTCGATGTACGACGTGCTCGTTAACTCGCGCCCGCTCACGGAGGTGCGTCGCAAGGTGGACGAGCGGTTATGGCTGGCCCCGTCGGATATCAATTTGGCCGCGGCCGAAGTCGAATTGGCGGGCGTCGTCGGCCGCGAAGTGATACTCCGCGACCTGCTGTTGGACGACGAAGGGGCTTTTGACTTCGTGTTTATGGACTGCGCGCCATCGCTTGGCGTCTTGACCTTGAATGCGCTGTCGGCGGCCAATGAAGTCTTTATTCCCCTCCAGCCTCATTTTCTTGCCTTGCACGGCATGGGCAAGCTGCTCGAGACGACCGCCTTGGTCGCCAAGCGGATCAATGCATCGCTTAAGGTCTCTGGCATCATTTTGTGCATGTATGAATCGACAACGAAACTATCGCAAGAAGTTGTGGACGATTTGCAAGAGTATCTGGATAAGGCGCGGAGCACCAATTGTCCGTGGTCGAAGGCCCGGATCTTCGCTACTCGAATCCGTCGGAATATCAAATTGGCGGAGTGTCCGAGCTTCGGCAAATCAATCCTCGCGTACGCTCCCTCTTGCCATGGCGCGCTGGACTATCTGGCCTTGGCTCAGGAAGTCCTCGGGCTCAATCCTTCCGTGCTGGCCGGTCGGGTCGAGATCGACGACTGCGGCCACGCCCGCATTTTGACTATGGAAGCGGCGTCCCCATCTGACACTGCGAGCGGGGTTGGGTTAGCGCCCCGAGATTAGAGAGTCGAGCGCAGAAAGTACAAAGTCGAAATCTGCCGAGTGGGATTGTGTTAGCATCCCGAGATGGCGAAGACGATGTTTCGCAGACTCCGGGCGCTAACGCAACCCCGCTCGCAGGTTGACAACTGCGAGCACGCACTCTTGTCGCGCCTATCGGGACGCCGTCATAATGAAATGATTGTTAGCCAGTTTGTGTGAGGTGCGAATGCTTCGCGTCGCGATAGCCTGTCCTCAAGAGACGGTGCCCATCGATCGTGCCACAATGCGCGAAGTTGTTCAGAAGGTGCTCGAAAAGGAGGGCGTGACGGACGCGCAGATGAGCTTGGCGTTCGTCGACAATGCAACCATAAGGCAGCTCAACAATCGCTACCTGAAACACGACGAACCCACCGACGTGCTCAGTTTCCCTCTCAGCGACGGCGGCGCAACTCCGCTTCAGGGCGAACTCGTGATCGGCGCCGAGGTTGGGCAAGAACAGGCAGCCGCGCGCGGCCACGACGTCCAGGCGGAGCTGGCGCTTTATGTGATTCACGGCGTATTGCACCTCGTGGGATACTCCGACTCGCAGCCAAATGAGAGGGAGAAAATGCGAGAGCGAGAGAGGTATCATCTCTCGGCGTTGGGTCTGCCCAATATCTCTCCCGTCGAAGAGTGAGGTGATGTTGTTTGCCGGCTGAAAAGGCAACCGCACTGGTCGTGCGAACCACTGACTGGAGCGAGACGAGCAGGATCGCGACACTATGGACGCGCGAATTCGGCAAAGTGCGCGTTCTTGCCAAAGGCGCGCGGCGCCTCAAGTCCAACTTTGATTCTGCCCTTGACCTCTTGACCGTCTGCAGTATAGTCCTCCTCCGCAAATCATCGGGTAATCTCGACTTGCTGACGGAGGCGCAAGTCGTCACGCGCTTTCCACAGTTGCGTGCCAACCTCGAGGCACTGTATGCAGGCTACTATGTGGCGGAACTTCTGTCCGACTGGACCGAGGACTATGATCCTCACCCCGTCCTTTTCGATGAAGCGATGAACATTCTAAAGGACCTGGGAAGCGCGAGAACCTTAAGTACGGAACAGGCGACGAAGATGCGGCTGACAAGGTTTGAGTTGGTGATGTTGCGCGAATTGGGCTATAGCCCGGTCCTGGATAGATGCGTCGCGTGCGATCGAGAGCTCAACGGACAGAGACTCGCGTTCGGCCTAGCAGCGGGTGGTATTCTGTGCTCCTCTTGCCAGCCGGCGGAGCGGCAACGAAGACCCGTTTCAACCCCGGCATGGGAAGCTCTGCGGGCACTAGATCGATCGGAGAGCGCATGGCAAAACGCGTGGAGCCCGAACGTGCGGTCGGAGATTCGTCGCTTGATCGGTGACTACATCACTTATCTCATGGGCAAGCCGCCTCGTCTCTTGGCTTATCTGGGGAATTGATGGGTGTGACTGTTTTCTCCGAGTCTGTTCGCCGGTTTGTCGGTCAATCGAGCCGATACTTGACCGCGGCCGCGTTTGCCTGCGCGCTCGTGGGCATAAGTGGTTGCGCTTGGGATAATTGGTCCGTTTTCAAGACTCCCCCGCCGCCTCCGCCGCCCGCAGAAAGTCTCACGCTGCGGGGCGACCGACTCGAGGCCGACACAGCGGTGGTTGAGGGAACTGCGCCCGGTGATCTGGCGGGCGCCAAGGAGCTTTACCGTCAGAACGAGTTTTCCAAGGCCGAGCGAATCTTCCGAAAGATTGCCGACAACACGAAGAATAGTCCGCAAGTCGCCGAGGAGGCTCGATACTACCAGGCCGAGTGCTTGCGGCACGAGCATCACTATCCCAAGGCAGCGGACGTCTATCACAAAATGCTGACCGATTTTCCGTCGGGCGCGTATCGCGAACAGGCTGTCCAGCATATGTTCGAAATCGCTAACTATTGGCTGGACGACACGCGAAAAGAAATGGAGCTGGCGAGGGAAAAGAAGGAGGGCAAACGCTGGGTTATTTGGCCCGAGTGGGTCCATTTCGACAAAGAGAAACCGCTCTTGGATGAAGAAGGGCGAGCCGTCGAGAAGCTCGAACAGGTCCGTTACAACGACATCACTGGCCCGCTGGCCGACAAGGCCCTGTTCCTGGCCGCCAGTGTGAAGTTCTACCGTGGCGATTATAAAGAGGCCGACTTCTACTACAGCCAGGTA
>Ga0306920_100015646_pt1 | contig 10407 bp, 7 predicted proteins | sample flu12Cox44000170_FD_204666 | JGI IMG/M metagenome (GOLD analysis project Ga0306920, IMG submission 204666) | Lab enrichment of tropical soil microbial communities from Luquillo Experimental Forest, Puerto Rico - flux4day.12C.oxic.44.000.170 (v2)... | ecosystem: Environmental > Terrestrial >...
GAAGTGCAGCGAGGTCACGTCGTAGAGCACGACCGCCAGGCTCCCGGCCCCGGTGGCGTGCCGGTGACAGGCCTGCGCGATCACGGCCCGGTAATCCCGCTCGACCACGCGCTTGAGGCAGCGCATGAACGTCACCCGGTGCGGGGAGGCGACCCCGATCTCGGTCAGGACACGGACGGTGTCCAGCTTGCTGGCCGGCTCGATCACCCGGGCCAGGACCAGCGCCCGGAACGTGCCATCGCCGAGACGATCCAGGCCGAGGTCGTCGTAGATGCCGGCCAGGACCTCCCACAAGATCAGCGAGGCTGTGCCCTCGACCACCGCCGGCGTCCCCGCTCCGCCCGCATCGGCGCCGCCGAGATCCAGAACCAGTTGCCCGGCATGGCGGCGTTCCCCGGCGACCTGCAGCAGCAGGGCAAGCTCGTCGCCGCCGTGAGCTGAACCGACGTGTTCGATGCTCAGCACGCGCCGGCCCCGCTTGTGCACGATCTGGACCGCGGTCGCGCCCGAGGCGGTCTTCACCCGCCGCACGAACACGCCCATTCCGCGAGGCTACCCACCCCGCCAGCCGTGTTAGTGACCACATCCGACCCGATCCGGCGGCGAACACACAGGTCAGCGACATCCGCGTTAACAAGATCGTCAGATCGCTACAACTCAGGTCATGAGCGCGCCCGGGAGCACGGAGCGGTTATTCTCAGTCCTCCGGCTGACTACTCCTACGGAGAACGCCAGTACTCGGCCGAGGATCTGGCAGGGCACCGCTGGACCTTCACCCAGGCGATCGCCGATCTGGCTCCCGAGGACTGGGGCGGGACGTCAGCGGCAGCGCTGAATGAAAGAAGCCAGCGACCCCCCGAGCCGCACTGAGTTCCGCAGAAGGACCCCAGCCTTCGTGCGCTCACCACGCTCATGCCCCTGTCCGGCACAGCGGCAGTAGCATCGCTTGTGCCGCTGGTCGCTCTTATACGTTTGTGCCGGTGCTGACGGCGCGGACTGCCGAATCGATGATCTGCTCAAGTCGCTTGCCGTGGGCGCCGTGCCAGTACACCTGGCCGCAGTCGCGGCAGCGGCAGAACCTCTGGTAGGTACGCCGGGTGCCGGGAGGCAGCACCCGCGCCACGGCTGCCTTGACGACCGGGGACAGCGACCCGTTGCACGCGGGGCACCGGGTCCACGGTGCCAGCGGCGGCCTGAACCTGTCCAGCACGTCCAGGAACTGCTCATCAGGGCGCGCACCCCGCACGTAGGCGCCCAGCCACAGCGCCCGGCGGCGCAGCAGGCCGCGATCCTGGGTGAGCAGCACCCGGCGCCCGGCGTTGGCCTGCTCGATGAGGGCATCATCGCCGGCGTCATTGGCGTAGGCGGCGTCCACGCCGGCCAGCCGCAGCCGGCGCGCCAGCGTGCCCAGGTGAACATCCAGAACAAAGCGTGCCGGCATCGCCAGCTGCTGCGGTCGCCGCACGGCCTCGACCTCCACCGCGTCTGCGCTGCAGGGCCGGTACCCGGGCGCGGCCGACTCGCCGTTGACCAGCAGGCGGCCGACCTCGGTCAGCGGCACCCCTAGCGATTCCACCACGTGGCCCAGCGATGAGGTCCCGTCCAGGGCCACCGCCACCGGACCGCTGCGATGGCCTGGCCGCAGGAACAGCCTCAGCTCAGCTGCAATGGTCACGACCGCCTGCACCTGGTCCACCTTCCCGGCATGCCCAGCCGCGACGCACTCTCAACATAGCCGCACTCGGGAAGCTGTTACCTTACCGTCCCGCCCGACTCCGGGAGACGTCCGGCATTGCCGATGAGCGGACGTTGACTCGCTGGCCGTTCAGCTCTCGCGCGTAGCGTCAATTGGCTCGTGCTGACGCGCGGTGTCTGGGAGTAGATCTGGTGTTTCAAAATGCTGGCGCCGCACGATAAAGATGTGAGATCAGGAGTTATCCAACGTTCGGCTTAGTTGATTTTGACGATCTTAGCGATGCTCGGAGTGCCCTGGGCGTCAAGAGCAAAGAGGAGGTAGTTGCCGGGTAGTGCCACTCCGGCGTCGGCTGGGATGTCGAGCGTGTAGCTGGTTCCGTTCGCGGCTGCCGGAGTGAGCGGGATACGCCGTTGATCGCTGTTAACCGTGTGCGTAACGGCCGTCGTGCGGACCAGGGCGAACGTTGGCGTCGCCGAGGTGGTCGCCACGGTGATCGCCGACCCCAGGGCCGCGGTTGCGGGGGCGCTCACGATGCCCGGCCGGGCTCTGGCGGTCCCGTCGGGGTTGAGGAGGTACGGCGGCGTGAAGATCTGCCCGCTCGGGTGGTTCGTGGCGCACGTGCCGCAAAGCCCGCCGCCACCTGAAAATACCCGGCCGTCGGGCAGCAGGACCGCCACGCTGTGATAGGTACGCGGAGCTACTTCCGGGGCCATTACCGTGAAATTCCCGGTCGCCGGATCCCACAACTCAGGGCTCAGCACGGCGCCGGTATCGGTAAAGGCCTGCGGATGCTGCTGGCCGCCCAGGACCAGTACCGTCCCATCGGGCAGGACCACGCTGTTGCAAAATGACCGGGCATAGGCCATATCGGAGACCCTGCTGACCGCGACAGGTTCGGCCGGGCCGCCGGTGATGTCGATGACGTACGCGCGGCTGGTGGCCTGGACGTTGGTGACGGGGGGGAAGTCCTGATAGGCCGTAGCACCACCGACGGCCAAGATCTTACCCACGTCGAACATTACCGCGTTGCCGTTCATCGCATCGGGGCTGTCGCCGCGGTCACCGGCTGTGGTGATGCTCCCCGCCCCGGCCGTAGTTATCCAATGCATGTGTTTGCTCGGACCGGCATGAAAGGCCATTTCTCCAGTGATCCCGAACAGCCAGACATGATTGTCGGCCCGGTAAACGCCAGCCGGGTCGCCAGTGAGGATATTGTCCGCCGTCACCCCCGCTAGCCCGGCCCAGGAGCCCGTAGCGCCGCTAGGCGTAAATATCTCGCCGTTCTTATGGCCGGCGCTGTCGTACCAAGAACCTCCGAGCGTCAGCACCTGGCCGGTGGACAGCAAAGTGTCGCCTTCGTAGGCACGCGGGATGGTCATCAGCGGGCTGGGCGTCCAGGTGTTATCCACCGGATCGTAGATAGTTGTGGCGCTGTCACTGCTTCCCCCGTTGATCAGCACCCGCCCGTCCGCGAGCAGGGCCAGCCCACTGCAGAACATCTGGTGATGGGTATCGATGTCTGAGGACTGGCTGACAAGGCCCGTAGCGAGGTCAAGGAAAGCCACCTGAGTGGTAGCGCTCATCTTATCGAATCGCATGGGACTGACCGCGGCGAACGTGAGCAACTGGTTATCAGGCAGCAATACCGCGGACACCGGCACAAGAGGAAAGCCGATTGGCGCATCCCACTTCCCGCCAGTCCCAGCATCGGGCGCGGAGCCAAGCACGTTGATCTCGGCCGCCGACGACCAAGGACCACGATTGCCGGCCTCCGTCAACGCTGTCAACCTGATGTACCGGGCACTCACCCGAGCAAAGGTGACAGTCTTCTCACTGGTATCGTCGGCCCAGGTGCCGGCGGCGACCGGCGCGCTCCACGCGCTCCCGCCGATGCTGACCGCGACGGAATACCTGCCGATATTCCCGTTCTTAAGCCCGTCCGACCGGGGCAGATACGACAGGCCAGCAATACTTTGCGTATCACCCATGTCGATGGTGATGCTGTGCGGGAGCGGCACGGGCGTTCCCGCGTACCGCGAATGCCAGATCGTAGTAGCATTCCCATCCAGCACCCCTTCTGCCGGGCAGGCCGGGGCCTCGTCGCTGGCGACGGCCGTCCAGCCCGCCCTGGGCAGCGCCGGAGGCGCCACTGCGCCACCAATAAGGCCAATCTCGGCCGCCGACGACCATGGACCGCGGCTGCCCGCCTCGGTCAGCGCGGTCAGACGGACATAACGTGCGCGAACGGCTGCGAAGACAGCGACTTTCTGAACCTTGTCATCGCCCCACGTGCCCGTGGTCACTGGTGCTCCCCAGGTGGTTCCGTCAGTGCTCACCGAGATTGAGTAGCGCCCGATATTTCCATTCGAGACCTTGTCCTGTCGCGGGAGGTAGGTCAATCCCGTAACACCCGCAGTGGCGTGCATGTCGATGGTGATGCTGTGCGGCAGCGGCACGGGTGTCCCCGCATACCCGGAGTGCCAGATTGTCGCGGTGTTGCCGTCGAGCACATTGCCCGCCGGATCGGCCGGAGCCTGGTCACTGGCGACGGCCGTCCACCCGTCCCTAGGCAAGACGGCCGCTCGCTCGACAGATGCCTCCGCGGTCGGCTCGATCATGGGCATATGACCCGCCACGCGCACCGGCTGGCCCTTCGGAGCCCGCGAGCCAGCCCCGGGCCGAGGCCGTACCATGCAGCCACTTTACTGTAAATGCACCGCTCAGACGCGTCCGCTCATGGCTCCCTTCTATGACGGGATTTGTCAAGTGCGCGGTCCCGGAGCTGTCGAGCGTGCGCCGGCGCTGGTCGGTGTCAACGTCGTTCGTCCAGTGGGGCGCTCCACGTTGACACCTCTGGCACGCCGTCGTGATGTGGCAGCTACGGGGGCCGCGGGGGTCTTCAGGGCTGCGTGCGCTGGAGGTAGCGTCTGATGTGCGGGTCCGGGAAGTGGCTGGTCCGAAGTGCCGGTGCCCGGGGGAAGGCCGGCCGCGCTGGATGATAGAGCCGCCCCGGAGTGCCCTCCCGGACCCGTCTGCTGTAGTGCGGCCTGGCGGGCGGCGGCGTCGGCGACGAGCTTGCGGTAGACGGCGTCGGACAGACGCCGCCGCAGGGCGCGCATCGCTTCCATGGAGGTCTTGGACTGCTGGAGCTTGCGCCGGTAGTAAACGCGTCCGGGAGTGTCGTTGCGGAGCTGGACGATCCCGGCCATGTAGAGCACGTGGTTGATGCGCCGGTTCCCGGCCCGGGAGAGCCGGTGCCGGGTGTGCTGCCCGCTGGAGGCATCGATGGGGGCGGTGCCGTTCCAGGAAGCGAAGTGGCCGCGGTCCGGGAACCGGGTGATGTCACCGACATCAGCCAGGATCCGGGCGGCTCCCGCCGGGCCGATCCCGTGGATGTCCATCAGGTGCGACCCGGTCGCCAGGACCGCGGCCTTGAGCTCGGCCTTCATGGCCTTCAGCTTGACGTCCAGGCGCTCCAGGTCCTCCAGTTCCTCCGCGGCCATCCGCCGGCAGGTCTTGCCGGCCAGGTCACGAGGCCGCACCGTCGAGAGCAGGGTCCGGTACTGGCCGGCGGACTTCTTCACCGGCGCCCCGCCGGCCAGCAGCCCCAGGAACAGCCGGTGCAGCCGGTTCAGGGCCTGCGCCCGGGCGCGGGAGAGCTCATCGCGGCGGTCGCACAGCATCCGCAGCACCGTCAGCTCCGGATCGACGTTCAGTTCCCGCAGCCCCTTATCCCGCAGGGCCACCATTACGATGGCGTGCGCGTCGGCGGCGTCGGTCTTGCGTCCCTGGCCGGTATCGAACACGCGGGCGCGGGCGGCCAGCTTGGCGGGCACGTCCAGGACCCGTTCCCCGCCGGCCAGGAGCCGCTGCGCCAGCGGGCGCCCGATCCCGTTCGCGCCTTCCACCGCCCAGACCCGCTGCGGCCATTGCCGCGCGACTTTCAGCAGCTGATGGTAGCTGCGGGTGTCAGTGCCGAACCGGCCCGTCGCCCGCAAGATCTCCCGGGTGTCCCGGGCCTCGATCGTCACTGACAGCTTGTGGGGATCTACTCCGATGATCACCCGGTCCATGCCTGCCTCCTCACTCACACTGGCCTTGTCAGCGAGGACGGGCAACGCTACTTCGAGCTGAGCAGACCCTTCTTGAGCCACGCCTCGCCACGGTGCCCGGCCAGGACGCATGCCATGAAAGAGCCACGCCCAAGCCGATCAGGCGGGCAGCCGCGAAGAGAGCGCCCGGCCGGGCACCTCACCCGAGCCTGCGCCGGCCCAGGCGGTCTTGGAAGACCCAAGCGAGCCTTTCAGACATAAGTAGCCGCGATTAGCAAGTCACTTGCGGTCGACGGGATTACCGTGCCGGGGCGGGCCGCTGGGCTGGGGTGCCGGGCGCAGGGCGAGCATGCCGTCCGGCCGCAGGTCGATTCGTGACCCGAAGCCGTGGCTGATCCGGTCCAGGACCGCCGTGAGCCACTGCCGGTCCGCGGCGGGGGCCTGGTGTAGCTGCATCTTGCGGGCCTGCATCGGTGCCATGCGCAGCGCGGCGAGCTGGCCGGTGTCCGGGTCGAGGGACGCGAAGTAGAGCAGGCGCAGGTCGGGCCGGTAGTCCTGGTGGCCGGTGATGCCCTCGTAGTCATCGATGCAGTCGCCGCAGCCGTACAAGATGAGCTTGCCGCGGTACACCTCGATCGGGCGCGGGTGGTGGGAGGAGTGGCCGTGGACCAGGTCGACGCCGCCGTCGATCAGCCGGCGGGCAAAGCGCACCTGATCGGCGTCGACACGGTATCCCCAGTTCGATCCCCAGTGGATGGAGACCACCACCACGTCACCGGGCTCACGGGCCGTCTGCGCCTGGCCGATGACGTCGGCGGCGGTGGCCGGTGACAGGTCAGGCAGCCGGTTGACGCCGGGCTGGCCGGGGGCGGCGGCCCAGCCGGGCGGGATCCCGGCCGAGGCGGTGCCGCAGGACACGATGACCGCGCGCCGGCCGCCGGGGACCGGGACGGGCACTGGCCGCCGGGCCGTCTCGCTGTCGAGTCCGGCCCCGGCCGACCGCAGTCCGGCGCCGGCCAGCGCCTGCACGGTGTCGGCCAGGCCGCGGGGGCCGAAGTCGAGTACGTGGTTGTTCGCCAGCGCGCACGCGTCCGGCCGGGCGGCGGTCACGCACCCGGTGTTGCCGGGGCTCATCCGGTAGTGCACCGCCTTGCCCGGCGCGAACTCGCTGCTCGTGGTGATGCTGGTCTCCAGGTTGATCACCCGGACATCAGGCGCGATGTCCTCCAGCATCCCCAGCGCGTCCCCCCACGGCCAGGACAAGCTCACCGGCCGCGGGATCGGGCCATGGGCGCGCTCGGCCAGGGCCACGTAGGCCCGCGCATCCCGGGCATGGGCCTCCCGCAGCTCCGGGTGGCCAGGATGCGGGAGAACCTGATCGAGGCCGCGGCCGGTCATCACATCGCCGCACACGAACACGGTCACCACGCCATCGCCCACCTCCCCACTGTCCCAGGGCGCCGGCCTCGGCAGCTAACAGCGCAGACCAGCCGCCGGCGTCATCATCAGCACCAGCGCGCCGACCGGTGCCAGCCACGCAGCGGCCCGGCCTCCCCGAGGGCCCGCAGGGCACGCTCGACGTGACCGTCCCGCGCCTGTGCCTGGTCTGCCGCCATCACCCCTCCCGGCCCGGCGCTGTTGCGCCCGCCTGCCCCGCCTCACATCTGCCGCCGTCCTCAACGCCCTGCCCGGCACGCTGACCGGCCCGGCAGTCACCGCCCGCTCGACAGCGGGAACCGGCCGACCTGGGCCGGCCCACCACCGGCGCAGGCTGCCAAGCGACCGCAGTAGCCGATGAGCGGCCGCCCACACCGACACGATGGTCCCGTGCAACAGGAGTTTTTCCGCCCAGCCGGTGACGCCCTTGCCTGGGTAGGCGAACTGCCCGAATGGTCGTTGCTGTCACCGGTGGGTCATGTGACCGGATACTGGCGGTGGCGAGGCGTGGCACCAGGTTCCGCGGTCAAGCGAGCCGCCGCGTGGGGATATCGAGCCCGATCCGGTGGCCGTGGCGAGTGCGGCGTCTTGGGCGCCAGGTTCGAGCCGCACGAGTACCCATACCTCCGGGTTTCTGTAGCGGCCACCCTGGCGGCCGAGGGCCGTCATGCCCCAGACCGTTTCGGACACGCCCGCGTCGGGCTACCCCTCGAGTACGTCGGCGGTGTGCTCGCTGGAGCGTTTCAGGAGCCCGACATAATCGGTCCGGGGACGCTGACCTTCGACCATGCGGCAGTCCACGAGATCGACAGTTCCTGGGAGATACTCCGCCTACTGGCAATCGGTGTCGTGCGGCTATTGGGCTTGCCTTCTGACGACCGCATTCCGATGAATCTTCTGCCGAGATTCGGTGGCTCCGAACCGGCGTCGCCTGGTGCCGATTGAGGCATACTCATCTGCCGCGTATCGGGCGGCCCGGAACGGGGTTGGATGCTCTGGGCCCGTCGGCACATTAGGTCAGGGCACCTAGGGCTGCAGCCGGGTCGGCATCGCCGACATCCTTGAACCCGAGCCACAGCGGGGTGCCGCTCTGGGGCAGGTGGCTGTAGATCGACCGGGCAACGGCCGCGGTTGCCGCAGGGTCGGTGTCCCACCGGCTGGCCGTGGCCAGGCCGGTGAGCGCCGTGCCGTGGCGGTGGTTGCGGCGGGCCCAGGCGGCCACGTGCGGCGGGCCGGGGAGCAGGTCGCGCTTGTCGTTGTTGCACCGCCGATCGGCCAGGACCAGGTTCTCGATGGCGTCGATGCCGCAGCGGGCCCGGGGGATGAAGTGATCGGCCTCGGGCGTGGTGCCGAGGATCCGGTGGCAGTAAAAGCACCGGCCGTCCTGCATGGCCGCGATGCCGTCCCGCAGTGCCCTAGGAGGCAGGACCCGGTCCGAGCCGAACAGGTGCCGGTGCAGGTCCAGCTCGGCCGCGGCCACCCCGTTGATCTCGGCGACCATCCTGGTCCTATGCAGCTCGACCAGGGGGCGGACCAGCGGCCCGAGCCGGATGAGTTCATCGCCAGCGCCGGGAAGAAGCCGAATCGCAGGGCCGCGGGGGCCGTCGCGGCGCAACCGCGCCAGGGATACCGACTCCCGTGGTAGCCAGCCGAGCTGGTAGAGGAACGGGAAGACGGTGTCGGTGGACCCGACCGCCTGCAGCCGGGGCAAAGGGCTGTTCGGCGACGGTGACCTCAACCTGGTCCAGCATCGCCTGGTAGGGCCCGGGTAGCCGCTGGCGGGCCACGTGGGGCTCATCATGGATGCCAGTCAGTGCACCTATGTGCTGCAACTATGTGCTCTGCACTGGGTGCGAGATACCGGACTGCTCGACGTCGGCCGGCCGGTGCACAAGCTCTCTCGAAGGCGCCGAGTTGCCGGTCTGGCCGATCGCGGCATGGTGGCTCCGGGCTACTTCGCAGACGTTAACGTCGTCGACCGCCAGGGCCTCGAGCTACAGGCACCGGACATGCTGTCGGACTTGCCCTTCGGGCGGGTCGCTTCGTGCAACGAGCCCGCGGCTACGGCTACACACCCGTCAAGGGCAGGTCCTGATCGACCCTGACAAACTCACCGAGGCCAGGTCCGGTCAGCTAGTCCTCCCGCCTGAAATCACCTGCAGCCCGAGCTGCACGTCGCACGCCGCTCGCGCTCTTCGGGCCCTTTCGCTGGCGGCCGAGGGTTGACGAAACCTAACTGGCGTCGCGTACGGCGGCGGCTAGCAGGGCTGCTCCGGCTGGCGAAGGGTGAACGTCGCATGTTGTCGGCGTCAGATGGATCAGCAGCCCGGCCGCGCACGAGTCACCTCCGAACGCCGCGGCTGCCTGCTGGAACTCGCCGAAACCGTCGGCAACCGTCCCGCCGAAGGCCTGAGTCACTTTGGCTAGGGTCGTGTTGATCTCTGCAATGATCCCGGTCCCGACCGGGTCGGCATAGTTCAGCGAATAGTAGGTCACGGCCACCAGCTCACCGTTGAAACCGGCCGCCCTCAGGCCTGAGTAGATGGTGGTCAGGTTGCTGGACAAGGTGTCGAGCAACCCGGGGAGGCCGGCCTCAATACAGGTAACGTTGGTGGAGCCCCCGCAGCTCTTGATAAGCAGGAACAAGTCGTTGGCCCCGATCATCATGGTGACCAGCCCGGTCCGTGGGTTCGCCGCCAGGTAGCTCTCGGCATAATCAAGCTGGCTCCCCGAGTAGCTGACATGCAGAGGCCCAATGAACTGACGATAGTCCTGACAGCCGTTGTCCGGCCTGGTTCCAGTGATCAGGCTGGTGCTGGTCTCGCCGGGGCAACTGGCGTTGAACAGTTTCTTCCGAGGCCGGAACAAATCCGATGCCAACTGCGGATAGCCGACGAAAACGTCGGGACTCACGCCCGGCGTGACAAGCAATGGGTTGTAGCCGAAGGGCACCGAATCGCCCAAGGCCAGGTAGTTGTTGGGATTGCTGGTGCTGGTGCTGGTGCTGGCGGCCGAGGCCGGGGCGGCCGTTATGCCGCCCAGAAGGCTGAGCCCGGCGAAGACGATCCCCGCCGTCACGGCAGCCGAACGTCTGCCGAATCGATGCATGATCCCTCCTCTCAGCCAGGCCGCGGGCAAGAGCAAGCTCTTGTATCGAGGCCAGCAACCCGGACCAGACAGCTCAATGCTGACTGGATGATCACTACGGGACTTTGCCTCACA
>Ga0306920_100015647_pt1 | contig 10407 bp, 9 predicted proteins | sample flu12Cox44000170_FD_204666 | JGI IMG/M metagenome (GOLD analysis project Ga0306920, IMG submission 204666) | Lab enrichment of tropical soil microbial communities from Luquillo Experimental Forest, Puerto Rico - flux4day.12C.oxic.44.000.170 (v2)... | ecosystem: Environmental > Terrestrial >...
GGTTCATGGCCTGGTATAAAGAGATCTTCCGGCAGTGCGTGAAGCACCTGCGCTGGAACCGCTTCCTGGTGGTAAAGGTGGGCGAGATCCGCGATGCCGACGGCTGGTACCGCAACTTCTTGGGCGACAATATCAGCTGCTTCCTCGACCTGAAGCTGCGCTACTACAACGAGGCAGTGCTGGTCACTAGCGTAGGCAGCCTGCCGCTGCGCATTGGCAAGCAGTTCGCCGGGTACCGCAAGCTGGGCAAGACCCACCAGAACCTGCTGGTCTTCTACAAGGGGCGCAATCCCGAGCAGATCGAGGAAAAATTCGGACGGGAATTCGGCGGTGGCGCATGATCCGCCTGGAATTCCCCGAGCGCAAGCGGCTGCGGGCGCGGGTGGTCTCGGAATATGCCCTCGCGGCAGGGTACCGCGAGTGCATATGCTTCAGCTGCGGCCATGCCAGCGCCGCACTGGCAGAATTCATGCCCACCTTCAACCCCTGCGAAGCAGGCCTCGACCACTGGTACACGCCGGAAGAGATCCACCGCCGCTATCTGGACCGGTTCGATGCCACCAGCGGGCACCTGCCGCTGTTTCTCATGCAGCGGCTGGCCGAAAGGTTCTACTACTACCTAGCGCCGCTGGACCAGGGAACGGTGGTGGTGCCCAGCGGCAGCGGCGAGACCATTCTTTGCCTGAAGCTGGCCTACCCGGCTGTGAACTTCGTTGCCGAATACGACAACAATAAACCCTGGCTGCGCTACGAGGAATCGGCGCCGCTGAATGCGGTGGTCGGAGCGCTGTGCCAGGTAGTGCATATAAAGGAGAATGAACGATGAAGGAGACGACCAGTGCCCAAGATATATCCACGGCTGGACCTTGCGAAGCTTACAGCGTTCCCCGAAGAGCTGCGCAAGCTCCAGCAATGGGTCTGTTGGGTACTCAAGCACGACCCGGGCAGGCCGAAGCCTGCCAAGCTGCTGATCGACCCCAAGCCTACACCGCACCGCGCTGGCCGCGACGCCAGCCATAGCGACCAACGGACCTGGGCAAGCTTCAAGGAAGCCTCGGCCTTCTTCGAGGCGCATACCTTGCTGCGCTACCAGGGCAAGGAAGTGCCGGTCTGCGGCCTGGGGTTTGTCTTCAGCTCGACGGATCCATATACAGGTATAGATATAGACGACTGCAGAGATCCGTCGACCGGCACCCTGCTGCCCGAGGCCGAGGCCATGCTGTCCAGCCTGCGCAGCTATGCCGAGCTGTCGCCCAGCGGCTCCGGCGTGTACATTATTGTCAATGCCACCCTGCCCAGCGGCGGCGGGCGGCGCAGGCACCGTATAGAGATGTACAGCCATTCGCGGTACTTCACGGTAACCGGCGATCATCTGGCTACGACGCCGCTTGCCGTTGAACCACGGCAAGCGGAACTCCAGTCCATTTACGACGTCATCTTCGGCACCGACCCGCCGCCGCCCGAACCGGAGCGGCAGCCGGATGACCCCAAGCTGGCCAGGGTGCGGACACTCAGCGACGACGAACTGCTGGCCAAAGCTACCGCAGCCGCCAATGGGCAGAAGTTCCGCGATCTCTGGGACGGCAACGGGGTGGCCGACCATAGCCAGGCCGATGCCGCACTCTGCGCCTTGCTGGCCTACTGGACCAGGGCGGACCGGGAGAGAGTAGACCGCCTTTTCAGGCGGTCTGCTCTCTTCCGCCCCAAGTGGGACCAGCGGCGCGGCAGGGATAGCTACGGGCAGCGCACGGTCGACTTCGCCTGCCGAGGGTGTGTCTCGATGTACGACCCGGACATGGAGGCGACGGTCTGGCATACCTTCAACGACATGGCCAACCGCGAGCTCTTCATGCAGCTGCACGGCAGCGATGAATTCATCTGGAACAACGAACGCGAAACCTGGCTCAGCTGGAATTGCCAGCGCTGGCAGCAGGACCACGGCAATGGGGTGATCTTCGCCGCCGAGGACGTCAGCAAAGAGCTGCTGCGGCGCACCCTGGCGCACCCCAACCCCGATCCCAAGGTGCAGGCCAAGCTGCTGAAGTGGTGCACCACCAGCGGCGACCGGGCGCGGCTGCAAAGCATTGAGCGCCTGGCGCGGCACCCCATGGGCGTGCCCAGCAAGCTTTTCGACACCGACCCCTGGCTGTTGTGCTGCAAGAACGGCGTGCTGGACCTGCGCACCGGCGACCTGCGCGACGGCCAGCGGGCCGATTACATCACCAGGTGCCTCGACTACAGCTACCTGCCGCACGCCAAGTGCCCTACATTCGACGGCTTCCTGGACGACATCATGCAGGGCGACCAGGACATGATCGAGTACCTCTGGCGGGTCATCGGCTACTCGCTGACGGGCGATACGACCGAGCGGGCTTTCTTCTTCCTGCACGGCGAGGGCCGCAACGGCAAAAGCACGTTCATCGAGACGCTCATGGCGCTGGTGGGCAGCGGAATGGAAGGCTACGGCCAGAAGGCGCGGTTCTCGACATTCCTCAAGAAAGCCGTGACCAATAATATTAACTCCGACGTCGCACACCTGGCAGGCGCCAGGGTGGTGGTGGCCAGCGAGGCCGATGAAAGCCAGCCACTCGACGTAGCCACGGTCAAGGAGCTGACCGGCGGCGATACAGCCAGGGCGCGGCACCTATACCAGGGTGAGTTCGAATTCAAGCCGCAGTTCAAACTCTTTCTGGTCACCAATAAGATCCCGCCTATCCGTGAGACCACCTACGCCATCTGGGACCGCTTGCACTATATTCCCTTCGAGTGGCGCATACCGGAAGCCCAGGTCGACCGCAAACTGCCGCTGAAGCTGTACGGCGAGCTGCCGGGAATTCTGGCACACGCGGTGCGCAGTTGCCTATTCTGGCAACAGGAGAACCTCATGCCGCCAGAGAAGGTGCTCAAGGCCGGAAAGGCACTGTATGCAGAGAATGATCTGTGCGGACAGTACATGCTGGAACGCTGCGCACGCGAAGATAACAACAAGGTGAGGCACAGCGAGCTTTATGCCGATTTCCACGAGTGGTGCAAGGCGCAGGGCATGCACCGACCGCTCTCTTCCAAATGGTTGGCTTCGGAATTACGTATTAAGGGGTTTACTAGCGAAAGATTGACCGACAATGTCATGTTTTGGGCCGGGCTGCGCATTCTGAACCCACGGCAGGGCAGCCTGGGCACGGGAGGGGGCTGAAGCGGGTGGGTAATTCACCACGGAGGTAAGTACCTTTGGTTTCAGTGAAAGCTGGAATTATGAATTACTGAAAACTGAATTTCTGTGAAGTCGTGATAAGGCGGCGGCGGCTATAGGGGGTTCTTCAAAACAGCCCCAGTTCAGTAATTGGTAATTCCCGGCCCGAGGCCTTGCTTCCGTGGCCATTTTTGCGCAAAATCGCCGGGAATAGCCAAAGACAGATACGATGCTGTTCTCCTTTACCGGGGTGCGGCTCGCAGGGCTGCACCCCTCGAAAAATCGAAGGCTGATCAGCCGAGGAAAGCGCATATGCGGAAACTGATAAATGTCGATGGTACGGTCAGGCCGAAGGGCAAGCCACGCGGAGATCCTTCCGCCATTGTCCAGTACCAGTTTAAGAAGGGTGATAATTCCATACAGAAGCAATCGCACCGGAGTAAACGATTAGTAAGCATTGAAGTACAGAATGAGCTGAACCGGATCGAGGCGAACCGCTCGCAGGCCTGCGAGGTTGCCCGTGGACTTGTACAGCGGGCGAAGAAGGACTCGAGCGAGCTGCGGCTGGTGATGGACATTACCGAGCCGGGCAAGCTGCAGACCTCGACGGCGGGCGCGGGATTCTTTGCTGCGGCGCAAGGGCAGCAGGTAGCGATGGTGATGGGCAAGCTATTCAGAGAAGAAGAGTAGGTGCCGATGGCAGTCATCGACCAGCGGCAGGGCAAGTCGCCAGCGCAGCTCTTTGCCGAGCTGCCTGTGGACAAGCGCAAGGGGCGCTGGGATAAGCTTACAGACCAAGATAAGATCAAGCTGGCTACTGGCTGGCAGGACTGGGATCCGCAGCGGGGCGAATACTTCCCGGGCTTCTGGGCGCGGCCCAACCAGGTCATACCGCCAGGCGATTGGCAGATCTGGATGGTGAAGGCCGGGCGCGGCTTCGGCAAGACCAGGGTGGGCAGCGAGACCACCCGGGAGTGGATCAAGACCAATGAGTTCGTGAACATTATTGCGCCGACCGCCGACGATGCGCGAGATATCTGCATCGAGGGTGAGTCAGGCATTCTGCGCATCTGCCCGCCCGAGGAACGGCCGAAGTACCTGCCCTCGCAGCGCAAGCTGCAGTGGCCGAATGGCGCCGTGAGCTTGATCTTTACAGCTGACGAGCCTGAGCGGCTGCGCGGCAAGCAGCACATGAAGGTCTGGGCAGACGAGCTGGCCAGCTGGCGCTACCTGGACGACGCCTGGGACCAGACCAGCTTCGGCTTGCGCCTGGGCAAGAACCCGCAGGCCATCGTCACCACGACGCCGAAGCCACTGCCTGCGTTGAAGGCGCTCATCGCCTCGCCGCATACCTTCCTGACCAATGGCACGACCTACGAGAACCGCATGAACCTGGCGGCGGCATTCTACAGCCGGATCATTGTGAAGTACGAAGGCACGCGCCTCGGTCGTCAGGAGCTGATGGCCGAGCTGCTCGAGGACAACCCCAACGCGCTATTCCAGCGCAAGTGGATCGACCAGACCCGCTTCAAGGATGCGGACTTCTTCTGGCGCACGATTTTTCCGCTGCTGCGCCGTGTAGTGGTGGGCGTCGATCCTGCGGCCAGCTCGAATGAGGAAAGCGACGAGACCGGAATACTGACCGCAGGCGAGCTGCCCTGGAAGCACGTGCCGCCTGAGATGAAAGCGGTCTGCAAGAATGACTCGGACCACTATTGCGTATTCGACGACCGCAGCGGCATCTACACGCCCGATGCCTGGGCGGCGGCAGCCATTGCCGCCTACCGGCAGTACAAGGCCGACCGGGTGGTCGGCGAGGTAAACAACGGCGGCGAGATGGTCGAGGCCAACCTGCGGCATACGGACGAGAACGTTTCGTATACCGCGCTGCGGGCCTCGCGGGGCAAGGTGACCAGGGCCGAACCTATTTCCGCGCTGTACGAGCAGCACCGCGTACACCATGTGGGTACGCTGGGCACGCTCGAGGACCAGATGTGCGATTACGATCCGAAGATCGTGGTCGATTCGCCGGACCGCATGGATGCCGTGGTATGGACCCTGACCGAGCTTTCAGAAGGCTCTGGCGGCTTTGCCTTTTTTGAAGTATTCTCTGGCGAAAATGCGGCGCAGCTACAGCAGAAGATGGAAGCCCAGGAACGAGAGCGGCAGGAGAAGAAGGCGTTGGGCGTGGTGCCGGAGGAGCTGAAGCTGGCCAGCAGGCCAGCGGCGCCGGGCAGCTGTCCGGCATGCGGATCGGAACTGGTGGCGAAGATGGGTGAATTTGAGCGGCGGTGCAATCAGTGCGGCGAGCAGTTCATGGCCGACGGCATGAAGCAGAAGACGCCATACTTCGCCAGCCGGAAAGAGATGCTGGAAGGAAGCAGTGGCAATACCTTCGGTAGCTTTCCGAATTGGAGGCGGTGAATGGATCACAGAGAGGCGAAGCGAATCATGAACCGCCGCACCTTCATTCGCGGTCTGATTCGCGTGGCACCGATAGCGACAGGTGTCATTGTTGCGCCCAAAGTGTTCGACGTGGGCAGCTGGCTGTGGCCGAAGCGCGATTATTACACCATCGAGTGGGGCGAGGACCTGGGGGGCGCATACCGCAACTCGACGTACACGTCGTACGAGTCGATGACCAGCGACTCGTACAGCGCCGAGGAGCTGGCCAGGATCGAGAAGAACGTGATCGAGCGCTGGAAGGACATAAAGCTGCATCGGCCAGACATGTTCATTGTCAGCCCGGACGTCGCCAAGCAGGTCGAGAAGCTGCTCGGTAAGGTTCAGGTCGTCGAGTGTAAGTACCTCGGCCCTGACACCATCTTGAAGATGAAGGAAGACGGCCAGTGTGAGTTTACGCCAGGAGGTACGATCAACTGGCGCAAGACGGTGAAGCTCTGATGCTCTTCTACTGGATCGTCACCGCGCTGCGCAAGATCGCCTGGCTGTTCAGGCCGGTGAGCGCCCGCGACGTCGCCCGCATCGACGCCAACGATCCCTGTCCTACCTGTGGACATCGTCAGGGTCGCCTGCGGGCGGTCACCCTCAGCATTACGGCGCCAGGCGCCACCAAGATTCCTATGCCCAAGGTCTTCTGCCAGCATACCTGCGCAGTATGTGGCGGGCGCTGGTATGAGGACCCGGTAGTGGCGGTCAGTGCGAATTATGTCTGGCGCTCAATGGCGCGAGACGAGATCGAGCAAAAGGAGGATCTATTCTGGGCCACGTATAAGGGCGGGCAGTATATCGAAAGCAAGAATACACCGCTGGTACAGGAGAAGACAAATTGAATTTCCGCGTGCCGCTGTGAAACGCGGCTAGTCGAACGGCGTTCCCGTTGCTATGGCCACCTGTTCGGGATGAACGTCCAACCAGGAGCCACGCGGTGAAAGAGAGTTGGTTTGTGATGCAGGATTCCATGAAGGTGAAAGCGCGTGTAGGCGTCCGGGTTAAGCTGGGGAACCGCGAGGGCCAGGTAGTCAAGGTCCTCACGGAGGACTTCAGAGACCCCATGGTGGCTGTGGCGCTTGAGGCCAGGAGTGGAAGCGGAAGGACCGAGGAAGTTGTCGGTCGCCTCAGTTTATTCACGGAGCTGAAGTCGAGCATACTGGCAAAGTAAGTACTGGCTTGGATTGTGGGTCGGGGTGCCGATATCCGGAAACGTACGCAATATAGGCGCGTTGATGAATGCGGCGCAGCGCTACGCGTCGCAGCTGTATCAGCCGCCGAAGCAAACCATACGCGGGATTAAGCCGGACAGCTGGTATTCGCCGCTGCAGCCGGTCGCTCCTATTGCGCCTGAAGGCACCGAGCCTCGCGGCTTCCAGTATTATGCTGGGCAGAACCTCAACTGGGTGCCGCGCTTCGACGCCGAGTACACGGCGCAGCAGCTGAAGAACCTGGCAGCGTATCCGCTGGCGCGGATCTGTATTGAAAGCGTCAAAGATATTCTCTGCAAGGCGCCCTGGCAGATCGATCCTCGACCCAACCCTGGCGAGACCCGCAAGCATGCCCTCGAGCGTGCCAAGCAAGACAAGAATATTGCAGGGCTGACCCGCTTCTTCGAGAAGCCCGACCGCGAGCATTACTGGAACGAATGGCTGCGTCCGCTGCTGGACGACATGCTGGTGATCGACGCGGCGTCGATCCTCATGCGTCGCAACTTCAATGGCGATATAGCTGAGCTGGTGGTGTTGCGCGGCGAGTCGATCGTGCGGTATATCGACATGAACGGTCTCACGCCGATGGCGCCCGACCCCGGCTACGCGCAGATCTGGTGGGGCATTCCGCTGGTCAATTTGACCACCGATCAGCTGTTGTATAAGCCGCGCAGCATTGTGCCTCGCAATACGGTCAGCTCGCAGATGTACGGCATGTCGCCGACCGAGCAGCTGGCTCCGGAGCTGGAAATAGGCTGGGAGCGTCTGGGCTTCACCAAGGCCTACTACACCGAGGGATCGATACCGGGCATGATGCAGATCGTGCCAAAGAGCGTCTCGCCAGAGAAGATGACCGAGGCCATGCTCTCCTTCAACAGCGATCTGGCTGGCAATTACGCGAAGCGCTGGCAGATCCGCATGGTGCCGGGCTTTGCCGATGCCTCGAAGGGCGAGAAGGACGAGATCGTGCTGACCAAGGCGCCGCTGCTGGCCGATGCATACGACGATATGCATACCAGGCGCGTGACCTTCGGCTACGGGATCTCGCCGCAACGGCTGATGAAGCAGATGAACCGGGCCTCGGCGGAGCAGGCCGACGAGGCGGCGGCGGAGGAAGGCACGCTGCAGTACTTCACCTGGCTGAAGGGGCTGATGGACCAGCTGATCCAGGAGAAGTTCGGGATGGACGGCTATGAATGGACGCCTGATCCATTCCGCGAGCCCAGCTTCGAGAAGCTGACCAAGGCCGCCAGCGACATTATGAAGGTGCCGGTCTTCTCGCCCAACGAGATACGCGACAAGTTCGGCGAGGAGCCCAGGCCGGAGCCGGAAGCCAACCAGCTGGGGGCGATGACCGCGAATGGCTGGACGCCGATCGGCATGAACGCCACGATGTCCGGCATACAGGTCGATGAGAAGGGCAAGGTCACTTATACGGGCGGCACAAGCGATACCGGGTCGGGCGCCAGCGGAGAGGTGGGCGCTATACCGGCAGGCGGCGGCGAGGAGCGGGGCGAGGGCGAGGCAGAACCGGAGCCTGAGCAGGGCGGTGGCGGCGGGCGGAAGGCCAAACGGGCCAGGACCCAGGCCGTGGGGCGCCGTGTGAATGGCGACGGCAAGCCACACGGGGCGCTTAACGCTGCCGGGCATTATGGCTTTGGGGCTGCAGTAGACCCCGGGGCGGTTGTCAAGTACAGCGAAGAGGAGGAGCGCGACGAGCATGGGCGCTGGACCAGCGGTGCTGGCGCTGCTTCGGGCGCCGACGTCGATCTCAGCACGCCGGAAGAGCGCGAGGCGGAAGAAGCCGAGAAGCCGAAGATGGAAGAAGTGTACACGGCTGAGGAGCGGTCGCACGGCAAGATCCCCAGCCTGTTGTTCTCGCCGAAGATCCAGGCCGGACCGACCAGCAGCCTGGTCAGGACGCAGATGCGCACGCTGCCGCCCGGGCATCTCGACGGCCTGCAGAGCGTTTCGTTCGTCGAGCACTCCTACGTGCAGGCCCGCAGTGCGGCGCACGATAACAAGGTCATCGATGCGCTGGGCGTGTACTCGCCGACCAACCACGATATCGTGCTCAGCTCAAATAAAGACAACATAGCGGTCATCGGCGGCAATACCATTGCCCACGAGGTCGGCCACCACGTGCACATGGCCAAGCTGACCGACGAGGCGGCGGCGGAATGGGAAGGCATCAGTAACAACGGACAGCATGCACTGATCAGCGCCTACGCCCAGACCAACCAGGGCGAGCACTTCGCCGAAGTCTACCGCGCCTACCAGCAGGGCGGCGACAAGCGGGCCAAGCTGAAGAACCTGGAGCCTGCTTCGTATAAATTCATGGCCAGCCTCAACCGTACCGACAGCAAGAAGCTGTACGGGCCGGGCAAGTTTGCCGATACGGCGACGGGCAAGGCCAACTGGCTGAAGCGTTACGATCCCAGGCAGGTGAAGGAATGACGCTCGAAAGCTACATCGCCAAGGTGCGCAAGGGCTTTCCCATTATGGGCGGCCAGCTGACCAAGAAGAAAGAGTTGTCCGAGGGCATGGTCATGCTGGACAAGGGCAACCTGCGAGCGGTCACCGCCGAGGCCTACAACCAGGACGTCTTCGGCGCCGAGGTGAAGTGGGCCGACGCCCAGGCGCAGGTCGAGAAGGCGCTGGCGGCCAAGCCCGTGGCCAAGGCTTCGGCGCACGATACCCGACGGGCGGTCATTCACCCCGGGCGCTCGCTGCCGCAGACGGTCACGGCCAAGCATACGCTCGAGAAGATGCTGCGCGATGAATTCCACAGCATGCGGCGAAAGACCAGGCGGATCCTGGCGCCCTACGTGCTGAAGAAGTACGAGCTGCCGAAGCTGGCCGAGGTCTTCCGCAAGGGTGCCGACGAGGACGAGGCCAAGAAGAAGGTCGACAAGAGCCTCGACGACAACTGGAAGTTCATTGCAGACCAGAGCTGGGAACCGCTCGAGAGCGCCGCCGTGGCTGGGGCTGCAGCCGGGGCGCTGCAGCTCCAGCTGGAGGACGAAGATGTCATCCAAAAGATCAATAAGCAAGCGCAGGCCTGGGCTGAAAAGCGCTCAGCCGAGATGGTCGGCATGCGGCGCACGGATACTGGCCGTCTGGTGCAGAATCCAAACCCCAAGTGGGCCATCAGCGACACTACACGTGACAAGCTCAGGTCCGCTATCTCTAACCTCTTTGCCAAGCCCGACGCCAATATGCTCGACTGGGAGAAAGAGATCGAGGATGCCGGAATATTTGACGACCAACGAGCTACGATGATCGCCCGTACGGAAAGCAGCCGGGCGCAAGTGCTTTCCAACCTCATGGCCTGGCAAGAGAGTGAGATGGTCTCGAAGGTCAGCTGGTCGCTCAGTGCCGACCACGACCCGGCGCTCAACTGCAACTGCGAAGACAATGCCGACGAGGGGCCATACGACGTCGACGACGTGCCGGAATTCCCCGACCACCCCAACTGCATGTGCGCTCTGGTACTGGAAACGCTCAGCGACGAGGAGGCGGAGTGAGCTGGACGCTGGTACAGTCGGTGAAGTT
>Ga0306920_100015648_pt1 | contig 10407 bp, 7 predicted proteins | sample flu12Cox44000170_FD_204666 | JGI IMG/M metagenome (GOLD analysis project Ga0306920, IMG submission 204666) | Lab enrichment of tropical soil microbial communities from Luquillo Experimental Forest, Puerto Rico - flux4day.12C.oxic.44.000.170 (v2)... | ecosystem: Environmental > Terrestrial >...
GGCGATGCGATCTGTGTGCTGCGCCGCGACCGCACCATCATCATGCGTATCCCGTTCGATCTCGACGTGATCGGCAAGAAGCTCGGTGAGATGCCGCGCGGCAAGGAGCCAACGTTGCGGGAAGGCGGATCGTATTCAGGGCTGGGGCCGGTGGACGAAATCCCGCGCTTGTATGTCCGCCCCACCAGCACCAACCCGCTTATCGTCGTGGTCGGCAAGCCGATTGATGAGATCCTGAACCTCTGGCGCATCCAGGCAATCCGGATCGGCGCGATCATGACGACACTGATCGCCTTCGTCCTCGGAGTCGCGCTGTTTCTGGCCCGCGAAATTCGCCGCCGCGCCGAGGCCGAGGACAAGCTCGAGGAGATGGCGACCACGGACGCGCTGACCGGCTTGCGCAACCGGCGCAAATTCGATGCGGTGATTGAGAGCGAGTGGCGGCGTGCCATGCGCCACAAGAGCCCGATCTCGCTACTCATGATCGATGCCGACCATTTCAAGAGCTACAACGACACCTTCGGCCACCAGGCCGGCGACCAGGTGCTGGTCGGGATCGCGATCTGCATCTCCGATTCGGTCCGCCGCGCCGGCGACTGCGCCGCGCGCTATGGCGGCGAGGAATTCGCCGTGCTGCTGACGGGGATCGCGGCAACCGAGGCGCTCAATGTCGCCGAAACCATCCGCCGCAAGGTGATGGAATGGTCGGAAGCCGACAACCCCTCGACAGTCAGCGTCGGGGTTGCCTCGACCACGCCGACGGGCGGAATGGATTGGCCGCAGCTCGTGAGCGCTGCCGACAAGGCGCTCTACGCGGCCAAGGCCGCCGGCCGCAACCGCAGCGTCGTCGCCAAGATGCCGGGCCTGTCGCTGGTGGCGTGAACTTCTTCCTCATCTGCGGCGCGCAATTTCGAATTCGCTCGCTTAGCTCTCGCGCCCCGGAATGACGGCACAGCGCGCCAAGCGCGTTTGCCGTCACTTCAAATAGCGCTGCATCTCTTCGCGCAGTCCGTCGCGCAAGTCCGTGCGCGCCATGCCGTACGCGATATTGGCGCGCAGGAAGCCTGCCTTCGAGCCGCAGTCGTGCCGCTCGCCGACAAACTCGACGCCGTAAAAGCGCTGCGACTTGGCAAGCCCGATCATGGCGTCGGTGAGCTGGATCTCGCCGCCGGAGCCACGCTCCTGCGTTTCCAGGATCTTGAAGATCTCCGGCTGCAGGATGTAGCGCCCGGTGATCGAATAGTTCGACGGCGCCGTTCCCTTCGGCGGCTTCTCCACCATGCCGTCGACCTCGAACACGCCGCCGGAGGCGTGGCGCTTGCCGACGCCGCAGATGCCATATTGATGCGTCATATCCGAGGGCACTTCCTGCACGGCGATCAGGTTGGATTTCGCGCTGAGCGCGCTCGCCGCCTTGACCATCTGCGCAAGACAGCCGGGCGTGTTCAGCACCAGCTCATCCGGCAGCACGACCACAAACGGCTCGTCGCCGACGATGTCGCGCGCGCACCACACCGCATGCCCGAGACCGAGTGGCGCCTGCTGCCGGGTAAAGCTCACGGCGCCGGCCTCGGGCTGATCGCGCTCCAGGATTTCCATCTCGGCCTTCTTGCCGCGCGCAGCCAGCGTGGTGTCGAGCTCGAACATGCGGTCGAAATGATCCTCGATCGCGCCCTTGTTGCGGCCGGTCACGAAGATGAAGTGCTCGATGCCGGCTTCCTTGGCTTCGTCGACCACATACTGGATCAGCGGCTTGTCGACGATGGTCAGCATTTCCTTCGGCATCGCCTTGGTAGCGGGCAGAACACGGGTGCCGAGGCCGGCAACGGGGAAAACGGCTTTGCGGATTTTCATGGGAGCTGTCGAAATGGCTTGAGAGGGAACGCAGGCGGGTTAACGCCCATGTTGGTAGCCGTTTTACGCTCCGTTACAAAGGCGCAAACGTTGACCCTGACGGAAAAACTGCAATTTTGTTAAACTATCGGAAACCGTGAGGGGCCTCCTGAAAGCCGCAGTTTTGGGGCAGCGGTAGAACAAGATGCAACCGATCAAATCATCAACGGCACCGTTTTTCACCGCACTCGTTGTCGCAGGAAGTCTCGTGCTGGCCGCTCCCGCCGGCGCACAGTCCGCCGGCGGCGGATTGTCGAGCCTGTTCGGCGGCATTTTCTCAGGCCCGAAACCCGACCCGTCGACACTGCCGGTCCCGCCCGGCAGCGCGCCCTGGAGCGGCGAGGACGGAGCATCCGGTAGTCCGCTGATGACAGCCGCAGCGATCCGCGACGCCGCAGGCAATTTCGATCGGTGCGTGGCCGGCATGTGGCCGGACGCCGCACGGCGCGGCGTCACCGAAGATAACTTCAAGCGCTTCACGGCGGGGCTCACGCCCGACCTGCGTATCATGGATCTGCTCGACGCGCAGCCCGAATTCACCAAATCGATCTGGGACTATCTCGACATCCTGGTGAACGACAATCGCCTCGCCAAGGGCAAGGACATCCTCATAAAATACAAGGCCGAGTTCGACACCACCGAAAAGACCTACGGCGTCGACCGCTATATCATCGCGGCGATCTGGGGTATCGAATCCAACTACTCGACCCAGATCGGCGATCGCAGCGTGCTGCAATCCACGGCAACACTGGCCTGCATCGGCCGCCGCCAGGCCTATTTCAAGGACGAGTTCCTCTCTGCGCTGGAAATCCTCAACCATGGCGATCTCAGGCCCGAGCAGCTGCACGGCTCATGGGCGGGTGCCTTCGGCGCGACGCAGTTCATGCCGACTGCGTTCAAGCGCTACGCCGTCGATGCCGATGGCGACGGCCGCCGCGACGTGGTCGACGATGCTGCCGACCTGATCGCCTCGACCGCCAACAATCTGAAGAAGGATGGCTGGCAGACCGGCCAGAGCTGGGGCTACGAGGTCGTGGTGCCCAAGGATTTTAACTACATGCTGGCCGACCGCGCCAAGACCATGACCGTGGCGCAGTGGGAGCATCTCGGCATCAAGCGCGCCAATAACCAGCCCTTCCCGCATTCCGCTGACAAGGCCTATCTGCTGGCGCCCGCCGGCGCCGAAGGCCCGGGCTTTTTGATGCTGCAGAATTTCCGCGTGATCATGAAGTACAACCCGGCCGAAGCCTATGCGCTGGCGATCGGCCATTTCGCCGACCGCCTGCGCGGCGGCGCGCCGTTCGTACAGCCCTGGCCGCGGCAGGAGCGCGAATTATCGCGCGCCGAACGGCTGGAGCTGCAACAGTTGCTCGCCCAGCGCGGATTCTATCGCGGCACCCCGGATGGCCAGCTCGGCGGCGAGACCCGGCAAGCCCTGCGCAACTTCCAGGCCTCGATCGGCACGCCGGCCGATGGATTTGCGACCGCTGACGTGCTGGAGCGGCTGCGGGGGCACTGAACCGGCTGATTTTGCACTAAAAGTAACCTCAAATCGCGCTTTTCCGCACGACTCTTGACGTACGGCCATATCAACGATTTATCCGCCAGAACCTGCCCGGTTAAGGCCCAATTGCGTTATACACTGCGTCAACGAAATTCGACTGCGACCGAATCCGAATGTCCAAGCCCAAGTACAAGCTGAAATACGACCTGACGTCCTTCTTCAGGTTGTTCACCGAGACCGGTCCCTTGATCGTGCTCGCGATTGTGATCGCGGCCCTGATCGGCGGGCCGGCGGCGGCGCAGTTCGGTGGCTTTGGCGGTTTCGGTGGCTTTGGCGGCCGTCCCGCGGCGCGCGGCGGCGGATTTGGCGGAGGCGGCGGCTGGTTTGGCGGCGATTTCTTCTCGCCGTTCCAGCAGCAGCAGCAGCCCAAGCGCGTCTACCAGGATTTTTCCAAGGCGCCGCCGCCGGAGAAGCGCGACAGCATTCCCGAACGCAATGTCATGGTGATGGGCGACGGCATGGCTGACTGGCTCGCTTACGGGCTTGAGGACGCCTACACCGAGCAGCCCGATATGGGCGTGATCCGCAAGGCGAAAAACACCTCCGGCCTGATCCGGTATCAGCCCAAGGGCGATCCCGCCGATTGGGCGGCCGCGGCCAAGCAGATCCTTGCGACCGAGAAACCGGACATCATCGTCATCATGCTCGGCCTCAACGACCGCGTCGCCCTGCGCGAGCCTGCCGGCGAAAAAACTGACAAATCGGACAAGGACAAGGCGGCCGAGAAGAAGGCCGACAAGGATAAGGACAAGAAGAAGCCGGACAGCAAGGCCGCCGAAAGCAAGCCACAAAGGCCGGACGCTGCGCAGGAGGGAGAGGCCAAGCCGGATGAGAAGATGGCCGATACCGAGTTGCCGCCCGAAGACAGCGACAACGGCGACGCCCCGATGCCGGTCCCGACCGACAAGAGCACGCGCACGCCGAACGGCCTTTATGAGTTCCGCGACGATCGCTGGGTCGAGCTCTACAGCAAGAAGATCGAAGAGATGATCGCGGTGGTCAAATCCAAGGGCATCCCCGTGGTGTGGGTCGGCCTCCCCGCGATCCGCGGACCGAAGGGGACATCTGACATTCTGTTCCTGGATTCGCTCTATCGCGACGCCTCCAACAAGGCCGGCATCACCTATGTCGACGTCTGGGACGGCTTTGTCGACGAGCGCGGGCTGTTCCTGCAAAAGGGTCCCGACTTCGAAGGCCAGATCCGTCAGCTGCGCTCCTATGACGGTGTCTATTTCACCAAGCCCGGCGCAAGAAAGCTCGCCCACTATGTCGAGCGCGAGATTACCCGTCTGCTCGCTGCACGCTCCGGGCCGATAGCGCTTCCGACCGAGCCTGCGACGCCAGAACCCAACGCGGTCCCGGGTCAACCGGCGCCGCGTCCGATCGCCGGACCGATCATGCCGCTGGTCGCCTCCAGTGTCAGCACCGATCAACTCCTGGGCGGCCCCGGCACACGGCCCGCCTCGGTCGATGCACTTGCTGCCAGAACGCTGGTCAAGGGCGAAGCCTTGAACGCGCCGGCCGGCCGCGCCGATGATTTTTCCTGGCCGCGTCGCGAGATCGGACGCGAACAGGCCAAAGAACCGCCGAAGGAAACACCGGTTGCGACGACGGCGCCCGCCGGCGCAAGCGTGCCGCCTGGAGCCATTCCCGGTGTCACACCGCAGACCCAGCTGCCACAGCAGAAGAAGCAGCAGCCGCCGGCACGCGCGCCGTACCAGAATTTCTTCGGCTTCGGCAGTCCCTCGCCACCGCCGCGCCAGGTCGCGCCGCCGCCGCGATCGCCGACCGCGCCCGGTGGCGTGCCGCGTCCGCCGGCTAATGTCGGGCGCTCGGCCCAGGCGCCAGCCGATCCGGTGCGCTAAGCGCCCGAGCAGGCCGAGCGCTTGCGAGGCCGTTAGCGAACGGCGCTAAACACGGTCGTCGACGAACGCTTACAAGATCAGCCCGCCATCGACCACGATGGTTTGCCCGACGATATAGGACGACAAGGGCGAGGCCAGAAACAGCGCCGCGCCCGCCATATGTCGGCGGGCGTGCCGAGTCGCCTGAGCGGAATCCGCTGCAGCGCGCCTTCCAGCCGTTTAGGGTTTGACGTCGTCACCTTGGTCATCTTGGTATCCACCAGGCCGGGCGCGATGCCGTTGACGCGGATGCCGTCTTCGGCCCAGGCTTCTCCGAGCGTCCGTGTCAGGCCGACCGCGCCGGTCTTCGAGGCATTGTAGGCGGGGTTGCCCATGGTCGAATGATAGGCGGCCGTGGAGCTCACGATGATGAGCGCGCCCTTGGCATCGCGCAGCATCGGATGAAACCTGGTCGCGCACGCCATGAGGCTCATCAAATTGACTTCGATCACCCTGCGAAAGCCTGCCATCTCGAACTCGCCGCGACGATAGATCACCGCGCCCTGCGCCATCACCAGCACGTCGAGCCGCTCGAAGAACGGCTTGAATGTCTCGATGGCGGCTGTGTCGGCAACGTCGAGCCTGACATAGTCGAGGCCGTCGAGGTTTGATCCCTCCTCTTCCCGATAATCGGCAGCCGCAAGCCGCGTGCCGCAAACGGTCACGCGCGCGCCGCGCTCGCGAAAAGCCTGGGCGATCCCGTTGCCGATACCGCTGGAGCCGCCGACCACGAGCACCTGCTTGCCGCCGAAATCGAGTTCGTTCATGTCACCCACCTCTCGCTTTTTCCTTGTCCTTGCCCGGCTTGACCCGGCAATCCATCCCGCCGGGACTCGCTTTTGAACTTGGATAGATGCCCGGATCAAGTCCGGGCATGCCAGATGTGCGGCCGGCACTCGCAGCAACACGTTGACAGGAGCCGGTGCCGGAGTAGCTTTTCAGTCAAATCAGGCGGGACAACCGTCCGGAAAGTCGAGGAGAACGCGATGGCCATTGCGATCCGGCAGCTGACCAAACACTTTGTCGGCGAGGTGTCCGGCGTCGATTTGCGTAAACCCCTGACCAGGGACGAGGCCGCCGAGATCGAGGCCGGCATGGACAAGTATGCCGTACTGGTATTCCACGACCAGGACCTCACCGACGACCAGCAGATGGACTTTGCGCTGAATTTCGGCGAGCGGGAAAATCCGCGCGGTGGCAACATCACCAAGCAAAAGGACTATCGCCTCGGCTCCGCCGGCCTCAACGATGTCTCCAATCTCGACAAGGACGGCAAGCCGCTGCCGAAGGATCACCGCACGCATCTTTTCAATCTCGGCAATTGCCTGTGGCATTCCGATTCCTCGTTCCGTCCGATTCCGGCAAAATTCTCGCTGCTGTCGGCGCGAGTGGTGAACCCGAAGGGCGGCAACACCGAATTCGCCGACATGCGAGCCGCCTATGACGCGCTCGATGCGGAGACCAAGGCGGAGATCGAGGATCTGATCTGCGAGCACTCGCTGATGTATTCGCGCGGCTCACTCGGCTTCCTTGACTACAGCGACGAAGAGAAGGAAATGTTCAAGCCGGTACTGCAGCGGCTGGTGCGAACCCATCCGGGGCACAAGCGCAAGTCCCTCTATTTGTCATCGCATGCCGGCAAGGTGGTGGGCATGAGCATGCCGGAAGGGCGGCTGCTATTGCGCGATCTGAACGAGCACGCCACGCAGCCGGAGTTCGTCTACGTCCACAAATGGAAGCTGCATGACTTCGTGATGTGGGACAACCGCCAGACCATGCACCGCGTCCGCCGCTACGACCAGTCGCAGCCACGCGACATGCGCCGGGCGACGGTCGCCGGCAGTTTGCCGACGGTGCCGGACCAACCGGCGTTGCGGCAGGCGGCCGAGTAGCGCTGCGCTGTCGTCCCGACCAAGCGAGCATCTGCGAGCGCGAGGGACGACGCAGAGAGCTCTAAGCGTGTCCGGCGTCGTTGGAGAGCATGCCGGGATCGATGCCGATCTTGCGCAGTGCGCGCGCATATTTCTCGTCGACATCGTCGCCGAACACCAGATCCGCATCGGCATCGCAATGCAGCCAGCCATTGCCCTGGATTTCGGCCTCGAGCTGTCCGGGCCGCCACCCGGCGTAACCGAGCGCGAGGATCGCATGCTTGGGACCATTGCCCTTGGCGATCGCCTTGAGGATGTCGATGGTCGCGGTCAGGCAGATATCCTCGTCGATCCGCAGCGTCGCGTTCTCGATGTAGAAATCGCTGGAATGCAGCACGAAACCGCGCCCGGTGTCGACCGGGCCGCCGCGCAGCACCTGCATGCTCTCGGCGGTTTGCGGCAGCTTGATCTGGTCGTCCTTGTTGATGATGTTGAGCTGCACCAGCAGCTCAGGAAAGTCGATGCTGCCGGCGGGACGGTTGACCATGATACCCATGGCGCCATCGGCTGAATGCGCGCAGAGATAGATCACCGAGCGCTCGAAGCGGGGATCGCCCATGACCGGCATCGCGACCAGCAATTGACCGTCGAGGTAGCCGTGTTTGGGCGAATTGTCGCTGGCGCCGGCCTTCTTGCGGCGAACCTCGCCAGATCTTTTGCCTTGAGGATCCATCCGCGTCGGAGCTCTCAGATTCAACGATATCCTGATATTGGGTTGCCCTTCTGTCAATCAAGCATCTCATCGAAGGCGTTGCGGCGCGTTGACAGCCCATCACAAGCAATTCAATGGTTCGCCGCCATGCTTAACTGTAAAGACGTCGCATGAATGCCATAGTTCCCTTGCGGGCCTCGCTCGGCGTTGCGGCAGCCTTTCTGGCATCCGCATTCGCGCTCGATGCCCGTGCCCAGGACGCCTCGCCATGGCAGCGGGACGGACATTCCGCGGTGCGGCTGCTTGCGGGATCGCGCAGCGGCGCGGTTTTGCTCGGCGGCATCGCCTTTCAGCTGCAGCCGGGATGGAAGACCTATTGGCGCACGCCCGGCGATTCCGGCGTGCCGCCACGCTTCGATTTCACCAAATCTGAAAACATTGAGGCGGTGACGGTGCTCTGGCCGGCGCCGACACGGTTCGACGACGGCGCCGGCGGCACCTCGCTCGGTTACCACGATCAGATCGTGCTGCCCTTGCGGATCGTGCCGAAGAGCGCCGACAAACCGGTGACGCTTCGCGCCAACGTCAACTATGCGGTGTGCGAGAAACTCTGCATTCCCGTCGAGGCCAATGTCGAGCTTGCCTTCACCAGCGTTGCCTCCACCGAGGACAGCGCACTGTTCGCAGCGCTCGACACCGTTCCAAAGCCGGCCAATGTCGGCGACCCCAATCCGCTCACCATCCGCGACGTCAAGCGCGAGGGAAAGGACAAGGTGCTGGTCGACGTGGTCACACCCGATGAGCGCAATCTCAATCTGTACGTCGAGGGGCCGACGCCCGATTGGGGGCTGCCGGTTCCAAAGCTCGTGGACAAGAGCCTGCCTGGCGTAAAGCGTTTTGCATTTGCGCTCGACGGCGTCCCGCCTGGCGTCAATCCCGAGGGCGCGGCACTCAAGCTGACCCTGGTCGGCGGCGAGCGCGCCTATGAATTCAATATCAACCTGGAGTGACACGCATCCGCGAGGTCGATACCGCCCTCCGCAGGGGGAGAGGGCAAGGAAGGGCGTATCACCCAACCGAATCTTAACGATGTGTTGATAGGCCGAAATGATCGCCGCATCACGCGGCGTCTGTCAGGATTTTCCTTTCGTGGCCGCCATCGATGCCGAATCCGGAACAGCCGTGCCGACGAGACTGATCACGCGGCTGCGTCGCATTCTGACCGGTGGCTCCAGCGAAGCCTCGCTGACGCGGCGCCTGGCCGGCACGATCTTCATCATCCGCGTGCTCAGCGCGGGCCTTGCCTATCTCTCGCAGATCCTGCTGGCGCGCTGGATGGGCGGATCGGACTACGGCATCTATGTCTATGTCTGGACCTGGGTGCTGCTGCTCGGCAGCATGATGGATTTCGGCATCTCGGCCTCCGCGCAAAAGATCATCCCCGAATACCGCGCGGGCGGAGAGCATGCACTGCTGCGCGGTTTTCTCTCCGGCAGCCGCTGGATGACCTTTGCGGTATCGAGTGCGGTTTCGCTCGCGCTTGCCGGCGTCGTCAAACTTGTCTCCCCCTGGATCGAGCCGGGCGCGATCGTCCCTCTCTATATCGGTTGTCTGACCCTGCCGCCCTTCGTCGTCGCCAACACCCAGGACGGGATTGCGCGCTCGCATGACTGGATGCGGCTCGGCCTGATGCCGCAATTCATCATCCGCCAGGCGCTCATCATCGGCTTCACCGCCGGCGCCTTTGTGCTTGGGGTCAAGCTCGGCGCCACCACCGCGATGCTGGCGAGCTCAGCCGCCGTGTGGCTTGCGATGATCGGACAGATGATCGTGCTCAACCACAGCCTTGCCTGCCATATCGAGCCCGGCCCGAAGGCCTATGATGTCGGCGGCTGGCTCAAGATCTCGCTGCCGATCCTGCTGGTCGAAAGCTTTTACCTGCTCTTGTCCTATACCGACGTGCTGGTGCTGCAGCAGTTTCGCAAGCCCGAGGACGTCGGCATCTACTTTGCCGTGGTGAAGACGCTGGCGCTGGTGTCGTTCATCCACTACGCGATGTCGGCGACGACGGCGCATCGCTTCGCCGAGTACAATGCGCAAGGCGACAAGGCGCGACTGTCGACCTATGTCGCGCATGCCATCAACTGGACGTTCTGGCCGTCGCTTGCAGCGACGCTGGTCCTGCTCGCGTTGGGCAAGCCGCTGCTCTGGCTGTTCGGTCCGCAATTCGTCGCCGGCTACGACATCATGTTTGTCGCGGCAATCGGACTCGTCGTGCGATCAGCAATCGGCCCGGTCGAGCGGCTCCTCAACATGCTCGGCCATCAGCATATCTGCGCGCTCGCCTATGCGCTCGCGTTTGTGATGAACGTGATCCTCTGCGTCGTGCTCGTGCCGCGTTTCGGCGGCCATGGCGCGGCCGCGGCGACCTCGCTCTCGCTCACCTTCGAGACGGTGCTGCTG
>Ga0306920_100015650_pt1 | contig 10406 bp, 11 predicted proteins | sample flu12Cox44000170_FD_204666 | JGI IMG/M metagenome (GOLD analysis project Ga0306920, IMG submission 204666) | Lab enrichment of tropical soil microbial communities from Luquillo Experimental Forest, Puerto Rico - flux4day.12C.oxic.44.000.170 (v2)... | ecosystem: Environmental > Terrestrial >...
TCGAGGATCACCCGATCAACCACCATGTCGGGAGCAGTCCCGACGTAATGGACGCGCACGGGAACCCCTACTTTGACCTTTTCTTTCTCTATAGCCGCGTCTATCGGTCTGCCACTTCGGGTCACGCATGTGACAGACTTGCCTAACTGATAACTCACTGGACCACTAGTTTCCTTGAGAACGATCGCACTCCCCGGCGTGCACTCGGTGATCGTCCCGCTGGCATCAGTCGTGGTCGTTGTTTGAGAAACTTGTTTTTTACGAGGGAAGGCCCGATTCATTGCCCACTCGTTGCCCATTGCCAGCTTTTACGCGATTCGGTTTGCATTGCGCCAGCATTATGCGACGTTCGCTCATCCGCAATAAATTCCTCGGTTTCGCGGAGCCGAGGGTAAAACGTCCGCTGAGTCTCAATGCGGCACATTCATGAATCCATGAATCGTGCTGCGCTTTCTCGCATCGGTTTCGGCGGCTCGATTCCAAACGGAAAACCGAGCAACCGAAAAATTGAACAACGGCACAGCGAAAAAATTACTGACAGTCGAGGCGCTCGTTCCCGCGCTGAACGAAGCCCTAAGTCTGAACCTCAACGTGCGCTCGATCGCGTCCATGAGACTCGCGCACAAAATCCCTTACCACAAAATCGGCTATCGGACGGTTCGCTACGATTTCGACAAGGTGTTCGCGGCGCTGACGCGCGTTCTATAGCTTTTCAGAACGTTTACTGTCTTTAAGATTGTAACAGCTAACTGCTGTTCACAGCTTGATGCGCGGACAGCGCGTAGAATAAGAAAAATCACTCACGTGATTTCTTAAAAATCAGAGCGTAAGCGATAGGTTGAATGTTCACTGGTGAACGATTCACACTTGCAATCATTCCACAGCGCTGTAAGCTCTGCATCTCTCGTAACACGGTAGATCAGTCAACAACACGCTCGGCTGGTTCGCACTGGTCGAGCGTGATTGTTTTCTATCAGCTTGCGCAAGCTGCGCGATTCGCTCTACGATCAGCAGTTGTCACTTGCAATTCACACTCTCCGCCTTTATCATTGCGTTGCGGTGGCAACGAAGAGCTTCCGCACGTTTCATATACGATCGCACTCAAGCCGCTGGTTCACTCTGGCGGCTTGTTTGTTTTCACAGCAGAGCGTAAGCGAAAGGTTGAACGTTCACTTGCGAACGATTCACACTTGCAATCATTCCACAGCGCTGTAATCTCTGCGCAGCACATTCACCTAACATTCAACGCCGCTGCGACGAATCCTTCCCCGTCTTAAAAACCAGCGGCGTTGCCCTTTCTATGCTCGCTTGGAGCGTCCTATGTGATCGCAATTCTGCCGGGGATGAATTATCCCCGGCACTGCAGCCCCTAGGATGCTTCTAATTTCCGAGGGCATCCCCAGACCTGCGCTCGATCAATAAAAACGATTCTGGCGGCGTTTGCGGCGCTTATTCAGCCACGCTGGCCAAAAAATACGCGCTTTTGTATTGCCGATAGAGATTACAGATGAACGCTTCTGGCGTTGCGCGAGTAATCCGCTTCCCGTCTATCACAAGAGGATGATCGAGGATTCCCTGCAGAACAGGATGCGTCGCGGACAGCTTCCCGCGATCGAGAATGACCTCGCCGATTGTTCGCCAGTGACCCGAAGGCGTCGGCTCTACGAATGTCACTTTCTTCACGCGATAATCCTCACGACGTTCGCTGATGGAACTGGCTGAATGGAGAAATAGCGAGCGGCGTCTGCGGGTTTCACCAGCTCGCGGTAGTGGGCATACGTGATCGCAGAGTTCATGTGTCCAAGCTCCATCGCGGTCGCTGCTGGGTTCTTAAACGCTGCAAGATGGTAGGACGCGAAGCTGTGGCGCATCGCGTTTTTCTTCCACTCGATTCCTGCGTTGCGCAATGCGTGGGCGAATGGTCGCGGCGAATGCGCACCCGTGGGCGGCGCGACGTTGCCGCTGAGTTTCCGATAGGGCAAAATCCACTCGCGCAGATTAGGTTCGATCTTCACGTAGCGATTCTTTCCTGTCTTACTCTTCTCGGCCTTCACATGAATGAGATTGCTCTCGAAGTCGATTTCAGACCATGTCAGACGCGCAATCTCAGAGCGTCGCAGACCAGCAAACAGACCAATCGCAATCATCGGCAAGATGTCTGGCGTTGCAGCTTCGAGCAGACGCGCAGTTTCTTCCACAGTGAGAATGCCGACAGGAGCGGCGTCATCAACCTTCACTTTTGTTGCGCCTTCCGCGACGTTGCTGCTCGCGTATCCGCAGCGCACAGCGAAGTTGAATGCGTTCACTAGGTGCGCTCTGTAGTGAGAGCGAGTCCGTTTGCCGACTTGGAGTGAGCGAAGCCACTGGTCTATTTCCTTGCTCGTAATTTCACTCACCACCTTGCCGTTGAAATGCTCCGCGAATTTCGCGAGACGAAGCTCGACAACTTTCCGATGTCCCGCGCCAACGCCATCAGCTTTTTTCGCGGCGAGTAATTCAGCGACTAATTGCGTCGCTGTGCATGACCGCGCTGCGTTGCGTAGATGTTCGAGCAGGAAATCGGTCGCATCTCGCAGCGTCTTGCCGAATGGCGCGAGCTTGTCGGCGCACTCCTGCGCGAGAATCCGCTGCGCTGCCGAGAAGGTCGCATGTTGAATTCCCTCGTTCAGAATCTCGACATTGCGAGCATCTGCATACGCCTTCGCTTGTGCCTTCGTATCGAAAGAGAGGCGTTCACGCTTGCCGTTTATGCGGGACTCCACGAAATGCTTCGTCACGAGTTCGCCGTTTACTTTCCACCGAGCTTCCTTTGCGACATATCTCATTGTTCTCATGATGGGCAATCTATTGCCCACTCTTGCCCACGTCAACGAAAAAATGATGTATGAATGCTGATTGAATGAAGACGAATGAACATATCCGAAAAGACGTGATTTACGAGGGAGAAACGCTGTTTTGAGAGGGGAAAACGTATGTTCAGCGAAATTGCGTCTGATTAGTTTGAGAAACTTGTCCCCACGCAAACGGCGCCACGCATGCCAATGCAATGATCAGAAGCACCTTCTTCATGATTTCCCCTTTCTTGTTTAGTTCCGATGGCAATAAAGCTCCCGTTTCCGGCTAATTTTGACCCGTGGCGGAAGAGCCTACCGCCATATTAGATTCGCATGCGCCAGGCGTGGCGGATGTTTGAGGAGACTAAGATCGGGAAGCGGATGTGGTTGCCAAACAAAGTCCGAATTCGGTGTTGGACGTTGGGCGTTGGGCGTTGGACGTTTTGTCGTGACTCTCTGGATCGGCACCTCGGGTTTTCAGTATGCGGTATGGAAAGGGAATTTTTATCCCGAAGATTTGCCCGCAGCGAAAATGCTGCCCTTTTACGCCGAGCGATTCTCGACGACGGAAATCAATTACACTTTTCATCGGATCCCAGCGCCAAAGACGATCGAAAATTGGAAAACGCTTACGTCGGAAAATTTCCGGTTCGCGCTCAAAGCACCTCAGAAAATCACCCATTGGTCGAAACTCCGCGATTGCACGGACACGCTGGAATACTTCCTGAAAGTTGCAGCTGGCCTCGGCGAGCGACTCGGCCCGGTTCTGTTTCAATTGCCACCGACTTTCAAAAAAGATGCCGATGTGTTGAATTCGTTTCTTCGCGAACTGCCGGAAATGCGCGCCGCGTTCGAGTTTCGCCACGAATCGTGGTTCGACGACGAAATTTTCAATCTCGTCAAATCGCGCAATATCGCGCTTTGCATCGCCGATACCGGCGCGCTGAGCACACCAAAGAAAGTCACCGCCGACTACGGCTATCTCCGCCTCCGTCGCGAAGATTACGCGGAAACGGACGTAAAAGGCTGGTCCGACTTCGTTCGCGAACAAGGCTCAAATTGGAAAGATGCGTTCGTTTATTTCAAGCATGAGGAAAGCGGGATCGGTCCCAAGCTCGCCACGCAAATGATGGAATTGCTTGGGTGATGCTTAAAGGCTAGCGCCCGATCAGGATAAAGATTCCTGCCACCAGCGCCAGCGCGCCAGTGATGATGCCGATCCCGAGTCCCGTGAGAGTGAGGATTCCCACGGCGATAAGATAAATCGCGAGCAGAAGCATTCCGATGTTTTTTGTAATGTTCATGCCGCGAGTATCCGCAGTTGCGCGCCGGTTTGACAATCTTGGAAACGCTCAGTCAGCCCGTGTTCGCTGCGCCGAAATTTTGGATCGCCAACATCGGCCGCAACGCGAATTGCAGAAGTTATTATCTGCCGGCCACGCGAACTACCACGGCGGAGACATCTTTCGCATCGACGAACGCGTCGAAATATTCTGCGCCCGCCAGATTCGAAAGATGGACGACGTTGTCGGACATCTGCGCGACTTTGCCTCCGAGCTTTTCTCCAGATCTCAGGTGTAACTCCACACCTTTACCGACACTGCCCTGAAGCAGGCTGAGCACAGTCGCGTTAGGTTGCAGGGCCGCTTTTTCCTGGGCGAGCAAGCTCGAACAGGTCATCGACGCAATGATGAATCCGAGAAGAGAGTAACGTTTCATAAGGAAGTCGTTCTGCGTGATTTCCGATTTATTTGCGAGCAAATAATGATGCGTTGCATAAACAAACGACACTGCTCGAGGGGAGGAGCGTTTGGTGTAGCGGTGCTTGTGCCAAGCACCGAAGTCCGTAAATAGGCCTTTGACACAAACGCCTCTACAATGAACTCGATTGCGGAAAATCTAGAGCGCGTTCGGGAGCAGATCGCGCAGTCGGCGGCGAAGACTGGGCGCACTGCGGACGACATCGAGCTCGTTGCGATCACCAAGACGCATCCGCCCGAGAAAGTGCGCGAGGCGGTTGAAGCTGGGCAGACGTTGTTTGGCGAAAGTCGCGTGCAGGAAGCGCGCGACAAGATCCCGGAACTTCCGTCGAATTTGCGTTGGCATTTCGTCGGTCATTTGCAAAAGAACAAAATCCGCCACGCGCTTCCGCTGTTCGAACTTTTTCACAGCGTTGATTCGCTTGCATTGGCACAGGAGATGGACCGCATCGCAGCAGATGAAGGAATGCATCCGCGAGTTTTGCTGGAGGTAAATGTGGCAGGCGAGGGGAGCAAGTTCGGGTTTGCGCCCGATAAGTTACGCGAACAAATGGAAGCGTTGCTCGCCCTGCAACGATTGTCGATCCTTGGGCTAATGACTATTCCGCCGTTGGCTGATGAGGCAGAAGTGTCGCGAAGATACTTTGTTCAGCTACGCGAGCTGCGCGATCGCCTGCAAACGGAATTTCATGTCGATCTTCCTCAGCTTTCGATGGGCATGACGCAGGACTTTCTGATTGCGGTTGAGGAAGGCGGGACGCTGGTGCGCGTGGGCACGGCAATTTTTGGTGAAAGAAAGGGCGCTTTCAAAAGCGCCGTTCCTTGACGTCAGATGCGTTTGGAGCCTGCCAACATTCAACAAATCGGAGATGAGCTTGCGATTGCCTGGAACGATGGCATCGAATCGTTTTTGAAACTCGAAACCTTGCGTCGCGCGTGTCCGTGCGCGGCGTGCGGCGGCGAACCGGATGTGCTGGGCAGCGTCTCATCCCGCGACCGCGGGATCAATTATACCGACAAAAGTTTTCAGCTTGTCAGCTTCGATTTAGTGGGTGGTTACGCGGTGCAGCCGCGTTGGGCGGATGGACACAACACTGGAATTTATAGCTTTACTTATCTCCGACGTTTGGGAGAAGCTTCCGGCTAAGGAGGCGCCCAATGAATTGGATGACCAAAACCGCGATTGTCTTGCTATGCTTCGCAATGTGCGGCGCTGCCACTTTTATTGCCTCCAACCCGCAGACAAAACCGACTGAGCCGCAAAAGACAAACGCGATTCCGGTGAAGAATCGCGAAGTTGTTCGGTTCGTCTGGGTCGTGACCTGATTCGAAATCGAGGTAGGGGCGGTTCACTCGAACCGCCTCCGGGCGATTGAGGTCAGTCGCCCGTACCTGGAATCGTCACCCGCAATAGGCTTGTTTTTGCGGCGTGTGGTTTCAATTGTCGATCCTGCAACTGCGCCGGAACCAGAAAAAATTCTCCCGGCTCAAGATTGACATCGCTGCAGGAAAGTTGCCCTGTGAGAGAGGAAACGATTGCGAATTGCCCCAGTGCCGCGCTTTCGCGCGGAGAATCGAGATTCCATTTTTGGATTTCGAATAGTTTATGCCGGATCAGCAGTTCCCGCTTTGACCGCAGTAATTGAGGCCTGGCATCATTGAAGTCGATGCATTGCAGCGCTTGCTCAATATGCAACTGCCGCGGTTTACCTATTGCGGGATCGATGCGGTTCCAATCGAACACGCGATAAGTGGTGTCGCTGTTCTGCTGGATTTCGATTAACAGATTGCCCGCACTCACCGCGTGAAGACGCCCAGCCGGAAGAAAAGCGGCGTCGCCTGGTTTCACACGGATCCAGTGAACGTAATCGGGAGCTGTTCCCCTGTGCAGCGCGCTTTCGAATTGATCGCGTTGAATCGGTTCGCGAAAGCCGAGCAAAAGTTCGGCGCCTGGATTAGCGGCGGCAACGTACCAAAATTCAGTTTTTGCCTCGCCGCCGAATTTTCCGGCGAATTGTTCCGGAGGGTGCACTTGCATCGAAAGCTTCTCGTTTGCATCGAGAAGTTTGATGAGCAACGGAAATCGCGGAGTGTCGGGAACATCGCCGAAAATCCATGATCGTTCCTCGGTCCATAGTTCATGCAGACTTTTGCCTTTGAGTGGCCCGCGCGCGACGACGCTTTGTGCTTCGGGGCGATCAACAATTTCCCACGACTCGCCGATGGGCGTATTCGGCGGGAGGTTCTTGCCGAACAGCGCCGCAAGCTTTCGCCCGCCCCACATTCGTTCCATGAAGATTGGCTCGAAGGTGAGGGGACTGACGATTTCAGATTTCGGATTTCGGATTTCGGATTTCAGATTTGTAAATTTGTAGGGCGTTTCTGTGAAACGCCATTTATTTTGGCGTCTGACACCATTATGACTTCACAGATGGCGGTTCGCTCAATGGTAATAAACGCGGCGAGTAATTTTTCGCCAGCCTGCGTCCCTGGAGCGGTCCTACGCTGGTTAGTTGCGAGGCGCCGCTCAGTCCTGCGTGCTGTGGTAACTGCCTTTTTGGGAGGGGCCGGTGTCATGCAAGTGGCCGCTCAAACTGCAATCGGGACTCAGCCAAGTCATACGTCAGGTATTCCGGTCATCACAGCAACGCCCGAGCACGTGACCGTCGCTGGTGATAGTGGCAGCACTGAGATTCACTGGGACACGGGAAACGGATCGCTGGGTTTTGTCTTCGTAACAGGAACTGACCAAAACCCGGTTCTGTTTGCTTCGGGTCCAAAAGGAAGCCAACTGGTTCCGTGGATTCGGTCGGCTAGGTATGTGTTCGAGCTTTATGGTGACAAGGACAGGTGGACCTTACTGGCCACCGTAACGGTCACGGGAAACGTCAAAGCCGGTGCCGCTCCGCAAACGACCTTGTGGCGAGGCAGAGCTGCCTGTTGGCTGCTAGTCTTGGTGCTTTTTGCGATTGTTTACTTTGCAGTTTACCTGAGTTCGACAGGAACGTTGCGTACAACATTTCCTACCGAGCCAACGACGTCGGCTCGCCCACTATATGTTAAACGAAACCTTCTGCTTGGCATAACCGCGTTTGTTTGTCTCGACGGCGTCATCTTTCATAGCGGGTTGTACGTCTCGGTCCTGGCTCCCGATTCCTATGCTGGACGATTGGAGGTTCTTACCCGAGCCGAAAAGCAGCGTCCTGCGTCGGGTCTCAAAGAGGTGTTGGTTCTCGGAGATTCGAGAATGGCGGAGGGGTTTTCGACTACAGTGGCTGACGCGCTTGGTTCAGCTGGCGGATTTACGTTTGTAAATCTGACGGAACCAGCCTCAACTGTTAGCAGTTGGTACTACATGCTTCGGGAAGTCGATCCGGCAGCGCGACGCTACTCGGCAATCGTAGTTCCTTATGGGATTGGCTATGAGCCTAGCACCGCCGATCTTCTACGAATTTCCATGGTTGCTCCGCTCCTGCGTTATGCAGACTGCTTCAATTTCGCCTCGGCTTTTCAGCGATGGTCTGGTCGGTTCAGAGCATTTACCGCGTGCATACTGCGAGGTTCAGCATACCAAAGCGATGTTACTGATCTTCTCGGACATCCCATCGCGCGTATAAGGAGTATTCAACAAGAGGCTGAGAGAATGCGCTCCCGCGACGTGTACAAAGGTCGGGAATACGACCTTGTGGGGACGTCTTACGATCCAACCACAGGACAGGTAACGTTCGCGCCAAAATTAACTGAAGCTCAGAGACAAGCAATTCGTAAGAGCCTGATACAGCCGTCGCAATCGGACATGGAATACTCACTTAAGCTACAACGCGAATGGATCCCACGAATCCTCAATCGTTATTCGAATAGTTCCACCGCAATCGTGCTTACGCCTGTGCCTCGGGGACCGTTTGCCGAACTTCCCGGGTTTTCCAAGGCATATCGCTCTATTCTTCCAAGCGGCGTAATCCGGAGGACAACTTTTACCCTGCCAGAACAAACGTTCGATTTTCTTGAAAGACCCGAATATTTCTTTGACGCGTTCCATCTTAACTCGAAAGGCCGGCAACGATTCACAGAAACGCTGGTATCGGAGCTTGTTGGGCGTCTTCGACCCGCTGATTCGAAACCGGACTTCAATTCCAGGTCTCACCTGACTGCGGACCGGCCGCGTGGAAGCAATGAGGCGAACTAGCTTCGTGGCTAACTATCCCTGATGTTATTCAATAGCTTCCAGTACTGGATCTTCTTTTTGATAGTGGTTGTGCTGTTCTACAGCATGCCGTTTCGCGTGGGGAAAGTGCTACTGCTATGCGCGAGCTACGTGTTTTACATGTGGTGGGATCCACGATTTATCGTGCTCATCTTGACATCAACCATAGTTGATTACTTCCTGGGAATTTGGCTGGAGATCACAAGTGGCCCGCGCAAAAAGCTTTTACTTGCGATTAGCCTCGTAGTTAATCTCGGGATTCTAGGCTTCTTCAAGTATTACGACTTCTTTGCTGGCTCTTTAGCCGCTTTGCTTCATATCCCTAAGGCATCGGTGGTGTTACAAATTGTTCTTCCCATCGGGGTCAGCTTCTATACGTTCGCCAGCCTTTCTTACACGTTTGATGTCTATTGGGGAAAAATGAAGGCGGTCAGAAACCTGATAGACTACGCACTGTTCATCGCGTTTTTTCCGCATCTTATTGCAGGTCCGATCATTCGCGCCCGACAATTCATTTCTCAAATTCCACGCTGGCAACGACCGGCGGCAATCGTGGTTCAGAGTGGAATCATCCTCGTAGTGTCAGGTTTGATAAAGAAGATGGTGTTCGCGGATCGGTTCGCCGTGGTGTCCGACTTGTACTTCAACGATCCTACGGCACATCCGGGTTGGCTAGCTGCGTGGTCTGGTTGTCTCGCCTTTTTCATGCAGGTGTTTTTCGATTTTTCTGGTTATACCGACATCGCTCGTGGTTGCGCCAAGCTTTTGGGCTTTGAGTTTCCACTTAATTTTGCGCGCCCCTTCTTGTCAAGAAACCCGCCTGACCTCTGGCAGCGATGGCACATCACGCTTTCCACTTGGGTGCGAGACTATTTGTTCATGCCATTCAGCCGGGGAAGAAAGGGGCGATTTGTGTTGTATCGCAACATGCTGATTGTGATGGTGCTCGTGGGGCTATGGCACGGGGCGAACTGGACCTTTGTCGTCTGGGGCGCGTACCATGGTCTTCTCCTAATTGGCTACCGTCTTTTCGATCGAGCAACAGTGGGCACGGCAGTGGATCGAGTTATGAAACAGCGGTGGTTCGTGCCGTTTAGCATTGGGTTAATGTTCGCGGCCTTTGTGCTGAGCGCGGCTTTCTTTCGTCCGAAGACTCTCCAGACCAGCGGATATGTTTTAAGCGCGCTATTCGGTTTCCAGCATGTACCCGGTGAATTCCTGTTAACAACTGGAACAATCGTGCTCCTTTTCATTTCTCTGTTCCTGGCGGTCGCGCAGGAACGCAATCAGTTCATTGATCGGCTCGCGTTGCAACCCGCACGCGTTCAAATCCCGGCATACGTGCTGGCGTTTCTGGCGCTCGAACTTTTTCCGGCAACAGGCCCGGTGCCGTTTGTTTATTTCCAATTTTGAGCGGCGGTCCCGGGAGTGGAATGTGGAAATGAGACTCTGCCTGACTGGGCTCGAACCAGTGACCTTTCTATTGAGGCTATGTTCTCAACACTCTATAAATCATGGATTTACAGTGATTCGGTTGGTTTCACTAAATATCTATTGGCACTCTTTTCTGATACTCCTATACTATCTGACATGCCCTCAAGCACTCAA
>Ga0306920_100015651_pt1 | contig 10406 bp, 8 predicted proteins | sample flu12Cox44000170_FD_204666 | JGI IMG/M metagenome (GOLD analysis project Ga0306920, IMG submission 204666) | Lab enrichment of tropical soil microbial communities from Luquillo Experimental Forest, Puerto Rico - flux4day.12C.oxic.44.000.170 (v2)... | ecosystem: Environmental > Terrestrial >...
TTCTACTCATGCTCAATCGGCGCGTTGCCGACAAGAGAGTGGCGGGACGGCGCGCTCCAATCGGGGCTGAGTTAGCCACCGGGCAAGCCGTTCTCAAATCGCCGTTCTGGCAAGCCGTTCCAACATCGCAGTTCTGGTTTGCCCTTAACTCCAATCTTGGGAGGTGCATTTTGTTCGAGATTCTCCGCATTTTGTTTGGGTGGCGGACGCGGCCGGCGCAGACGCCGTCCCCAGAGCGCTCCACAAGGCTTCAGGTGGAAGAACTGGAACACCGGGCCTTGCCGAGCGTTTTCGGGCTGCTCCGTGCTTTTCAAATTCACCTGGCCGACATCAATGGGGATGTAACACGCGCCAGCGACGCGGTGAGCGCGCTGAGCACCGCTGTGGGGCTGAATGCCAAGCCGGCGGTGGCGGCGGACATCAATACCTTGACCACGGACGTGGGCACCCTTACCGCCGATCTTGCTGCCGGAACCAACGTGAGCGCGGACATCAGCAAGTTGATCGGCGACCAGGTCCGGACCGAACTCGATCTTGGCCAGCACATGTCGGGGACGGTCCGCCGTGACCTGAGACATCTGCGCCATGACCTGCGCGATCTGGCCAAGGACCAGACGCTCCTGAACGCCTTTGCGACACGGATCTTGCGAGATGCCGAACGGGACTCGACCAGGCTGGCCAACCTATTGGGCGCGAACGTGCCCATCGGGGTGAGCCAAGATTTGCAGACCCTGCAAACAGACCTGGCGACCATTGCTGCCGATATGCTGTCCGGCACCGATATGAGCGGCGACGTGAATACCGCCATTCAGGACGCCAAGACGCTGACGGCGGACCTGGTTACAAATCCGTCGATTCGTGTGCAGAATAGGCTCATTGACATCGCGACCGACCTCAACGACCTGTCCGAATCGGCGGTGTTTCAAAAGATCTAACGCAGGTCATGCAAGAGCCAGACGCTCCGGCGCCGGAAACGTCCCTTACCGATTCATCGCTTCGCGTTGGCTTGCGTGAAGCGAGCGCAAAACGATGAATCGGGTTCCTACTTCTTTGGCGCCACCGGCATCTGCGTGATGTCCAGGCCGTCCGGACCGAGGTGGTGGTCGAGCAGGTCGAGCCGGCCGTTCTGCCGCATTTTGGTGAAGAGCCGGCTCATCTCGTCCCACCAGATGCCGGCCAGATATTGCGGATTGTTTTTCTGGGACCGGTATTGCTCGAGGCGCTTGAGGAAGTTTTCCGCATCGGCACGCGCTTGCAGATGCTGCTCATTCTTGTACGCCTCCGTTTGCCGCTCGATATCGAAGATCTCCGCCTCGGTTTTGCGCAGGTTTTTCGCGGCCACCTGCTGGGCCTGGTTGACACGCGTCTCGATCTCGGTGCTCGCCCGGGCCACGGCATCGAAAGAGCTTTTCACCTCGGCGGGCGGATCGAGCAACGTAACATCCACGCGCTCGATCCGCACCCCCAGATCATACGGTTTGATGCTGCGCGTTAATTCCTGAACCATCCAGGCCGGCAGATTGTCGGGACGTTTGCCGCGGAGGAGGACATCGTCCACCATGCGTCCGGCGTTCCACTGGGCCAGGGCGGCTTCGGCGGCGCGGGCGATCAGAGCGTCGGCCCGGTCTGATTGCAAAACGAATTTGGCGACCTCCTCCTCCACCAGCGTGTATCCAATCACCACTTGGAGATTGACCAGGTTATGATCGCCGGTGAGGAGCTGGCCGGCGGGGATTTTCGGACTCGATTCATCCTCGATCATTTTGTTATCGAAGCCAACGGTGACCCGCCGTTCCCGGCTGACCCGCTCTCGATCAACTCGATCAAATCCCCAGGGAAGTCCGATGTAGAGGCCGGGGCCAGGTGTCGCCACGATTCGCCCAAAACGGCGGACCACGCCGCGCTCGCCCGGTTTGATCTGCGTCACGGCGCTGGCCGCCGTGGCGACCAGAAAAATAACCACAATTCCGGATAGGATCAGCCAGCGATTCATTTGCCGCCTCCCTTCTTGGGATCGGTCTTGCCTTTTTCGGGAGCGTTCATGGTTCCGTTCGGCCGCGGCGGCTGGAAAAGCAGATCGAAGATCGGCCGATGGCTGGACAGCAAGAGGATGGTCTTGTTGTCGCCCAGGATGTTTTGCAGCTTATCCAGCTTCTTGAGAAAAGCGTAAAACTCCGGATCCTGGCTGTGAGCCTGGTTGCGGAGGCGGATGGCCTCGGTGTCGGCGTCGCCTTTCAGTTTCTCTTCCGTGAAGCGGGCCTTGGCAAGCAAGCCGCGACGATTCTCCTCCGCTTCGCTGTCGATTCTCTTGGCTTGCTTGTCGGCGTCGCTGTTATATTTGGCGACCATCTTGTCCCGCTCACTGCGGATGCGCTCGAAGATGGTGGGGCGAACTTTTTCCGGGTGGTTGAAGCGTCGCAGGCGCACGTCCACCAGCTCGATGCCGTAATCCTTGTTCACGGAGTCGCGCAAGCCAGCGAGCAGTTCTTTTTGCAGGCCGGCGATGGTTTCATCGACTTGGGTCGTGCCCGGCTCCTTGCCGGGCCTGGTGCTGATGAGGTCCTCCATTTTCATGTCGCCAATGGCGGCGCCAAGCCGGCTATTGATGCGATCACCGAGAATCGTCGTGGCCTGCTCGACGGTGCCCATGCTCTTGATGAACCGATCCACCGCGTCGGCATTGGCAATCCGCCAGCACACATAGGTTTCTACAATCACGCCCACGCCGATGGTTTTGCTCTTGGGATCGTGCGTGAGCAGTTCCGGGCCGGGCAGATCGAAGAATTGCAGCCGGCGATCCAGGCGCGTGACCGACTGAATCGGCCAGGGCCAGCCGACGTGCAACCCCGGCCCGTCTGGTGCTGCGCCGCCGTCATGCGTGGCCAGATGTTGACCCAGCTGAGTCACATAGACGTACTCCGTGGCATCGACGCTGTAGAGCGACATGCGGCCCAGAATCAGAATAACGATGATCAGAAGAATGATGAAAAACGTTCGCATGGCAAATCCTCAATTGTGGCGGCCGATTTGTAATCGGCCTGAATCTCCGCCGATTGTAAATCGGCAGCCACGTCGTTATCACGGGTCCTTATGTTTCTCCAGCGGCGAGCGCGCCGGCGGTTCGCGCTCGCGGGGCATCAGCATCGGCACCGGAATGCGGAACTGATCGGGATCAAACAGCAGCAGATGCCGGCGGCCGGGGACCTTGTCGGCATCGATCAGGACCAGGTCGCGGCCTGTCAGCGCCCGGCTCAGCGTATCCCAGAAGAGCCGAAAATCGGTCAGGGTGGTCTGCACTTCGATCAGGGTTTTCCGCCGGCGCTCGACGTCCGCGGCAACAGTCGCCGGTGTTTCTCCAGCGAGAACCGCATCTACGCCGCTCAGGCACAGCGCCATTTCTTGCTCGAAGCTCAGTTCCTTGCGGGCGGCGCTTTTGGTCAGAAATGTTGCCCGGTCGGCCTGGGCCTGGAGAATCTTTTCCTTCTTGGCTGCCTGGGCACGCAAAACGATCTCCGTCGCCTTGGCCTCCGCCTCCGCCTCCTTCTTCTGCTTGCGGGACAGCGCGTCGTTGATGGTCTTGTTGAACGCCTCCATGGCCTTGGCGACATCGTAGTAGGACTGCACCACTTCGCCCGGCGGGTGCAGGTCCTTCAACGACAGGCTGTCGAACTCGACGCCCAGGCCGTCCGGACTGAATTCGCGGCAATGTTTTTCCAGGCGGGCCAGAACGTCCTTCTGGAACTGACCACGGTTGATGGTGAGCAGATCGAGAAACGGCCGGCCGACCACCAGGCCGCGCAGCACCGACTCCGCCGAGGCGCGGATGATCTCGTCCGGATCGCGCACCTGGAAGAGGAACACGTGTGGATTGGTAACCTTGTAAGTGACAGTGGCCCGCAATTCGACCAGCTTGCCGTCGCCGGTGATCATCAGGGCCTCGTTGGGCAAGGGCAGCTCGGAGGGGTGCGAGCTGGTCCAGGTCAGAGCGCTCTTGGCCGGCGCTTTTCCCGGAACTGTGCGGAAGCCGATCTCGACCGTTCGCAGTCTGCGCGACACCCGAACCGTATCCTCGATGGGCCACGGCCAGCGCCAGTAGAGGCCGGGTTCCAAATCCTCCACTGGTTTGCCGAACCTGCGCACGACAACCATCTCATCGGCGCGCACGAGTGTCAACCCGCTCAGGGCATAAATGGTAAGAAAAAGGACGCCGACTGCCAGCGCCACGCGCTTGCCATGGTGTTCCAGCCAGTGGACCCATTCGCCGACGTCGAAATACTTTTCCAGCCAGGAATCAACCTTCTTCAGCAAGCGGCCGGTGCCGGCGACGGCCGGGCTAGTGGCGGCTCGCTCAAACCAGAGCAAGCGCATGGAATTGAGAAGGACGGCCAGTGAGCCGAGCTGATGATAGATGACCGCGGCAATAGGCCCCTCTTCGTACCACCCGGCTGGGGTGACCAGCGGCCAGAGCCAGGCGGTCAGCAGGATGCCCACGGCATTGACCGCGAAGGCGAAGATGATGATGTTTTGCCGGATGATCCGCACCGTCTCGCGCGACAGCCGCATCAGGAGGGGCAGCGGCTTGAGGGGGTCGCCCATGAAGACGATATCGCCGGCTTCCGCTGCGACATCGGTTCCGGTGCCGCCGATGGCCAGGCCGACATCGGCCCGTGCCAGGGCCGGAGCGTCATTGATGCCGTCGCCGACCATGGCGACTCGTTTGGCGAGCGGGGAGCGTGAGCCCCCTGTTGGCTTTGTGATCCCGGCAAGGACCGATCCAACAGGGGGCTCACGCCCCCCGCTCGCCATGCGGGCGATCAAATCGGCTTTTTGTTCCGGAAGAAGCTCGGCATGGACGGCGGAAAAACGTAGATCGGCGGCCAGGGCACGAGCTACCGCGGCACGGTCGCCGGTGAGCAGAACGATGTCGCTAATGCCAAGGGCGCGAAGGTCGGCAAGGACCTGGCCTGCTTCCGGACGGACCCGGTCGCGGGCGCCGATGACGCCCAGGATTCTGCCGGCACAGGCAACCAAAAGGGCTGTCTGGCCTTTGGCATCGAACGGTTCGAGAAGTGCCAATGCCTCGGAAGTAACGTGAATGCCCTTTTCTTCCAGCAAGCGGCGGGTGCCGACCACGATTTCGCCCCTGGATGTTTGTGCGGTGACTCCGGCACCGGGATGGGCGAGGAAATCGCTGATCGGCTCCAACTCCAGCTTACGTGCTCCCGCTTCATGCAGGATCAAGCGGGCCAAAGGATGCTCGCTCTTCTGCTCGGCGCTGGCGGCCAGGCGGAGAATCTCGTCGGGGGAATATCCATCCAGGCCGGCAATCTCCCCCAGCTCCAGCTTGCCTTCGGTGAGGGTGCCGGTCTTGTCGAAGGCGAATGCGGAAACCACGGCCAGGCGTTCCAGAGCCGACCCACCTTTGATGAGGACGCCGGTTCCCGCGAGCCGACCCAGAGCCGCGATAATGGCCGCCGGAGTCGCTAGGATCAAAGCGCAAGGACAGGCGACCACCAACACCGACAGGGCCGGATAGGCGCTTCGGCGAAGAATTTCAATCCAGTCTAACCGGCCTTGCGCAACCGAGCGAAATAGCGTCAGGAAAATGGCGGCTCCGAAGGTCAGCACCGCCAGCCCCAGCACCACCGGCAAGAAGTAGCGGGCCAACCGATCCGCCGTCCGCTCGATTTTGGCCTTGTCCTTGAGAGCCCGTGCGGTCAGCTCGATGACCCTGCCGGCAACGGTGTGCTCCGCCACGCGCTGTGCTTGGATCGTCAAGGCGCCGAACTGGTTGAAGGAGCCGGCCAGCACCTCGTCGCCGGGCCCCTTGTCCACGGGCAGGGTTTCACCGGTGAGGGCGCTGGTATCCACCGCGGATCGACCATCGATCACCACGCCATCCACCGGCAACTTGGCGCCCGGCTTGACGACCACGCGATCGCCGACCTGCACTTCGCTGGTGAGGACGCGAACTTCCTGGCCGTCTTTCAGGAGCCAGCAGCGGCGCGGAAAGACTTCGACCAGACCGCGAATGGCCCGCTGGGTGCGCGCGAAGGTGAAACTTTCCAGGCATTCGCCGATCATGCCGATGAAGACCACTTCGGCCGCCACGAGGGGCTCGCCAATAAGGATGGCGGCAATGCAGGCGATGGCGATGGCCAGATCCGCGCCGAGCCGGCCTTCCGACAAGCTGATCAAGGAAATGTAGAGAACGCGCGCGCCGCCCAGGACGGCAGGGATCATGGCGATCTGGAAGCCAAACCAGTAGCGTGGCCAGGAGGCAATGGAGGTGATTCCCAGCCAGCCGGCCACGAGCGGCAGCAAGTCCAGGCAAATGAACAGGCCCAGAAATGCCGTCAATAAATAAAGCGGCGCGTGGCTTTCCTGCTCGAAGGCGGAATCAACGTGGGAAATCTCGCGGTGCATTCACGGCCGCCAATAAAAATTGCAGATCGCAGATTTCAGATTGCAGATTTCAAATTGTCATCCGCATTGTGCTGATTTCTCCAGGCTAAAGGGACCTTTGGGGCAAGTCAAGGGCGCCATGGCCTCGTCGTGGGAGCCCGAAGCGCCAGCGAGGGAGTTCCTCGCTGGCGCTTCGGGCTCCCAAAAAACTACGAAATCGCTCCTTCATCCTGCAAGCGCCGCCGATCTTCCGGCGTGTAAACGATCACGCGCTTGGGATTGATGAAGACCCAGCCGGCCGATGCGATGAAGAACATGCACGCGGAATAGACCAGGGCCATTTCCCAGCTGTCTTTTCCCGCCAGGTACTTGACAATCGGCGGGCTGACCGCGGTGCCCATGTTGCCGATCATGTTCATGAAGCCCCCCACGGTGCCGGAATAACGATGGCCGATGTCGATGCACGTGGCCCAGCTCGACGCCATGGCGAAATCCTTCATGAACGAGGCCACGCACAGGCAGGGCACCGCCAACCAGGGATCGGTAGTTGTCAGGGCCAGGAGAAAAAAGATGCCGCCCAGGGAATAGGAGACCATGCCCTGGAAAGTCCGCCCCCAGCGCCCGCCCAGAACCTTGACCAGGGCATCGGTCAGAAACCCACCCAGGATGCAGCCCACGCCTCCGAAAAACAAGGGCAAGCCGGAGACAATATCCAAGGTTTTTCCCGATAAGCCCAGCACCGTTTTGTAATATTCCACATCCCAGGTGATGAAAAAGCACCAGCCGGCGTTGCTGCAAAAATACATGAGGCACAGACACCACAAGGTTCGGCTCTTGAGCATGTTCTTCCATGAAATAGGGGGAGACGTCTGGCCGGGATAACGATCTGCCAAGATCAACGCGCGTTCGGCATCGTTGACCTTGGGATGCTCGGCCGGTGTATCGCGGAAACAGATGGCGAAAGAAAGGACCCAGAGGGCGCCGAGAATGCCGAAGGCCCAGAAGGCGCCGCGCCAGCCGAACCAGGATGCAAACAAACCGATCAAGATTGGTGCCAGGGCCCCGCCCCAGCGGCCAAACAACCATACCATTCCCTGGGCCATGCCGCGCCGGCTATACGGAAACCAGTTCCGCAAGGCCCGGGCAATGTTGGGGTAAGCCCCGGCTTCTCCGGCCCCGAAAAGAAAACGAATGAGCACCAACAAAAGAAAACCGCTGAACAAGATGGGAACCGGACCGACAAATGGCAGGTGGAGTTCATAGCCCGAATCCAGCGTGAATTGCCAAATACTACCCGTCAGGGCCGTGAACAGGGACCAGCACAGGACGATACGCGTTAGCACCTTGCGCGGGCCGAAGCGATCGCCAAGCCAGCCGCTGGGAACCTCGAACAGCGCGTAGGCCAGCCCGAAAGCGGAAAAAACCCAGGCAAATTGCTCCTTGGAAATTCCCAGGTCGTCGCGCATGTCTCCGGATACCTGTTTGATGCATACCCGATCGATGTACGTAATCATCGACAAGACGCAGACCCAGCCCAAGACCTGATAGCGTACCGTGGTGGGGGTGTGGAGATCGAGTGTTTGGCGAGGCTGGAGGTTCATTCCCATTGAAGCTACGGGAAAGAATTGAAAATTGCAAATTAACAATTGAAAATTACAAATTTCCGGGACCTTCTATATTGATCAATACTCGATTCTCGCTTCGCTGCTCGCCCCGGGCGCGAAGCAGCAAAATCATCGTAGCTGGATTCGCCAGAATTCAGGAAACTCCCGATAGGCCTCCTGAATTCTGGCGAATCGGACAAAAAAGGTTGAACTCATGGAAACGTGGCAAATTGTGGTCATCAGCATCGCCGGCTTCGTGGCGTTTCGGCTGTTGGTCGCCCTGGTGATGTGTGGCGGCGACTTTGGTCGAGTTTTGTTCGTCATCCGGGCGGCCCTTCGGCTGGAGCGGGACGAGGAATTCGCGGCCAAAGTACGGGAGATTTTGCAGCCGCCCCCCCCACCGCCGCCTCCCAAGCCCTCCGGCGCTCCGTTACGGATGTTGATCCTGCTCCAGCGCGAAGGCCGGCTGGTCGATTTCCTCCTCGAAGACATCAATTCCTACAGCAACGAGCAGGTCGGCGCTGCCGTGCGCGACATCCACCGCCAGTGCCAGAATGCCCTCAAGGAACATCTGGTGCTTTCTCCGATTTTCACAGAAGCGGAAGGAGAAACCGTCCAGGTGCCCACCGGCTTCGACCCGTCCATCGTGCAACTCACGGGCAACGTGACCGGCCAGCCGCCGTTCCATGGGAGCTTGAAGCACCACGGCTGGCGTGTCCGGGAAATCAAGCTGGCCCCGCCACCGGAAGGGCAAGATGAATTTATCTTGCAACCCGCCGAGGTGGAATTGCCCTAGGGCAGTGCATAGTGTCCTTGGTAAAATTCCATAGTTTGTGCCCCCGTAGCATAATGGAAATGCACTCGCCTTCTAAGCGAGTTTATGCAGGTTCGAATCCTGCCGGGGGTAGTCCCCAATCGCCGGAAATGCGGGAGAAAGCGCGGAAAACCCCGATAATTCCGGGGTTTCTTCGTTCGGTGCCTGCTCGGTGCGCGCTTGGTGCTGCGCTGTATTTTGCGCTGTCTTGGGCAAAAATGCGCTGTATTTTGCGCTGTCCTTTTTGGCGGCCAGGGTGAAGTAATCTTCCGTCACTTGCAAGTAATGCTTGGCGGCAATCCGCTCGGTGTTGCCGATCCAGGCGCAGACAACGTGCAAGGGGAAGGATTGGGCCAATTCCGTTTCCCGGCTTGCTCGGAGATTGTGAAAGGGTTTCGGCCAGGGTTCCAAGCCGGCCCGGCGAATGATCCGCTTGAGCTGGGTACGCAAGTTCTGTTCGGCGTCCCGATAGCGGTTGATGACGTACACAGTCCCCTCAGCAGCTAGGTCGAAAACTTCTTCGCCGGCGTGGATGCGTTCTTTGCCTCATTGACGATGGAAACAGCAAAAAAGCATGGGGGCATCGGCGGCGGCGACCCCTGGGGAAGCGGCGGACTCTGAGCCACAGGCCGTGCGGCCGCCAGGTTTCAGGGCTGTTTGGCAGCGGCATTGGGCTCCTCGAGCTTGTGCAATTCCTCCTTGAGCATGCGCTGCACCTTGCTGCGGGCTACGAAGACGGCGCTCACCTTGATCTGGAGCCTGGCGGCCGCCTCGGCGCCCGAGCAGCCTTCCAGGGCAAGCAAACGAAATGCCTCCCAGATGTGTGGCTTGACCCGATTTACGGATAAACCGGAGCTTTGATGGTGGATATCGGGGCCGAAGTGCATGAGAGCTTGAAAGAAAAATTGCACCGCCTGGAACCAGCGGATGTGGCCGAGGTGCAGAGTTTTCTGGTTCGCGGCGATCCCGCCATGGAAATCGTGGCCCTGGCCCGCAACTATCCCTGCGATGTGATCGTCATGGGCAGGCATGGCCGGACCGGCCTGGGCCGGTTGCTCATGGGCAGCGTGACCGAGAATGTCGTCCGCAGAGCTCCCTGTCCGGTGGTGACCGTTAAAACCCCATTGGCTCCGGCGATTACCGGAATGCAAGCCATGGAAGAAACCGCTTCGGTTTCCTGAGTTCTTGAAGGAGGTCAGCGATCATGGGTGTTGCCGCGAGGAAAGAACGCTTGGTGAAGATACCGATGGGGCGGGAGGGGCTGGAAGGCAATCTGGTGCTGCCGGCCGGGCCATCGGGGATGGTGCTGTTTGCCCACGGCAGCGGCAGCGGGCGGTTCAGTCCGCGCAATCAGTTCGTCGCCCAAAGCTTGACCGAGGCCGGCCTAGGAACGTTGTTGATCGATCTCCTGACGGAAGAGGAGGCGCAGGATCGCGTAAAAGTATTCGATATCGATTTGCTGGCCGGGCGGCTCCAGCTCGCTGCCGACTGGTTGCGACGGGAAGCGGTAACGGCGACGCTTCCTCTGGGCCTTTTCGGCGCCAGTACCGGGGCGGCGGCGGCACTGGTGGCGGCGGTCCGGC
>Ga0306920_100015653_pt1 | contig 10405 bp, 8 predicted proteins | sample flu12Cox44000170_FD_204666 | JGI IMG/M metagenome (GOLD analysis project Ga0306920, IMG submission 204666) | Lab enrichment of tropical soil microbial communities from Luquillo Experimental Forest, Puerto Rico - flux4day.12C.oxic.44.000.170 (v2)... | ecosystem: Environmental > Terrestrial >...
TCGCGGCCACATAGCCGAAGCGCGCCTCCTCCTCGTCGGAGATGACCTCGATGGTCAGGCCGCTCGCGGCACGAGCGGCTTTCAGGAACCGCTCGCCGTTGGTGGCGTCGCGGATCGCGCTGGTGGCGACCGCGTGGACGGCGTCAGGACCGAGGCCGTGGGCGGCACAGAACCGCTCGAACACGGCGAGCGTTTCGAGGCCCCGGCCCATCCCCGCGTCGCTCAGCCGGCCGGTCTGGGCTAGGCCGGCGCTGATCCGCACGGTCTCGAAGATCTCGTCGGTGAGCTTCCACCAGTCCCCCGGGACGAACATGTAGACAACGAGGCGCCACGAGTTGGATCCGAGGTCGATGACGGCGACCTGGCGGACGTCCCGGCCCGCGTCCCCCGTCGCTCGAGTGGATCGCCAGCTCACGTGCCCTGAATGATCCGTTTCAGGGCGGACGAAACAAGGGGGCGGTGCCGGCCGTCAGGCCGGGCACCGCCCAAATAGCGTCAACTGCTACTCGACGGGGATCTCTCCGTAGACCATCCCGAGGTCCATGCCCTGCCGCCGGCGCACCACGCGCGAGATCACGTAGATCACCAGCGCCAGTACATACAACCCGAGCATGTAGTAGATCGAGGACGTGTGGTTGACGCCGTAGGCGCTGTCGGTCAGCCACTTGACGAGCGCGAACACGAGGATGATCGCGAACATGATCGCCGCAAACGTGATCAGTGGCAGCCCGAGCACCTTGTACCTGGCGATCGGCGAGGCGTTGTAGATCTCGGGCTTCCGCCACGGCAGGATCGCCGCCGCGACCGTTGTCCCCAGGAAGGTGATTGCGATCACCACCGTAGCGTCGAGCGTGTAGGAGGCGAACTTCGAGCTGTAGGCGTAGAGAGCACTGATCGGGATCGCCGGGATCAACATCAACGCAAGCGCCGCGTACGGCACGCCGCTTCTGGAGACGCCGGCCGCCCATTCCGGAAGCACGCGGTCGAACGCGGTGGCAAACACCACCCGGGTCGAAGACAGGAATACGGATCCCACCCAGCCGACGAACCACAGCGTCAGCAGGAGGATCAGAATGAACGGCAGCACCCGACCTCCTAGCAGGAAAGAGGCGAACGTGCCCGGGTACGGGTAGACGCCGAGCGGCCCGCCCGTTCCGGCAAAGCTCGAGGCCTGATACCACTTCCAGCCGAACGTCTTGGCGAACAGGAGGAAGAAGATCACGGCGAGTATCGTCGTGAAGATCAGCGCGCCGCCCATCGCGTAGATGTTCTTGCGGAAGTCCGAGGCGCCGCGCACCTCGCCATAGAGGGTCGCGCCCCAGTTCGACCACAGGTTGAAGAACATGAGCAGCGGCAGCAGGAGGAGGACGCCGCTGAGGTTGAAATGCCCAGGTCCGAGCGGGGTGTAGCCCTTGGTCCCGACCTGATAGGTCTGGGCGTAGGCATTACCGGTGGTTCCGTAGAACTTGTGCGCGCCGCTGTTGAAGTGGTGAATAAAGCCCGACTTGCTGCTGAAGAGGAGCAACAGGGCCGTGAACGCAAGCCCAACCAGGCCGCCGTAGAAGCAGAACTTCTGGATCCGGGCGTAGGTTCGGATCCCAAGTGCGATGAACAGCGAGGCCAGGGCCGCGGTGATGAGCGACGCGACGAAAACGCCATCGTTGCTCACCCAGAACGTCACCCCACCGTGCCACCCGACAATCGCCGACAGCGGGACGAAGACCTGGATCTGGAGGATGTATGCGTAGATAGGAACCCAGTGCCAGAGGATGAACCACCATCCGCACACCGCCAGCACAAAGCCGATCCCGCCGCCGAGTACGCGGCTCATCCACACGTAGTCGCCGCCAGCGCGGGGCATGGCCGCGATCAGCGAGGCGTAGGTGATCGCCTGGAAGATGAGGTAGGCGCCACCGACGACGACCGCCCAGACGAGAGCGCCGTTGGGGATCGTCGCTGGAGCGAAGGTGAAGATGTACCACCCGAGAGTCACCAGGTTGATCGCGAACGTTGCGTAGATGAACGCATCACGCACGTTCCAGCCGCGCACCAGTCCGGTGGCCTTACGGACGAATACCGCTCGCTCCTCGAACGGTGCACCTCCTGTACCCGCAACGGATGCCATGTGCCTCGAACCTCCTCCTCGGTGGTTAGACCGGCAGCTGCCCCACGGCGTCAGCCGCTCGTCAAAACGAACTTCTTGACCTGCTTTCCGCCCTCGATGTCGATCACCGCCCCCAGCAGCTGACCCTGCTCGTATGAGCTTCCCGGGTTGATGGCCAGCGTCCGGCCGATTCGCTTTGTGGCCCGGCATTCGTGGATGTGGCCGTGCAGCGACAGCGCCGGCTGGTATTTCTCGATCGCGTCGCGCACGGCGGTCGACCCGACCGGCTTGAGCGCGTGGCCCGCGTCCTTGAGATCCATCTCGGCGGTCAGCTCCGGCGCGTCGTCCAGGCCGGTTCCGTACGGTGGGCAGTGCAAGCTGAAGATCGTGCGCTCCGGGGCCGCCGTCACCTGGGACGCCATCCGCTCGATCCGCTCGGCCAGCTGCGGCTCATCCTCCTCGCGGTAGGTGTCCCACGGGGTGCGGTTGGCCCACCCGCTCGAGGCCATCTGGTACCCATCGACCTCGATCACCCGGCCCTCTCCCAGCTCAACCGTCTTCGCGCGTGCGATCACGTCGTCGACCTCGAGCTGATCATCGTTCCCCGGGCACACGAAGCAGCGGATGCCGGTGCCGGCGAGCTTCTCGTCGGCCAACTCCATCCAGCGCTCGACGGTTGCGAGCATGTGGTCCTCGAACAACGCGTGCCAGCGCGGCTCGTCCTGGGCCAGCTCGTGGAGCTCCTCGGGCGTGACCCGGAAGGGGTAGTAGCCGCGGCGGATCACAGCCTGCTCGAACTCGGCGACCTGATCCTCGCCGACCAGCTCCTGGCGGTGCTCGAGCAGCGTGGCGTGCCAGCGTCCGCCACCGTCGTCGATCACGGGGACCAGCGCTTTGCCGGTCATATCCCCGCCCAGGATGACCACATCGGCCTGGTAGTGCTTGCCGCTGTTCAGGAACTTGCGCCAGCACACCTCCGAGCCGTGGACGTCGGTGGCAAAAAAGATCCTCACTGCTCCACCTCCTCGGGAAGCTCATACCAGCGCTTGCGCTCGCCGATCTTGGCCCGCAGCTTCCAGCCGCGGCTCTTGGGCTCGTTCTCGATGCGGTCGAGCACGGCGTCCAGCCGCTGGCCGACCCGGTCCAGGTCGGGATCGGGCAGCGCGTAGTCGTTCAGGTGCTCGCGACAGCGCGCGAGATTTCCGGTGATCGTGCGCCACAGCCCCCAATCCCCAGCGCACAGCTCGGCGATGCGCGCGCCGTTGACGGCGTCGTCGTCGTGCTCGGCGACCTGGTGGCCGTGGAACAGCAGCACCGTGTCGCGGACATCCTTCTCGTTCAGCTCGATGATCTGAAGCTTGGTCAGGAGCAGCTCGGCCAGCGGCACGGTGCGCTCGCCCTGGACCAGCCGGTTCCCGAAGGGGATCTCGTGGCACATGCGGAACGAGCCCACGAACACGTCGACCTGCCGGCCGTGCTGGGTGTCGTGGAACAGCATGCGCTCCTTGCCCATCATCGCGTTGAAGGTGATCTCGGGCTCGTAGCCGGCGCCGCGCAGGAGCTTGTCGGCGTCGCCTCCGCGCCCCTTGGGGACCGCGAAATCGATGTCCTTGTACTCCCGGTCAAGCGCCGGGGGGACCTCAGGGGCGTGCATCCGGACGGCGATGCCGCCCAGGAGCACCACAGTTGACCCGTCCCGCTCCGCCTGATCGAGGAGCCGGTCGGCCTCGTCGACCACGCTGGGGAGGATGGTCGTCATCTCAGCTCCCCGAGACGACGACGCGGGGTTCGCAATAGCTCCAGTCTCCCTCTACGATCACGCCGTGCTATCCAACTTATATATCAGAGGGATCGGGGAGAAGCTAGGCGCGCGCGAGACCAAGCTCTTCATCGCCGGCGAGTGGCGCGACGCCGCCAACGGCGAGACCTTTGCGGCGAGCAGCCCCGCCACCGGCGAGCCGCTCGGACCGGTGGCGCAGGCCACCCGCGAGGACGCCGGCCGGGCCGTGGCGGCGGCGGCGAGCGCGTTCCCCGGCTGGGCCCGCGAGACCGCGTTCGCGCGCGCGAGGAAGCTCCACGCCATCGGCGAGGCGTGCGAGCGCCGGCGCGACGAGCTGGCCCACGCCCTCACCCTCGACCAGGGCAAGCCGCTCCGCAGCGAGGCCTACGACGAGGTCGACGAGCTGATCGCGATGTGGCACGGCGCGGCCGAGGACGGTGTCCGGCTCGAAGGAACGATCGCGCCTTCGAGTGCTCCCGGCAAGCGCGTGCTCCTGATGCGCCGCCCGGTCGGCCCGACCGCGATCGTCACACCCTGGAACTGGCCCTACACGATGCCCGCGGAGATCGTGGCGCCGGCGCTGGCCGCCGGGAACACCGTGGCCTGGACGCCCGCGACCAGCACTTCGATGTGCAGTGGTCTGCTGGCGGAATGCGTGGCGGACGCGGACCTGCCCCCGGGGGCGTTCAACTTCGTCACCGGTCCCGGCTCTGTGGTCGGCGACGAGATCGTCGGCCATCCGCAGGCTGCCGCGGTCGGCTTCATCGGCTCGACCGAGACCGGTCTGAAGATCGCCCGCCGCGCCGCCGGCAAGCGTCTGCTGCTCGAGATGGGCGGCAACGGACCGCTGGTCGTGCTCGACGACGCCGATCTGAACGCGGCCGCCGAAGCCGCGATCACCGGCTGCTTTCTCTGCGCGGGCCAGAGCTGCACGGCCGGTGAGCGGCTGTTGGTCCACCGAGGCGTTCGCAAGGAGTTTGTGGCCAGCTTGGCCGAGCAGGCCGTCGCCCAGGTCAGGTTGGGGGATCCGTTCGACGACGGGACAACGCTGGGCCCGCTCAACAACGAGGGCGTGGCGGGCAAGATGGACGGCCACGTCGAGGACGCGGTCAACCGCGGCGCCCGAGTGGTTGCCGGCGGCGCCCGCGAGGACGGGAAGCCAACCGATCTGTACTGGCCCGCGACCATCCTCGACGGCGTGCCGGCCGACGCGCTCGCCGCCACCGAGGAGACATTCGGCCCGATCGCGCCGGTGACCGAAATCGACTCGCTCGAGCACGCCATCGAGCTCACCAACTCCTCGCCCTATGGGCTGCTGGCGGCCATCTTCACGCGTGACCTGCAAAAGGGGCTGCGGTACGCCGACGAGGCGCGGACCGGTCTGGTCAACATCAACGAGACCACGAACTACTGGGAGAACCACCTCCCGTTCGGCGGCCGGGGCGGCACCCTTTCCGGCGTCGGCCGCGTCGGCGGTCGCTATGCCATGGAGACGTTGACCGAACTGCAGACGGTCGTCGTTGGATGACGCGCGGCGACGGATCCGTAGTTGTCCCGACCCTGGCTCAGTCCCGGTCTCGAGCGCCTGGTGGACCGGCTTGATGGTGTGGCATCTGCGCCGGTACCGAGGCGCCTCGATGCGGGCGGCGTTCACCTCACGGGCGCCGGCTCGTGCCGGTGGAACGGCGCCGTGATCGGCTCGAGCGGCGTCCGTCCCGCGATCAGATCTGCGGCCTTCTCGGCCAGCATGATCACCGGAGCGTAGATGTTGCCGTTGGTGACGTAGGGCATCGCCGACGCATCGACGACCTTCAGCCGCTCGAGGCCGTGCACGTTCATGGTGTCGGGGTCGACCACATCGGTCTCGACCGTGCCCATGCGGCAGGTGCACGACGGATGCAGGGCGGTCTCGGCGTCTTTGGCGACCCAATCGAGGACCTGCTCGTCGGTGTCGACCTCCACGCCGGGGCTCAGTTCGCCGGCATCGTAGGGAGCGAACGCCGGCTGGCGGAGGATCCGGCGCGCGCACTGGATCGCCTCGACCCACTCGCGCCGGTCCTGATCGGTCGACAGGTAGTTGAAGCGGAGCGCAGGGTGTTTCCGGGGGTCGCGCGAGACGATCTTTACGGAGCCGCGCGCGTCCGAGTACATCGGGCCGACGTGGACCTGGTACCCGTGCCCCTGCGGCGCCGAGCCGTCGTAGCGGATGGCCAGCGGCAGGAAGTGAAACATCAGGTTGGGATAGGGGACCTGGTCGTTGGAGCGGATGAACCCACCCGCCTCGAAGTGGTTGGTGGCCCCCGGGCCGGTTCGGCGCAGCAGCCACTCGAGGCAGACCTTGGGCCGGTTCTTCCACTCGCGCGCGGGCGCCACCGACACCGGCTGCTTGCTGGCGTGCTGGATGTAGACCTCGAGGTGGTCCTGGAGGTGCTCGCCGACGCCGGGGAGGTCGTGGGTCGGCTTGATACCGAGCTGTTCGAGCTCTCGCGCGTTCCCCACGCCGGACAGCTGGAGGAGCTGTGGGCTGTTGATCGCGCCGCCGCACACGACCACCTCCCCGGCCTCGATGGCTTCCGTGCCCCGCCGGCCAGGCCTGGCCATTTCGACGCCCGTGGCCCGGTCGCCCTCGAAGAGGACTCTGGTGACGAACGCCAGCGTCCGGACCTCGAGGTTCGGCCGGCTCATGACCGGATGCAGGTAGGCCCGGGCCGCGCTCAGACGCCGGCCGCGGTAGATCGTGCGGTCGAAGGCGGCGAAGCCCTCCTGGCGGTAGCCGTTGACGTCGTTGGTGAGCGGATAGCCGGCCTCCTGCACGGCGGCAAAGAAGGCCTTGAACAGCGGGTTCGTGGCCGGGCCGCGCTCGAGCCTGAGCGGGCCGTCGCCGCCCCGCCACTCATCCGCGCCGGCCAGGCACGTCTCCATACGCTTGAAGTAGGGCAGGCAGTGGGCGTAATCCCAGGCCCCCATGCCGGGATCGGCCGCCCAGCGCTCGTAGTCGAGCGCGTTGCCCCGCTGGAAGATCATCCCGTTGATGCTGCTCGAGCCGCCCAGCACCTTGCCCCGCGCGTGATACACGCGCCGGCCGTGCATGTACGGCTCGGGCTCAGACTCGTAGCGCCAGTCATAGAGGCGATTGCCGATCGGGAACGACAGCGCCGCCGGCATGTGGATGTAGACGTCCCAGGGGTAGTCCGAGCGCCCGGCCTCGAGCACCAGCACCCGCGTCGCCGGATCCGCGCTCAACCGGTTGGCCAGAACGCAGCCGGCCGAGCCGCCGCCGACGATCACCACGTCGTAGCTCACAGGACCGAGCGGATCTCTTGTTCGAAGGTCAGGATGTGTCGAGTCAGGATCTCTCTCGCGCGCTCGGCCTGGCCGGTCTCGATCGCGTGCAGCACCTCCTCGTGCTCATGCACGCGGGCGAACAGATGGGGCAGGCGGTCGATCACCAGGTACCAGATCCGCAGTGAGAGATTGAGGTACCGCCCGAGTGTTTCTTCCAGGAATGGGTTGCCGGCGCAGCGGTAGATGAACCGGTGCACGGTCGCGTCGAGATCCATCAGCATCTCGAGGTCGTCGGCGCCGCGGCGGACGTCGAGCTCGACCAGCAGGCCGGCCAGCTCGGCCCGCTGCGCGTCCGTGATCCGCTCCGCGGCGCGATAGGCGGCGTGGCCCTCGAGCTGTGCGCGCACGTCGGAGATGTGCGCCAGGTCGGTGATGTTGATTTCCGAGGCGAACGTGCCCCGGCGCGGGAACACCGTGACCAGATTCTCGTGCGCCAGGCGCTTGATCGCCTCCCGCACCGGCGTCCGGCCCATCTTGAGCTCACGCCCGATCGCATCCTCGTCGATCGGCGAGCCCGGCGGAATCCGCAGCGTGACCAGCCGGTCGCGCAGGGCCCGGTACGCACGGTCGGCAAGCAGTCCGCGCTGGCTGCCCCGACTCTCAGAGACGACTGATATATCAGTCATCGGCTTGAGAAGTGTAACTGGCCGCCTGGGCGGCTAGCCGCCGCAGACACCAGCGCGTGCCGCGCCGCCTCCAGCTACGGACTACGAACCGTAGTTTCTCCTCTGATAGCCGGGCCGGGACGGCCGAATTTAGGGGTGAGAAGACACCCGCCGAAACGGGGGACCAACATGAGCATCGCAGAACTCAAGGAGATTTCGAAGCACTACGACGAGCACCTCCACGCCGGCCTGACGTGGCACATCACCGCCTCCGGCAAGCTTGTCTGCGCCTGGACCGCCACGCCGGCGTTGCGGGGCTCGGTCCGGTAAACGGCCGCGGCGATCGCGTAAGCAGAAAGCCTCCTGGCTGGGGAGCACGGCTTCCCGTCACCGTGCCAGGGCGGCGCGGACGGGTGGGGCAAGGACGAGGCCGAGGGTCGCCAGACACATGGCCGCCGACAGCGCGAACGGCAACGCGTCGCCGGCCGCCTTGGCGAGCGCGCCGCCGCCGGCGGCGCCGGCGATCTGGCCCGCCGCCCAGGCGAGGTTGATCAGCGCCATGGCGTAGCCCTGCCCGAGACCGGTTGATTCGGCCGAATCCGAGAGCATCGCCATTGCCGGCGCCCAGAAGATCCCGAGCGCGACCGCGGAGAGCACGACGATCAACGCGACCATGACGACGGTCTCGGACAGCGTGAAGCCGAACAGCACGATCCCCGCGGCGGCCAGGCCGATGCGCAGGGGGAACATCCGCCCGCGGCGGTCCGAGACATGGCCCACGGCGGGACTGATGACCGCCTCGGCAGCGGCCGCTATCAGGAACGTCGCGCCGATCCCGAGCGCGCTGGCTCCGAGGTCGCTGAGGCGGAGCGGCGCGAGCACGTTCACCACTCCCGACGCGACCGCGGGCAGCGCGACCAGCCACATGCTGAGCGCGATCGCCGGCCGGCGGACCTCCTCCAGCACCGTGGCCGGGCCGACCTCGGGCGGCTGCGCCGAGGGCGCCGGGAGAAGCGCCACCGCGGCGGCCAGTCCGGCCGCGACGACGGCCACCGCCGAAAACACGGGCCCGCGCCCGAGGGCGTGGGCGAGCGTGCCAATAACCGGCCCGAACAGCGCCCCGCCGATCCCGGCGGCGAGCGCGCCGCCGATCACGCTCCCGCGCCGCCCGATCGGGACCTCCCCGATCAGCCATGCGAGGCTGCCCGACCAAGTGCACGCGCCGCCAAATCCCTGGACGAACCGGGCGCCGTCAAGCCCGGCGATGTTGTCGAGGAACGCGAAGGCCAGGCTCGAGGATCCCATCAGGAACAGGCCGACATAGATGGTCACGCGCGGCCCGGCCCGAGCCGCCAGCATCCCTCCGGGGATCGAACCGACGAGCGTCCCGAGCGCATAGCCCGCGGTGAGAACGCCGGCGGACGCCTTGGAGAGATGGAGCTCGCGGGTGAGCGCCGGCAGCAGCGGCACGACGGCCGCGTAGAACATCGTGTCGACGAATACGACCGCGCTCGCGACGAGGAACAGAAGCCGCAGCTCGCGCTGGGTCATGCGGCGTTCAGTCGCCGAGCTCCGCGCGCCGGCGCACGACGAACTCCTCGAGCTCCGCCCGGATCGCGTCGTCGAGCGCCGGTTGCTCGTACTGCTCCAGCGTGCTCCGCCAGATCTCCGCGGCACGGGCGGCTGTGTCCCTGGCCCCTCGCTTGGACCACCGGTCGAAGTTCTCGGTCGAGGAGAGAAGCGGGCGGTAAAAGCACTCGCGGAAGCGCTCGAGCGTGTGGGCGGCGCCCAGGAAGTGTCCGCCGGGACCGACCTCCGTGTGGGCGTCGAATGCCAGCGAAGCCTCGTCGATCTCAAACGGCGTGAACTCGTGGCGGAGCTCGCGCAGGAGCTCGACGTCGACGATGAACTTCTCGTAGCAGGAGACCAGCCCGCCCTCGAGCCAGCCGGCCGAGTGCAAGACGAAGTTGGTCCCGGCCAGGAAGGTCGGGAGCATGGTCATCAGCGACTCGTACGCTGCCTGGGCGTCGACCGTCTGCGAGGCATTGAGTCCGCCGCCGCCGCGCCAGGGAAGGTTGAAGTGGCGCGCGATCTGACCCGTGCAAAGCACGCCGATGCCCGACTCGGGGGTGCCGAACGACGGCGAGCCCGACTGCATGTCGGTATTGCTCAAGAAGGATCCGAACACGACCGGGGCGCCGGGGCGAAGGGTCTGCGCGAGCGCAATCCCGGCGAGCGCCTCTGCCACCTGCTGCACGAGCGTCGCCGGCAGCGAGACCGGCGACATCGCGCCCATCAACAGGAACGGCGTGATCACCACCGCCTGGTTGGCCTTCACGTATTCGAACATCGCGGCCAGCATGCGGTCGTCATAGCGCAGTGGCGAGTTCACGTTGATCAGGCTGATCGAGACCGGGGCGCGCTCGATCGCTTCCCGGCCGCCGAACAGGATCTCGCCCATGCGGATCGTGTCGGCCGCGTTGGGGCCGCTCGTCACCGAGCCCATGTACGGCTTGTCGGACAGCGTCTGGAGCGCGAACACCATGTCGAGGTGGCGCGAGTCGAGCGGGC
>Ga0306920_100015655_pt1 | contig 10404 bp, 5 predicted proteins | sample flu12Cox44000170_FD_204666 | JGI IMG/M metagenome (GOLD analysis project Ga0306920, IMG submission 204666) | Lab enrichment of tropical soil microbial communities from Luquillo Experimental Forest, Puerto Rico - flux4day.12C.oxic.44.000.170 (v2)... | ecosystem: Environmental > Terrestrial >...
GCTGACAAGCCAGCCAAGCGCGTAGCCCGGGTTCAAGGCGAGCGCGCGATCGACCAGTAGCATCATCGCGTCGATGTCTTCGCCAAAAACGGCAAGCGTCAATGCAGCGTCCGCTAGAACCCCGGGATCGTCGCCCGCCGCTTCCACGGCGCGGCGGCCAAACTCGATTCCCTTCTGCCGGATCGCCTCTCGATCCGGGGCGGAGGCGTCTGTGGCCAGAACATGGCAGCAAAGCCCTGCGAAGCCGAGAGCTGGGGCGTATTGCGGATCACGACGAATGGCCTCTTCGAGCAGAGCCAGCGCCACCCGCATCCGCCGTTGCGACGTATAAAACATCGCAAACGCGCTCAGATAGAGGTCGTAGGCGCTGAGATCGCTGGTCGGGCGGCGCGCTGAGCGGGCGGTTTCGGCCGCTTGCAAGGTCGGCTCGATGACCCCGGCAACCGAGATTGCGACCTTGTCCTGCAAGTCGAACACGTCTTCGAGCGAGCCGTCGAAGCGGTCGGCCCAGAGATGGGCCCCGGTCTCGGCCTCGATCAGCTGCACGGCGATGCGCACGCGGTTGCCGCCTCTCCGCGCCGAGCCTTCGAGGATGTAGCGCACGCCGAGCTCACGGCCGACCCGCTTCACGTCGGCCGCCTGGCCTTTGTAAGTGAATGTCGAATTGCGCGCTATGACGAACAGCCAGCGGATGCGGCTGAGCCCGGTGATGATCTCCTCGACCATGCCATCGACGAAATATTCCTGCTCCGGGTCGCCACTCAAATTGGCGAAGGGCAGCACCGCGATCGACGGCCTGTCGGGCGGCGCCAATTCCGGCCGCCGCGGTTCCGCTGCCATTTCCGGCCCAAATGCGGCTGACCTTGCATCCTCCTGCACCTCGCCGACAAAGCGCACCCCTTTGCGGGCGAAGGTGCGGATCAGGGTTTGCGCCGCGCCGCTGTCGCCGACCGCGCGCCGCGCTGCTCTGATCCGGCTGTCGAGCGTCGCATCGGAAACGATCCGCCCGCCCCACACCGACGTCAGCAAATCGTGTTTGCTGACGACGCGCTCGCGGTTCTGCAGCAGGTATACGAGGAGGTCGAAGACCTGCGGCTCCACAGCGATCTGCTCGCCGCCGCGGCTCAACTCGCGACGCGCGGTGTCGAGCACATGGTCGCCGAACAGAAACCGCAATTGGCCCCTCGGTTGGCAGCACGGGCGACTAGCAGTAATCCGGGCTGTCTGCAGGAATAATCATGCTGCTCTGCAGGAAAAATCAAGGCTGCCTGCAAGCGCGCGACCGTCTCAATGCGATACCCTCAGCGATTGAACAGCCGCGGCACAGAATGACGCACTAATGGGAGGCTCCCATGTATTCGCATCGCCGACAAAAACTGATCTGTAGAACGAGCCTGCCGGCTGCAATGCCTCGCCGGCGACTTCTGCAAGGCGCTGGAGCGCTTGGGGTCGCTGCGATCCTGCGCCCGACCGCGGTCTTTGCAGAGCCGGACGATGACAATGAACGGCTCGGCCCGTTTGGGCCGTGGTCCTCGCCGGTCAATCTCGGCCCGGTGGTCAATACACGGTTCGATGACAACCACCCCGCGATCTCGAAGAACGGCCTTAGCCTCTACATCACTTCGAACCGTCCAGGGGGCGTTAACGGCGCGAACTCCGCCGGCTCCTCGGAGATCTGGGTTTCACAGCGCGCCAGCCGCGACGCGGATTGGGGACCGCCAGTCAATCTGGACGCGTTCAACAGTGTACCCGTCGTCAATAGCGCCAAAAACAACACGGGCGTCCCGAGCTTTTCGGCGGATGGGCATCAGTTGTTCTTCGGCAGCGACCGCCCAGGCGGTCTCGGCAGCTTTGACCTCTATGTTTCTCGGCGAATGAACAAGCATGATGACTTTGGTTGGCAAGAGCCGGTCAACCTCGGCTTGATCAATAGTGCCGCAGCCGATACCGCCCTGACCTACTTCGAGGACGAAGAAACCGGGATCATCAGCGGGTACGTCACGACCACACGTCCGGGAGGGCCCCCCGGAAGCCTCCCCAACACCTTCCACATTTGGGTCAGCACGCTGGGCGATGATGGGTCTTTCGGTCCCGCCGTACTCGTCCCGGAGCTGAGCAGCCAGTACAACGATACGCGCTCGGCCATCCGGCGGGATGGACTGGAGTTCTTTCTGAGTTCCGATCGCCCCAACGGACGAATTGGCAAGAATGATATCTGGGTGTCGACGCGGGAAAATACACTCGAACCTTGGTCAACACCGGTCAACCTTGGTTCGACGATCAACTTCCCCGGCTATGTAACCGGCGCCCCGGCGCTGTCCTGGGACGGCACAACTCTTTACTTTTACTCCGACCGTCCTGGCGGCTTCGGGGGAAGAGACCTCTACTTCGCCACCCGCCGCAAGCTCGGCGAGGACGGCGACGACGAAGAATCCCGTCGCCGACGCTAGCCCGCGGACAATCCTGATTTCCCTCACTCAAATTGAGGCGCCCGCGGCCACAGCGTGCATTGAAAAAGGCGGTGCAGTCGCTCGTCTTGCGAAACGGGTGTCGCCCTTTAGCCTTGAGGCTTCGGCGGACCTCCCCGATCATTCTGCGATCGGGAAGTGCGAGCGCCGGTCCTGTCGCCGCGCCCAGCGCCAGCCGCGGGCCTGAGAAATAGAGCTCACGATGCTGCGGATCGCGGAGGGGGAGAGATGATTGACCATTACCTCGGGCGTAAGCGCGCGCAGCCGGACGACCGTGGCGCGCGCCTCGTCGAGCAGCCCGGCGTTGAAGCGCTTCTCGATTGTCAGCTTTGTATGGGTCCGGGACAGCGCACCCCGGTCCATGACCACACTGTGTGGAGATTGATCGGGATGCTCCGGGGTGTCGAGATCTCGCGAGACTACTCGGCCAATCCGGATCACGATCCCCGCTTGGGCGGGGCAGACGCCCGACCGGTCTTACCAAAAATCCTGCCAACAGTCATTTACCGCTCCTTGGCTCGGCACAGCGTGCAGGCTGGCTCGAAAGACTGCGATATAAGAACGAGCGAACGACCTTCCAATTACGGTACCTCCACCGGGCCGTGACAAAACCGTCTACCGAGCTCATTGGGGATTTGCTCGCGGATAAGACTACAAACTTGATATCTCGTCCGAATCCCTCCACAGATCGTTCCGGCGCTCCAGGCGTCAGCGCCGAAGACCCTGCCGGGGCGCTGCGCAAGCTGGGCGGTGTATTAGTACAGCACCGAAGGGAGATATGCGCCTGCCGGCTCGTTGTAGAGACCGATGGTCATCAACGTCATCTGGTGCTCGAGGCGCAATCCATGTTGCAGACACCAGCGGAACAGCTCGCCGTTGCGCGTCGGCAGCAGAAAGCCGCCGCGGGGAAACCCCGACGCGGCGCCAATCAATGCCTTGAGGCTTTGATTGCTTTCTGCGACCGCATGCCCGGAGAAAGCGATGTCTGTAGCGTAGCCGGTGATTTCGCCGAGATGCTCGACTACTCGAGCCGTATCCTGGTCTACCGCATCATTGAGCTCACTACCACGATGGTAGCCGTGTACTCGCTGGCACAGCGCGTTGCACGCAGAAATATCGGGTTTGACAGCCGGCCGTACCTCATACCCGGGAAACCTGACGCCCAGCGGCTCACCGTTGAGTTTCGACAGCAGCTCACGGGTTTCAAAGCCGAGCTTTGTATAGAGGCAGAGCGAACGGTTATTAAAGGCTGCCTGCACGAGCCGCACCCCGGCGACGCCGCGTTGCCTGCAGCGCGCGAGCACATCGAACATCAGCTGGCGGCCAATCGTTTGGTTTTGCACCGTGGGATCGACGGTTATTGGGCCGATGCCGGCAATGGGGCTGCGTTCGTCGAGAAAGTTGCTGCCAAGCACCTTGCCGGCACTTTCGGCGACGACCGAATAGAGTTCTGGATGCGCCAGCCGCCTCGTCATCAGACCCGTCGCGACCTCGGCCGACGGGAAAGGCCGCGGAAAGTTGTGTTCGATGGCGATCGATTTGAAAGCCTCAAAACAGATAGCGCCACAAGCCTCGGCGTCCTCGGGAGTGCCCGGACGCAATATCACACGCATTGTTTCTCCCTGCGTCTGGTTCGGCCTGTCGTATCAGAAATCGAGGCGATGCACATCTCAGATGACCCAGGCCACGATTGACGCCATGAGGCCACGTTGCGGGCACTGCAAAGGCCGGCGACAACGCTGCGCCCCTATCGTCGTTGCCTCGCACCGCAGCGCCCGCCGCTCCCGCGAGATCATGTCCGGTAGGGCGCTGTTACCGGAACCACGAAGCGGCAGCCGCGCTCAGCGACTGTTTGGATGCAACTTCTTCCCGCTCGAGACCCTGGTCGAGTATGCGGTGGAGCGCCAGGATCTGGATCGTTAGGTTGCTGTCCGCGACCACGATGCTCGGCCAGAAGGCAGCTCGATCCTTGTCCCTCGCGCCCAGCCGGCCATGTCGATCGCTGACCACCTAACACATCGAGCGCGTGCGACCCAATCGCGACCGGAAGATGGGCGCCTTGTTTATCGGCGCGGAACAGCCCTCCGCCCCGACGATCGAGACGAAACTGCTCTAACGAGAAAATCTCGCTGCTGTCGATTGGCCGCACGAGAGGCTAATTTTTATGTTGCTGCTCGGCACAGTAGTGTCGAGGAGACTGGTCTTTGATTCGGCAGTTACCATATCGCTGTTTGCTGCCTCGACCGTAACCCGTGAACCCAACCTCCTTGTTCCACCCCGCGGTCGCCACTTGGTTCGACCGCACCTTCACCGCAGCCACAGTGGCGCAGGCCGCGGCGTGGCCGGCGATCCAGGCCGGCCAGCATGTGCTGATCGCCGCACCCACCGGGTCGGGCAAGACGTTGGCGGCGTTCCTCGCAGCGATTGATGGCTTGGTTCGGCAAGGCCTCGACGGGGGTCTCCACGACGAAACGCAGATCGTTTACGTCTCGCCTTTAAAGGCGCTGTCGAATGACATTCAGCGCAATCTGGAGGTGCCGCTCGCCGGGGTCCGCGAGGCATTGCGCGAGCAAGGACTGCCTGACGTCGACATCCGCAGTTGGGTGCGCACCGGCGACACCCCGCCCGCCGAGCGCCAGCGCATGGGCCGCGCGCCGCCGCACATCGTCGTCACCACACCGGAATCGCTCTACATCCTGCTCGGCTCGGATTCCGGCCGCAAAATGCTGGCGACCACGCGCACCGTCATCGTCGACGAGATCCACGCGCTGGCGCCAAACAAGCGCGGTTCGCATTTGGCGCTGTCGCTGGAGCGCCTCGCGGCCCTCTGCAATGGCCCTCTATTGCGAGTCGGCCTGTCGGCGACCCAGAAGCCGATCGAGGCGGTCGCGCGGTTTCTGGTCGGGCCCGAGGCCGAGTGCCGGATCATCGACACCGGCCACCGTCGTGCACGCGACCTCGCCCTCGAAGTTCCCGCCTCGCCGCTCGAAGCGGTCATGTCGGGTGAAGTCTGGCAGCAGGTCTATGACCGGTTGGCCGAGCTGATCGAGGCGCACCGCACGACCCTGGTCTTTGTCAACACGCGCCGGCTGGTCGAGCGGGTGACCCGCCAGCTCTCCGAGCGCCTCGACGGCAACCAGGTGACCGCGCACCACGGCAGCCTCGCCAAGGAGCAGCGGCTGGATGCCGAACAGCGTCTAAAGCGCGGTGAGCTCAAGGCATTGGTGGCGACCGCATCGCTCGAGCTCGGCATCGATATCGGCGATGTCGATCTCGTCTGCCAGCTCGGTTCGCCGCGCTCGATCGCGACCTTGCTGCAGCGAGTGGGCCGCTCGGGCCACGCTGTCGACGGCACTCCCAAGGGCCGCCTCTTCCCGCTGTCACGCGACGAGCTCGTCGAGTGCGCGGCGTTGCTGGATAGCGTCAAGCGCGGCGAGCTCGATCGCCTGTCGATCCCCGAACGACCGCTCGATGTGCTGGCGCAGCAGATCGTCGCCGAAGTCGCATCACGGGAATGGAAAGAGGATGAGCTTTTCAAACTGTTCCAGCGTGCCTGGCCGTATCGGGGGCTGGGGCGCGAAGATTTTGCCGCCGTTATCGGCATGCTGGCGCAAGGCTTTGGGACCCGTCGGGGCCGGCGCGGCGCGCTGATTCATCACGACGCCGTCAACCACGTGCTGCGCGGCCGGCGTGGCGCGCGGCTGACCGCAGTGACCTCGGGTGGTGCGATCCCGGACACCGCCGACTACCAAGTACTGCTTGAACCGGAAAGCCAGGTCATCGGCAGCGTCAACGAGGATTGGGCGGTCGAGAGCATGGCCGGCGACGTCTTCCAGCTCGGCAACGCGGCTTATCGCATCCTCCGCGTCGAACGCGGCACCGTGCGGGTCGAAGATGCGCAGGGCATGATGCCCAATATCCCGTTCTGGCTGGGCGAGGCGCCAGGCCGCACCGACGAGCTGTCGCAGTCGGTGTCGCGGCTGCGAGCCGAGATCGACGCCCGCTTGCCGGGCAACCCTGGAGGGATGAGCACACTGCGCTGGCTGGTCGAAGATATCGGCATCGCCGAGCCCGCCGCCGAGCAGTTGCTCGAGTACCTGGCTTCTGCACATGCGGCATTGGGCATTCTGCCGACCCAGGACACGCTCGTCCTCGAACGTTTCTTCGACGAAACCGGCGGCATGCAGCTCGTCATCCACTCGCCCTATGGCAGCCGCATCAACCGCGCCTGGGGGCTGGCGCTGCGCAAACGCATTTGCCGCAGGTTCAACTTCGAGCTGCAGGCGGCGGCAACCGAAGACAACATCGTGCTGTCCCTGACGCGAGCGCACAGCTTTGATCTCGGCGAGGTACGCCATTATCTGCACTCGGCCAGCATCCGGTCGGTGCTGATCCAGGCTTTGCTCGACGCGCCGATGTTCGTCACGCGCTGGCGCTGGGTCGCCGGGGTGTCGCTGGCATTGCCTCGCTTTCGCGGTGGCAAGAAGGTGCCGCCCCAGCTGGCGCGCATGGACGCCGAGGATCTGATCGCGGCGATATTTCCCGACCAGGTTGCCTGCGCCGAAAACCTGGTTGGCGAGCGCGAGATCCCCGACCATCCGCTGATCCGCCAGACGATCACGGACTGCCTGGTCGACGCCATGGACATCGACGGCCTGACGCAGATCCTGACCCGTCTCGAAGCGGGCGAAATCCAAGTCGTCACGCGCGATTTGACGGAGCCTTCGCCGCTCGCCCTCGAAGTCCTTTCGGCGCGCCCCTACGCTTATCTCGATGATGCGCCGCTCGAGGAACGGCGGACCCAGGCGGTAATGAGCCGGCGCTGGTTGGCGCCGGAGGCCGCTGCCGATATCGGCCGGCTCGATCCCGAGGCGATCGCACGGGTGCGCGGCGAAGCCTGGCCCGACCCCGCCGACGCCGACGAATTGCACGACGCGCTCACTTGGCTCGGGTTTTTCAGTGCAGGAGAGGCTGACGCAGAACCTCGATGGATGGACTGGCTTGCTCAGCTGACACAGGACAGACGTGCTACCCGGCTGACGGTGCTAGCTGGTCTACCCGTCACCCCCGCGCAAGCGGGGGTTCAGGGGCCGCCGGATCCCGGCGTTCGCGGGGATGACGATATCCGCGTAGTCCTATGGGTCGCGGCCGAGCGGTTGCCTCAGTTCCTCGCCCTGTGGCCGAAAGCAAAACTCGATCCGGCGATCAGCGCCCCAGACGAGTACGCAGGGCAGAACTGGTCGCGCGAAGACGCTTTGACCGAAATCCTGCGCGGCCGGCTCGAGGGTCTTGGCCCGACCACGGCCGATGCTCTCGCGGCGCCACTTGGGCTTGGGCCCGGGGAAATTGCCGCCGGGCTCGCAGCGCTCGAGGCCGAGGGCTTCGCCATGCGCGGCCGGTTTGCCGGGACCGCGGATGTCGAAGAATGGTGTGAGCGCCGGTTGCTCGCGCGGATCCACCGCTACACGGTGGGCCGCTTGCGCGCCGAGATCCAGCCGGTCGCCGCGGTCGAATTTCTGCGTTTTCTCTTCGGCTGGCAGCGGGTTGCGGCGGACGCGCGGATGGAAGGTCCGGATGCGGTCGAGATCCTGGTGCGGCAGCTCGAAGGCTTCGAGGCGCCGGCCGGCGCCTGGGAGACCGAGATCCTGCCGGCGCGGCTCACTGGATACGAGCCCACTTGGCTCGACGACCAATGTCTGTCGGGGCGGATCGCCTGGGTGCGGCTCAGACCGCGCAATCCGCGCCCCAACGGTAACGAGCGCATTGCCAGCCCGGTACGAACGACGCCGATTACCCTGCTGACGCGCCGTCACGCGCCGCTATGGGCATCGCTGTCCGCGACCGCGGACCCGGTTGCTTTGAGCTCCCGAGCGCAAACCGTCGCCGACTACATTCGCCGATATGGCGCATCCTTCTTCGACGAGCTCGTCGAAGGCACCGGGCTGTTGGGCCCGCAGGTCGAAGAGGCGTTGGCCGAACTGGTCGCCTCGGGCCTCGTCAATTCCGACAGTTTTGCCGGATTGCGCGCGCTTCTCGTCCCGGCTGATCGGCGCGGCGGCGGTCGGCGCCGGCGCGCTGCCGTGTTCCGCATGGAAGAAGCCGGGCGCTGGGCGCTGGCACGTCGTGCGCCACCGGTGCCCCAGGGCAAGCCCGAAGCCATTGAACACCTGGCTCGCAGTCTGCTGCTGCGTTACGGGGTCGTGTTCTGGCGGCTGCTGGAACGCGAGGCGCCCTGGCTGCCGCCCTGGCGCGACCTGTTGCGCGTCTATCGCAGGCTCGAAGCCCGCGGTGAAATCCGCGGTGGCCGCTTTGTTGCCGGCTTCTCCGGTGAGCAATTTGCGCTTCCCGACGCGGTCGGCATGTTGCGCGAAGTACGGCGCAAGCCGGCTTCGGATGAGTGGATCTCGCTCTCCGGGGCCGATCCGCTCAACCTTGCCGGCATCCTGACACCCGGGCCAAAGCTCGCTGCGTTGACCGGCAATCGCGTGCTCTACTGCGCCGGGCTGCCGGTGGCGCTCCTCGCGGGTGCGGAGGTGCAGTTCCTCGTGGATTTCGATGCCGCCACCCAATGGGAGGCGCGCAAGACCTTGCTGCGCGGCGCCGTCCCGGCCTCGCTCATCGCGCTCTCTTGACCGCGGCCAGCTCACACAGCCAGGCTGCGATATGATCCTGGATCATGCGGTGGATGTCGCCTTGGACGACGCCTGCTCCTTTACGAACCTTGAACGAGTGGTCGCCGCCCTCGACAACATAGAAATCAGCCGGCGGCCTGAGCGAGGTTACGATCGGGCGCAGCTCGTCGGGTGTGCCAAAGGCATCGCGCGAACCTTGAACGAACAGCATCGGGGCCTTGATGGCGGATAGATGCTGTGCGCGAAGGCGATCTGGTCTGCCCGGCGGATGCAGCGGATAGCCGAGAAATACCAATCCCGCGAGCCCGGCGACGCCGGCGGCAGCCACTTGCGAGGCAATTCGCCCGCCCATCGATTTGCCGCCGATCGCCAACCGATCATTGCTTGACACAATTCGCTCGCGAACCGCCTCGATCACGGCACGCCAGCAGGCTTCGAGCCTGTCGTTCGGATCGGGAAGGCGGCGGCCCTGCTCGCTGTAGAGGAAGTTGAAGGTGATCGTGTCGATGCCGCGGGCTGCCAATCCGCCGGCAAAGCTCGTCATGAAGTCGCTGGTCTGACCGGCGCCGGCTCCGCGCCCGAGGATCAGCGTGACACCAGCAGGATGCTTCGTCGCGGCGCGGTAAACCAGCGCCGTTGTGGTCTGTAGTGAGGAAACCTCTACTCGAAATGGCTCGGGCATCCGCTGCGCCCAGCTCCCGCGATCGATAACGGTGAATTTTACCGCCGCTTACAATATATCTCGGTGCGGTGTTTGATAATTTGCGGCAAGCACTCCCAAACATGGGATGAGCGATATGTCCAGCATCGTCAGGCAACGGGACATCATCGATCGGCGGGCGCTCGCGGAGCAATTGTCGGTTGTCGTTTCAGCGGTCTCCTGTCCGGCACCTGATCGCGGCGCTTTCATAGCTCCGCTGAAGGCGGCGCTGGCCGCCGGACACGCCGAGATCCGCCGCCGCTTCGAGGCCACCGGCGATGGCGCCGCGGTGATGCGCGAGCAGTGTTTTCTAATAGACCAGATGATCCGCGCGCTGTTCGATCTCGTTACCGGTGACATCTACCCGCTCGCCAACCCGACCTCGGGCGAAAGGCTGGCGATTGTCGCGGTCGGCGGCTATGGGCGCGGCGAGCTGGCACCCTATTCCGACATCGACCTGCTGTTTCTGCTGCCCTACAAGCGCACCCCGCACACCGAACAAGTCGTCGAATATTTGCTCTACTTGTTGTGGGACCTCGGCCTGAAGATCGGGCACGCGACGCGCTCGGTCGAGGAATGCCTGCGCCAAGCCAAATCCGATTTG
>Ga0306920_100015656_pt1 | contig 10404 bp, 12 predicted proteins | sample flu12Cox44000170_FD_204666 | JGI IMG/M metagenome (GOLD analysis project Ga0306920, IMG submission 204666) | Lab enrichment of tropical soil microbial communities from Luquillo Experimental Forest, Puerto Rico - flux4day.12C.oxic.44.000.170 (v2)... | ecosystem: Environmental > Terrestrial >...
GGCAGCAGTGGAGTCTGCGCGGCGGCGGCATGCGCAATAGCCGCCGTTGCCTCGCTGCCGGCCGGCAGCTATATGTAATTTGGTTGGCCACGTGGCGGAGTGGTTACGCAACGGTCTGCAAAACCGTGTACCCCGGTTCAATTCCGGGCGTGGCCTCCAAAATATTTCAGATATTGGACCGACAATGTGCGGCACGGCGGCCACTGTCCCGCAGGACATATCTGGATCGGCATTCGGACATTTTGTGACGGCAATCACAGCAGCCTGGTAGCCGCGGCCGTATGTTGGGCAGAAGCCGCCCGACAAGGTGCACGCTCCAGCGACAGGCGCCGCCATGACCGACACCTCGTTAACCCTTGCTTCTGCTTTCAACGCTGGCAGCCGCGAGCTGGCGCGCAGCGCAAACGGTATTCCTCCCAGGGTCCGCATCGCCCTGTTGCGACAATATGGAACGGCCTCACAGGCGTATTCGGCCGCTTTCCAGGAGGGGCTCGAGCATTTCGGCGATGAACGCGGCTTTCTCGCTTACAAGCGGGTGGGCGGCACGGCACTGGTCCTGTCCGACCCCCTGGCTCCACCCAATAACATTCCCGATCTGATCTCCCGTTTCTTGAATGAGCATCCCGACGCGGGGTTCTGGTACCTCTCGCCGCCCGTCGCGCGCATCCTCGCGGCACGCGGGTTCTACGTCAACGCCATGGGTCCTGACACCTGGATCGATTTGCCTACCTATAGTTTCAGCGGCCCCAAGAAAAAGCCGCTGCGTGAGGCCATTAATCGCATGACGAAGCACGGGTTTATCACCCGCGAATCCACGCTGGCTGAAGTCGGCATCGAGAAGGTGAGAGCGGTCTCCGATGCATGGCGCCGGACGCGAACGATTCGCCATCGCGAGGTGGCATTTCTCAACCGGCCGCTGGTGCTTGCCGAGGAGCGCGACGTGCGCAGGTTCTTCACCTTCGATCGCGACGGCAAGCTGGTGGCGTTTGGCTTCTTTGACCCAGTCTACGAAGGTGGCGAGCTGATAGGCTACACCAGCCAGCACAACCGCCATCTCCCCGAGGCAGATTGCATGGTCCACTTTGCCATCAAGCGCGTGGCGATCGAGACCTTCCAGAAGGAAGGCCTCAGGGTGCTTCATCTCGGACTTTCTCCATTTGCCGATGTCTTGAGCGATGAGGAGTTCAAATCAAGCCGTAGCTGGGCAACCTCGCGCTACTTCAACGCCGCCTACAAGAGTTGGCTATTCAACCGATATATCTATCCGAACAAGGGTATCGAGGCGCACAGGAAAGTGTACCGCGGGGCGCAGCGGCAGAACTACTATGCATTCAACCGGCGCCCGAGCCTGCCGCGCGTCCTCAAGCTCCTGCGGGCGTGCAACATAGTCTGACTTGCAGTTCATCTTTCCTGCAATTTGATCCTGTCATATCCGGTCGGAAAGGCGAGATCGCCTTACGCAAAATCGAAGAATTTGTGATCGTTATCAAGGCTTTCTCCCGAAGCTGCGCCTAGATTGGCGGGATGCAAAATCGCCGTCAGAGGAAGAATGGCGCTCTCAATCGGGAGGATCACATGCGAAAGTACGACGGGCTTGCAATCGCCATCATCCTCGTAGTGGCCGCAATCGCCATTTGGACAAAGCCATTGCCCGCAAGCCATACCAATGTCGAGCCGCCTTCGCCGGTTTCGGACGTCGAGCTGCGACGTTGTTGACTTTCGGATGGAGGTTGAGCGATGCAGGCGTCGGGGTATGGATTGCGGCTCTGGAGGTGAAGCTTTCCGCGTGAAAAGCCGAGCAAAGGGCAATATGACTGTTTCTGGCTTGCGGCGCGTATCATGATGATGACCATCGTCTGGATCCTGGTTGCGATCGCAATTGTTGACATTCTCTATGTTGTGCTGAACTGGGCACCGGAATACAGCGTGGCGGATCTGCGAGGGCGCTGGGCACGCGCTCCATCGGCCTTCTTGAACGTAGCCGGCATGCAGATACACCTGCGCGATGAAGGTCCGCCAGACGATCCGACCCCGATCGTGCTGCTGCACGGGACGCTCTCCTCTCTTCATACCTGGGAGGGTTGGGTCGAGGCGTTGAAGAGCGAGCGGCGCGTGATCCGCTTCGATCTCGAGGGGCACGGGCTCAGCGGTCCGTCACCGGACGGCGTCTACAGCGTCCATAATGATGTACGTCTGGTCATCGCTGTTCTGGACGCGCTCGAGATCCAACGATGCGTGTTGGGCGGCAACTCGCTTGGCGGCGGCATCGCTTGGCGCATTGCGCTGGCACATCCGACCCGCGTGGAAAAGCTCATCCTCGTCGATTCGGACGGTTACCGCACCCACCCCATCTCAAGGCCGATCGCTTTCCACTTCGCATGGCTGCCGATGATCGACTGGTTGGTGAGAAACACCTTCCCCCGCGGTCTCATGGCGCAAGGCCTTCGCAACGTCTATGGAAATCCCAGGAAGGTTTCACCGGCGTTGATCGAGCAATATCAGGAGCTCGCGCGGTGCAAAGGCAATCGCCGGGCACTCATCGAGCGCGGGCGCGAGTGGCGGCGCGGGCTGACTATGGCCGACTCAGCGCGGATTGCCGAGCTGAAGATGCCGACACTCATCATCTGGGGTGGTCGAGACCGGCTGGTGCCGCCCGAGGCTGCTCACCGATTCCATCGCGACATCGCCCGTAGCGAATTGGTCATGTTCGACGATCTCGGCCATTTGCCGCAGGAGGAGGATCCCGTCCGAACGGTTGCCGCGGTGAAGCAGTTTCTCGGCCTTAAAACGGCTTGAACGGGATGCGCCGACTTGAGCTCCCGCAGCGCAGAGGATTACGCACGCGCTGCGCCTTGTCGGGCCATCTCAATCACCTCGAGCCCTGCTCGCAGGACCGCGTCTCGCCAGGACGCTGATGATGGGCAGAAACACTCGAGCAGGGCCGACTTCGCTCGCTGATAGGCTAAGCTCGCGCTCGTGGGCAAATGCCGGTCCAATTTGTAAACCGCGGCGCGCGCCCAGAGTGGGTTTCGAACCGCCGCATGCGAATTTCCCTGCTAACAGGGAAATTAACAGGGAATTTTGCGGATCTGGCCCCGCTGCTGTGATTTTAGCGGGCCAGCTTCCAGTACTTTCAAGGCCTTCCGGATAGTTTCCCTAAGTAGGAGAACAGGGAATTTTTTTTCCACGAGCAGGCAAACAATCCGGGTTATCGGGGAATGTCGCGATAGTCTGGGAACGCCTCCCGATAGGGGTTACGACAGCGCACGACGATCGGCAAAACCAGCGGCACATAGCTCTGCTTCCTTTTCTCGATCCACGCCAATGCCTGGGAAATCGAATCGACCTGATCGTCATAACGACCCTCTGGGAAGCCCAGGAGCTCATCAATCAAGTCACTCAGCCAGGCATGTTCGGGAAAATACACCGACCCACTCTCGAAGCGAGGTTGCGTTGCATAAAGCCGCGTCACTTTGTCGATGTCTGGAGTGATGGGGATCGGGTTGACCCGCTCGCGTCGCAATTCCTGGATGAGACTGGTTCCTGATCCCTTGTCCTCAATCAAAATGTGAGCCTCCGGCCATTGCGCCTTCTGGCGCATCACAGCCCGCTTCAGCTCGGCAAAATCGAAGCGGCCACGGATTAGATCGATCAAATAGCAATTGTCCCCTTGCACCTGCCATGCCGTGCCAACGGAGTAGTCGGAGAGCTCGGTTGGCTTCATCGCTGTGTCCCAGCTGATCACTGTGTAATCGCCAGACTTTTTCTCGGGTAATGCGCGATAAAGCTTAATCCACTCGCGCTTGATCATATTGCCTTCAGCCGGGATGGGCCGCTGCAGGTATTGAGCGGAAAAGTCCATTGTTCCCATGCGCGCTTTGATTTCCGCCAGGATATGAGCGGGCTCGAGGGCAGGGTGGAGAAGGTCGCCCACTTTGCGCCAATGAAACTTCTTCGGTCCAATCGGAACCTTCTGAGGAGCGTCCGCAATCGCGGGCAAGTCGAGGTGATGCCAGCCGCCTTGTTCGAGCAAGGCGCCGACCAGGTCATCGACATGTAGTCTCTGCATCACGACGATAATCACGTCCTCGCTCTTGTCGTTTAGGCGGGTAAGGAGGGTGTTTCCGAACCATTGGATGACCGAAGTGCGCTGTGTCTTCGACATCGCCTGCTTGGGATTCATTGGGTCATCGAGAATGATGTAGTTGCCGCCCAAGCCGGTAAGGGTGCCTCCAGGGGACGTGGCGAGCCGGTATCCACGCTGGGTGGTGACGGTCTCAAGCTCGGTATTCTTTTCCGAGATGCACATGGGTGGGAAAATGCGGCGATACCAGCGGGAGGTCATGACTGCCTTGCAGTCCCTTGCGTGCTTGATGGCCAGGTCGGTCGAATAGGACACGCAGATAATTTTGGAGCTGGGATCATGCCCCAGGAGAAACGCCGGAAACGCAACGGACGTCGTGATCGATTTGAGATGACGAGGGGGAATGGTGATGATCAGGCGCTTGATCTTGCCCCGCCGGACCTCCTCCAGCGCGTGCGCCATGGCATCGATGTGCCAGTTCATACGCAGGGTTTCGCCGGGGGCAACCGTCTCGAAGCACCTTCGGACAAAGGCCACAAGGTTGCGCCGCATCAGTTCGTCAACAAGCTCGCGTTGAGCCAAAGGGCTGAGGGCGGATTGTCGTGGCATCGGTCATCTCCTCGGTTTTAACTTTGGCTTCCTGATCCCGCTCGAGAATAAGACCTCTTCCACCATCTCCTGCTCGCTGACGCTTAGGCTGGCAGCGGCTTCAGTCTCGCGGTCGGGCGCTTCAAGCAATCCGACCTGAGCCGCTATCTTGAGCGCGGCTATCGCCGCCTTCGGGTCACCCTTGAGGTCGTCGTCGACCTGTCGCGACACGATCCCTTCGAGCTTGCTGATCGAGCGTTTTCCCTTTCCGTGCGGCAACACGATCTTCGCTGTTAGAGCATCATGAATGATGGTTCGGAGATTTCGACTGCTTTTCGGTCGGCCTTTCGGATTGCCTGACTTCCCGGGTTTGAACCGGGTATGGACCGGGGGGCGGCCGTAACCGATCGCCGACTCCGAGATTTTGGGTTCGGACCTACGGTCGTTTTGCCGATTTGGATGGTAACCGCGCCCAGCCTGCGCCGGTTTTCACGCGGCATCGAAGCACTCATTTTGGCTATCACCCGCGACGTAGAACAGTTTCTCAAGCTAGGGTGAAAAGCATGCTAGCGTGGATAACCCTTGTATTAACCCAAAATTAGGCGGGACCGAAGAATCTGAGGCCGGTGCACTAAGGTGCCCGATTTGGAGCGAGAGATACACCATGCTCGACGAAGTAGTGGATAACGCAGAATCCGCCGAGAAGACGTTGCGGCTCAAGCAGGCGCACGCGATGCTCAACTTGTTCGAGATAGATCGCGGACAGGCAGCTGTCGCTCTCGAAGAAATTAAAGAATGGGCGTACGCTCAAGAGGATGAGCAGTTGCAATTGAGAGTAGACCAGTTCCTGTCGAATTCGCCGAGCGACAACACTAACAGCGCAACTGTGGAATAACCGCGCGAGCGTTGGGTTACCGCGGCCCTTATCCCGTGCGACCAAGATAATCCGAACACCCATTTTTTGGCGAGCGTTTCTGCGGCGACCTCACCAATTGCGGACGTGCCACCCGTGATAACGACAGTCTTGCCCCTCATGAGCGCCTGCCTGAGGGATCTTGCCTCAATTGCTTGTTCCAAAGCATCTGGGATCCGCCGCACAAATGATGGCTTCGCCGCTTGAGGGCCGTGACCAGTTCTCGCGAGTGTCCAGGGCGAGCTACATCAGCTTACTCGCACACATGCACCTCTGCGAGGTCGACCCCCAATGCTCCGCGATGCGATCATTTCTTGGTCACTGGCAAAGCCGGATTCAGCTTAGGCGGTGATGCAGAAACATCACAGAGCATGATTCCATTGAATACATTTGTGCTCGCCCCAAACTAGCCAAGCTGGCGAGGATCAATGCCGCAGGTGAGGCATAAGGGGATCACGACATGCTCATTGTTTTGTTTGTGGCAACTTTCGCACTGCTGAGTTTGGCCTTTGTTCCAGGGCTGAGTTTCGACGATTGAGCTTCCAGCCCCAGGGCGTTCTTTCGGGTGTCTCGGGATGGCGGCGTCTTCGTGCTGCGATAAGCGCCGGCGCACATTGCCTACACGACGGCGCAACTCGGCAAGAAATCTGCTGAGCGCGGATCACCGCGGTCGGTAAAAAAGTGCATTGCCGAAACGCGCCGTTCGCATATTTGTGAATTGTATGGAACTCGCGGAGGTGTATTGGGGCTCTCACCGCATATCGTTTAGGCGCGTGCCAGGCGAAACCCGCGGGCCTGCTGATTGAAGAGGGCAGAGACGATGGCTGCAGCTCAACAAAAACGCCGGATAGCATTGATTGTCTGCGCCTGCTCACGATAGCGGTGCTCGAGGAAAGCGGACTCGATATCATCGAATGCGAAAGCGCAGAAGCGGCGCTTGCAATCATGCTCTTGCGCGGGCAGGACGTAGCAATGATTTTTGCCGACATTCGGCTTTCCGGTGTCATGGACGGAATTGACTTGGCGCGCGAGGCGAAAATGCGCTGGCCGCACCTCACGGTGATTCAACGTCCGGAAATATAGGCGAGCGCCTCAAGCAACTACCGCCGGGTGTCGACTACATGCCTAAGCCGTGGCAGCCTTTAGATCTGCGGGCAGCCACCAAACGAGCCAGATCGGCCGCTGGGGTAGATAACATCCTTCCGAGCGGTCGGCCGAGTTCAGATGTTCAATGCGAGCAATTGAACGGCGGCAAGGCCGAATATTAGGACCGCAAGTGCTATCCAATCGTATTCGAGCCAAAAACGCATACTGACATTTCTACAGTGCCGGTCTTTTTCCGACGACGGCTACTCAACCACACGCGGGCGGCGGCTCCTTACCGGCTCTCAGCATTTTCGTCAATGGCCTCGGAGTGTCGCCCGCAGGTCCCATTACTTCGACCGTCAGGGGAGGGGTACCAAGGTTCGAAGGACTTTCAGGAAACCGATCCATCGCCGAACGCGTTTGCTCAAAGACCCAACCTTGAGGCGCTCATGATCCTTTCTCCCCCCATCGAGATTGCTCCGACCTTGCTGTCTGCGCCCATCGAGCTCGCCGGCGATTGGGGTCACATGCTCCCGCGCTCAGCCGATTTGGTTGTCGAGCGCTTGCGGCATGCCTGCCTCGACGGTGTCCGTCTTTTCTCCGACCGCCAGCCGACGCGCTTACGCGTCGACGAGCATAAATCCGGACCGCCGGCCGTCTGGTTACATCCGGATGGCAGCACCATGGCCTGGATTATCGGCAGGCGGCATCACTGATGATGATTCTTTGGGAATATGAGCGCACTCCTAAGTGCGTGGAGTCGCTTGGTGCACTCAATCGCTGGCCCGGCCGCAGTGGTGTTCCTATCGACGAATACCTGCGCCAGTGGGAGGCCAGTTGTGCTGAACTGCAGGCCACGCCGCTCTTGCCAGTTCTGTTCCGAGAGAAACTGCAACTGGATAACAAGGCGAATGCCCGCCCGCGGCGGCGCCCAACCCAAAACAGATTGACCTCCAAATACAAGATGGGTCAATCGCAACAAAGCTCCGCGCGCTATGCTAGCAAAAGCGCCGAATATTAGGACGCCGAGTACTATCCAATCGTATTCGAGCCAAACGCATACTGACATCTCTACAAGCAAGCTCTTGAAGCCTCAACTCGAAGTGGATTCGGGTGATTACATCACTATCGAGGCCGTGACTCACCACGCCAGCGATTGCGTCCTGCCGGCGACGACGACGATGCGTGCGCAACGAGGCAGACGAAACATGCGACTGACGAGGAAGGCCGCGCACTCCAGCACAACATATGGGTCACCAATAGCACCGCCGCGGTGCTTTCGATCATTACGGGCGGGAGGCGCAGCCCTGCTTCCGCGCTCGCTGGTCGCTGATGACCTGGCCCAAGGGCGGCTCATCTCCTGGGGCAACACGCCGAAGGAGATTTGGGTACTCTACAGCTCGCGCCGCTTGCTCAGCAGCAAGATCGCCGCCTTTGTCGCTTATCTCGATGAAGTCTTTCCGAAAGTTTCCCCTGAAGAACTTGCCGCGATGCGATTAACGCTGCCAATGTAGGAGAAGGGTCAAACTCGGCAAAACTCATAGTGAGCGTGACGAGACGACTATCGCTTACATGGCAATGCGCGCGTCCCGCCTCGTTTTTGTCTGGCGGAAAATGGAAATCCGAGTGCGCAAAGGACCCGACATCCCGGAGACCCCTGACCTCAGGTGCAGAGGTCGGGCGACTCGCCCTGAGACTTCGAACCATGAAGGCTTTTGAAAATACCCACGGCTCCGATCGGTTAAGACGAAACCGAGGCCACCGAGTCATTGCGTTTGAGCTGCAGGGAGGCGGAGACACAGCTCGGACCTGGACGGGGGATGTCGGACACTCCGCTGCGTAAATTCGGAAAGCCCAGGCCCGCACCCAACATCTGCCGACCGCGATGCAGGGCCGCGCGGGCAATCCACGCATCGCATGCGGTGCGCACGAGCGCCGCGAGCTGGCCCGGCTTTTGTACAACAGACAGGAATACCGCGGGGATATCCGCGGTACCGTCAGGACGCAGACCGATCAATGCTGCCGGTGGAAGGGGCTTGTCCGCCGGGTCGATGATGGCGCGACAAGCGACAAACGGAATCCCATGTGTGGCAGCAATTCTGGCCGCGATGTGCGATTCCATGTCGACGGCCGCTGCACCTGTTTCCGTGTGCAGAGCTTGCTTTTCCAAAGGATCGGCGACCGGGCTATCCATTCCGAGGATTTGCGCGTGCACGGCCTGCGGAAGCCGCTCGAGAAGGGAGCGCGTCCACGGTTTGTTGGTCGGAAAGACCTGCTTTGCAGTTCTGATCGCGGCCGCAGCGACCCAGTCGCCGACCACCAGATTGGGCGCCAGCCCTCCCGCAACTCCAAAGCTGATGATCCCGCGCAACCGCCGATTCGAGAGCGGCGGCGAGGCGCGCCCCTTGGCTGCAGATAACCGATACGCCCTGCCCCGAGGCAATACGAGCCTCCAGGGCCAGTGAAGTAACAGCGACAATGCTCCCGGACATCCGAGTGTCCTCTTCAAACAACGAAGTTGCTCACGCGCAAAACCCACCAAAGTCAACGTGCATTAATTCGGGCGGTCTGCCGATTTTATGATCGGATCGCCCCCTGTTTCAGGCAAAAATTCGCCAGCCAAAATGCGTCACGCAACATTACGCGCCAGTGTTGCCGAAGCGCAACGGATTGGCGGGTGAAGATTCGAAGTTGCAGCTGTACCTTCCAGCGTCCCGCGCCGAACCCGGCGGCGCGATGCGCCGGATAGGGATAGATCGCCTCCCACGTGCGCGGGGCGCGGTTGGCGGGATCCTCCGCCAGCAATCCATGCAGGAAGGTCGTGCCGCTGCGCGACAGGCCAGCGATGAAGATCGGCGGCGCGAGCGGCCGCGTCGAGATCGCAGGATCCTCGCGCTCCGCGTCTGCGAGGATCAGAAGCGTCGAGAGCATCCGCTTCAGGTCCCAGCGCGCCGCGAGGCGTTCGAATGGCGATAGCGACGCCTCTTCCCGGAGGCGCGAGGTAAAGGGCGGCGAGCGCTTCGACGAGGCGGGGATCGGCAAGCGGCTTGACGTCTAAGCGCGTGGCGTTCGCAGCGGCGGCGATCAGCGGCTCCGGCGCGAGTCTGGCGTCGTCATCAAAAACCGTGCCGGCGAGTCGCTTGAGCCCCGAGGCGATCACTGCGCGGCCATCGGTAGGAAGCCGCCATGCGCGGCCCTGGGTTCGGCCGGCGCGCACAGGAGCAGACTCGATACCGGCTTCTCAGCCGCGATAGCAGGCACGATCACCGCAGTGAACGCAGCGCCCATGAGCAGCAGCTTTTTCATCGAAGCCCCCGGTTTGGCGAATTGTCACCTGCACAGATTCCTACCAGATTCGTGTTGACCGTGACGATCGGAATTGTACCCTGCTCATGACGACGTCCCCTGGCTCGCCTAGAACTCGCCAGCAGAGACCTTTCGCGTTGCGTCCGTTGTTGATGCGGTGGACGGCGCTCGCTCCCGGCTACGAATTGCCTTCGGGTGACGCGAGCTACATGATCCATGGAGCGCCAACGTGTTCCGCCGCGGCGATCACGGCTTTGCCAGCGCGGCGTGCGGCGCAGATGCCAGCTTAAGGAACGTGCGATCCTCGCGCAGCAGGAATCGCTCGCGTTTCGCGAATTCATAGTTCTCGCGGCCGAGCGGATCGGCGGCGAGCCGCGTCCTGTACTGTTCGTAGGCGGCGAGGCTCTCGACCGAGTAGATGCCGTAA
>Ga0306920_100015658_pt1 | contig 10403 bp, 9 predicted proteins | sample flu12Cox44000170_FD_204666 | JGI IMG/M metagenome (GOLD analysis project Ga0306920, IMG submission 204666) | Lab enrichment of tropical soil microbial communities from Luquillo Experimental Forest, Puerto Rico - flux4day.12C.oxic.44.000.170 (v2)... | ecosystem: Environmental > Terrestrial >...
GCGGGCATCGCGTCGCGGCGCTAGCACCGCGCCCACCTCGATGGCCTCGGCCGCGACTTCGGTCCCGACGAGTTTCTCCGGAACATAGCCGGTTACGTCGGCATGGGCGCCGGATGCGAGTACCCTCTGGGCCTGCGCCGCTACCCGATGGGGCTGGGCCCTCACTCTCGCGTGCGCTCCAGCGAGTTCATCAGCGCGTCCACCGTGGCGCGCACTGAGCCGACGTCGAAGGCGAACGTGGCCCCGGCCCGGCTGAACAGTTCGGGCACGGTAGCGGTCGCGCCCATTCGCAGCGCGGAGCGGTAGCGGCTGATTGCGGCGCGGCGATCCGCCTCATAGGCGGCCAGGACCTGGAGGGCGCCGAGGGTCGCGAACGCGTACCCGATAAAGTAAAACGGGTCCGTGAATATGTACATCACATGCCGCCATTCACCGGCGCATATCGCTGCTTCATCACCCCAGGCGATCCATGGGAAATACCGTAGCGATAGCTCCGCCCACTGCTGGTCACATTGATCGATGTCCATGGCTTCACCTGGGTTGTCGTGGGCCCAATGCTGGAATGAGTCGATGCGTGCGCAGGCTGGCAGCCACCACGTGAGAGCGCGTTCCAGTCGCATCGCACGCAGCCGTTCCTGCTGTTCAGCCGTGCAGAACCCGGCCTCGCGCATATGTATCGGAGCGATGAATTCCATGGTCATCGCCGCGAATTGCCCGAATTCGATAGGGATGAACGCGTCAGCGCGCTGATGATGATAAGGCTGGGAGAACATCTCGAATATGTGGAACGCGTGACCTGCTTCATGGGACAGCATGAATGTGTCCCGGGCGATCCCGTTCAGCTGAGTGAAGACGAACGCTCGGCGGCTGGCCTGCAAAGGGCCGGCGAAGTTCATCTCCGCTTTCCCCGGGCGGGCTTCGAGGTCGAGCAGCCCTTCTCGCTCCAGCGTCTCGAAGTAGGAGCCGAAGTCGGGGTCGATGGCACCGAACAGCTTCGCCCAGTTCCCGCGTCGTCGTCCGGCTTCCCGAGCCAAACCGGAGAGCTGGCTGGCGGCAGGGTGGAACTCCGCATCCCAGGGACGGATCTCGCTGACATCCATGCGTCTGCGCCGTTTCTCGCACAGGGCACTCGCCGCGGGGACGACGGCGTCTTCGATGGCCGCGGCGAGGGACTGGCAATCCTGCGGGGAGTAGTCGAGGCGCAGCAGCTGTCGCCACTGGTAATCGCGATAGTGGCGGTAACCCGCCGCGGCGGCGATCTGCTGCCGCACGCGCAAGCTGTTTCACCACAGGTCATCTACGGCACTGCGATCGGCGCGGCGGTGCTCGGCGAGCAGGCGCCAGCAGCGCTCGCGCTCGGCGCGGGCGGGCTCTTGCTCCAGGGCCCGGGCCAGCGACGAGACAGCGACCGGGGCACCGGGCCCAGTCACGATCCGGTTGGCTTGCAGCGCCTGGGAGCGCTCGATCAGCCGACGTTCATCGGCGCGTAGCTGGTCTTCGCGGTCGCCGCCGCTAGCACCCCGGTGACCGGACCTGGCGCGCAAGTTCCGCAACGGCATGGCGAATCCGTCTGGCTCAAACCCGCAGTCGGCGAGCTTCCGCTCAAGCCGGCGATCGAAGGCAGCGGCACGCACGCCGATGTCCTCTTCGAACCGGTGCCTTTGCTCGGCACGCTCTGGCAAGGTGGTGTCCCGCATGCATTCGATCCACAGGCGCATTTGCGTTTCTTCCAGCAGATCGCTCAGCCGCGACCACTCGGCGAGCCACGCCGGCAGCGTGTCCCTGGACAGCGGCGTAGCCGCGAGCTCGACATAGCGAGGCTCAATCTCCTCCCAGGACAGCTGCTCCATGGGCTAACTGTGCCACCGGGCGACGCGATTGAGCACCAATCACCTTGGAGCCCGCGCGGACAGGTGAGTGATCACGGCCGCTTGGCCGGGCGGTCGTCCCACCGGTAGGTGGTCCATGCCTGGCGGATCAGGCTACGCACGGTGATGATCGCGTCGGCGAGGTCGAAGAAGGCGTCGATGACTTCCCCGCGCCGCTCGTGGCAGCGCTGCAGCCGGCTGAAGGCGTTGTGCCAGGCATTAGTGCGCTCGACGGGCCAGCGCTGCCCAGCCTGGATGGGCGCCTTCTCGCCTTTATGGGCGATCTGCCCGGCCAGGCCGCGTCCGGTCAGCTCGTCGCGGGTCTTCTGGGAGTCATACCCGGCGTCCAGGTGCACCCGGATGTCCTCGGGCAGTGGGCCGAGCTGGCCAAGCTTGTCCAGCGTGGTGGCCAGCAGCCGGGAGTCGTGCCGGTTCGCCGGGGCCAGCACCCGGTCCAGCGGGATGCCCTGCCCGTCGGTCATGCTGGAGCGCTTCATGCCCTGCTTGCCGCGGTCCACCGGGCTGCGCCCGGCGCACTCGCCGCCTCCCGGCGCCTTGGTGATGCAGCCATCGACGATGATCTCTTCCAGGATCAGCCCGACGATGCGGTCATAGGACTCCCGCGCGATCGCCTTCAGCTCCGCGAAGATCCCGGCCCTGATCCATTCGTTGCGCCGGTCCCGGATCGTGGTGGCCGAGCAGGTGCAGTCGGCGATCGCCTCATACGAGCAGCCGAACCGCAGAACCTGGACCAGTTTTTCGAAGATGATGCGGTCTGGGATCCGCGGCCGGTGGCAGCCGAGCGGGTGAGAAGGGACATAGACCGGGCGTGGCGGCAGCAGCGCGGCGAACTGGTCCCACAGCGGTTCCAGCAGCCATGATGGGATGGCAGGCACAGGGACTCCCGTAATCACGAAGCGTAAGGAACTCCGATGATCACGGAACCTGTGCCTGCCTCACCTCAAGACACGCCGAAGCCCCGCAGAGCACACCAATCCGCGCGGCCTCTTAACTCATGTCGACGCTGATGAAGTCGGCCGTTGCCCTGCGGGTCGGAGCCCCGGCGGGTCATCTGGCGGAATGCCCATGCCGCCTGCGCCCGGCCGCCAGATCGTGTTCCTGGAAGGGATGCTCAGCCCCGCGGCGAGCCAGGCGTCGGCGCAGCGCCCGAATGAAATACCCCCGCACCGTCGATTCTGGGCGATGCCCGACGCGCCGTCCGGGCCGGCGAGCGCATTCCGGCTGCTGCCTGCCCGCGTCCCAGGCATCTGGCAGCCGGCATTGAACTGAAACGCTCAACTTACTTCATGCGGTCTCCACGCGGTCTCCACACGAGTCTGCCGACTTGCGGGTAGACCTGGTATTGGCAGCGAGTGTCAAAATTCACGAGGCGCGGCCGGAGGGCGGCCGGGCCGACTCAGTTGTGCTCGAAGGGGATTGAGACGCGGTGGTTACCGTCGAATTGACGATAGAGGAAGCGCAAGCGGTAGCCGACCTTATCTGGGGTAATCCCATTGATACGCGCTGGCTCTGTAGCGCTAGCAATAAGGTCAGGGCTGCGCTGGACGGCCAGAAGGCCAGGGCGGCATAAACGGAAGACTTCCGATCGTTGATCGGGCACTTCGCGGAATGCGAACCGCGAGATTCACGGGCGAAGGTCCCCGGTGTACTGGAATCCGATGGGACCTGAACGTAGAGTCCAGGTGAGAACAAATGAACGAGGATGACAGGCGAAAGCTAAGCGAGCATGACAAGAGGGTTAGGGTGGCGGCCTGCAGGATGCCGACTCCCGGGCTGCACGACTCGTTTAAGGCACTCGCCTACCGGGCGGATAGAACGACTTCGACGGATGAGGGTTGCACCGTTCACGGCGTGGCAATGCGGACGATTGCCAAGCTCGCCAAGCGAAGCGGGTACGAGCGAAGCCAGCGGCAGCTATGGAAAGACCTCGCGCTATTCGAGCGGCACGGGGTCGCCAAGCGGACGCCAGCAAAGCGCACCGGCCGGCGCCAGGGACCCTCGGCAATTTACCTGAGTTTCACCGTGACGCTACCCGAGGCCGAAGAGCTGGCATGCCGTGAAAGCATGATGGCAGAACTGGCCGGTTGGCACGGTGAGCCCGAGGGCACGCGGCCTGCGTCCGTTGAGCCCAAGCCCGTCGAGCGGCCCGCGAGTGAACGCATCGAGGACTACGAAGAGATGCTGACGCACCTCGGGATAACGTACGAGAAATGCAGGCTATGCCAGCAGTTGATAAGCGAAGGTCGACATACGCCACGGTCAGCCAGGCCGCTACATGAGATGTTCATGTCCTGACCGGTACGCTGCACTCTGCCATTCCGGTCACGACCAGCGCAAACGGGCGATATGAACGCAATAACCCACGGGACCTGTGTACTCTGGCTTTTGGATGCGACCTGGGCAAACGAGGGCTTGGCTGCGGTGGTCACCCATAATCGCCCGTTGCACTTTCAAATGCACGCCGATTGCACGCTCATGACCTGCACGCTGCACAGCTCCCGGTGAACGCCAGCGACCCGGCCCGCGAGCCCGGACCGATCCGGCGTCCGGCGCCCGCTGGCAGATGTCGGGTGCGGCGCAGCGCCGGGGCCCGCCGGGGACGCAGCGGCGGCACGCCTCAATGTCCGGACGTCCGCTGCAGCGGTATCACGATCAGCAGGACGCCGCCGATCATCAAGATGATGCCGCCGATCAGCAGGCCGGCCGCGATCCACGGCAGCGCGGGCAGTGTGGCGGCCACGTTGACGTGCAGGCTCACCGGCCGCGAGGCGTCGGCGTTCATGGCGACCACCATCCAGTCGCCGCTGCGGACCGTCCAGGTGAGGGTCTGGGTGCCCGGCCCGGCCGCGTGCGCGGCCCAGATGGCGGCCTGTCCCGGCGGGACTGCGGGTGCGGACCCGGCATGCTCGACATGGGTGCCATGGTGACCGGCCGCGCCGCGGACCGTCGCGTAATCCACGCCGGCCAGGTAACGGGCCGCCGTGCCGGCGGGGGGCGATGCCTACGAAGGCCGGGCCGGTTCCGCCGGCCTGGCTGACCTGGATGCGCACCGTGCCGACCATGTCTGACACGGGCCCGGTGGCCAGGTGCAACCCGATCGTGTCGCTGGCGAGCGCGTAGCCGGGAACGCTGTAGGTGGCGGTGGCCAGGTCGGCGTAGCCGCCGTGCCGGTTGGCCTGCGCCCACAGCGCGATGCCGCCGCCGAGCAGCCCGGCCGAGCAGAGGACGAGTACCGCGCCGGCGACCGCGGAGACGATCCGGCCGCTGCTTCCGGGCGGCCGGCGGGACCCGCAGCCCCTGGTCGGCCCGCGTGACCTTCCACGCCACGCCCGGCCAGGTGATCACGATCGCGGCCGCCACCGGCGGGCACCTCGCCGCGGTGGAGCAGTTCGCCGTCACCGGGGCACGCGCCAGCTGAACGATGCCCGGCGCGACCGCGGCCGCTACGGCCGCCGCGACCGCCAGCGGCCCGGCCACATGTCAGGCAGGGTTGGAAAGGGTGTGCTGTCCGAGTTGATGCTGTGCACGGTGGCTTCGCTTAACGGATTGCCGGGTCCGGTCTCGCAAGCCCGCACTCCGCGACTGGGGTGAGTCCGGCGAGATGCCGCCGGTCGTGCTGAAACGCGCGTTGGCCGTACGACGGTTCATGCTGGTCTTGTCCCCGGAGGGATGGCGGGGACCTGTGACCGGCGCCGTCGGGTCCTTCGCCTCTGCCCGAGAGCGTCCTGCGTCGTTAGCGTGAATCGTGGCGGCAAGTGGCCGGGCTGGCTGCGGCCGGCGGCGGCGTAGGCCGGTCAGCCGGCTCGCCGGGATAGCAGGTGCCGATGGCCAGCTGCAGCGGATCGCCTGCGAACGCCACTGGCGGCGGGAGCGGTCATTGGCAGAGGGAGAGGATCGCAATGTGCGGGATTATCGTGGGAATTGACGGTTCCGGTCATTCTCAGCGGGCGCTGGAATGGGCCTTTACCGAAGCGGCGCTGCGCCGCGTGCCGGTCACCGTGCTCACCGTGCACCGGGCCGTCCGGGACGACCTCGGCTTTGTCTCCAGCTACCCCGGCGACGCGGACCTGACCGCGGAGGCCGAGGTGGCGGCCAAGGCGGAAACTGAGGAGGTGCTGGCCGCGCTGGGCGGCTCCGGTCCGGAGTCGGTCACGATCAGCGGGGTCAACGGGATCCCGGCCGAGGAACTCATCAAGGCGGGCGAGGGCGCTGACATGATCGTGCTGGGCTCGCGCGGCGCGGGTGGCTTCTCCCGGCTATCTATGGGGTCGGTCGCCGCCCAGGTGGCCCAGCATGCCCCCTGCCCGGTCGTCATCGTCCGGCCGCCGCACCGCGGCTGAGGCCCGGGTGCCCGCGGATCCGGCGGGGCCAGGCCGGCCGGTCGAAGGCTTCCTTGATCTCCGCTGGATCTGCGCGACGGCCGCCTCGGGCGGCAGGCCAGGCCGCTGCGACTGAGCGCGTGAAGCTGATCGAGCGGAGCCTGCGTTCCGGGTTCATCCGGGTACTGGCCATTCAGGACCCTGGTGAGATCGCGGCTGATCATGAGCAGCGACGGTAGCGCATCTGCGGCAGGATCGCTGTGATGCTCCTCGTCAGCGCGGCAAGCGCCCTGTCGGCTCCGAGCGCTCCATCAGTTCGGGCAGATGGCCGCCCGGCGCTCGGAAGCGGATACCGGCCCCAGGCCGGATGGCGCCAGGCGGATCGTCGGCCCCGTTGGGACCAGCAAAGCCCGCCTATGACCCATCGCCACCCAATATCATGACCGCGCGGCTCCGGCTTGCTTGAGGATGATGTCCGCGACCCGGTCGGCGCCGTCGGCCGCGATGGGAGGGTAGCTGACGGGTGCGCCCAGGTGCCGGGCGACGGCGTCGGCCAGGCCAGCGGCGGTGGTTGCGGGAAACGCCATCTTGATGCCGGCCCGGTGCCTGGCCAGGCGGCCTGCCACCGTGACCTGCTGCTCGCAGTGGCCCTCGAGCGGGAAGTAGATGAAGGGCCGCTGCAGGGCGGTCAGCTCCAGCGTGGTGGTTCCGCCGCCTTGCACGACGGCAAGGTCGGATGCTGCCAGATGCTTATACAGGTCGGGCACGAACCCTCTGACGTCGATTCCCGTCGGGACGTGGAGTGATTCCGGGGTGATCCGCGGCCCGCAGGCGAGCACCAGGTGCAGCCCTGGGAGCTTCTGCTGCAGCAGCGGATAGGCCCGGCCGCACAACTCGAGTAGCCCGCGTCCCACAGCAGTACCGCCGGCCGAGCACACCACCAGCGGTTCCGGGCCATATCCCAGGTCCGCCCGCACGCTGGCCCGGTCCTGGAGCGTGGCGGGTTCGAACGGGAGGATGTAGCCGGCGAACTCATAGCACCGGCGGGGCGTGCTGCCTGCGGTCCGGCAGCAGCGGCCCGAACCGGGTGCCGGGGATGTCCTCGGGTTCCCCGATGAACACGCCATGGCTGTTGCCCTTGGCATACATGGGCCGGTCTGCTGACCACACCAGGTTCCAGAAATACACCCCGAGCCGCTCGGCCAGGCGGCCGGTCATGGCGTCCAGGCCCACGAAGTCATAGAGCATCACGAACGGCACGGGCACGGTGAACAGGTGGAATTCCTGGGCCACCGTGATCTCGTAGGTTTCGTCCCCGACCAGGACGTCGAACGAACCCTCCCTGAGGGCGCGGCGGATGACCCGGGCATTGCCCAGCCATTCCCGGCCGGCCTTGAACGCATAGGCGGGCACGTTCAGCTGGCCCTGGCGGGCGACGCGCTCGGCGACCAGCGTGTCGCTCCGGTACGCGCTGGCCTGCGGGTGCAGTTGCTCGCCAGCCTGCTGGAGCATTGACCGGGCCGGCTCCCCTGCCAGCCACCGGATATCGATGCCGGGGCTGCGGCGCCGCAGCGCTCTGGCGATGGCCAGGTCCCTGGTGACGTGGCCGAGGCCCAGCGAGCCGCTGACGTACAGAAGCTTCATGGACATCTCCTCCCCGCATGCTGGCAGGCGCTGGCGCTGAGCGCGAAGTGCTGGCCGGGGCCGGCGTCGAGGGAGAAGCCCTCGGGATCCCCGGGCGCGACGTCGAGGATCAGCTCGGCGTCGTCCCAGGACCGGTAGATCCTGGCGTCGATGTAGCACGGGCAGCCTTCGATCGTGCCCAGCATCAGGTCATTGCGGCCGGTGTGGTACTCCCCGGCCGGGAAGCACATCGGCACGCTCCCGGCGCAGCACCCGGCGGACTGGACGAACATCAGCGCCCCGCCCCGGGCGGCGCGCAGGCGCCTGATCGCCTCGCGCGCCGCGGGGGTGGCCGAGATCCTGGCGGGCTGCCGCCCGCCAGGATCCGCGGCTGGCGCCTGCTCCCGCCGGCCTGCCCGGGCCGGGGTTCGCGCGGGCGCCTGGTCCTGTTCTGGCATCAGAAGAATCCGAGCGGCCCGGTGCCGTAGCTCACCAGCAGGTTCTTGGTCTGGCTGTAGTGCTCCAGCATCATCTTCCAGTTCTCGCGGCCGATGCCGGAGATCTTGTAGCCGCCGAAGGCGGCGCCCGGCGGGTACTGGTGGTAGCAGTTGGTCCACACCCGGCCCGCCTGGATGGCACGGCCGACGCGGAATGCCCGGCTGCCGTCGCGGGTCCATACGCCGGCGGCGAGCCCGTACGGCGTGTCGTTGGCGATCTCGATGGCCTCCGCCTCGTCCCGGAAGGTGGTCACGGCCAGCACCGGGCCGAAGATCTCCTCCTGGAAGACCCGCATCTTGTTGTGTCCCTTGAGCACGGTCGGCTGGTAGAAGTACCCGCCGGCGAACTCGCCGCCGATCTCGGGCCGCTGCCCTCCGATCAGCACCTCGGCTCCTTCGGCCCGGCCGATGTCCACGTAGGAGCTGACCTTGTCCAGCTGCTGCGCGGAGACCTGCGGGCCGATCATGGTCTCGGTGTCCAGCGGGTTGCCCTGCCTGATGTTGGCGATCCGGGGCAGCGCGCGGGACATGAAGTCCTCGTAGATGTCCTGCTGGATGAGCGCCCGGGACGGGCAGGTGCAGACCTCGCCCTTGTTGAACGCGTACAGCACCAGGCCCTCGACCGCCTTGTCGAGGAAGTCGTCGTCGGCGGTCATGACGTCGCTGAAGAAGATGTTCGGGGACTTGCCGCCGAGTTCCAGCGTGACCGGGATGAGGTTCTGCGCCGCGTACTGCATGATCAGCCGGCCGGTGACGGTCTCACCGGTGAAGGCCACCTTGGCGATCCGTGGGTTGGCCGCCAGCGCCTTGCCGACCTCGCTCCCGGGCCCGGTGACGATATTGAGCACGCCGGGTGGCAGCAGGTCGCCGATCACCTCGGCCAGCTTCAGGATCGACCACGGCGTAGGCGAGGCCGGCTTCAGCACGCTGCAGTTCCCTGCGGCCAGGGCCGGGGCCAGCTTCCACGCGGCCATCAGCAGCGGGAAGTTGAACGGGATGATCTGCCCCACCACGCCGAGCGGCTCGCGGAAGTGGTAGGCGACCAGGTCCTTGTCGACCTCGGTGATGGTGGTCTCCTGGGTGCGGATGGCCGCGGCGAAGTAGCGGAAGTGGTCGGCGGCCAGCGGGATGTCCGCGATCAGGGTCTCGCGGACGGGCTTGCCGGCCTCCCAGCTTTCGGTGACGGCCAGCATCTCGGCATTCGCGTCGATCGCATCAGCGATGGCGTTGAGCACCTTGGCCCGCTGGGCCGGTGGCGTCTGGCCCCAGGCGTCCTTGGCGGCGTGCGCGGCATCCAGCGCGACCTCAATGTCCGCGGGGGTCGAGTCCGCGACCTCGCAGATCGGCTGAGCGGTGGCAGGAGTCAGGTTGACCCTGAACTTACCCTCGACCGGAGCCAGCCACTTGCCGCCGATGAAGTTCTCGTATCGCGGCTGCACCGTGACGATGCTGTCGCGACGACCTGGCGGAACGAAGAGCATCTCATTTTCCCCTTTCATGGTCTCTGTGCCCAGCACACGCCGGGTCGCAGGGCTGTGCCTAGGGGAACTGGTCCGCTCCCGCGGGGCCATTAGTAATGAGAAATCGCAGATCAGGAAGCTTTTTAGGCTGAGCTCCAGGACCTACGGCCCGGCCGCCTGGCGCGTTGACCAGGTCCCCTCACGGATCTAGATGAATGCCGAACGGAGTCGGGTGCCTGTCCCGGTCACGGCAGTTCAGCCTTCGGTGAGATCGGGCACGACCCGTGATGATGGGCGATAGCCGCCGCTGTGGACGTGGCCGAGCGGTGGGTGATGACGGCCACCTTCCTGCGGTGGGCGTCTGCTGCACCGCCACCGGGCTCGCCCTGCGGCCAGCGGGTGCCGCAGGGCGGCTGATCCTGATGGCAGGGGCCGGAGTGGGCATGCTGGTCGCGGCATTCCCGCAGCCGGCCGATGGTGGCTCGCTGCTGCACGCGATCTGGGCTTCGGCCGGCTTCGGCGCGCTTACGGTCTGGCCAGCCGCGGCATGGCGGCGGGCCCCGGGGTGCCGTGGGCGCTCAGGCGGGCGTGTGTGCCATCGCCGCCGCGATGCTT
>Ga0306920_100015659_pt1 | contig 10403 bp, 8 predicted proteins | sample flu12Cox44000170_FD_204666 | JGI IMG/M metagenome (GOLD analysis project Ga0306920, IMG submission 204666) | Lab enrichment of tropical soil microbial communities from Luquillo Experimental Forest, Puerto Rico - flux4day.12C.oxic.44.000.170 (v2)... | ecosystem: Environmental > Terrestrial >...
ACACCAAAATCCGCACGCCACACAGCCGCGCAACCAGGAAATGCCCCAGTTCGTGGACGAAAACGACCAAGCTGAGAACGAACAGGAAGGGCACGAGGTAGCCGAAGATTCCTCCGCCGAAGGCGTGCAAATGCGAGAGAAAATACGATCCCATGACGTAGCCTGTTTCCCCGTATTATCCCCGTCCTACCCCAATTAGGATGCCATTGCGGCAATTTCGGGCAAGAGGTTAGCCGCCAATGTTCTCGCATTATGGTCAACGTGTAAGGCTTCCTCGACCGATTGGGGCTCGGCCGTCTCACCCCTGCGTTGAGCACCCTCCAGCGTCGCCTCCACTAGGGCGGGAATGCCGCCGAAGTCCAACCGCCTGGCGACGAATTCGCCGACTGCGATTTCGTTCGCCGCATTGAGCACCGTCGGCGCCCCGCCGCCGGCTGCGAGTGCCTGCCGCGCGAGCCGAAGAGCTGGAAAACGCAGGACATCGGGCTCCTCGAAGGTCAGCGTCGCCACGTGCGCCAGGTCAAGCCGCAGCGCAGGCGTCCCCATTCGAACCGGCCAGGCCAGACAATGCGAAATGGGAATCCGCATGTCCGGCGAACCTAGTTGAGCGATCACCGAACCATCACGGAATTCGACGAGGCCGTGAACGATGGATTGGGGATGAACGACGACATCAAGTTGATTCGGCGCCAATTCGAACAAGTGATGCGCTTCGATGAGTTCGAGACCCTTATTCATGAGGGTCGCGGAATCGATGGTCACTTTCGGGCCCATCGACCACGTCGGATGTTTCAACGCTTGCTCGACCGTGACTTTACGAATGGACTCGAGCGGCCAAGTACGAAACGGTCCGCCTGACGCCGTCAATATGATGCGCCGAATGTCCTCGCGCCTGCCGGCGCTGAGCGCCTGGAAAATCGCATTATGTTCGGAATCGACCGGCAAGACGGTGGCGCCGTTCGCCGCCGCGCGGCGCATGAAAAGTCCACCTGCGCAAACCAGGCATTCCTTGTTGGCCAGCGCCACCGTGACGCCGCGTTCGGCGGCCGCCAGCGTAGGCGCCAGGCTCGCCGCGCCGGTGATCGCAGCCATGACCCAATCGGCGGGCCGCTGCGCGGCTTCGACGATGGCTGCCTCGCCGGCCGCCGCCTCAATGCCGGAGCCCGCGAGTTCGGCTTTCAGTTCACGAAACGCTGCCGGATCGGCGACCGCGGCAAAACGCGCGCCCAATTCGCGCGCAAGGCGCGCGAGCGCACCAGCACTGCGACGCGCGGTCACCGCCTCGACGGTGTAGCGGCCACGCTCGCGGCGCAACAAATCGGCGGTGCTCGAGCCGATCGATCCCGTGGCGCCTAGTAACGTTACGGCGCGCGCCGAGCGCGTCGGTTCGGTCTGTGCCACCGCCGGCTTTTGCCTCATGGCTCCACTCACACTATCGCTACCATACCAATAAGCCCCGAGCAGAGGCAGCCATGCCGAGCCGCAAGGAACCGATCAAAAGTGCTAGCAGGGCTGCGGCGAGAAAGCCATCGATACGGTCCATCATGCCGCCATGACCGGGAATGAGAGCACCGGCATCCTTAGCGCCGAACCGCCGCTTAATCCAGGATTCGAACAAATCTCCGCCTTGGGCTGTAATCGACAATACCAAGGCTAAAATTCCCGCGACCAGGGGTTTCGTTCCGGCGCTCGCCCAAGCGACCAGGGACCCGGCTGCAACCCCCCCGGCAAGGCCGCCGATGGCGCCCGCCCATGTCTTCTTTGGGCTGAGCTGCGGCCACAAAAGCGGACCGCCCACAGACCGGCCGACGAGATAAGCCATAATGTCGGTCGCCCACACTGTCGCGAAGAGAAAAAGCAGCGCCGGAAACCCCATTTCAGGATCGCCGCGCAACACCGCCGGTGCGGTGAAAGCAACTCCGGCATAAATGACGCCAGTCGCCGCCCATTCTGGCGGAATCGCCGCTGGGTGTGCGCGCGAGGGCGCCGCCGTCAAGACCGCAGCGAACAATGCGCCGAAAGTAAAGGCGGCGATGGCAAGCGCGGGTTCGCCTTGCTGCGTGAGTATCGCTGCGATGAGCAATGCCGAGAGCCCCGGAACGAGAATACGCAGATTGGCACGGCGCGCGACCAATAAAGTCCACTCCCGAAGAACAAGCCCGGCGACGATCGCGCAGGCGCCGACGAAGATCCAGCCGCCGAGATACGCAGCCACAATCGCAAACGGCCCGAGCACAAAAGCTGAGCCCGCGCGGCGCGCGAGATTGTTTGCCTCTTCCGCGGCGCGCGAAGCTTTCCAACGGCCGGGTTCTGGATCGTGCCGATTGCGAATGATCACGATCCTATCTGGGCGATCAGCCCGCCGAAGCGCCGTTCGCGCCGGCGGTATTCCGCGATTGCGTTTTCAAGCGCGGGACGATCGAAGTCGGGCCAATTGACCGGCACGAAAACGAGTTCGCTATAGGCGGCCTGCCACAGCAAAAAATTCGACAGGCGCTGTTCGCCGCTGGTGCGAATGATCACATCGGGATCGGGAAGGCCCGGTTCGTCGAGATAATGGCCAAGACGTTCCGGCGTAATCTCATCGGCTGTGAGCCGCCCTTCGGCGACTTCGATCGCAAGCCGCCGCGCCGCGCGGGCGATTTCCTGCCGCGCCCCGTAATTGAAAGCGACCACGAGCGTGAGGCCGTCGTTGTGGCGCGTGAGACTTTCGGCTTCCTCGAGCAGGCCGCGGATATCGGGAGCAAGATTCTCGCGCTCGCCGATGACGCGCAACCGTACATTGCTCTTGTGCAGATTAGCCAGATCGTTGCGGATGAAACGCCGCAACAGCGACAACAGGTCCCGGATTTCCGATTGCGGCCGCGACCAGTTTTCCGAACTGAAGGAGAAGATCGTGAGGACGCGAATGCCGAGATCGCTCGCGGCGCGCACGGTCTTTCGCAAGGCCTCTACGCCGCGCCGGTGGCCCTCGACGCGCGGCAAACCGCGGGCGGCCGCCCAGCGTCCGTTGCCATCCATGATGATCGCGACATGCAGCGGCATATAGCCCTCGCCGCCCGCGTGCAACGGCTGCGTCACCTTGCTTCTGGATGTCGCTGCGTCGCTCAAACCGTCATGATCTCCTTGCAGTCCAATGATTTCAATGCCTTAGCGCTTATGCGGGGCAAAGATGGCGGTGAAAGAGCGGTCCCATCCCGCTGAAAATCCTAGGGAAATCGCCCACCTTATCCACGCACTGTGGCATCCCGCCTCGCTCTACCAGAAGAACGAAGCCCGCCAGGCGCGGTGGGAATGTCACGCGGTGTGTTGGCTTATCGGGAGGTAGTGTTGCGATAAAGGATGCGCTGTGTCAACGACGCATAGAATACTTAAACGTTTTAAGAGCTCCTCTCGATATGCCGGATAACTTTGTGCGGCAACGCACGTCCCTTATCGGTCAGGAAGTATTCGTGCCGACGCAACTCCATCGGGTTCGCTCTGTGCGCGATGAGACCGAAACCCTTTTCCATGTGGCGGTTGCGTTCGCCGATGTCGTGATGACATACTGAAGGGGCATCGTTGCCCGTATCCCCCTGAGGGGCCCAAGCGCTCCAAGAAGCTGCTTAACGTTTCTTTGCTCTCCTTCGGACAAGCGCCTAAACGTGTCCATCGGTCAGTCCTTTTCGGTTTCGGCTTGATCTCTCCGAACTATACACAATACGCGACATTATACAGAGCGGGAAGACCACACCGTCGCAGCAAAAAGCCCCTACCGTATTGAGCGATGTCGGGGCTAAATGTGGCAACACAAGTGGTGATAGTCACCCTAATGACATGATCTCCTTTTCCTTGCCGGCGAGAAGCTTCTCGACTTCGGCAATGGTGGAATCGGTCGCCTTTTGCACTTCATCGGCCTGGCGATTATGCTCGTCTTCGCTGATCTTGTGGTCCTTTTCGAGTTTTTTGAGAAGATCGAGGCCGTCGCGGCGAACGTGCCGCACCGCCACTCTCGCACCCTCGGCATATTTGTGAGCGACCTTGACGATCTCCCGTCGCCGTTCTTCGTTGAGCTCGGGGATGCGCAACCGCAAGACCTGCCCTTCGGTCGACGGTGTGAGTCCGAGATTCGCGGCCGATATAGCCTTTTCGACGGCGTGAACCATCGAGCGATCCCACACCTGCACGTTGAGCAGCCGCGGTTCGGGAACGCTGATCGTCGCGAGCTGATTGAGCGGCATATGCGAGCCGTAAGCTTCGACTTGAATATGGTCGAGCAGCGCCGTCGAAGCCCGTCCGGTACGCAGGCCCGAAAGCTCTTGTTTCAAGGAGGCGATCGCGCCTTGCATGCGGCGCTTAAGATCGTTCATGTCGAATGTCGTCGTTGCCATAGCACCCTCCCTGGGCACTCCCATCCGTCGCAGCCACTCGCGTCCTTCAGTTGCGCTCTCCTTGCCCGGGCCCGGTGCGGCCACCGCTAGCCGACAATGGTGAAGTGCCCTTTACCGCACAAAACGCTTTCGATCGCGCCTTGCTCACGGATCGAAAACACGATGATAGGCATCCGGTTTTCTTGAGCAAGCGCGAACGCTGTCGCGTCCATGATTTTTAAACGCCGGTCCAATGCTTCCTGGTGGTCGAGATGACTATACCGCATCGCTTTGGGATCTTGCTTGGGGTCGGCCGTATAGACGCCGTCGACATCGGTGGCCTTAAGAACGGCTTCGCACTCCATTTCAGCGGCGCGCAAGATCGCGGTCGTATCGGTCGTGAAGTAAGGATTGCCGGTGCCTCCGGCGAACACGATGATCCGGTCGTCTTCGAAATGGCGCAACGCCCGTTGGCGCTCGTAGGTTTCGCAAACCTGCGGCATGGTGAGTGCTGACATCGCGCGAGCGCTCACCCCGGCGCGCTCGATCGCCGCCTCCAGGACCAAGGCGTTCATGACGGTGGCGAGCATGCCCATGGCATCCGCCGTCGGCCGCGACAGGCCATCTTCCGAAACCTTGGCGCCACGCAAGACATTGCCGCCCCCGACCACCACGCCGAGCCCGACGCCCAGCCGGTGCGCGGCGACGAGGTCAGCGGCAAAGCGGTCGATCGTCGGTTGATGGATGCCGAACTTTTCGGGTCCGCTCAGCGCCTCACCGGACAGTTTGACGATGACGCGACGGAATTTTGGATTCGCCATCGGGATACCCCGCCCCTCGCCACCATTCCGACTGAATAGGGCTATCGCATTTGCCGGTGAAACCCAACAGCCGATCAGGCTAGTGCGTGCCGGCAAGCGCTGCGACCTCGCCGCCGAAATCGCCGCTCGGACGACCGATGCCCTCGCCGAGTGCGAAGCGAACAAATCCGGCGATCTTGATCGGCGCTCCGGCCTTAGCCTCGGCCTCCTTCAGTGCCTGCGCGACGCTCTTTTTGTCGTCGAAGATAAAGCCCTGATCCAGGAGGCAGACGTCCTTGTAGAAGGTCTTCAGGCCCGATTCGACGATCTTCTCGATTACGTTGGCGGGCTTGCCCTGCGCTTTAGCCTTGTCCGCAAGAACGCCCTTCTCGCGCTCGATGATCGCCGGATCGAGTCCGGAAGGGTCGATCGCCTGCGGATTGGCCGAGGCGACCTGCATCGCCACCATGCGTCCGAACGCCTTCAGTTCATCGACATTGCCGACCGATTCCAGCGCCACGATCACACCGATCCGGCCGAGCCCATCGGCCACGGAATTGTGCACGTAGCTTGCAATTGCGCCGTTGCCGACCGAAAGCCCGGCCGCGCGGCGCAACGTCATGTTCTCGCCGACCTTGGCGATCGTCTCCGCGATCGCCTCGCTGATCGTCGTGCTGCCGGCCTTCGCGGCCAGAATCTTGTCAACGCTGGAGCCGGCGTCGAGCGCCGCGCTTGCTATCATCTTCACCAGGCCCTGAAACAGATCGTTGCGCGCGACGAAATCCGTTTCCGAATTGACTTCGACCAGGATGCCCTTGATCGGCGTCACGACAACGCCGACGAGCCCTTCCGCCGCCACACGGCCTGCTTTCTTGGCCGCCTTGGAGAGACCCTTTTTGCGCAACCAATCGACCGCGGCCTCCAGATTGCCTCCGGTCTCGCTGAGCGCTGCCTTGCAATCCATCATGCCGGCCCCCGTTTTATCGCGGAGCTCCTTTACCTTGGATGCGCTGACATTCGTCGTCATTGGAAAACGCCCCTAAGCTTCCTCGGCCGTCAATTCCTTGGCCTTGGCGATCCAGCCTTCCACGCGCCCCGGAAGCCCGACTTCCTCGCCGACATTATGCGCGGCGGTAGCCGGGAGTTTGGCGATCTGCTGGAAGTGGAAAATGCCAAGATCGTTAAGTTGCTTCTCGATCGCCGGCGAGACGCCCGGTAGCTTCTTCAAATCGTCGGCAACGCCGCGGGGGCCGGACAAGGGCTCGAAGCCGAGTTTGTTGGCCTCTTGCGGCAGCTCCTCGATAGCCTGCACGGCTTGTGCGCCGACATCGATGCCGTGAGCCCCTTGCGCCCGCGAAATACCGTCGATCGCGGCCTTCGCGACGAGATCGCAATAAAGGCTAATGGCGCGGCTTGCGTCATCGTTGCCGGGAATGACGAAACTGATGCCATCGGGATCGCAATTGGTATCGACGATCGCGGCAACCGGCACGCCAAGCCGGCGCGCTTCTTTGATCGCGATATCTTCCTTGTTGGTGTCTATCACGAAGACCAGGTCGGGAAGTCCGCCCATATCCTTGATGCCGCCGAGAGAGCGATCGAGCTTGTCGCGCTCGCGCTGCAGCGTCAGCCGTTCCTTCTTGGTGTAGCCCTGCGCTTCGTTGGAGCCGAGCATTTCCTCGAGCGCGCGTAGCCGCTTGATCGAATTGGAAACCGTTTTCCAATTGGTGAGCGTGCCGCCCAGCCAGCGCGAATTGACGTAGTACTGTGCCGACCGCTTGGCCGCCTCGGCGATCGCATCCTGAGCCTGCCGCTTGGTGCCGACGAACAGTATACGCCCGCCCTCCGCTACCGTATCGCTGATCGCCTGCAAGGCGCGATGCAGCATCGGCACCGACAGCGTGAGGTCGACGATATGGATGTTGTTACGCGTGCCGAAGATGTATTCCGACATCTTCGGGTTCCAACGGTGGGACTGATGGCCGAAATGTACGCCAGCTTCCAAAAGCTGGCGCATGCTGAAGTCTGGCAGCGCCATAGGGTTCTTCTCCGGTTGATCCGCCGCGGACCGAGAGCCCGGCTTTGTCGGCCGGACACCGGACGGCTCTGAGCGTATCTCTGAGCCAAGGTCCGAGTGTGAGATTGCCGCGCTTATATAGGGTGCCCTGCCGCGGCGCAACAATACTTGCGTTTTGCCGTTACAGCGCCTCGACGGCGACCACCCCGGAGACCGCCTTGATGGCGCCTGCTATCTGCGGCGAGACCTTAAAGCGGCCGGGCAGCTTGATCTCGACCTCGCTACCGTTCTGCAGCATGAGCACCATGCTGACTTCCCCGTCGCCTTCGGCGCCATTGCCGCCGCCCGCCTTGGGCAAAGGCTCGAGCCGCCGCACGACCCCGGCAAGAGGCGCCTCGTCGCGCAGGAATACGCGCAGACTGTGCTGCAGCCTCGCCGCCGCTTCGTCGAGCGGTTCGACCGATTGAATGCGGGCGCGCACTTCGTCGCCCTGCACCTCGGCGGTCAGGAATAGGAGCACCGCTTTCCCCGGCTCCAAAAGGTCGCGGTACTGCGCGAGGCCCTCCGCGAATAATACCGCTTCGTAGTGGCCGCTGGGATCCGACAGGCCGATGATGCCCATCTTGCTGCCGCTCTTGGTCCGCCGTTCGGTGCGCGCCACGACGGTGCCCGCCACGCGGCCGGCGCCCACCCCCTTCTTGACCGCGCGCGCGAATTCGGTCCACGGCTGCACGCGCAGCCGCTTAAGCGCCGCCGCATAGTCATCGAGCGGATGACCGCTGAGGAAGAATCCCACCGCATCATATTCGCGCTGCAGGCGTTCAGCCGGCAGCCACGGTTCAAGCGCGGGCACCACGATCGGCGGCTGCGACGCAACTGACGCAAAGAGTTCGGATTGCCCGCGCGCGATATCGTCTTGCGTGCGCTGAGCGGTTGCAAGCAGCGCATCGACGGCGGCATGCGCGCGCGCCCGGTTCGGTTCGATGGCATCGAACGCGCCCGCGGCGGCGAGGCTTTCCAGCACCCGCTTATTGACGCTGCGCGGATTGATGCGGCGGCCGAAGTCGGCGAGATCGGCGAAGGCGCGTTCGCCGCGCGCCGCAACAATGCCTTCGACCGCTTGGCGGCCGACGCCACGCAGCGCGGCCAATGCGTAATGGATCGTATTGCCGACGACCTCGAATTCGACGCCCGACCGGTTGATCGACGGCGGCTCGACTTTGATGCCCAGCCGCTCGGCCTCGGCGCGAAATTCGGCAAGCTTGTCAGTGTTGCCCATTTCGAGTGTCATCGACGCGGCCAAAAACTCCACTGGGAAATTCGCCTTCATATAGGCTGTCTGGTAGGCGACGAGCGCATAGGCCGCGGCATGGCTCTTGTTGAAGCCGTAATCGGCAAAACGTGCCAGCAGATCGAAAATTGCCTCGGCTTGCGACGGATCGACACCGCGCGCGACGCTGCCGCTGACGAAGTCTTTGCGCTGCGCCTCCATCTCCTTGCGGATCTTTTTGCCCATGGCGCGGCGAAGCTGATCGGCCTGTGCCAGCGAATAGCCCGCCAGCACTTGCGCGATCTGCATCACCTGCTCCTGGTAGATGATAACCCCGTAGGTCTCCCTTAAGATCGGCTCGAGCTTGGGATGAATGTAATCGGGGCGCTCGAGCGCGTGTTTGCGCGCGCAATAGGTCGGGATATTGGCCATCGGTCCAGGCCGATACAGCGCGACAATCGCGATGATGTCCTCGAACCGATCGGGGCGCATGTCGAGCAGCGCGCGCCGCATGCCGGCACTTTCCACCTGGAACACGCCGACGGTTTCGCCGTGCGCCATCATCTCGTAGGATTTCGCATCGTCAAGCGGCAGATTCGACAGGTCGATATCGATGCCGCGGCGCCGCACGAGCTTGGCCGCGAGGTCGAGCACCGTGAGCGTTTTCAGGCCGAGGAAGTCGAATTTCACCAGACCCGCCGGCTCGACCCATTTCATGTTGAACTGCGTCACCGGCATCTGCGATTTCGGATCGCGGTAGAGCGGTACCAATTCGGCGAGCGGGCGATCGCCGATCACGATGCCGGCGGCATGGGTGGAGGCGTGACGCGTCAGCCCTTCGAGCTTTTGCGCGATGTCGAATGCGCGCCGCACCACCGGCTCGCTGTCGCGCGCCGCCTGCAGCCGCGGCTCATCCTCGATCGCGCGGCCGAGCGAAATCGGATTGAGCGCGTTTTGCGGCACGAGTTTGCACAATTTGTCGACTTGCCCGTACGGCATTTGCAGGACCCGGCCGACATCGCGCAGCACGCCTCGCGCCTGCAACGTTCCGAACGTGATGATCTGCGCGACCTGATTGCGCCCGTATTTTTCCTGCACGTAGCGAATGACTTCGTCGCGGCGGTCCTGGCAGAAATCGATGTCGAAATCCGGCATCGAAATCCGTTCCGGATTGAGGAAACGCTCGAACAGAAGGCCGAACCGGATCGGATCGAGATCGGTGATCGTCAGCGCATAGGCGACCAGCGAGCCGGCGCCCGAGCCGCGGCCGGGGCCGACCGGAATCCCTTGCGCTTTCGCCCATTGGATGAAATCGGCAACGATCAGGAAATAGCCGGCATATCTCATATTCACGATAACGCCGAGTTCGAAATCCAGCCGGTCGCGATAATCCTCGACGCCGTGACCGGGCGCGCAGCCGTAGCGCGCCAACCGCTTTTCAAGACCGGCTTGAGCAGCGCGGCGGAGCTCTTCGGCCTCCTGGTCCCCTTTGGCTTGCTCTTCGCCGCGGCCGGAGGTGAATCGCGGCAGGATCGGCGCCAGCGTGCGCGGACGAAACATGCAGCGCTGGGCGATTTCGACGCTGGTTGCGAGCGCTTCGGGCAGATCGGCGAACAAGGCCGCCATTTCGGCGCGGGATTTGAAGCGATGCTCGGGCGTGAGTTGCCTGCGTTCGGCGTCCGCGATCAGCTTGCCTTCGGCAATACAGAGCAGCGCGTCATGCGCTTCGTAGTCTTCGCCTGCGGCGAAGAAAGGCTCGTTGGTCGCGACCAGCGGCACACCGCGCGCATAAGCAAGATCGACGAGCCCCGGCTCGGTCGTCCGCTCGGACTGCATGCCGTGGCGCTGCAGCTCGATGTAGAAACGATCGGCGAACAAGTTCTGCAAGGCTTCGCAGCGCGCCAATGCGACCGGATTCTGTCCGCCGGCGATCGCCCGGTCGAGCGGGCCGTGCGGCCCGCCGGACA